>Ga0256404_1000857_pt1 | contig 77839 bp, 53 predicted proteins | sample RumenRJG_01DNA_FD_185990 | JGI IMG/M metagenome (GOLD analysis project Ga0256404, IMG submission 185990) | Bovine rumen microbial communities from Lethbridge, Alberta, Canada - RJG_01 | ecosystem: Host-associated > Mammals > Digestive system > Stomach > Rumen | place: Canada: Alberta | collected...
AAAACACCGCTAAGAGAACTGTTCGATAAGACTTATTCCAATGATGTCAAAGAGCAATCTAGTCCCTTTATTCCGGGGTTGTTTGATTAATATTTAACTCGTCCCGATTTTAACGGGACACTAATGAGAATACATAATTGTTTATATATAAGGTTTTTGGGGAAAAGTCCTTTTTAAGAAGTTGCAAGAACAAGTGATATAGACAGTTTATAAAGAATAGGTGGATAGTTAGTATGATTGATAATCATCATAAGTTATATGAATAGTGAAGAGTTATCAATATTGTTGAATAAAGAAGGTGCTCCATCTGATTGGTATTCTCTATTTGGGAACCTGGTAATATCATTTTGTATGAAAAGAACAACGATGATGGCCGTACTCCTGCTGATAATGGCGGGAACGGCGGTGGGGCAGGTAAGACCCTTTGTGAAGGCTGGGATCGGAACCAGCGAGTACTGGCTGCAGATACCTACAGAGGAGAATGCTCAGTAAGATGATTACTGACCCCGCCCCTCGCTTCGCTCTTCCCCGCCCCTACAATGGGCGGGGAGTGCCATGCGGATAGGAAAGCGTTTGCGCACAAAAAAAAGTTTTCGTGAAATTGCTACCATGCTACCACTCACCTCTTGAAACGCCCTTAAACAAAGGGGATCTGGGGTGGTGGTAGCAAGGTGGTAGATGGTAGCAATGCTCCGTTCACGGTTAGTCGCAGACTTGGACGAGCCGTAACACACGCCCCTCGAATCCGTAATATCCGAGGCGGCGAGGTTACGTTTCGTCGATGGCGGTCAAGGTAGAGTGGCATTGTGGCGGTTGGGGTTGTGTTTTTTCTGAGAGATGAGACAAATCCCTTTGAGATATAGGACAAAGAGGAATGAACTTAGTTACTGACCCCACCCCTGCCCCTCCCCTACGATGGGAGGGGAGTGCCATGCGGACAGGGGGATCTCCTTTTTCCCTACGATGGGAGGGGAGTGCCATGCGGACTGGGGGATCTCCTTTTTTCCTTACGATGGGAGGATATAGTGCCATGCGGACTCAAAGCAGATGAAAACTAAGAATGTGCGTACTGAGAATGTATGCACGGAATAAAGGCACGGAGAATATAGCCACAGCGCCAGCAGCTCCCCTCCCATCGTAGGGGAGGGGTAAGGGGTGGGGTCAGTAATCCTATTCTACATGATTTGAACTTCTCCGTTGACCTCCTTAACTCTGTGTGAGAAATATTGTCAGGATAATTCACAAGAATTTAACATTTGCAAAATTACTCTAATTGGAAGAAAGGGAAAACTCGGAGTGCATGGAAATGTCCAAAAGTCCCTTTTTGTGCAAGTAAAGTCTGTTTGGGTTCAAAGTAGAGTCTCATTGGGATGCAAGTAAAGTCTGATTTGAATCCAAGTAGAGCCTACGTAATGTTTACGTAAAGTCTGTTTAGGGTCGTTCCAGACTTTACTTACATCTGTTCCGCCGTCATCTACACCTCGTTCCGCCGTCACCTTCCACTTGTAGATGCCGTCGGAACGACTGGAAACGCCGACCCGAACGACCCTTAGATGACGTTTCTTCGAAAAAACATGGTTTCAACTTGTGGGTTTGATGGATCGCCTCGAAAGAAAAAATAGTCTTTTTGATCCAAAAGTACTATGTTTTTTGACTCTAAACACATGGTTTTTGCAAGTCGGAAATGCCAGGTTTTACTAACACGTTCATTATCAACCACTTACTAAACTCCGTCAGAATCGCTCAAATTCGATGGAGAGGGCAGTTGGTTCTCTCCGTGCCCGTATTTCGCGTTAAATGAAGTTAATTCGTCAAGATTGTTCTTTTTTTTAACAAATGGAGTGGAAGGAAGAAGATGACTGACCCCACCCCTGCCCCTCCCCTACGATGGGAGGGGAGTGCCATGCGGATTGGTGAAAGCCCACCCCTTACCCTCCCAAAGGGGAGGGAGTGCCATGCGGATTGGTGAAAGCCCACCCCTATCCTCCCAAAGGGGAGGGAGTGCCATGCGGACTGGTGAAAGCCACCCCTATCCTCCCAAAAGGGAGGGAGATGGCATGCGGACAGGTTCCATTAGGGTTCTGCGGGCACGATGACCGTTTCCTGTCCTCTATGTGAAGCAGGCTTTTCCTCTTTCTGTGCAGGCTTTTCTTCTTTCTGAACCGGTTTTGATTCTTTCTGTGCCGGTTTCGGCTCAGTAGCATGTTTGGGTGTTTCTTCGGTAGGCTGAACGATATCACCCACCTCAGGCATCTCCTCTACAGGTTGAGTTTCCTGTTGCACGGGTGCGGCAACACGTCGTGTGGAGTCTTTCTTCGCTGCTACCGGTTTGGTGGGTGGTGGTGTGAAAGGCAGCAGGTTCATGGTCTCGGTGTTCAGTTTGTACGTGGCTGTCTGCGCCTTCTCGTCATCGCTTTGCATCTTGTCTGTGACAGCAGTGATGACAATGAACTTCTCGTCATCGGTAAGTTTGGCGCTGAGGATGCCCTGCACATCCTCGCGTTCATTATAATATACACGAGCGTCGCTGTTCATTTGCGAGGGGATGATCTCCTCGAGCATCTTCGACTTCGCGTTGAAGCGCATCAGTCGCCCGCTGTTCAGGTAGAACAGGGAGTGACGTTTGTCGGTGAAGCGGGCAACGATCTGTGATCCTTCTGGCATCACCAGGGCAAAGCTGTCCAAAGCCTCGCTGACTCCCAGCTCCGGTCCTTCGTCATTATTGCTGCGCCCTGAGCAGCTGCATCCTGTGACAAAGCCTAATAAGAAGATCACGACGGCGGCAGCCGCGGCGATGAGATGTTTTTTGTTGATTTGCTTCAGGAAGTCCTGAAGTGTCTCGATATATTTTTTCATCTTTCTTGAATGATGTTGTTTCTTTCCCAGATGACAGAATGGTTGTTGATGGTGCAAAGGTAATAAAAAATAGGATAGGAAGAAAGAAATCTTCCAAAAAAATGGCAGTGCAACCGGTCTGTTCCTCCTGCTGCGTGTATTTGGTCGAAAGTAACACGGCATTTGGTCGAAAAACAATTGGAGGCATCGGTGATTCACCTTATCTTTGCAGCGTGATTCGGAATCCCGCTCCCGCACACCTTTGTGCCCCGAGCCCCGAAAGATGATCATAATTAATTAATATAAAGGATATAAAGATGGAAAGACTGAAATTATTCGTTTTAACGATGATGATGATGGTGGGGCAGGCAGTGCTTGCACAGTCCACCATGGTGAAAGGAATCTTAGTAGATGACGCCAGTAATGAAGGTGAGCCGTATGCCACGGTACGTGTTTATCGTGCAGGAGCCACAGAGAAGCCTGTTGCCATGTTCCTTACCGATGCCGATGGTGCTTTTGCCCAGGAGGTGAAGGGCAAGGGGGCGTTCGAGATCTCGTTCAGCAGTGTGGGCAAGGAGGAACTGAAGCAGTCACTGACCTTGTCGGGTGAGGCCACCAAGGATTTAGGTACACTCCGCATCAAAGAGAATGCCACGATGTTGGGCAGTGTGGAGGTGGTGGCTCAGAAGCCTTTGGTGAAGATGGAGGTAGATAAGATGAGCTACAACGTTGCTGAGGATGAAGACTCAAAGTCGAACACTGTTCTCGACATGCTGCGCAAGGTGCCGATGGTGACGGTGGATGGTCAGGATAACATCAGTGTGAACGGCTCGTCATCGTTTAAGATCTATGTGGACGGTAAGCCCAATGTGATGATGAACAGCAACCCCTCGGTGATCCTGAAGAGTATGCCTGCCACAGCAGTAAAGAGCATCGAGGTGGTGACCAACCCTGGTGCCCGTTTCGATGCCGAGGGTGCCTCGGGTGTATTGAACATCGTGATGAACAAGGTCGAGGGGATGCCCGGTGGTGCACCAGATCTTGACGGCTACAATGGCTCACTGACAGCCCGCGCTGGTGACAAGACATTAGGAGCCAGTGCTTTTGTGAGCGGACAGAAAGGTAAGCTGTCGTATAGTGCCAACGTGATGTACAACCAGATGAAACCGGGTACCACCACGATGGAGATGATGCAGGAACAGAACGGTAACAGTGGGGCGGGAACGATGCTCACCACCTCTGAGACCACACCGAAGATCCCGTTCACCATGGGAAATATCTCGTTAGGTTATGACCTGGATGCCATGAGCTCACTGAGCGCCACCCTGTCGTTCTCTACCATGGAGATGAAGAACAAGGCCTATTCGCTGACGCAGATGAGCGGAGGGATGTATGGCACAGGGTTCAGCTATGGGAACAACAACGAGATGAAGACCAGCAGGAACTCCTTCAGCGGGAACCTCGACTACCAACGGTTCTTTAACAAGGAGCGCACCAGCTACATGACTCTTACCTACCAGCTCAGTCATAGTCCGTCGGAGAATGAGCAGCGTAGTGACTTCGAGAATACCAACCAGACGATGCTCGATCTCACCGACCGTTATTCGCTGAGTGAGGAGAATACCACGGAACATACGTTCCAGGCTGATTTCACCACTCCGCTGTCGGCTACACAGACCCTGAACACAGGAGCGAAGCTGATGTTGCGCCATGCCTCTTCCGACTCCAAATACTACCTGAATGATGTCTATAACCAGCTGATGAGCATGGACTATTCACATAACAACAGTATCTTAGCAGGATATGCCGAATATAGCTCCAAACTGGGCAATTGGGGACTGAAGGGCGGACTGCGTTATGAGCACACATGGCAGAGCGTGGAGTACAAACTGGACAACGGACAGGACTTCGACACCAATTATGGCAGTCTGGTGCCTACCGCCAGTCTCTCCTATTCACTCGCTCCCACCAGTAATTTAGGTCTTACCTATAACATGCGCATCTCCCGTCCGGGTATCTCCTACCTGAATCCTTATGTGGATCGTTCCAATCCAACGGCACTGACCTACGGTAACAACGACCTCGATGTGGAGAAGTCGCATAACCTCGGACTGGTGTATAACCTCTACACACCGAAGCTGATGCTGAATGCCACCCTGAACTACTCGTTCACCAACAACGGTATCGAGCAGTACAGTTTCTACGACAGCGACAACCTGCTGAACACCACCTACGGCAATATCGTGGAACGACAGACGACAGGTCTGAACCTCTATGCCAACTGGCTGCTGACACCGACTACCCGTCTTTTTGCTAATGGCGGCGTGAGCTATTCTAACATGAGCAGCGATGCACTGGGATATGACAACAGCGGATGGCATGCCAACGTGATGGCGGGCTTGCAGCAGACACTGCCCTGGGATCTGAAGTTAGGCGCCTTCCTGATCAGCTCTTCCAAAACCTATACCCTGCAAGGATGGAGCAGCGGTCAGAACATTCTCACGGCCAATCTGTCGAAGTCGTTCTTCAACGACAAGCTGAACATCAGTGTGATGGGCATCACCGGTCTGTCAAAGGGCGGCAGCCTGAACATGGAGACCTACAGCAAGGGCAAGGACTTCTCTACCAGCTCGAACATCAAGGTTCCCCTGAACGGTATCACCTTCAGCGTGAGCTACACCTTCGGTAATACAAAGCGACAGGCAAAGATGCACCAGAGTAAGGTTTCCAGCGATTTCATCGAGCAGCAGTCACAAGGTGAGATCATCAACAGTGTGGGCTCGGGCGTGGGAAACAACGGAATGCCTCAGCAACAACCGTAATCTCTTTCGCAAGCTTTCCTCTCTCCTCTTTCCTCTAAAGAACCTCTCCTCAAAATGTTTTGCTGTTTCAGAAATAATGTTTATCTTTGCAACAATTATGAAGAAAATAGAGAAGAAAGACCTATGGCTGTTCCTCGCACAGGCTGGCGTGTGGGCACTGATCATGCTGGTGTTCCCACTGGCCACGTTGATCAGTACCCGTAACTTGGAGACTACCTCCACGTCACTGCTGATGGTATGGCAGCTGCTGCGCGGACCGTTGGTGGTCTATTTCGTCAACTTTTACCTGCTGGGGCCCTCTCTCTTCTTCCGTAACCGTTACTGGCTGTTTGCTTTGTGCAACCTCCTGTTGATAACGGGAATGAACTACGGTTTCTTCTTCGGCTACTTCATGATCAAGGAGCATGTGCCCGCCATGAGGGGGGATGCCTGGATCGGTTTCTTCTCGGGGGCTTTCATGTTCTTCCTGCTGAATACCGTGATGGCAGCGATTGCCATCGGTATCCGTCATTTTATCCGTATGGGACAGCTTAAGCAGCAGCTGCAGAACGAGAAGGCGAAGAACACCGAGGCGGAACTGGCATGGCTGAAGAACCAGATCAATCCCCATTTCCTCTTCAATACACTGAACAATATCAGTAGTCTGACACAGATCGATGCTGATGCGGCACAGGATGCCATAGCCCAACTGAGCGACTTGCTGCGCTATGCGATGTATGAGACGAACAAGAAAACGGTTCCTTTGGAGGGAGAGGTGGAGTTCATGAAGAACTATATCGGACTGATGAAGCTGCGATGCAATGAGAAAACCACGGTGGATGCCCGCTTCTCTGTTCTCAATACGCAGTTGGAGGTGGCACCGCTGCTCTTTATCTCATTGGTGGAGAATGCGTTCAAACATGGGGTGAGCAGCAGTCAGCCTTCAAGCATCGTGATCAACTTGCAGGAGCACGACGGAGAAGTGGTGTTCCTGTGCGATAACACCAACTTCCCCAAGGACGACAAAGACCGAAGTGGTTCGGGCATCGGACTGGAGAATACACGGCGACGACTGGACCTGCTCTATCATGACCGTTACCAGTGGGAACAGTCGCTTCATGACGGCATCTATCACATTCAAATCAAACTGGAGTCAAAGAAATGAAAATATCGTGTATCATCATTGATGACGAGCCGCTGGCCGTGAGGCTCTTGGAAGGATTCGTACAACGCACACCGTTCCTGGAGCTGCGGGCGTCCTATACCGACAGTATCAGTGGCTTGTCGGAGCTGCGTGAGCATCCTGTCGATCTGGTGTTCCTGGATATCCAGATGCCTGATCTCAACGGTATGGAACTGGCCTCGATGGTTCCTCCTGAGACAAGGGTGATCTTCACCACGGCCTTCAAGGAATATGCTTTCGAGAGCTATGAGGTGAATGCCCTCGACTTCCTGCTGAAGCCCATCCGGTATAATAAGTTCCTGACTGCTGCAGAGAAAGCTCGTGACTGGTTTGTAATGAAGAACCAGATGACTGCTTCCCTTGAGGAGAGTACCACAGGCAGAGTGGGGGGCACGGAGACAGAGAACCGTGAGCGCGACTCGGTGTTCCTGCGCATTGACGGGGAACTCCGGCAGATTGCCATCGAGGACATCCTCTATGTCAGTGGGATGAAAGACTATGTGGTGTTCTATTTAGAGGGTAACAGGAAACTGGTTACCCATCTCACCATGAAAGCCGTGGAGGATATGCTGCCCGCTACCCAATTCCTGCGCGTTCACCGCTCGTACATCGTGGCCCTGCGGAAGATTCGCAGCATCGACCGAAACAGTTGTATCTATATCGGCAACGAGGTGATCCGTGTTACCGATGCCTATAAGGATGCGTTCAAACTGTTCCTTGATGAAAATTCATTATAACCCTATCCGAATAATTGTTATGAGAAAAGTACTGATCCTATTTACGTGTATGATGACAGCCCAGAGTATGATGGCCCAGAAAATCAATTATCCGCAGACCATGCGTGACGACACCGTGGATGACTACTTCGGTGTGAAAGTGGCCGACCCTTATCGCTGGTTAGAGAATGATACCAGTGCTCAGACCGCAGCCTGGGTGGAGGCTGAGAACAGGGTGACACAGGCTTTCCTGCAGAAGATTCCGCAGCGCGCCAAACTGGCCAAGCGACTGAAGGAGGTGGCCAATTATGAGAAGATCGGCCTCCCTGCGGAACATAACGGGAAATGGTACTTCTATAAGAACAACGGTCTGCAGAACCAGAGCGTGCTCTATGTGATGGACGAGTTGGGAGGAACGCCGAGGGTGTTCCTCGATCCGAATACGCTGAGCACCGACGGTACCGTGGCACTGAAAGGGGTGTTCTTCTCACATAACGGGAAATATGCCGCCTATGCCATCTCACGAAGCGGAAGCGACTGGCAGGAGTTCTATGTCGTTGACGTGGCTACGGGGAAGCTGCTTCCCGATCATATCGAATGGGCGAAGTTCTCTGGTGCTGCCTGGCAGGGAGACGGATTCTATTACAGTGCCTATGATGCCCCGGTGCAGGGTAAGGAGTTCTCGAACGTGAACGAGGTGCAGAAAATCTACTACCACAAGATGGGTACACCCCAAAGCGAGGATGTGCTGTTCTATCAGAACCCTGCCTTCCCTAAGCGGTTCTATACCGTTGGGGTGAACGAGGAAGAGACGATGATGTATATGTATGAGAGTGGTGCCGGTGCAGGAAACAACTTGTTTGTCCGTGACCTACGTGTGCCCAATGCGCAGTTCATCCAGATGACAAGTGATATGGACTATCAGTATTCGCCGATCGAATTCATCGGTGATAAGATCTACCTCCTGACAAACTACGGGGCTCCAAAATGCCGTGTCATGGTGGCCGATGTCAAGAAACCGGGACTCAACGACTGGCAGGAACTGATCCCTGAACAACAGGACGTGCTGGAGGATGCGACGATGATTGACGATAAGCTGGTGCTCACCTACAGCAAAGATGCTTCGAACCATCTCTTCGTCTATACCCTTGACGGACAGCGACAGCATGAGATCCAGCTGCCTTCGGTGGGCAGTGTGGGAATCAGTGGAAAGAAAGGACACAAAGAGTGTTTCTATTCCTTCACCTCTTTCACTGTACCTGGTACAATCTATCGGTATGACATCGAGAAGAACGTGAGCTCGCTCTATGCTGCACCGAAGGTTGGGTTTAACCTGAATGCCTACGAGAGCAAGCAGCTCTTCTTTGAGAGCAAGGATGGCACGCGCATCCCGATGTTCATCACCTATAAGAAAGGAATGAAGCTGAACGGAAAGAATCCGGTCTATCTCTATGGCTATGGCGGCTTTAACATTTCCTTACCCCCCAGTTTCTCTTCCATGCGCATCCCGTTCCTGGAAAATGGCGGCATCTATGCACAGGTGAACCTGCGCGGCGGTAGCGAGTATGGAGAAGAGTGGCACCTCGCTGGAACCAAGATGCGGAAACAGAATGTTTTTGACGATTTCATTGGGGCTGCCGAATATCTCATCGCGCAGAACTACACCTCGAAAGAGAAGATCGCCATTGTGGGCGGCTCTAACGGCGGACTGTTAGTAGGAGCGTGCATGACGCAACGGCCAGACCTCTTCCGTGTGGCCATTCCTGAGGTGGGTGTCATGGACATGTTGCGCTATCATAAGTTTACGATCGGGTGGAACTGGGCCAGTGACTACGGCACGTCTGAGGATTCTCCTGAGATGTTCGAATACCTTCGCGGATACTCTCCCCTACATAACCTGAAAGAGGGTACGGCTTATCCTGCTACGCTCGTCACCACTGCCGATCATGACGACCGTGTGGTTCCTGCTCACTCTTTTAAATTTGCTGCTACCCTTCAGGCTTGCCATACTGGCGATAATCCCGTCCTGATCCGTATCGACAGTAAGGCGGGACATGGCGGCGGCAAACCAATGAGCAAAGTGATCGAAGAACAGGCCGACATCTATGGCTTCATCATGTACCATCTGGGAATGAAATGTAAATAAGGGGTCTTCCCGATGAATACCCGCGATTTCATCCAACAATACAGGGAGGAGGACGTGCGTAGGCTGGCTTTGCAAGGCGCACGTTTCCCTGAAGTGGATATGCCGTTTGCCCTTGATCAGATAGCAGGGTGGCAGACGGCACGAAAGAAACTGCCCACCTGGGCTGCTACCGAGGGTGTCGTCTATCCTCCCCACCTTTCCATGGAACAGTGCTCCAGTGAGCATACCGCAAAGTATAAGGCACGGGTGGTGCAGCGACTGTTATCGGCAGGAACCCAGAAAGAAGGGCTTCCTCCGACACGGCTCCTCGACCTTACAGGAGGATTCGGTGTTGACTTCTCTTGGATGGCACGGATGTTCAACGAGGCTGTCTACGTGGAACGACTGCCATCGTTATGTAGGGTGGCACAGCAAAACTTCCGACTGTTAGGATTGGAGCATGTGGAGGTGGTTTGTGACCATGCTGAGCATTTCTTAATGGAGACAGGACCTGTTGACGTAATCTTCCTTGATCCCGCAAGGCGGGATATTCATGGCGGGCGAACCTTCGCTATTGCTGACTGTACTCCTGATATCATGGCACTACGTGAAATCCTGATACAGAAAGCTCGGTGGGTGGTGGTGAAACTGTCGCCCATGCTTGACTGGCACAAGGCGGTGGAGGATCTCGTAACAGTCAGCGAAATTCATATAATCTCTGTGGGTAACGAATGTAAGGAGTTGCTGATGGTGCTCAAGGGCAGGTCATCGGAAAAGGATGAGCACAACCCCCTTGCCGTCTATTGCGTCAATGATGATCAGTCGTTCGAATTCTTCCCCTCACGCTCTGTTAATCGCTGTGCTACTGTGACAACGCTCCCGGCAGGTTGTTACCTTTACGAGCCTAATGCCTCTGTGATGAAAGCTGGCTGTTACGATGCTTTGGCAGATTGCTATGAACTGAGAGCACTCAGCGCGAACAGTCATCTGTTCGTGTCCCCCCGACTAATCGATGATTTCCCTGGCAGGAAGTTCCGGGTGATTGCTGCCTCGTCGATGAACAAGCAAGCCGTGAAGGAACTGCTGAGAGATGTAAACCGTGCCAATATCGCTGTCAGGAACTTCCCCATGACGGTGGCAGAACTGCGCAAACGTCTGAAACTTGCTGATGGGGGTGACCATTTTCTCTTCGGTGCCACCACAGATGAAGGCAGGCATCTCCTGATTCTGACAGAGAAAGTCTGATACTGTTATGAATAAAAAAAAGGAGATACCCGAGAGTATCTCCTTTGAAAAAACTTTACTTTTTTTAGTTGATAGCGTCAGCTAATTCAGCACCAGCCTTGAACTTAGCAACCTTCTTGGCACCAATCTGGATCTTCTCCTTGGTTGCAGGGTTGATACCTTCACGAGCGGGGCGCTCGTTGATGCTGAATGTACCAAAACCTACAAGGGCAACCTTGTCACCAGCTACGAGGGCATCCTTGATAGCACCAACAGTAGCATCAAGCGCTTTCTTTGCATCTGCTTTTGTCAGGCCAGCACCTGCTGCGATCTTCTCAATTAACTCAGTCTTATTCATAATTTTAAATATTAAATGATTAATAATTAATACGTTATTCGGAATTTTTTGGCAAATATAAGCGAAACTATTCAGAAATCAAACAAAAAAGTAAAAAAAGTGAAGAAATTCATGAAAAAAAAACGCATTACCCCCTTTTTTCTGCTAAATAACAGATATTTTTCGTACTTTTGCCCCTGTTTTAAATAAACATATAAAAATATCGTTATGCGAAGGATACCTACCGTAACAAAAAACTTGTTGATCATAAATGTGTTGATGTTCCTGGCCATGTTGGTCTTCCAGACAAGGGGCATCAGCCTGAATGATTTGTTAGGACTGCACTTCTTTATGGGATCGGATTTCCGACTCTACCAGCTTGTCACGTATATGTTTATGCATGCAAACTTGGAGCATGTCTTCTTTAACATGTTTGCCTTGTGGATGTTCGGTTGCGTGGTAGAGAATGTGTGGGGCCCGAAGAAATTCCTTTTTTATTACATTTCTTGTGGCGTCGGTGCTGGTCTCATCCAAGAGGTAGCCCAACTTGGCTCGTTCTATCTGATGGCCACGTCGCAGATTCCCGGTGCGGGTTTCGGTGACCTTTGGGAGATCGCGTCGAACTCCTCGGCAGTGTTGAACAGCTGGACCACAGTGGGTGCTTCAGGAGCTATCTATGCCATCTTGCTTGCCTTTGGTATGATTTTCCCTGAGGAGCGAATTTTTATCTTCCCCTTGCCTGTGCCCATCAAAGCCAAATGGTTTGTTTGTTTTTATGCTGCCATCGAACTGTTCTCGGCCTTGGCTACTACCAACGACAGTGTGGCTCATTTCGCTCATTTGGGTGGCATGCTCTTCGGTTACCTGATGATTCGTTATTGGAGAAATCATCCGGGCGGTGATCTCTATGGACGCAACAACGGTCAGCAGTTCTTCGATCGATTAAGGAAGAACTGGGAAAACCGCAGTCATAAACGCTCTGATGACAGTCGCTCCTCGCAGACAGAGAGCAATAGTGACTGGCAGTACAATGCTGACAAAAAAGCAAAGCAAGACGAGATTGACCGTATCCTTGACAAGATCCGCCGTAGTGGCTATGATAGTCTGACGGCTGAGGAGAAGAAGAAACTATTTGAGAATGGAGGGAACTGATCCGTTCTTAGGTATCGTAACCTAACAAACTGAAGGAATGTTTTTCAAAACGCTCAAGAAAGTTACAAGGAACCTGCTTATCGGTGGAAATGTCGCCACGATCCTTGTCATGCTGTTGGTGGGCTATTCCGGTCACCTCGATCCGGAAGATTATCCCATGCTGGCAAATGTCAGCTTGGTGTTCCCTGTCTTTTTGATCCTCAACATCGCTTTCTTGTTCTTTTGGCTGGTGGTCTATCCCAAAGGTGCCATCGTAGCCATCATCGGATTATTAGTTAATTATGTACCCGTGCGCACGTATTGCCCACTCAATCTGAAGAACAAGAAAGAACCGGGATGCATCAAGGTCATGACCTATAACGTTGATGTGTCGATGAAAACCGACACGAACGCGCAGGGTGAACTTATCTATCCTGCCTTGGAATATATAGCAGCCAGCGGAGCAGATATCGTATGTGTGCAGGAGGCTTATATGACGAAGCAGAAAGCACATACCCTCCGTAACATCTATCATTATGCAGATACCACACGTAACGAGAAAGGTGGCTCCTGCCTCACACTCTTTAGTAAGTTCCCTATTGTGGGTAAGGAGCATATCCACTTCGATGGCTCTAACTCCTTGAATACCAGCGGTGCCTTCTTCCTGAAGATCCAGGGAGATACGGTAATTGTAGTGAATAATCACCTGGAGTCGAACCGCTTGACCATGGAGGAACGTGAGGACTTTGAACAGATTGCCGAGGGACGGAAAAACCATGACCAGGCACGCAGTGATGTGAAGATGCTGGCTGGAAAGCTCACCGAAGCTGCGAAGATCCGCTCACCCCAGGCTAAGAAAGTGGCGAAGTTTATCCGAGAACACCGCCGCTATCCCATCATCGTTTGTGGTGATTTCAACGACAACCCCCTGTCATTCACCCGTCGCGTGATTGCCGATGAAGGGCTCACCGACTGCTTCATCACCACGGGTAACGGTCCGGGGTGGTCGTTCAGTCATAACCGTATCTATGTGCGCATCGATCATATCTTGTGTTCTGAAGGCATCGTTCCCTATGAGTGCCAAGTTGACACGAAAATAGATGTCAGTGACCATTATCCTGTGTCTTGCTGGCTAAAAATTAGGCCTAAATCACAAAAAATCAATAATTAACGGCCTGAAATTTTTCTCGAATGTGAAAAAATATGTATCTTTGCACGCTCATTATGCCGTTCGTTGAAAAATGAATGGCTAAATTGTGTTGATAAACAGTGAAATCATAATTAAAAACAATTTATAATCAAAATGCAAAACAAAGGTATCGTAATTTGTACAGCCGTCTTACTGACGCTTGCAAGCATCTTCTACCTGTCTTTCTCAGTGGCCACACGCTACTATGATAGTCAGGCGGCAAAGATTCAGGACCCTATTGCGCAGCAGGACTACAAGGACTCTGTGAAGTATCTGGGAATCTATTCTTATCAGAAGTGTTTGGAGACGCAGATCGGTCTGGGTCTTGACCTGAAAGGCGGTATGAACGTCATCCTCGAGATCAGTGTTCCCGACGTGGTGGAGGTACTGGCTGACCACAAGACAGACCAGGCTTTCGTGAAGTCGATGAACGAGGCAAAGAAAGAGGAGGAGACGAGTCAGAGTGATTTCATCTCACTGTTTATTAACGCGTATCATCGTAACGCACCAGGTCATCGTCTGGCAGAGATCTTCGCAACACAGCAGTTGAAAGGAAAGGTCTCCACACAGAGTACTGACAAAGAGGTAGAGAATGCGCTGCGTGCAGAGGTTCAGGCAGCCATTGACAACTCTTTCAATGTGGTGCGTAACCGTATCGATAAGTTCGGTGTCGTGCAGCCCAATATCCAGAAACTGGAAGGACAGCAGGGACGTATCATGGTAGAAATGCCAGGTATCCGTGAGCCTGAGCGCATTCGTAAATTGCTCCAGGGTAGTGCTAACCTTGAGTTCTGGGAGACTTATAACAGTCAGGAGATTACTCCGTACTTCTCACAGCTCGATCAGCGTCTGGCAGGTAATGCACCTGAGGAGGCTGTTGCTGACAGCACCGAAGCTGCTCCCGCAGATACTGTCAAAGCTGACAAGAAATTTGAGGTCAAGAGTAGTAAGCAGACAGCTGTTTCTACTAATGATGATGCCAAGATGGCTGCCTTGAAGAAGCAGCACCCGCTGCTCGCCATGCTTTCACTGGCCCCGCAGGGTAGTCTGAGCACTGTGGCTTATGCCAATGTTCGTGATACCGCTGAAATCAATAAATACCTGCAAAGCGAGGTTGCTCAGCAGATTCTCCCCTCTGACTTGAAATTGTGCTGGGGTGCTACTCCTTCAGATATGGTCAACAGCAAGAACGTGTTCGAGTTGTATGCCCTGAAGAAGACGGGTGCCAATGGCCGTGCTCCGTTAGAGGGTGATGTGATCACCGATGCCAAGGATGAGTTCGAGCATGTGACCGGCCGTCCGAGCGTGAGCATGTCGATGAACAGTGATGGTGCCCGCCGTTGGGCTGCCCTCACCAAGGCAAACGTTGGTAAGGCCATTGCCATCGTCCTCGATGATGCTGTGTATTCGGCACCGCGTGTGAACGGCGAGATCTCTGGTGGAAACTCACAGATCACTGGTAACTTCACCATTGAAACCACCAAGGACTTGGCTAATACCTTGAAGTCGGGTCGTATGCCTGCTCCTGCCCGTATCGTACAGGAAGAGGTGGTTGGTCCTACCCTTGGTGCACAGTCTATTCAGCAAGGTATCATGTCGTTCATCGTCGCCTTCATCCTCTTGATGATCTACATGGTGATGATGTACGGTTTCATTCCTGGTATGATGGCCAACTGCGCCTTGGTTGTCAACTTGTTCTTCACGTTAGGTATCCTCACCTCGTTCCAGGCCGCTCTTACCATGTCGGGTCTTGCCGGTATTGTGCTGACCTTAGGTACGGCAGTGGATGCAAACGTGCTGATCTACGAGCGTATCAAGGAGGAGATGCGTAGCGGTAAGGGAATCAAGGATGCTCTGAAGGCCGGTTACAGCAATGCCTTCTCTGCTATCTTCGACTCGAACCTTACTTCTCTGATCACAGGTATCATCCTGCTTTACTTCGGTACAGGTCCTGTGAAGGGCTTCGCAACAACCTGGATTATCGGTATCGCCTGTTCGTTCTTCACTGCTGTATTCCTCACCCGTATCATTTATGAGAACCGCATGAAGAAAGACAAGTGGCTGAATCTGAAGTTCTATACCAATTTCTCTAAGAACCTGATGCAGAACATGCATGTGCCGTTCATGAGTTTCTACAAGAAGACCGCTGTTGTCGTCATTGCCGCCATTGTGGTGTTCCTCATCAGTTTCTTTGTAAGAGGTTTGAGCAAGAGTATCGACTTCACGGGAGGACGCAACTATGTGGTGACCTTCGAGAAGTCTGTACAGCCCGAGGAGATTCGTGGCATTCTCGTGCAAGCTTTCCCAGGTTGCAATACGGGTGCTATCTCTATTGGTACAGACAACAAGACCATCCGTATCTCTACCAACTATAAGATCGAGAGTAACAGTCCTACCGCTGATGATGAGGCAGAGACCATCCTCTATGATGCTTTGAAGAAGGCCGGTCTGGTGTCTCAGGCAAGTGTCGAGGCTTTCAAGAACCCTGATGTTCGTGAGGGCGGATCAATTATCAGTTCTACAAAGGTCGGTCCGTCGGTAGCTAAGGATATCACCTATGGTGCCATCATCAGTGTGCTCATCGCCTTGGTGGCTATCTTCCTCTATATCCTGTTGCGTTTCCGTAACGTGGCCTTCTCAGTGGGTTCTATCGTTGCTTTGGCTGTGGATACCCTGGTGGTGCTTGGTCTCTACTCACTGCTTTGGGGTATCGTGCCCTGGTCGTTGGAGATTGACCAGACGTTCATCGGTGCTATCCTGACAGTGATCGGTTACTCTATTAACGACAAGGTGGTGGTGTTCGACCGTATCCGTGAGAACCTCAACTTACACCCGAAGCAGGACAAGCAGAGTCTGTTCAATGAGAGTATCAACCAGACGCTGGCTCGTACCATCAACACCTCTGTTTCTACGTTGATCGTGTTGCTGTGTATCTTCATCCTTGGTGGTGCAAGTATCCGCAGTTTCGCCTTCGCCATGATCCTTGGTGTCGTCTTCGGTACTCTTTCCTCTATCTTCATCGCTTCACCGGTAGCTTACTTAGTGATGGGACGTAAGATCAAAGAGGATGAAACAAAGGCTTGATGCCCGTCGTGTCATTTGAGTGAATACACCTTAATTAATAATATAATGGAATCCGCATGGCATGAACCATGCGGATTCTTTTTGCTAAGTTATGTATCGTAGAATACTATTCGTTGCAGTAGGACTGCTGTGCATCATCGGCTGCAGCCGACGGGAGCTGCCGCCAGAGCGTATCTCCCCTGTAGGCGATTATTATGAGCGTGCCATGCTGTTGTGCGAGGCGAATCACTATGCTGAGGCAGAACTCATTCTCAAGGAAGGTGAACTGGCTGCCGAGGCCAGTGATAATAAGCTCGAACTGCAGAAATGTCAGGGTACGCGTTATCTCGTGGCCCGTATTCTGAGTGCCACCATTCAACAACGTAACTATGAACTGCTTCATGATCAGGAGAAGGCCACGAATATGGCGCAGCTCATCACATTAGCCAAAGAACTGCTGCACCACACTTACCAACAGGAAAAGATCACCGAGTTACAGCACCGATATGAGCAGCAGAGCTCCGATCGCCGTCATTACCAGATGCTCGCCTATCTCTTCGGACTCCTTCTGCTGGTTATCCTTTTGGTGCTTACCATTCTCTATTTCAACCGCCGGCGCATCGAGCAATTCAATAGCATTCTTGATCTCAATGCCCGAACCATCGAACGGGCTCAGCACCGCATAGAGGTATTGTCGTTAGAGAGCGAAGCCCACGACAAGGAGATCAGTCGCCTGAACAACACAATCACTTCAGCGCGCCGTTTCACCAATGAGCGTTTAGGGCGCGGCAAGGAAGTATTCGAACACATTCTTGCAGGAGGCAAATTGCCCCCATTGGCTGATGATGAGAACTGCCTGATCGAATACTATTCTGTCAGTCACTACGCCAAGTTCCATGAATGGGCCATGAGTTATGACCATCTCACTGCCCGTCTCTACACATACCTTATCTTGCAGGATATGGGGAAACAGGACGATGACATTGCTCAGATCCTCTGTATCAGTCCCTCTGCTATTCGCTCCATCAAATCAAGGGTGAAGGCACGGAAGAAGGCGGACAAAATGTAACCATTTTTTTCTTTTTTCTACAAGAATCGTGTGTGTCGCCTTGTATGAGAGATAATTATGTCTTTTTTTCTTGCAAAAATAGATTATAAACACTATTTTTGCAGAACGAATACCTGAACAGAACGGAATCAGACAATAATCATTTCAAGTAAAGCGATGCAAAGAATAATCAAAATCAGTCTATTTCTGGCAGTAGTGTTACTGCCAGCAACATCTTTTGCCCAACTGTCAAGCAATCCCAACAAGTTTCTGGGAAACATCACTACCAGGGGCAATGTGGAGGCAGGTGACGGTATTCCGGCTTATTATACGCTTTGGAACCAGATTACCTGTGAGAATGAATCCAAGTGGGCTTCTGTAGAAGGAACTCGCGGCAACTTCAATTGGGGAGGGGCAGAGAGAGCTTTCAACTATGCCAAACAGCACAACTTCACCCACAAATTCCACGCACTGGTATGGGGGGCGCAGTATCCCAACTGGTTGGAGAGTTTGTCACCAAAGGATCGTTTTGCTGCCATCACCAACTGGTTTAATCACGCAAAGGCAAAGTTCAGCAAGCTACCCATGATCGATGTGGTGAACGAGGCTGTGGGTAACCATCAGGCTGGCAATGCCATGATGAAGGAGTCGCTGGGTGGTGGCGGTAAGACAGGTTACGACTGGCTTATCAAAGCCTTCGACATGGCCTATCAACGTTGGCCGGATGCCATCCTGATTTATAACGACTACAATTCGATACGATGGGATGTTGACAACTACATCACATTGGTGCAGACATTGCGAGATGCCGGTGCTCCAATCGATGCCTATGGCAATCAGTCGCACGAGCTGAACGACATCAGTGAAAGTGAGTTGAAAAACGTCTTGAAAAAGCAGCAGGATGCACTGCAGATGCCCATGTTCGTCACCGAACTGGATATAGACAAAGCGAGTGATGCGCAGCAAGAGGCGCAGTATAAGAAGGTGTTACCCATCTTGTGGGAAGCACCCTATTGTGCCGGTGTCACCTTGTGGGGCTTTATCCATGGAGCCACCTGGGTGAGCAACTCGGGCCTTTACAAGAATGGCGCAGAGCGTCCTGCGATGAAATGGATCAAGGAGTATATGCAGAGTGATGCCGCCAAGAATGCCGTAGGTCCTCTTCCCGGTACGAAGAAAGAGGCCTCCATCTATATCCGTCCTGCTGCCCTGAAAGTGATCAGGGGCGATGTCCTTCCTATCAAGGTCAACGCCACATTGGCTACCAAGACCATTGAGAAAGTGGAGTTTTATGTTGAGAATGAACTGGCAGCCACGATGACCGAAGCGCCTTATGTCGTTCAGTATGAGGTACCTTCCAGTATGTCTTCAGGTTGGAAGTCCACGAAGGCTGTGGTTACCGCTACCGATGGCACTACCTTCGAACGCTATGGCCGTTTCAGTGTGGTGAGCGGGACTACCAAGCGTGAGCCATTCGGTGATGTTCCCGTATTGCCTGCTACCATCAAGATCGAGGAATATGATAAAGGCACTTCGGGCATCACCTCCTACAACACGACACGTACTTCCGCAACGCAAGCTAAGGCAGGTCAGTGGATGGACTACACGGTCGATGTCAAAGAAGATGGTTTGTATTCGTTCGATGCTACCGTGGCCTCGGCAGTGTCTGGCGGTAGATTCCACGTGGCAGAATATGGTCTCGACAGTCTGTCGTTCCTCACCGAATTTGTGGAGGTTCCTAAAACCGGCGGCAACAGTCAGTGGAAGACGTTGCATGGCAATGTCATGAGTGAACTGAAGGCAGGTCGCCATGTGTTCACTCTCCTCATCGACAAGGGTAGCTTCAACATCAAGGATATCACTTTCAATCGCATCGAGGAAGCCGAAGGCTCCTGTCTGCTGAAGGTGTCTGCCGGTCCTTATGGCGTTGGCGATGCCGTCAAGGTTACAGCACGTCCCAAGTTGTCATCCACCCTCAGTGAGGTAAGGTTTTATGCTGACAACTTGTTGATAGGCACTGCCACAGCCTCGCCATACGAATGCGTATTTACACCAACCGAAATGCGTAAATACACCATCACAGCCGTTGCCGTTGACACTGATGGTAAGGAGAAGTTATCGCCAGCGCGCGAAGTGGAAGTCACCATCAACACCGCCATCCGTTCAGTTGTCAGTGACGAACGTGAAACACCGGTCTATAACGTCATGGGACAACCTGTAGGTGACAACTACCGTGGTATCGTCATCAAGAACGGAAAGAAGTTCGTCATTAAGTAAAGAGAATTGTTGCAATTATTTATCCTGAATTCGAAAAGAATTCAGGATAAATAGTTTATTATCAACCGTTTGTAAAGAAACGGGCTTTGCAACACATTCCGAAAATAATCCCTTAAAAGCTTGCATCCTTCCTTTATCCAACCTAATTTTGCCATAGAGAATTTCACTCTATTACGTATCATTTTAAAAAAGAACGACTATGGCAAAAGTAGATTTAGTATCCTTAGAATGGACCGACCTCGTTTTCGAAGGACGTAATCAGGCCTATGGTGCCTATCAGCTTCGCAAGGAAACTTCCAAGCGTAATGTTTGGTCCACTGTCTTTGTTGCCCTTATGGCTGTCCTCCTTTATCTTGGACTTACGTTTCAGAACATGGTAGAGGCAAACCGCACTGTTGAAAACACCCAGATGGTGGAAGTCACCAACCTTCGTGACAAGAATAAAGAGGCGAAGGTTGAACGAAAAGAGGAGATCAAGTTAGAACCCGAGCGGACGTTAGAGAAGGTGAAGTCATCCATTAAATTCACTGCTCCAGTCATCAAGAAAGACAATCTGGTGAATGAGGAAGAAGAGATAAAGCTCGATGAAATCGAGAAAAGTAACAAGGCTATTGGTGCCCTTACCGTGGAGGGTACCGATGAGGTGGGCGGTGAAGTACTCAAGATCAGGGATGAGATAGCACCTCCCGAGCCCCCGAAAGCCGTTGAAGACAACAAGATCTTCGAAGTGGTGGAGCAAAAGCCATCGTTCCCCGGTGGTGACGGTGCCCTGATGTCGTGGCTCAGTCAGAACATCAAATATCCCTCAATTGCCGCAGAAATGGGTGTCCAGGGTCGTGTGATTGTTCAGTTCGTGGTTGAGAAGGATGGCTCTATCACCGACGTAAAGATTGCCAAGAGTGTAGATCCCTCCCTCGACAAAGAGGCGGCACGTGTCATCAAGAGCATGCCACAATGGATAGCAGGCCGTCAGAATGGCTCTGCTGTTCGTGTCAGGTTCACGGTTCCTGTCACCTTCAAACTGCAGTAATCCTCGAGGAAAGAGGTCTGTATGACTGGTAGACAAAAACAGGATTATTGTTTTGCTGTTCGAGAAAAAGTTTGTACCTTTGCGTGCTGTCCGGTTTTTGCCGCTTTTGTTTACGCAGCCAAAGATAGGCAAAATACTGAGCAGCACGATGTTATTTTACGATCAAACAAATGGTAGTTTTACTGCGGAATTTGATTATATGATGAAAAAGATGATTCTCTCTATCCTGTTGGCAATCTCTGCAACAGCGACAATGGCACAAACAAACCCAAAGTCCGGTTATGTCATCACCAACAATGGGGATACCATCAGAGGTAACATTGACTTCCGAACGAATGAGAAACTGTCGAAGCAATGCGTGTTCTGGCCAAACGGAGGAAGTGAGAGCAAGACCTACAAGCCTGGTGACATAGAGGGTTTCCGGTTCGACAATAACGGAAAGTATTTTGTGACTCGCCGATTGAATCTCTTTGGCGAATCTCAACTGTTCTTTGCTGAGTTTATGGTTCAAGGCATGATGAACCTGTACTGTGTGGCAGACACCTATGATGAATACTTCTTCTTTGAACGTGAAGACGGCGAGATGGCACTGCTCACCAACAGGGCGGTTTTATCGTCATCAACGATTCATGATGAGAAGGATATTCAACAGGAGCAGAAAGAACAATACGGGAAGGTGAAACTTCTGCTGAAGGACTCGTGGAAGGCATGTCAAGATATGAACGATACGAACTTGACAAGACGGAAACTTGTCAATGTGGTACGTGACTATCACAATGACGTATGTACGGACGGCAGCTCGTGCATGGTGTATGAATACAAGGAGGAATCCGACAAGATGAAAACCCACATCAAGGCTTTTGCCGGATATGCATACTTTTCACATGAGAAGACAGCCAATCAGAACCTGCCTGACGAGAACTACCATGGTGGGGTGTTCGAAATCGGTATCGGGGTGGAAGTAGGTATAGAACGGGTCATGAAGGGTGGCAGTGTGGAGATAGGGGTAGCCTATTCTCCCAAAACGAAATTCGAACACGACACCATGGTGAAAGGAGGCCACGAACCGTCGCATACAACGTACGAAAAAAGCAGGACGACCATCACAATAGGTGTGGCCAAACGTTATGGCAAGGGGAGGATCCAACCGCTTGTCCGTGGTGGCGGCTTCTATGTGTTCCATCAAGGAAACAGGGAAACCAGAACCTATCAGTCTAAACAGATCGTGGATATAACATGGGACAATACAGCACACTACGGTGTCTATCTCGGTGCCGGTGCCCAGATGGCGGTAGGCAAGCACTATGCCAAACTGCATGCCGACTGGTACAAGTCATTGCAGGCTTCAGGTAATATGATGAGGTGGGGCCTCACCGCTGAGTTCGCACTATAATGCACCTCTCATCAAAAGACATATTGGATTGGTTGGAACACATTATTCAAGGCATTAAAAAAAGAACGAAACCCTACGGACTCTTTGGACTTCAAGGACTATCAGCCGTATAGGCTGATTCTTTTCCGTGATTTCGGTGATTTCTGTGTGACAAAACTGTCAGGATAATTCACAAGAATTTAAGGATTGTAAAAATTCTCTAATTGGAAGAAAGGGAAAACTCGGGGTGCATGGAAGTATCCATAAGGGGCTTTATGTGCAAGAAACGTCTGGTTGGATTCGAAACAGAGTCTCATTGGCATCCAAGTAAAGTCTGATTGAGATCCAAGTAGAGTCTAAGTAATGTTTACGTAGAGTCTAAGTAAAGTTTACGTAGGCTCTACTTGTACCCATTCCAGACTTTGTTTACTCTCTTTCCGCCGTCTGTTACGGGTCGTTCCGCCGTCTGTTACGACTTGTAGGTGACGGCGGAACGAGTGTAAACACCGAGCGGAACGGGTGTAAACGCCGTTTGGAACGACTTGTAGATTGGGGTGTGGGGTCGCCTATGGCGAGAAATCGAACAAAATCTGATCAAAATCGAACAAAATTTACCCATAATATAATAAATCATTGCCACAGAAATTTGTAGGATTTTGCACAGTTATTTGTTCGATTTTGTTTAGATTTTGTTCGATTTCTGCCCGTTAGGGCACCTCCCCCGAAAGAAAACATGGTCTTTTTGACCCAAAAGTACTATGTCTTGGGGTACTAAAGGCTATGTTTTTGTGAGTTGAAAAACGACGAATTGCCTAAGCCGTTCATTATCAATGATTTACCAAACTGCTCCAGAATCGCGTTTTTACGACCGAGAGGGCGGTTGGTTCTCAAAACGCGATTCTGGCGCGTTAAACGTAGTTAATTCGTAAAGATTATTCTATTTTTTAACAATTGGGGTGGTAGGAAGAAGATTACTGACCCCATCCCTGCCCCTCCCCTACGATGGGAGGGGAGTGCCATGCGGACAGGGGAAGCCCTTTTCCTTCCGTGATGAGGAGTGGAGTGCCATGCGGACTGGGGAAGCCCTTTTTCTCCAGCGATGAGGAGGTGGCACTGCAAGGCGGCTTCGTCTCATTGGGAAAAGCAAACCCCTCCCAAGATAATTATCTGGTGCAAAGATATGGCTGTTTTGAAAGAAAAGTCGTATCTTTAACTACGCTGAAGATACTTGCGTTCGGAAATAAAAATTAATTTTGAATTATTTTGTATTTCACTCACTTAATCGTATCTTTGCATCAAACTTTATCAATACACGAAGGGTATGCGAATACTGATAGTGAGCACAAGTGAGAAAACAGGGGGTGCCGCCTTGGCGGCAAACCGTTTGATGGAAGCCCTGAATAACAATGGTGAGAAGGCAATGATGCTGGTTCGTGACAAGGAGACGGAGCAGATCAGTGTGGCCGCCTTGCCGTCCTCATGGTCTCTCCGCTGGCATTTCCTCTGGGAACGCTGGTGCGTGTACTGGCATCTCCGTTTCCACCGTGAGCATCTTTTTGACATTGATATCGCCAATAGCGGTTATGACATCACTCGTACCCGTGAGTTCCAAGAGGCCGACATCATCCATCTGCATTGGGTGAATCAAGGTATGCTCTCGCTGAATACCATCCGTAAGATCCTCGATAGTGGGAAACCTGTGGTATGGACGATGCACGATATGTGGCCAGCCACTGCTATCTGTCACCTCACACTGGGCTGCGAGCAATTCCACAGTCGTTGCTCCCATTGTCACTATCTTCCCGGCAGTGGTGGGGAGAATGATCTCGCCTCCCGGATCTGGGGGCGTAAGGAGCGGATGCTTCACGGTAAGAATATCCTTTTCGTAGCATGCAGCAGGTGGTTGGCTACCGAGGCGAAAAAGAGCGGACTGCTACAAGGACAGAAAGTGGTGAGCATCCCGAACCCCATCGATCTTCATGTTTTCCATCAGGAAGACAAGACTGCAGCGCGCCAACGTGTCGGTCTGCCCCTTGACAAACGTCTTGTACTGTTCGTATCACAGCGGGTGACGAACCAGAACAAGGGTATGTCGTATTTGGTGGAGGCCTGCAGGATATTCAACAGTCGGCATCCAGAGACGAGAGACAACACCGCGCTGGTGATCCTGGGCGGTCATGCCGAGGAGGTGACAGCACAGTTCGATATGCCGGTTTATCCTTTAGGATATGTCAACGACACCAAGCGTATCGTGGATATCTACAATGCCGCCGACCTTTTTGTGCTCCCTTCTCTTTCGGAGAACCTTCCCAATACCATCATGGAGGCGATGGCCTGTGGTGTTCCCTGTGTGGGCTTTAAGGTGGGCGGAATCCCCGAGGAGATCGATCATCTGAAAAACGGTTATGTCGCTGAATACAAGAATGCCGACGATCTGGCCCGTGGCATCCGGTGGATACTGGATGAGGCCAATCCCCAGGAACTTTCTGCCCATGCCATCGGGAAGGTGGCATCCACCTATTCGCAGCAGCGTGTAGCCCTTAAATACATTGAAGTATATAGTCAGGCTGCGGCCTATATCCACTATCGTCTATGATCAAGATCACCGTTATCACCATTACCTATAACGCCGAGGCAGTGTTTGCCCGTACCGCCGAGAGTGTGCTCAGGCAGAGTTATCCCCATGTGGAGCACCTGATCATCGACGGGGCATCGGGCGATAAGACCTTGTCGATGGCCTATGCCTATAAGATGCGCTCCGATGAGCAGCAGAACGGTCATGAGGTGCTACTCACCTCCGAGCCCGATGAAGGGATCTATGATGCCATGAACAAAGGACTGAAACAGGCCACGGGTGACTACCTCGTTTTTATGAACGCCGGCGACAGCTTCCATGACGAGCTGGTGTTGCAGCGCATTGCCGACATGGCCACAGGGGATCCGATGCCCGCCGTGATCTATGGGGACACCGATGTGGTGGACGAGGAGGGACGATTCCTCTATCACCGCAGGCTGTCACCACCGAAGATCCTCACATGGCGCTCCTTCCGTCATGGCATGCTGGTATGCCATCAGGCGTTCTATGCCCGTGCGGATATTGCGGGAAGCATTCCCTACGACCGCCGGTACCGTTACTCGGCAGATGTCGATTGGTGTATCCGTGTGATGAAGGAGGCAGAGAAGAGGCGGCTGCCCTTGAAGAACGCTGAGGCTGTCGTGGCCGATTATTTGGAGGAAGGGCAGACCACCCTCCATCACCGTGACTCGCTGAAGGAACGCTTCGATGTGATGCGCCGCCACTATGGCTTGTTCTCCACGGTGATCATGCACATCTGGTTTGTCTTCCGGCGATTCCTTTAGGAGCAAGAACATACAGAAAACGGCCTTTAGGGAACTGCTTCCCTAAAGGCCGTTTCTGTGTCATTTGCATATTATTTCCGTTTGAAGAAGTACTTCTGACCATTCATGATGTAGATGCCAGTAGGGAGATTGATGGGCTGTCCTGTACGAAGCACAAGCTGACCCTTCAAGTCATAGACATTATCTGTTACTGTCATCAAGACGGGCAGACCGATGCCAGTAGCTATGCCAATTTCACCATCCACAGTGATATAGATCGTTTGTGGCTCTCCTAAGCCTACATTGAAGTAACCACGGAAACGTCCTATCGAAGCATCTCTCGAGGAGTTGATATGTTCAACCATGTTTCCTTGGAACTGATAGTATCCAGCACCGGTAGGAACGTTCGTATTGGCGTAGGTGCCATAGAACGTCACACCACTTGCCGACACACTGGGAACGCCGGAAACAGGCTCCTCCACGGACGTACCATTGATGCGATATACAGCCAGACGCGAACCATTCGTCATGATTTCGCTGTTGTTCTCGATGGTGCCCACCTTCATGATGTAGGGCACATTGGGCTGCATCTCGTCAACGGTTTCGAATGCCATCTTATCTCCGTTATAGCCGGTCAGTTGTGCCACCTGTGTACCTTCTCCGAAGACCGCCTCGGGATCAGGGATATAGCATGGCAGGCAGACGCTGTTCCATACTCCCTTCTGGAAGGTGCGCTGGAAGGTGACGTTCGCATTCTCGATGGCTACAGGCTCGTAATCGACAGTCTCACGAAGCACCACTCTGTCGGGTGCGAGACTACGGAAGTTCACTTTGATCTCGTCGTTGCCCGTCACCCGATAGTGGAGGGTGTTGGCGGTGACCAACTCACCTTTCGAGACGATTCCCTCGTAAGCGTAGCCTTCACCGACAAGGGCCTTCAGATCGAATTCGGTACCATACTCGTAGATGCCCGTTGCCAGGTTAAACGTACCGCCCGCCATGTCGTAGTCCACCGTGATCTTGAATTTCTTCGGTTTGAATACAGCACGGAGGTTATAGACTTTGTTCATCTCCACATTCACGGGATTCTCGTCGGAGAACCTCTCAATCTGGCTCTCTGGAATCTGAGTGCCAGCAGCCCGTCTTCGTGCCAGAGAGGGAGTGGGGGCTGTCACCTCGTCGAAGTTATTATCCGTGATGCCCCAATAGCTAAACTCATAGCCCTCCTGAGGTGTGGCAGTCATGGTGACGGTGGTACCGTAGTCGGCAGAGCCGCTGTTGGCATCCTCGCTGGTAGCTACATAACCCTCCTGGGCAGATGGCCAGGCAGCTACGTTGTAGGGAACAAGTCCGCCCTTGAAAAGCAACCAGTTGACCTGACGTCCGTTCTTTCCTGTGAAGTGCTCATTGTCGAGGATATCATCGGTCTTCACCTGCAGCACATAGAATCCATTCCTGCTCACGTCACTCATGTTCAGTTTATAAGTGGTACTGTCTTCAGAGGCCGGCGTGATGGTAATATCTGATGTCTGCTTCTCGCCCTCATAGCGTAAGAGGATGTCTGTGCGATTGAAGGTAGTGGGATCAATGGGCTTGTTGAATGTCACGGTGAGTTCGTCAAGCACTTCTGTAGCGATGTCGTTACCCTGTGGGACGGTCTTGATACTCTCCACCTCGAGAGGGTTCACCGGCGAGGGTTCGAATTCCACTTCAAAGATATAGTCTTGTCCGGCTTCACCTGCAGGACAGTTCGCGAGAGGTACCACCATGTGCAGCTTATCATCGCGGAGCGGATCAGTACCGTCTATCATGGTGTACTGCGTCTGCCAGAAGTTTGCCAGATCGACATCCGTCCATGAGCCGGTAGCAGGATCCATCATACGGGCAGCGATGAGCCCGCCATTACCCATGGTAGGATCAGTCATGTTCGTGTAAGCCCACAGTGAGGTGGCTTCCTGTTTCTCATGAGCTGCATGGATGGTGATACGGAACTTGAATCCCTCTATCCACCGCACAACGGTCTGCCCTACGAATGCCTCGATGGGTTCGTAAGTTCCGTCACTCTTGTAAAGGCGGTCGGGATATTCACTCGTTGAGGTCGTCAGTCCGTCATTGACAGCCCATCCACGCAGCGGCTTTTCTTCACCATTGGGAACATTGACACTGTGGATCAGTTCATGGATGGTGGCCTTGTTGATGAGGGAGAGGTCGGGGTTCCCGTAGCTTGTCACATGGTTCACTTTCACATCGTAGCTGTTGAAATGTCCAAGTAGTGAGGAGGTGAGCCCCCATGTAGCATAGCTGCTCTGACCCGCCGGGATGTCACCGAACTGTGTGGCAATGGTGGAGTCGAGTGCCAGGGTGAGGTCACCACCGTTGAGCTGTGAGCTGATGATATTGAAGTCAACGAGCAGTCCTTTCTCGTTCTCAACGATCTTCGGCTGATTCGTGAACATACGGATATTGGTGGCATCGCCCTTACCTTTATTATGGATGAGCACGGTGAACTCTGCCGGTACGATGGGCTCGATCACATCCTTGGTGAGTGGATTGTCACCGTAGATATCACGCTGCATGAAATAGGTCAGGTCAAGCTCCGGTGAGGGTTTCACCTGCAGGGAGACTGGCATCAGCTCACGCACTTGTACGGTGCCATCGGCATCGGTGAAGTAGATGGTACCTCCGAACGACCATGTCGTGAGCGAGTCGGGTGCCGCATACTTCGTGGGGATAAAAAGGATGGTAGCCGTACCCGTTGCTCTCGGCCCCAGTCGCCACGGTCCTTCCACTCCTCCCTCAAAGCCTTCGATACTCTCAAAGTTGATCTGGAACTCATGCCGGGTAGCCTCTTTGTTGAGAAGGTCTTTCACCAACACGTTGAGCTCGATGTCGGTCAGATCATCGTCAAGACTATTATTAATAGTCAGTGTACCGCGGAACGCCTGGCGTGTCATGACCAGTTTCTGGTCAATCTCGAGTTTCACGGAAGCACAGGAGCCTGTCCCCTTGTTCTCGTAGAAATCAAGCAGATCCTGATTGGCACTGGCGTAGAGACTCTCCCAAGAGTCGAATCCTTTCATGATCATATCATTGCGGCAGGAGTCGATACGGTTGATGATTTCGCTCATCTTCTCCATATTGAAAGTCTCGGTACCGTCGCTATACTCCGGATGGAAGGTGTTGATCCAGCAGCGCAGATACTTGCGGAAGTTGAAGTCGTAGAAATTTTCACTGGAGTTGTAACAGTAACTGAGTACATTCAGAGCACCGCCAGACAACGGGTCGGTAATGGTAGTTAATGGCTCATTCCAGTTGCTGTTGACGAGTGACACTAATTGCTCGGGATTGCTTTCCAGCGAGTTGATCAGGTTGGTGAAATCATCCACTTTCTGATGGAAAGCCTCCGTTTGCTTGAGGGTAGCCTCGTGAGCATTCGCCAAGACTTGCTCATCAAGATCTAAGAAGGAACTGACGCGCATGGTATAGGGAGCCATCTTCATCAGATAAGAGCGCAGATAGGAATTGTTTGGGAAGTCCTCATAGAGAGCGGCGAAATAGGCTGCATCGTGAACGGGTTCAGAGGTTACGTTTGGCGTATTGGCAGCCCGTCGTGTACGACGGGTACCCGAAGGCGAATCATATTTACCGTTCATCACGTTGTTCCATACCGTACCGATACCCCATCCCCCATTCCATGCATCTTGAAAATCACCAGTGATATCATCAACCCAGTCTTTGAGCAGTTTCTTGGGGTTATTGTCCTTCACCAATTTCTTAATGACTTTTTTTGTTTTATCTGTCCATGAGTCACCGCCGGTAGCAATATCGACATATTCATCGATATCACCGATCTTATCGCCTCCCGGTATTTTGGGAATGAAATTTGATATGGCGCAAAGCATATCAATGATACCCTGGTTGACTCGATACTCTTTGAACTGCAGGCGCTGGTAGCCATTGCCACCCATGCCGCCGAAGCCGTTTCCGTCGCCTCCGCTGCCGCCCCATGAGCCTCCACTACCACCACAAGGACTTGTACCGTCGGCATGCTTGCGGATAAAGTTCACGGTCTGGGCGATATAGGCGTGCTTGTGGTCGCTTCCACAAGGCCATTCAAAGTTTGCAGAGGCACTGCCGCTGCAAGGAACGCCCGATGAGGACGAAGCGCGCCTTCGTGCCTGCTGGCTTTGACTGTCGGCATTACGAGTAACCCTGACGGGTATGACATAACTCTGTTGTGCTCCAACAACAACGCCTTCAAATTCCACCAGAGGGGTAAAGGTGAAGCCTTCTACCTCCGGCAGTTGCAGGTTGGTATTCTGGGCAGCGATGAGTCCTTCGTTACGCAGGACTACATTAAACATGACAGACTTCCCATACCCTATCTCCTCAAGATAGATGCTGTCGGGCAATGTCATGATGATGACGGGCACTGGCACTTGTGTTTCGAAAGTGACAGTGGTGACGATGTCGTACTCATCCTCCACCTCTGTCTCCACCACATCCCAGTTCATGGATACGGCCTGATAAGAGATGGTAGCCATGTGATCGGTAATCGTACTGGGTGAGACGACCACGTTCTGACGGTAGCTGTCGTGCTTGGCTGCTGTGACATATACCTGATAGTAACCCTCGGAGATATCTTCGAAGAGAACATATCCGTCAGTATCGGAAGTGCCAGTCTGTAGGTTTGCCCCCGTGTTGTAATCCTTCAGGTTCACTGTGGCACCCGCTACATAGGGCTTATTACCGTCCTTGTCGCCATAAATGGTAGCCTCATCACGAACCCTGACACGCAATGTTCCCTTGTTCTCACTGACAGTTTTCAGATTGAAGTTCACACGTACGCCGTTGCCGTTTTCACAGTTGATGGCAAAAGCACCGCTCTGCTCCAGATTCACGTCTAAGCCTTCTGCATTCAAACGCAGGATCACCGTAGTGCTGTCTCCTTGTTCCATTGAAGGCAGTTCTGCAGGTGTAGTAAGCGTGATGAGTTTGCCCAGGCCTGAAGGCAGGTCGATGGAGATCTTTCCTGTAGCCCCTTCGCCTCGGTTTGTAAGGATCAGCGGGTAGTTGCGTGGTGTGGTGTTCGACACGTTGGTGCGGATGTTTGTCTCACTCAGCACCAGTTCTGCCGATCGTTGCGTGGTGTAGCTCCATGTGTTGACAGAGAGGGTGGCTCCCTCATCGGAACTGAGCACAAACTGGATCTGCTCGTAGTTGCGACCCTTCGTGAGATAGCGTCCGGTGATGGTATATTCAAGTGCTGCCACCCCATTGGCAGGGAGTGTAGCTATAGGTGTCACGCTGATATCATAATTGTCAGTATCACCAGTAAAGGTAGCCCTGATATTGTGCAGAGGCACGCTGGTGACATTACGCAGAGGAATAGAGTAGCTCTTGGTCTCACCTTTATACAAATCATGAGAAACGTAATTGGTTTCAGCGCGTTCCAGGCCATACACTTCGAAGGAACTCAAGGCATCGCTGAGGTTTTCACCAGGATTACATGCTCCTACTGAGAATGATCCCTTATAGCCGGCAGGTATGCCATACTTTGCACTGAACGAGCCGGAGGCATCTGTTGTCACAGGAATAGCAGTGCGGCTGTCATGATACACCACGTAGATCTCTGCCGGATGTACGCTGGTTGTACCATTGATAGCCGTGCTACTACCTGTGATGAGCACCGAGTCGCCTTCGTTGTAGATGTTCTTATCGGTCTGTGCAGTAAAGGAGAACAGACTTGTAACGTTGAGACTAACGCTTTCCGAAGTGTTGTTAACAGTCATCAACTCACTCAGTTTAGCGTCAGGGTTGATGACGGCACTGATGGTATAAACACCGGGAATATCGATGGCGGGAGGAGTCAGCGTGAAGGTTTTGGTTGCCCCTTTAGCGATACTTTCAGATGTGGTATAGGAAGTCCACTCCGTACTGTTCTTCCATACCTTGATGGCTGTACCGGCAGGTAATTCGGCAGCACCCATATTCTTCACGTTCAATGTCAGTCCTACCTGTTCACCCATGTTGATTTCGTTCTTGGCCAGTCTGATGCTTTCAAAGGCACCGTCGGGTAGGGTCCGGTCAGAGATGAGCAGCCAGCAGGATCCCGTACTGAAGTTGGGAGCCCGCGCTATGACGCTCACGGTACGATCGCCTTCTTCCAGTTCGTTACCTAATGCCTTGAAAGGAACTTCAACACTGGATCTGCCCGCAGGAATCGTCACTGAATTGCTGAAACTAACATCCGTAGCATCGCTCTCAAGCGTTACCGTCAGGGCATTGGCGGTGTCGGTGTTTCGTGAGATAATCAGGTTACATCCCGTTTCGTCTCCTTCAAGAATTGTAGGCTTGCTGGTAGTCAGCGTCAGTGTAGGACCATCGTCATCGGTGATCATTATACTATCAGTCACCACCGACTGGCGGTCACCGATAGAAGAACAGTTACAGTCGGTGATATAGACGGCGGCACGGATATGTACCAGTCGGTCACCATCCATTGTGGCATTATCGCGCACACCCAAAGGGAAGTTCACCGTTGTGGTACCTGCGGGCATGGTGATGGTTTGTACACTATAGTAGATGTCGTTGTTCCCGTCGTCGGTCAGCTTGATGGTGATCTTATTATCGGTTACCTCACTGCGGGTGATGGTGCCATAGATAGCCTGCGGTCCGCCAGCCTCGCTCACGGTCTTGGGTGTGAGTGTCATCTGGATGGCCGGCATGTCATCATCATGGAGCATGAATAAGACCTCGCCGGTAGTGTGATGTTCGGCTGTACCACTCAGTCTGATGGAGAGATCATTGGCAGGATTCTTATCTTGGATAACCGGGATATTGATCGTTGCCGATGTGGCTCCTTCTTCAAAGACCACCCGTTGTGGCAGTTTGAAGCGTTTCTTCTCCTCGATGTTCAGATAGACAGCGAGTTGTCCAGGATAGTAACGCAGAGGAACGCTCACCGTCAGTTGTATGGTTTCCCCTTCGGTGTAGTCTGACTTGTCGGTGGTGAAGGTGAGCGGAATCAGGTCATTCTCCTCGATGCGCACACTGTCGATGACGGTTTCATAGCCATTGTTCTTGTCATTGTTGACAATCACAGCTACCATTTCATCGACATTGATATCCTCATTGTCAACAGCATAGACATAGAATCCCACGCGGTTGGAGTTACGTCCGAAGGTGATGTTGCCGTTATCAGAGAAGCGGACACGTGCTGTGTTTCCATTTTTATCGGAGGAAATGGCCTTGAACGTCTGACTCTCGCTGGTGTCGCCTGTTCGTCGGAGTTCACAATAGTAGCCGCCAGTACTGTTCTCTGGGATCGCATTCTTATTGACCGTCAGGAGGAGCTGCTTCCCCACTCGGAGATTATATCCGCTGGTAAAGGCTGTATTGTTACCTTGTTGCAGGGGAATTTCACCACAGTCGGCTGCAGGGATCAGCTGTACCACAGGACGGCAGTTTCCACTGATACCTGGTATATCAGAGAGCGTGGCCGTGAAGGTACGGTCTGCTGAGGCCCCCACGGCGAGTGTTCCTTCGAAGGCAGTGGTTCCCACGAGTACTCGGGTGCCCTGCTCATTCTCAAGGAACAGTTTCTCTGTCCAGCCAGCTTCGGTAGCCAAATCTCCGATGTTGTCCACAGTCCATGTAAAATCAATGTTATCACCAGGATTGACCAGTGTCTTGTTGACCGTCACATTCTTAGGAACGATATCAGGACGCGGTATGGTCTCGATAGTGAGAAGGCCATTGGTCTGGTTTGTCTTGATGTTTGTTCCGAGTCTATCGGAAAGTATCGTCTTGTCGTTCACCAGATAGATAGGCAGCTGAACACCGTTCTGCAGGGTGTTGGGCAGTGTCAACTCCATGTTGAGAAGTTCACCCTGGCTACCGCTGATCTTCTGGTTCTCGGCATTGAAGATGATGATACGGTAGCGGCGGTAGTAAATTGAGCCTACGCCCTCCACGTTGTACCACTGGTTTCCCATGTCACGCACAGACATCTGATGGTTGGCGGCACGTAGCTTAGAGAGCGTGATGTTGAAATCATCACCCGTCTTGTTAATCTCATAGGGCACATCAATCTCGAACTGCACACCCACGATATCGTTGCTGTTGTTGAGTTCCACAGGCAGCGATAAGGTCTTCCCTGCTGGATAGGTGATGTCAGGGATACGCAGAATATTGGTATTGGTCTGCGCCTGCGCACCTGTCATGATGCAGCACAGGACAAACGCCCAGAAATATCTCCATTCTTTCATAGTGCTATCGTATTTTTGTTATTTTTTGATCTTGAATTGCTCGTTGCCAATTTGGATGATATAAGTTCCTGCTGGCAGATGTTCGAGTTGCTGCTGTACAGTACCGGAGCCTACCCGCTGTCCGTCGGTCGTAAAGATCATCCCTTCTGCATCGGCAGGCAGTTGGCTACTGCTGATGCCAGTAGCAATAACCTCGATGACAGTGTTGAGATATTGAGCTTCCGGATCAGCCATCCTCACATCGGTAACGGCAGATCCTGCGGGTAATCCTTTCAATAGGGCATGACAGCCTTGTGGCAGGTACTGTCCGTCAAAGCTGCAGATAATGATCTTCACACCACCTGGTACGTTATGTGCGCTGATCGAGAATCCCTTGGGTAGCCCAGTTCCTCTGACAATGTCCGATTCGCGTGCTCCAACGATCGTGAACTGCAATGCAGCCACATGGTCGTTGTTGTTCAGCAGGAGTGCCCCGTTGTCCAAGACAACAGTATTGTTAGGCACAAGCATCGTTGCCCCACTACGTGTGGAACGAGCCAGTGCGGGCGACGAGCCTGTCTGCTCAAGGATATGGTTGATGTTCAGCACTGCATCGCGGATGTCAATCACTTTGTCAATATTCTCGTCGGCAGCCGAATAGTTGAAGGTTGAACCATTGGGCTTACTGTCGTTCATGGCGAAATAGATCACGTTCTGCAGGTCGGCCACATCCACATCGCTGTCGCCATTGATGTCTCCATCAGTCCAGTCGAAGATAAATATGGTGGGGTTGTAGTTTGTCGGACGGTAGTTGTTATAGCTATCCATCGACATAGCTACGGGCACGCCCTTGGGAGCTTCGAAGTATTCGCCGTTCTGCGTGGAGAGATTCCACTGAGCTGTGGCATTAGCACGGCGCAGGGCTACACGTCCCCTACTGATACCGTTATTGGTATTGGGATAGATATAGTAAAGATAGTTGTCGTTCAGGTTATAGTCCTGGTTGTCGTGACGGTAGGACTGCAGTGTGTTGAACGCAAAGTCGAAAGGTTCTCCGAGTGTCACCTCGATGGCTGGTTGTTGGGTTGTAACCACAGGCACCTTGGTGTGATAGTCGATGAACTGTGAGCCATACTGAAAATTAGAAAGTGTGAGTTTCTCATTCGAGATAGGCTCTGAGATGGCAGTCAGACGGTTGTAGGCCACGTAGAGTTTCGTTACGTTAGGCAGCTTCGAGGCAAAGGGATACAGGTCGCCTGTGAACTGGTTACCCGTGAGGTTCACCTCGTTCAGTTTTGCGTTGACGAAATTCTCTGGCAACAGCGTACCAAGGTCACCGTCAATCTGGTTATCTGAGAGGTTGAGTGACTGCAGGCGTACTAAGGTGAACACCTCATGACCGAGTGTTCCTTTCAGTCCTTGTGCCGACAGGTCGATAGAGGAGATATAATCGCCGTCGAAAGTAACACCATACCACTTACCAACGGAACGATGGTTATTGGTCAGGTCCCAACGATGTTCCTGATTCCAATGTTCACCGTCAAGTTGCTCGTAGAGGGCTTGCATCACGGCGAAGTCTTCTTCTGCTAATACGTCGCCTGTATAGAATGTCTCGATGCTCCCGAAGTCTTTCCACACGTTGGCGACCTGATACTGACTCAGGGCATCTTCAGGCACCTGCAGCGTACATTCTGTGTAGTAAGGAGCATACGAGCTGTTGATGCCCGGAGGTGTTCCGGCAAAGACACGCAGTGTTCTCAGGTTGTTGCAACCATAGAAGTAGCTGAAATCGGAAACCTGTGTATAGCTCATGTTACGACCCATGTAGGCTGCGGTGAGTTGTTTGCAGTCCTGGAATACGCGTTCCTGCATGGTGGTCACGCTGTTGGGAATGCGCACGACGGTGAGTGCCGTGCCCTCGAAGGCATAACGACCGATGGTGGTCACTGCTTCGGGGATGTCGATGCTTGTCAGTCCTGACATGAGGAAAGCACGTTCACCGATCACCGTGAGCGTTGCTGGCAGGTTGATGCTGGTGAGCGATGTGCACTTACCGAATGTCCATCCTGGGAGCGTTGTGAGCCCATCGGGCAGGTTTGCCAATGCCAGTTTGTCACATTCGTAGAACATGTCTATTCCGAATGTGGTGGGAACAGCGGTGAAGGTGATGGCCGTGAGCCCCGACCCTCTGAAAGCATCGTTACCCATGCTGGTCAGTGTGGCGGGCAAGGTGAGCGTGGTGAAGGCCTTGCAATTGAGGAATGCCGAACTGCCTATGGTCTGCAGGTTGGCAGGCAGAGCGGTGAGAGCCAGTGATGTGCACTCTAAGAAAGCATCATATCGTATCTCGGTGATGTTGTCGTTGAGTGTAAGGGTGGTCAGCATCGGACAGCCGCGGAAGGCACTCTCGCGAATGGTCGTGATGCCGGCTGGTATGTTGACATTGGTGAGCACTGGACAGTCGCGGACGAAACCATTAGGCACATAGCTGATGCCTGTGGGTACGTTGATGCTCGTCAGCTGTTGGCAGTAGGCAAAGGCGTTGTAGCCTATCTCTGTGATGCTGTTGGGAAGTGTGACGGTCTGAAATGCCGTGTTTCTGAACGCTTCGTTGCCAAGGGTGGTCAGTGTTGACTGGTTGTAGTTGCACTCACTGAGAACTTTACATTCGCTAAAAGCCAAATTACCGATAGAGGTAGTACCCTCGGCGAGTGTCACACGTTCCAGGTTGTCACAATGATAGAATAGTTGTTTGGGCACTGCCGTGATGGCTGCGGGCAACGTCATCTCGATGAGGGCGTCGCAATCTTGGAAAGCATATTCGCCCAAAGCGGTAACCGACGAGGGCAGCTGGTTGAACACAGCGATGCGGTTCTCCTTGAAGGCCCAGTCACCAATGGTCTTCAATCCTTGGTTGAACGTCACTGAAGGAATCGCATAGCAGTGGTTGAACGCATCGGGCCCGATGGTTTCCAGTCCACTCGGGAATGTCAGTGCCGTAGCCAATTGTTGGTCGTTATAGAAAGCCTTTTGTCCAATGGTCGTCAGCGAGGCTGGAATATTGAACGTTGTCAACAAGTCGCACTCACTGAAAGCGTTTATCCCGATTTCGGTGACACCATCGGGCAGAACGACTGTCTCTAACTGATTACAGTTGTAGCACATCGATTCGGGGATGACGGTGATCGAGGAAGGCAGAGTGAATGATGTGATGCCCGTTTCCCGGAAAGCCTCTTTACCGATGCTCGTCGGGGCGGTGGGCAACGTCAGGTCGGTGAGATTCGTACAATAGCAAACGGCATATTCGTTGATGGCCGTGGCATTGGCAGGGAGCACGAGTCGCTTCAGCTGCTTCATGTTGTAGAACATGTAGTTTCCTACCACGTCCTGCTCGGTGTTGAAACTGCCTTTATAGCTATCTATGGTCGGTGTGGTGGTATTATAGTTCCAGGCATGGTAACTGTCACCGCCGACCACAATCTGGGCTTCGCCGAGATCGAGTTCGTAGAGAACCGTCATGTTGCGATGGATATAATCGATGTCGGTACCGTTGATGGGACCGCTAACCTTCAGTTTCATCACATTCCTCACGTTGCCTTGCTGTTCCACCTTCCCTTGCAACTGTCCGCCAGCTGTTGTGGTCAAAATGAAGTTGGTGGTGTTACCCAATTCAACGATGCGGTATTGTTTCATCGTTGAATTTTCTGTATAGGTACTCAAATATTCAGAAGGCACAATGATGATCACATCACCATTGGCATTGAACCCGGAGGGCACCGTGGCTCCCATGAAGGTGATGCTGCTCAGCGTGTCGTAGCTGAAGGGGTTTGTACCAAAACTGGTCAGCGCGGTGCCAAAGGTGATATCGCGTAGTGCATAGCACCGCTCGAAAGCATATGCGCCCACCGTCGTCACGCCGTTGCCAATGGTGGCAGTGGTCATATGTTGGTTACTATAGAAAGCGTTATTACCGATGGAGGTGACGCTGCTGGGAACATCTAGCGAGAGCAAATCACATGTGTGAAAGGCATTTGCGCCAATGGTCTGCAGCTGATCGTTGAAGGTCACCGACTGGAGTGAGGAGTTATCTTGGAAGGCACCGGTGCCTATCGAGGTGACGTTTTCTCCCAGTGTGAGACTCGTCAGTCGGGCATTCCTAAATGCTTCATTCCCAATGGTCTCCACATGCGCTCCCAGCACCAGTTCGGTGAGTGCCTGACGGCCTGAGTAGAAACTGTTCGGGATCGTCTCCATGTCCAGTACCATGTGCTGGATGTTGTCTGTGGAGTAGAAACAATTGCTACCCCACGTCACGTCGGTAGCTTTGACAATGAAAGACGTGAGCTTGCTACAGTTTTGGAAGGCCCATCCTCCCACCGTGGTCACACCCGTGCCGATGGTGACAGAAGCAAGGTTGGGGCAATTATTGAACGCGCTGCTGCCGATGGAGGTAATGTTGTTGGGGATGGTGACTGAGGTAAGCCCTGTCGAGTAGAAACAATTGTCTGGGATGGCGGTCAGCACATTGTTGAAGTCCACCGACTGGAGTGAGGCATTGTCTTGGAAGGCACCGGAACCCATCGAGGTGACTTTTTCTCCAAGTGTGAGACTTGTCAGTCCGGCATTTCTAAATGCTTCACTCCCAATGGTCACCACATGTGTCCCGAGCACCAGTTCGGTCAGTGCCTGATGTTTGTAGAAACTGTTCGGGATCGTATTCATGTCCAGTTCCATGTGCTGGATGTTGTCTGTGGAGTAGAAACAATTGCTACCCCACGTCACGTCGGTAGCTTTGACAATGAAAGACGTGAGCTTGCTACAGTTTTGGAAGGCCCATCCTCCCACCGTGGTCACACCCGTGCCGATGGTGACAGAAGCAAGGTTGGGGCAATTATTGAACGCGCTGCTGCCGATGGAGGTAATGTTGTTGGGGATGGTGACTGAGGTAAGCCCTGTCGAGTAGAAACAATTGTCTGGGATGGCGGTCAGCACATTGTTGAAGTCCACCGACTGGAGTGAGGCATTGCCTTGGAAGGCACCGTTGCCGATGGAGGTGACGTTTTCTCCAAGTGTGAGACTTGCCAGACCGTCATTCTTGAATGCTTCACTGCCGATGGTCTCCACATGTGTCCCGAGTACCAGTTCGGTGAGTGCCTGACGGCCATAGTAGAATCCGTTCGGGATTGTCTTCATGTCTAATTCCATGTGCTGGATGTTGTCGGCGTAGGAGAAAGGGTTGCTGCCCCATGTTGATAGGTTGACGGAACGGATGACCAGTGATGTCAGCCCCCTACAGTTGCTAAACGCCCATTCTCCCACCTCAGTCATCCCCGTGCCGATGGTGACGGAGGCAAGGTTGGGGCATTCAGCGAACGCACTACTGCCGATAGAGGTGATGGTGTTGGGGATGGTGACAGCGGTGAGCCCTGTCGATCGGAAACAGTTGTCAGGGATGGCGGTCAGCTTGGTGTTGAAGGTCACCGACTGGAGTGAGGCGTTGTCTCGGAAGGCACTGGAACCTATCGAGGTGACGTTTGCTCCAAGTGTGAGACTCGTCAGACCGTCATTATTGAAGGCGCTACTCCCTATGGTCTCCACATGTTCTCCGAGTACCAGCTCGGTCAGTGCCTTACGGTCTGCATAGAAATTGTCTGGAATCGTCTTCATGTCCAGTTCCATGTGCTGGATGTTTGTGTAGGAGAGACAATTGATACCCCACGTCACATCGGTAGCGCTGACAATGAAAGACGTGAGCTTGGTACAGTAATGGAAAGCATAGTCGCCCACGGAGGTGATATGGGATGGGATGACCACCGACACCAGGTTGTCTCGATTTGAGAGGGAACCGCCCACGGCTGTCACTTGATGTGTGTTGCCACTACCATCGGTCACTTCGTCTGCAATGATAATACGGCCTGCCTTCGCAGCGTCCGCACTATAGCTGTCCACACCCGTGAAGGTGGCATTGCCTGTTGCTTCGGTATAGCTATAGATGAGCTGGTTGCCGTTGGCATCTGCCACTATCACGGTGTCGGCCAAGGCGGCGTTCCATGCACACCCGAAGCACAAAAGCAAGAGGCTACGGAATAATTTGTTTTCTCTTTTCTTCATATCTGTATTCGTTATGTTTTTATAATTTGTCTTGAAGTTTTATCATGTGGTAAAGACCTATGTGCAAAAATAATTAAAAAGAAGGATCCCTCTATATTATATAATGACTATTTTCTCTCAAAATCGGAATTTCATTCTTTTGAGAGATCGTTTTTAAAAATTTATTACTTATCTTTGCCGAAAAAAGGAAAATATGTTAGATGCCATTGTTTCCGTTTTACCCATGCTGGTATGCCTGTTTTGGAGCGTGGTGCTTTTCTTTGAAGTCATTTCAAGAAGGCGTGACCATGCTCGTATTTGGCTGCTTCTCTTTATGTGCACCGCCACCTTGTTGTATTTAGGGCATGCTGCCTACTTCAATCACTGCAAAACCGGAATTGAAATCTACGACACGATGTATGTCACATGTAATCTGGCTGTGTACCCCCTTTATTATGAATATGTCAGGGCGCTGACAGCGACGAGTCGCTCCTTCCCCCAACGTCATCATCTGTGGCTTCTGCCGGCACTATTGGGCGGTATAACGGTAGGGGTGCTTTATCTGTTGATGGACAATTCGCAGATACAGATGTTCGTGGACTACTATCTCTATGATAATCACATGGTATGGAATAGTGGACTCGTCACTTGCCAGTCGGTAGTGCATCACATGCTGAAAATATGGTTTGCCCTGCAGATTATTCTGCTCCTTGGAATAGAACTGCGCATGATCCGACGGTACAACCAGCAACTCGACTTGTTCTATTCCGACAGTGAGCAGCGATCGTTGGCATCCGTAGCAGTTATGTTGAAACTACTCTTACTCGTTTCCATCATTTCATTTGCATTCAATATGATCGGACGATCCTATTTCTCTGAATCTACATGGACATTGATGGTGCCCTCATTGCTTTTCTCTGCCCTTCTCTTTGCTTTAGGCTATTTAGGTTCTCACCGTCCGTTCACGATCGATGAAATCCTTTCTGCCAAGGTATCGGAGGAGAATGATGTCACCGAAGATACGGCACACATAGAGGAGGCAACCACAGAACAGAATAAGAAGAACACTGTGAAATTCGAGGAACTGGCTTCGAGAATCACATCCCTCATGAAAGATGACAAAGTCTATCTCCGACCGGATCTTAACCTGATAGACCTGGCACAGATGCTGAACACCAACCAGAAATATGTCTATATCGCTTTCAGCACAGTGCTCAACATCAAGTTTTCCGAATATGTCAACCGCCACCGCGTTGAGCATGCCTCCCGTATCCTGCAAGAAAACCCCGGCCTGAAACTGGAAGAAGTAGCTCTGAAGTCGGGCTATACGTCACCTGCCACCTTCTACCGTAACTTCAAACAGTTACTCGGATGCACTCCCAAAGAGTTCTTGGAGAAATCGAAAGGACAGGTAACATGATCTCTTATCTTTGTGGCACTTCATCTCACAATCATTGCTTTCTGCTGTCAAGAAAATTCGCAAATAATTAAGGATTGTAAAAATAGTATAATTGAAGGAAAAAGGGGATGCTGAGGCTTTCTGACAGTGTCAAATTCTGCCTTTTTGTGCAAGTAAAGTCTCATTGCATTCAAAATAGAGTCTCATTTGCATCAAAGTAGAGTCTGTTTTCTGGGAAATCAGACTCTACTCGCATCAAAAAAACGGTCTTTTCATCACCTAAGAATACTGTTTTCACCCTCAAAGAACTATGTTTCGGGACGCTAAAAACGTTGTTTTCGCAAACCAAGAAAACTGGAAATTGCTAATGTTTTCATTATCAACACTTTACAAAATTGTGCCATTTTGCCGTTTTTCCCACCAAAAGGGCGGTTGATGCTCCTAATGCCCTTATTTTGCGTTAAGTGAAGTTAATTTGTCAAGATCGTTCAATTATTTAACAAATGGATCTCTTACAATAATATTGATCCCTCACTCTTTTATAGTAACTTTGCGCTTGACAAGCGCGAAGATACTCCGTCTCAGAAAAAAGAAAAAAGATTCTTTGTTTTGCGTTCAACTTTTTCGTAACTTTGGATAAGTTACTATGCACTCGGCAAAAAAACAAATGAATTTGTTTTGTTCTGCTCTCGTTTTTTTGTAACTTTGGAAGAAATCGCAGAATTTCTTTGTATAAAGGCAGTCTGGAGGATTGAGGAAAAAATGGGTTACGAATTGGCGACCGTACTCAATTCTTCGTTCTGCTATAAATTGCACTCAATGAACACCCGATGATGAGCCACCAGCCGTTTTATGACTCATCATCGGGTGCAAAGGTACAACAAAACTCCGAAAGAACCAAATCATTTGATTGTTTTTATTTTTTTGAGAAGCTTGTCCGCAAACTAAGGTACTACTAGTCTTTTGGTGCGGCAATGGCCTAGGATGAGGTGAACGCCTTTTGCTCGTCAAGAGATTTCGTTGATCATTTGCTGAGTTTGGCTATGGCTTCCTTTAGATGTCCTGGATGGTTGGCATGGAGCCAGTCGAAATCGTAGATGTTTCCCTGCCTGTCAATCAGTTTGTAAGTTGGGTAAGTATTGACATTGAGATAATGTTCAACTGCTTCTTGCTGGCTTTCGGGCAGATTGTAGTGAATGCAGTTCTCACCAGTCAGATTGTACTCCTTGATTGTGTTCTTCCACGATTCCTCAGGACTGTGGTTGGCCAAGTAGAGATAAATGATGTCGTAGTCCATAAGAGCCTCTTTCAACTTGTGCGACTCCTTCAGTGCAGCTTTGCAGGGGCCGCACCACGTTCCCCAGATGTCGAGATAGATTATACGGCCCTTGTAAGGCTCGATGATTTTGCGCAGGATAGTTTCTCCATCACTCATGTTCTCTACATCTGTTGAAGGACGCAGGCTAGCAGCACCAGCCAAATCCTTGTTCTGCAAGGCTTCATATTTGTCATTCAGCGTTTTCACTATGCTAAGCGCTAAAGGCAGTTGGATTTCCTGTTCAGCAGATTCCATTAGGAATGGCGGGAGCGGACTGCGAGTGGCATCGATAAATCGCCAAAGATAGCAGGCCAGATAGATATCACGCAGATGGTGGTCACAGCCTACGGAGTCAATCATGGTGAGGTTCGAATGTATATTTATCGAAGCCTGTTCTCTTTTTAAGGGTTCGCCCAGACTGTCAAACAACTTGTAAGCCTTGACTATAGTGTCATTTTTCTCAAATTCCTCTATCATCAAATGACTCTCCTCATGGCTCTTGGCATAGTTCAGCAAGCGATCCATCTCTTTTGATAGGGGAGTATAGTCATCCAATAGTTTGGACTCCTCTGGTGTCAGTTTGATAATACCCTGCTGCTCCAAACGCCTCACAGCCCTGACAGTCTGATCGGCTAAGTCTAATTGACGGTTTTCTTCCAACTGGTCAATGTAGTCACGCATAAATGTTGAGAAGTCGCGGTAAAGGGTATATGGTTTCACTTTCTGCTGCCAGAGTTGTCCCACATAGTCCATATACTCTTGTGGCATCTCTCTACTAGGTATGTGAAAACGGGCTTGCATCATTGACTCGCCTTGCCCAGTCAGATAGTAGCCCGTCAGGTAGTCAATGTAGCGTTGCGATAGATTGGGGTGCTTGTCAATACGCTCCTGTAGTTCTGTCATACGTGACAAACGCATACTGTCTGTATGATTCTTGAACAACATAGCATCCATTATGCCCCGCTCCATGTCTTCTATGCGGTCGTTGGCAAATTGATGAGGATAGGCTAAGAGTTCATTCTGTACTCTTACGTCATCACCCATGAACAGTCTCTGCCCTGTCTTGAAGTCACAAAGCAGGAAGTAAGTCTTTCCAGGTTCCATCACACTACTAAGTCTGCTACGGTTCCAATCGATAAACACCTGTGAAGAGTTTATCAGTGGTATCTTCAGTGAAAAGCGACCTAATGAATCCATCTTTGCGTAAGTAGTAATTTCCTGTCTGGCGAAGATGTTTTCGATTCCAACTCCGAATTCCCTGCCATAATTCCAACCATCTTGGGGCATATCCTTCATCCACCCAATAAGAATGGCACTATCGCCTATCTGATAGTTGTTATCTACAAAGCCGTTTCGCTGATCCTTTGTGGGGTAGTCGGGCAAAGCCGTTGTAGTAATGGGGGTACAAGAAACAGGTTTCTCATTACCGATGGTTATCGAGCGTAGATTATTATTGAACTTGCTAACCTTAATAACTGTTCCGTTATCAAGTTTCAACATATAGGAACCGTCTTTCTCCGTCTGAGTAGCGATGTTCCACACCTTATTGTTATATATTACATGTTTGGGTGCAAAGCCTATGAACCAGTCGCCTGTCGCTTCATTGCGCCAATAGGTATCAGCGATAGTTTCGTCTTGTGGCTTTATCTCCTTTGCCTGCACAGCCAGTACGACGAGCGTGAACAGCAGTGTTGAGAATGATTTCTTCATATCATGGGTTTTTAAATATCTCCGCTAAAGAATAAACTGTGAAGAGTAAGAGAGACAATAACAGCCAAACACACAATGAAAATGGGCAATGTATAGATTAATGCTTCGACAAATGTCGTGTGGAAGAACAACAGACACGTTTGCATCGGTAAATAGATACTTAGGAAACCTAAAACAAAACTATACTTAAAACCCGGTTTTGGTTCTTTCGCCAATCTTACACTTCTGCCACAATGATTACAAACCGTATCATAGTCAGTTCCTCTCATCAGATATTTAAGACACCGCTTTAAGGATATCGTTTCGTGACAATATGGACATTCTCTATTCTTCATATGGCTAATTTTTTGATGCGTTCGTTAAGCAAATCACAGATTTCTTGGGGTTTCATGGTCAAACCGCTTACATAGACTTCGAAGGGATAACCCTGGAGGGATGCTTTGAAGCGGCGTTTGCGATCTTCAGCCAAATTTTCCTTATGACCTTCCCATGTGTCTTCCTTATAGCGTATGCCTATGAACTTGCGGCCTTTGAATTTATCGACGTAGAATGACTCAACCCCAGACAACTGCACAACCCAGGGCTCAGGAGCGTTTACTCTCAACTGAACACCAGTGATGATAAGTTTCGTCTTGCCTTTGATGTATGCAGGAACTAATATAATTGTAGTCATACAGATAAACATCGCTATCATATGATACTTATCTGCCCCTATAGCCCCAGGGCCTCCAATGATCCTGCTAAGACCCATGAGAACTGCCCAACATGCTGCCATAGCTAAAAGGATGTAAATCCATACCTTGATGGATACGTTAATTTTTATCTCTTCCATAATACTTTAGTTTTTCTTTATCTGTTCTACTTGATAACCAGCCTCACGGAGTTTGCTGATAATGCCATTGGGGCCTATCAGATGTCCAGCACCGAAAACGAAGAGTGTTGGGGCTTCATGCATAGCTATAGTAATCTTGGGGAGCCACTTCTCGTTGCGTTGCTTGAATAAAGTTGGGTTTTTATCGATTTGTGAGAGCCAGAAACTGTCAGCATTGAAACTGTCGTAGTCGCCCTTCTTCCATAGTTCTGCTGATGTTACAGCAGCCTTAATCTCATCTATGGCTTGCTGTTTGCGCTGTTCGAAATTATGAAGGAACGACATCAGAGAATCCACCTGAGTGTCAAGACTCTCCATCCATGTGTCGCGCATCTTGGTAAGACTGTCCTGACTCTGAATCTGGTCAAGTTGCCCTAGCACCATACCTCGTTCTTTAGCCCTCGTTATGCAGACAAGATCCATCGGCGTGCCAACCAAGCCAAGTTCCGGATGCTTTCTCATTTCCTCTGTTGAGAAAATAAGGATGAAGGTTGTGGGAAAAACAAATGGTTGATAATTCCATGTCGCCTTCATGACCGAATCTGTCAGGTTAACGTGGAAAGTCTCATTAAACTTAGCATTCAAGAGGTCTGTTTGCTCCTTGTTCAGCACGTCGAAGATAGTTTTGCCATTAGGTAGCGTTGTCGCATGCTGACCTGCCATTTTCATATCGTTCATCTTTTGTTGGTCGCTAACATCATACTCGGAGTATAGTTGCTGACATTCTGACTCTGCTACTAGAAACTCTGGGATACTGTCGAGCAATGAGCCTGGTAAGGTATGAATAGAACCTAAGATATACGATGGCTTACTCAGTCCACCGCTAGTTATGCGGAAAAGGAACTGTGCGTTTACGGTGATTGCTGCTATAAACAGCAGAATAGTGATAATAGTTTTCTTTTTCATTGCATCTTTGTTTGATTGGTTTTACGATTCTTTTGAAAGTTTCAACCTGTCGTTCAGCAAATTGAGTATTTCTTTTGGCTTCTTGGCGAGACCAGTGACATAGATGTCGTAGGGTTCGCCAGGATTCAGGAGCGTTTTGGCGCGAGCGCTTAGTCCGTCTTCCACTTCTTCTATTGTCATGCCTGTCTCAATGTCTTTCTTATAGCGGATGCCTATCACTTCCTGTCCTTTGTAATTGGTTGGATAGAACGAGTCTATCTCTTCGAAACAAGCTTCCCAAGGTACATACGTGTTCACCATCACGGAGTAATCTGAAATAATCAACTTAGGTTTCCTAATGGCGAGTGCAATAATACCGACAGCAGCATAGAGTGCAAACATCATCGCAGGTATCAATAATCCATTATTAGATTTGCCTCCAGATTGATACATGCCAAATGTGCAGGCTATCATAAAAGTGAAGAACACTATGATACCCACGACGGGGTTCCACTTTGAACCATATATCTTTACCTTTTTCATATTAGTTAGAGTTTTGTGATTCTTCTCTGTATTCTAAGATGTCTCCTGGTTGACAGCCTAGCACACGGCAGATGGCTTCGAGGGTTGTAAAGCGGACTGCCTTGGCCTTGCCAGTCTTTAAAATAGAGAGATTTGCCAACGTCAAGCCGACTTTCTCAGCCAATTCGCTGAGCGACATTTTTCGCTTAGCCATCTCCACATCGAGGTTTACTATGATTTTTCCCATAGGCCGTTATATCGTTAAATCCTGTTCCTCCTGTAACTTCAAGCCAACGGCAAACACCTCGGATACAATCAGATTAAACACTCCAAAGAGGAAGGCATCGAAAAAGTGATCGTATACATCAACAAGGCTACACCCAGTATAGAGTTCATCGCACGTTGCTACTACAGCAACTATTATCAATCCGCAGGCTGTAAGACGGAGTAGGTTTACATTCTCCCACACAAACACCTTGTTACGATTCACGTTAAGTATGAATCGGACGAAGCTGAGAAACGATACAAGGGCGGCCACAATGGCGAACATCTCGGCGAAGAACTCCAGCAGATGCCCCCAGGAGTTCGCAGGTTCAGCATTCCGACCCGCATTCCAACCTTCCCGAAAAGCATCTGCTCCGGTTATAAAAGTCATCACCACTTCTGAAGTCATCAGTAGTAACATCAACACACAGAAGAAATTCAGTCTCTTTTTCATATCTTTCGTTAGTTATTATGATTATACTGTTAGTTCCTGTTCCTCCTTCAGTTTCTGGGCATCTTTGAGAATCTTAGGCACAAAGAAAAAGCCAATGATAATCCAATAGAGAGGACCTGTGAAGAGCGAACGCGCCAAAGAGACTGTTTTATCTATATATTCGCTTTCAACATGATCGAACACATAGCCGTAATAATTACTGGCAAATGCGTAATAGGCAAGCGTTGATATACCCGTCACATAAAACAGCCTTACGCACCATTTGGAGTACTGCTTATTAATATAAGTAAGGTAAACCATCAGCATTAAGATGCCGAAGAAATATGTCCGTGCAATATTGTCTATTAGATAAATAGCATTCTGATAAAAGTCAAAGTTAGTGGTAGCCGCTTGCATCCTACGCACGTCTCCTGTTATCAACCAAGTCATCAGACCTACAAGAGTCAGCAAAAAGATTGCTGTAGCCACATTAGAGGCAGAAAAACGGGATAATTTTGTTGATTTCATACGTAATTTTATCGTTTTTGTTTCATTATTTATTGAATTTCGATATGCAAAAGTAGGCATTTCTTTCTAAACCACCAAATAAAAACAATAAAACTTTATCGAAAAGCAATAAATTTAACGTTTGTTTTGTTTTTGATGGCATTATTGAGACAACTCTTGCCCCAAGGAAGAAGTAATTATCGCAAGTTAAAACTTGAAATACACTTTAATCTCGCCAAAATTATGTACCTTTGTACCCAAAATTGATAATTATGAGAATGAGCAATTGGCAAGAACAAGCAATCAAGGCACTGGAGGACAGTCTGCATCCAGTTCCCCAAGAACTGAATGGCATAGACTGGAAATGTGCGCTATCAGATAAGTCAGACAGGCTGGCCTAACACATTTGTGCTTTTTCCAATACAGCCAACGGCGGTTTTCTTGTCTTTGGCGTGAATGACGATACGACATTTACAACCCTGTCAAAGAACGAAATAGAAGAAATCACTAACAAACTGGGTAATATTGCCAAGAATAATCTGGCATGGTCAGTCCAGTTGGAACATACTGTTGTTGACTATCAAGGACATGTTCTGCTATTCATACGCATTCCAGAACAGACAAACAAACCTATCTATCTTCGCGGAAAGGACATCTACGAAGCGTATATCCGTTCGGCAGGGCATACTGTCAAGATGTCGAAAGAACAGGTGCATGAATTAATAGCCCAATCTCACGGACTTTCATTCGAGGACAGAGTGGCGAAAAGTGGCGTAAACATGGAAGAGATAGAGAATCTGCTGGATTGTCAGAAGATGTTTGAACTACTGGGCAAAACGATTCCTTCAGATAAGCATCAAAAGATGAAACTGATGGAAGAGTATGGGGTGATAACTGAAAGGGATGACCTGTATGATATTCTGAATCTTGGCGCGATTCTCTTTGCTAAACAGATAAAGGACTTCCCAACCCTCAAGGGAAAAGAAATAATAGTAAGACGGTATCAAGGCACAAACAATCGTATCTTGTCATTAGAGTATATATGCCAGACAGGCTACGCTATAGGGTTTAAGGACTTGGTGGATTTCATCAGCAAGAACACAAGCACTGAGAGCATTGAGATACGGCGCGAGGCGATTCCCTCATATCCCATTGTGGCTATAAGAGAACTTACGGCCAACATGATGGTTCATCAAGATACAGCAGTCAAGGGAATGCCTCTGACGATAGAGATCTTTACAAACAGACTAACTTTTACGAATCCAGGATCCTCGCTGAATGATGTGAATCGTCTGATAGACCTACCGCCTCACTCCCGCAACGAGTCTATGGCACAGATGATGCTCCTGATGGATATGTGTGAAAGACGAGGCAGTGGGATAGACCGGGCAACGGATGCCATCAGTAGGATGAAACTACCAGCATACAAGGCACAAAGTGGTGACGACTTCACACGAATAACGCTATTCCCCAAAAAGAAGGTAAGTGAGATGACCAGAGAAGAACGTATCGCTGTTTGCTATCAGTATACGTGTCTGTTGTATGAAGACGGTCAGGCCATAAACAATCAGACTGTACGTGAGCGTTTCAACTTAAACAAGAACCAGACGGTGATGGCTTCACGTATCCTTGCAGATACTCTTGAAAGTGGCCTAATAAAGATGAAAGACCCTGAAACAGAGTCTAAAAGATATTCATCTTATATTCCCTATTATGGGTGAGCCTTATTTTCACGCGAATCCACACCAAGGCAAAACGTACTGAATATCAATTATTTCCAATTTTCACGCGAAACCACCAGCCTCATAACAAAGTCTATCTTCCAATTATCTGCAGGGCCTTGCAGAAATTGGAAGATAGATAGATTCCTTACTTTCTTAACTGTTTCTTGATGCTGTCAGACTCACGCATCAGCCGTTGGCCTTCCTGCTCCCGCTGTTGTGCTGCTACTTCCATTTGGTGGCGGCGACGAATGGAATCCTCATAGTTAATGACGAACTGCTGGCACTGGTGGATGCTGTCCTCGTTGCCAGTCCATACGTTACGTTCCAACCATATAACATTTGCGTTGGTAGCTGGCAAGGTAGCACGTAAGGCACGGTACTTCCAGTCGCTTAATTCAAGGCGGTCAATCTCCTTTGACTGGTCGTAGATTTGGACTGTCAAGAAGAAGATAAGGAAGAAAAGGACGATGCTGACAACCACTAACCACCATGTATTTGTAGTCAGACTCCCAAGACAGTCTCGTGGATTACGGATAAGAAATCTAACTACTTCTTTATTCCTCCCAAATTTGCTTTCAGCCTAAAACTGAACTTCCTCATTTTTCCCCGTCTTGCCTTTATTTCAGGCTGAATTGCGTTAATCTTCCAAAATCGCTTCCGCATGTCAGCTTTTTTTCGTAACTTTGCGCTTTACAAGCGCGAAATTACTCGGTCTCAGCAAAAAAAGAAACAAGTTTCTTTGTTTTGCGTTCGACTTTTCGTAACTTTGCAACATCATCAATACTCGTTATTATGGCAAAAGTATATCAATTCATGGCAAACGGCTTCGAGGATATCGAGGCACTGATACCCGTAGATGTGTTGCGACGTGGTGGCGTTGATATTCAAACCGTGAGCATCACAGACAGTAATATCGTGACATCGGCACACGGCGTACAGATGGTGACCGACTTGACATTTGACGAGGCGGATCTTTCTGATGCCGATCTGCTGATGCTCCCCGGCGGTATGCCCGGAGCTACCAACCTGAATGCCCACGAAGAACTGAAGAAAGCATTGGTGGCGCAGGCTGAGGCGGGAAAGATGGTGGCTGCTATCTGTGCTGCTCCCTTGGTGCTGGGCGGCTTAGGCATTCTGAAAGGCAAGCGTGCCACCTGCTATCCCGGCTTCGAGCAGACCTTAGACGGTGCTACTTATACCGCCGACCTATGGACCATCGACGGGAATATCATCACAGGTGAAGGACCGGCAGCTGCTCTGCCCTATGCCTATTCGCTGCTGGCACTTTTAGTCAGTGAGGAGAAGGCCGCCGAAGTGGCAGAGGGCATGCGCTACCTGCATTTGATGGAGGCAAGGATGATGTAAGGACAGTGCTATGGACTTTGCGATTATTTTAGCTGGAGGTAAGGGATTGCGCATGGGAACGGATATTCCGAAGCAATTCCTGCCTATCGGAGGCATGCCTGTGCTGATGCGCACGATACGTCGGTTCCATGAGTATGATGCCTCCCTGCGTATCATCCTCGTACTGCCTAAGGCACAGCAGGACTATTGGAAACAGCTGTGCGAGAAGTATCAGTTCGAGGATGACTATGCCGTGGCGGATGGCGGGGCTACACGTTTCCACTCCATCAAGAGCGGACTCCAGCTTATTCCCGATGAAGAACAGGGGGTGGTGGCGGTGCACGACGGCGTGCGCCCCTTCCCTGCGGTGGAAGTGATACACGACTGCTATGAAGCTGCACGACAGACGGGGGCGGCCATCCCCGTGATTCCTGTCGTGGAGACTGTCAGAAAACTGGAATCAGAGCATTCCCATACTGTACCCCGCGATCATTACCGTTTGGTGCAGACACCGCAGGCCTTCGACATCCAACTTCATAAAAGAGCCTATGCTCAGGAGTATAACGACGGTTTCACCGATGATGCATCGGTGGTGGAGAGCTTAGGACATCCCATCACCCTGGTGAACGGTAACCGTGAGAATATCAAGATTACCACTCCTTTTGATCTGATTGTGGCCGAGGCGATCCTCAGCACACTTCCATAGGCTTCTCCTCATTTTTCATCTCTCATCTTTCATCTCTCATCTTTTATCTTAAACGATGTACGACATTCTCCATCAAGATATCCAATACATCCCGGGCGTGGGACCAAAACGGAAGGAGATACTCAGCAAGGAACTGGGTATCACTACCGTTGGCGATCTGCTGGAGTACTACCCGTATAAATATGTGGATAGGAGTAAGATATACAAGGTGAGCGAACTGTCGGGAGAGATGCCCTTCGTGCAGATCAAAGGGAACATTCTCAGCTTTGAGGAGTTTGACATGGGACCGCGGAAGAAAAGGGTGGTGGCCCACATGACCGATGGTACAGGTATCGTTGACTTGGTGTGGTTCATGCATGCCCAGCAGATCACTAAGAACTACAGGGTGAACACTGAGTATGTCGTCTTCGGCAAGCCCACCATTTATAATGGCCGTTATCAGTTTGCTCATCCAGAGATGGAGAAAGCCGCTGATATCCAACTGTCGGAGATGGGAATGCAACCCTATTACATGACCACCGATCGGATGAAGAAGGCGGGTATCACCTCACGTACTGTGGAGAAGATCACCAAGAGCATGCTGGAACGTCTCACAGAGCCTTTGCCCGAGACATTGCCCCCCTTTATCGTGAACCGACTGCGCCTGGTATCCCGAGACACGGCTTTCCGACATATCCACTACCCCAAGACTGCCGATGAGATGAGTCATGCACGGGTACGACTGAAGTTCGAAGAGCTGTTCTACGTGCAGCTGAACATCGTGCGCTATGCCAGTGATCATCGCAGGAAATTCAGAGGGTATGAGTTCAGGCATGTGGGAGAGATATTCAGTGAGTTCTACCAACATCATCTGCCTTTCCCCCTGACAGGAGCTCAGAAACGGGTGATCCGGGAGATCCGTGCCGATATGGGCAGTGGACGGCAGATGAACCGACTGTTGCAGGGAGATGTAGGATCGGGCAAGACCCTGGTGGCCCTGATGTCGATGCTTATCGCCCTCGACAACCGTTTCCAGGCATGTATCATGGCTCCTACGGAAATCCTTGCCGAGCAGCACCTTGCCACCATCCGTGAGTTCTTAGGCGACATGCTCGTGCGGGTGGAGCTTCTTACAGGTATTGTGAAAGGGAAGAAACGGCGGGAGGTGCTGCAGGGTATCGCTGATGGTAGTGTGCAGATCCTCGTGGGCACCCATGCTGTGATCGAAGAAACAGTGCAGTTCCTTCGTTTAGGATTCGTAGTGGTGGATGAGCAGCACCGTTTCGGTGTGGCGCAACGGGCAAAGCTGTGGAGCAAAAGTCAGAACCCGCCGCATGTGCTGGTGATGACTGCCACTCCCATTCCTCGTACGCTGGCGATGACGATCTACGGCGATCTTGATGTGAGCGTGATCGATGAACTGCCCCCGGGAAGGAAACCCGTAGTGACAGTACACAAATACGACAACCAGATGACGAGCCTGTATCAGGGCATCCGACAGCAGATCCTACAAGGACGACAGGTATATATCGTTTTCCCGCTCATTAAAGAGAGTGAGCGCATAGACCTGAAGAATCTGGAGGAGGGCTTCGAGGCTCTGCGGCAGGTGTTCCCGGAGTTTAGGCTGAGTAAGGTGCACGGACAGATGAAACCGGCAGACAAAGAGGAGGAGATGCAACGCTTTGTGAGGGGTGAGACGCAGATCCTGGTGGCTACGACCGTTATTGAGGTGGGGGTCAATGTGCCCAACGCCTCGGTCATGGTGATCTTAGATGCCCAGCGCTTCGGACTCTCCCAGCTGCACCAACTGCGTGGAAGGGTAGGGCGAGGGGCCGACCAGTCGTATTGTATCCTGGTGACGAATCACAAGCTAAGTAAGGAGACTGCCATGCGCATCGATATCATGTGCGACACCAACGATGGCTTCCAGATAGCGGAGGCTGACTTGAAGCTGCGCGGCCCTGGTGACTTGGAGGGAACACAGCAGAGCGGTATGGCATTCGACCTGAAGATTGCCGATATTGCCCGCGATGGACAGATCGTGCAGCTCGCCCGTGACGAGGCGCAGCGTATCATCGAGGATGATCCGCTGTGCCAGAAAAACGAATATCAAATGCTGTGGAGCCGTCTTGCCGAATTGCGCAAGACGAATATCAACTGGGCCGCCATCTCATAGCCTATGGATGACTGGCACTTTCTTCATTCCGAATCTTTTTAATAGACAATGTCTGATCGCAATAGTCAACCACCGCCGGACGATGGGTGATGAAGATGACGGTTTTGTCGTGCGACTGAAGGATGTTATGCAACAGCTGGCGTTCGGTTTCGGGATCGAGGGCACTGGTGGCTTCGTCGAAGAGCATGATGTGACGGTTACGCAACAGGGCACGGGCGATGGCGATACGCTGCGCCTGTCCTTCACTGAGGCCGCCACCCGACTCGGCACATGGGGTATCCAGTCCTTGCGGCAGGTCGAGCACGAAGTCGGCACATGCCATGCGCAGTGCCTCGCGCATCTCCTCATCGGTGGCATGCAGCTTTCCTAAACGTAGGTTCTCGCGGATGGTGCCACTCATCAGGGTATTCCCCTGCGGCACATAGACGAAGTTACAGCGCATGCGGGGAGAGATGGGACTGGCACTGGTTCGGTTATAGAGTTGGATCGTTCCCTCTTGGGGGTGTAAAAGAGCTAAGATCAGACGCACCATGGTGGTCTTACCAGCTCCGGTCTCACCGAGGATTGCCGTGCAGCTGCCTGGGTAGAAATCGAATGACAGCTGGTCGATGACCTTTCCGTCGGTCGTGTCGTAGGCATAGGTCACCGAATCGAAACGGATACCGCATGGTCCTTCTACCTCGATGGGGTCTCCTTGCTCTTCTAAGGGATCCTCCTCCAGTTCCATCAGTCGTTCAGCAGCGGTGAACACACCCACGAACGCTGGTACTAACTTGGTGAGACCGCGTGCCGGACCTTGTATCTTGTTTACCAACTGAAGGAAAGCGGTCATTCCACCGAAGGTAAGGGTACCCGCTGACATCCGTAAGGCCGACCAGAGGAAGGCAATGAGATAGCCCAGGGCGAAGCCGAAGTTCAGGATGAGGTTGCTGAACACAGAGAACATCGTGCGTTTCACTACATTCTGCCGCAGCTCACTCTGGGTGTTCTCTAATCGGTCAACCATCATCGTATCACTCTCGAGTGTCTTGATAAGCATCCTGTTCTGCACCGTCTCCTGCAAAACACTCTGCACCTTTGAATCGCTGTCGCGTACCTGACGGGTCAAATGGCGCATCTGGTTGATGTAGATCTTGCTGACAGCGATGAACAGGGGTAACATCGCGATGATGATAATGGAGAGCCATCTGTCCATGGAGAACAGGTAGAAGAAAGCACCGAGGAACAAGGCCAATGTAGATACCGCACCGGGAAGGGTTTCTGTGAGGAAATTCACAACACTGTTCACATCACCTTCCAGACGGTTGATGACATCACCGCTGTGTAGCTTCTCCTTTCCATGCCACTCAGAGCGGAGGATCCGATCAAGCATCTTCTGCTGCATTCGGTTCTGTGCTCGGATACCTAAGATGTTACGCACCCAGATACTGCTGATGCTGATGGCGAAATTGGCTAAGACCAGCAAACCCATTATGCCTACCGCCCAATAGAGTGATCCCTCTACGGTATGAGAGGCCACGTCGATAGCATGTTGCACAGCCCATACCTGTGAGAGGCTTACGGCTACGCCCAACAATCCCAGGGTGGCATTCAGCACTGCTTGCAGCTGATTGCCACGCCATGCGCGCCAAAGCCATTTCAGAATGGACTTCGCACCGTATTTGCTTTCCTTACGTTTGAAATAGTCACCTATTTTCATCTTTCATCTTTCATCTCTGATCTGCTCCCCACATCATCTTCTCGCGCAGCGTGGTAAAATACTTCTGTCCTTGTCGTTTCACGATATGGATGGCATAGGGTGCCTTTCGGATGGTTAGGCGGGCGTCTTCCTGGCACTTCTCTGATCGTCCGTCAATGGCGATGAGGAACTGGTGGGAACGACTCTCTACAGTGATGGTGATCTCACTGTCGTCTTTGATAGCAATGGGGCGGATATTCAGACTGTGGGGTGCCACGGGTGTCAGACAGAGAATGCCTGCCTGGGGCACGATGATCGGTCCACCGTTTGACAATGAATAGGCTGTACTGCCAGTAGGGGTACTTACGATCAGGCCGTCTGCCTGATAGGTCACCAGATACTCGCCGTTGATACAGGTGCGGATAGAGATCATCGAGGCATTGTCACGCTTCAGGACAGCAATGTCGTTCAAAGCCCGTGGACAGGTTTCCAACGTTTGTCCTTCTACCTCCACCTGGATCACGGTGTGCTCCTCCAGTTCATAGGATCCGCCATATAACGCATCAATGGCACTTTCTATCTCATTTGGACTCACATCGGCGAGGAATCCCAGACGCCCCATATTCACACCCATGATGGGAATACCCTTGGCACCAACGAAATGTGCCGACTTCAGAAGGGTTCCGTCGCCACCCATCGAGATGACAAAATCGGCCTCGAAGTCTGTACCTTCTATCACCTGGGCCCCACCTGCATCAATGTGCTGCCCTTCTGTAATAAAGGTATAGAACTCCCGCTCTATTGCCACCTCAGCACCTTTCTCGGAGAGATAGGAGAGTATCTTTTGGATGCTGGCCGACTTCTTTGCCTGATAAGCATTGCCAAAGATGGCAAATCTAAGTCTGGCACTTCTATTCTTGTCCATACGTGAATCCGTTGATTATTTTCGCAAAGGTAATGTTTTTTCCTGAAATGACAAAGTGAATGGGTATAAAAAAACATCCCCGAGTCGTTACGACCGGGGATGGGCAATTCAATATAATCAACACATTTAAATGATCATGAAAGGATCCATGAACATAATGTTTCTTTTACGAAAATCTCAGTACTTGTCCCACCTTAATGTTGGTGGACTTACCTAAGCGGTTCACTTTACGTAGCTGGTCAACAGTCATACCGTGCTGCTTGGCAATAGAGTAAAGGGTTTCTCCCTTCTTCACCTTATGAGAAGAACTGGCCTTTGACTGCGTCTTGGCTACAGGTTTCTTTGCCGTGGGAAGCACGGCTGTCTGCTCATTAGACTCACCTATCACGGGAACATCCTGTGCCTCAGTTTTGGGCATTGTGTTGCGTGCAATGGTGGTGGTGCGACGCTTTGCATTATTCTTGCGGAACATATAATAGTCGGCAGTCACATCCTGATTCTTGAAATCGAACATCAAGGCAGGGTCGAGAGCCACACCGCAGAGACGTGTCTCGAAATGCAGATGGGAACCTGTACTACGTCCCGTGTTTCCACCGAGACCAATAGGATCGCCAGCCTTCACCGGCTCGTTCTCGCCAACCAAGCGCTTCGACATGTGACCGTAGATGGTCTCCAGTCCGTTGTTGTGACGAATCACCACATAGTTTCCGTAACCTGCAGCCTCGTAGTTGGCTACGCGTACCTTTCCGTCGAAGGCGGCACGGATAGTGTCACCGATATATACCTTGATATCGAGTCCTTTGTGCATACGTCCCCACCGGCGACCGAAGTTACTGGTGATTACACGACTTGGCGTGGGCATGTGGAAACCGCGTAGGTCGATCTTGAAAGAGTCGGGCAATGTAGTGGCACGATGTGCGTACTTGTTGCTCCATTCGGTATAAAGCTGTGAGGATAACGACTGTGCCTGCTCGCGCTGGATGATGTGGCGCAGAGCAACGGTGTCCACTGCTTTCATTTTCCTGTCGATTGGTGCCTGACGGGCCAAAAGGTCTTGTCCCATTACGGGTGTTGCGGCCAGAGCCAATACGACTGTCATTGCAAATGTTCTTATTGTTTTCTTTATACGCATAATCAAATTTTTATCGCCAGGAACAGGCGGTTAATAGTGTAATGTGGAAAGCCGACAAAATAGAACCAACTATCGGTTTTACCAAAAATCGCTGCAAAGATAGGAAAAAAAATCTTAGAATGGTATTCAATTAACAGTTTTTATTGTCGATTTAACATATTGATATGCACAAAAATACGATTTTGTGCACGCTCACATCCTCTTCTTGCTCTACGCTGTTATGAAACACAACCGATTCTTTTTCACGACAAATTTGTCCTTGGCCAGTAGTGATGGAAGAAAAAAAAGAGGCATGCCCCAACGAGCATGCCCCTATTGTAAACTCAAAAACAAGTGTTATGTTACTCTGCAACGAGTGTGAAACGCTTGAAGTCAACGATCTTCAGTTCTTTGTCCTGAGCTGCGAGCCACTGAGCAACAGTAGCCTTGTCACCATCACCGAACTGGAACTCCTGATCAACCAGACAGTTCTCTTTCAAGAACTTCTGTACACGACCCTTGGCGATGTTCTCGATCATCTGGGCAGGCAGGTTAGCAGCCTTCTCGGCAGCAGCCTTCTCCTTCAGCTCACGAGCCTTCTGAGCTTCCTCCTCAGTCAGCCAACCCTTCTTCATGTTTGACTCGATATGATCCTCGCTGTCAACCAGGTTCGGGTTGATGCCGTTCTTCTTCAGTACGGAGTCAACATATTTCTCGATCTGCTCCAACTTGGTCTTCTCAACAGCAGTCTTGTACTCCTCGTCGATAACAGCTTGGGGCACGCTCTTCTCATCCAGTGCAACGGGCTTCATGGCCGCTACCTGCATAGCCAGTTTGTGACCTGCCTCGGAAGCAGCCTTGTTGGTCTGCACCATGGTTGCCAAAGTGTGCTTACACATGTGGTCATAGACCTCAATGTTCTCACCTGTCAGCGTGAGGTAGCCGTCAAGCTCCATCTTCTCACCAGTGATACCAGAACGCTGGGTTACAGCATCGGCTACCTTCTGTCCGTCGGCGAGTGTCAGTTCTTTCACCTCATCGAGTGTCTGGCACTTGTTGGCGATAGCAGCGTCAAGGATGCTCTGTGTCAGTGCGATGAAGTCTGCACCGTTAGCCACAAAGTCTGTCTCACACTTCAGTGCGATGGTAGCGGCAAAGCCGTTCTCTACCTTTACGAGCACGCAACCATTAGAAGTCTCGCGGTCGCTACGCTTAGCGGCGATGGCCAAGCCACGCTCACGAAGCAACTCCTTGGCATGGTCGAAATCACCTTCGGCCTCAGTCAGTGCCTTCTTCACATCAGCGAGACCAGCACCGGTCATAGCGCGGAGTTTCTTGATATCATCAATTGAAATTGCCATTGTATTATTCTTTAAACGTTATTACGATATTACGTTATTACGAGTTTTACTCTGCAGCGGGAGCCTCTTCTGCTTCTTCTGCAACGGGAGCTTCCTCCTCAGCGGGAGTCTCCTCCTTGCGAGCCTTGCGGGCGCGGGGCTTTACCTCACTGGCTTCTTCAGCCTGCTCTTTGGCAGCTTTCTCGTCAGCACGTTCTGCCTTGCGCTCTTCGAGTCCTTCAGCGATAGCTGTGCAGCATGCGTTGAGGATAACCTCGATAGAGTCTTTGGCATCATCGTTAGCAGGAATCATGAAATCGATGCTCTTAGGATCACTGTTGGTGTCCACGATAGCGAATACGGGGATACCTAAGCGGTTAGCCTCTTTAACGGCGATGTGCTCCTTCATCACGTCAACCACGAACAAAGCTGAAGGCAGACGGGTTAAGTCGGCGATAGAACCGAGGTTCTTCTCCAGTTTTGCACGCTGACGGCTGATCTGCAGGATCTCACGCTTTGAAAGATTACCATAGGTACCATCGCTCATCAGCTTATCAATGCTGGCCATCTTTTTCACGGCCTTACGGATGGTGGGGAAGTTGGTGAGCATACCGCCCGGCCAACGCTCGATCACGTACGGCATGTTCACGGCGGTGGCCTTCTCTGCTACAATATCCTTAGCTTGTTTCTTTGTTGCAACGAAGAGGATCTTCTTCCCAGACTTGGCAATCTGCTTCAAGGCATCTGCTGCCTCGTCGATCTTTGCCACAGTCTTGTGCAGGTCGATGATATGAATACCATTGCGCTCCATAAAGATATAGGGAGCCATGGCGGGGTTCCATTTGCGCTTAAGGTGACCGAAGTGGCAACCTGCCTCAAGCAGCATGTCAAAATTTGTTCTTGCCATTTTCTTAATGCTTTAATTGTTTGTTGTTTACTTTCTTTTTAATCTTTGCTAGATCAACTAACAGGTAGTCTATTCGTACTGTCTCACTGGCAGTTTTAGACAGAGTCCTATTAGTTTAGATACTAAACTGCTCAGTTTCTTTCACGAACTTCGCCCTTTATGGAAATCGAATGGTTCAAATTCCAGAAACGAAGTTCGAAGAAAAGATTAACGCTTACTGAACTGGAAGCGACGGCGTGCTTTCGGCTGTCCTGGCTTCTTACGCTCAACCTCACGGCTGTCACGTGTCAGGAAGCCCTGATCCTTCAGCTTCTTCTTATCCTCGGCATTGATCTTCACCAGTGCACGGGCAATAGCGAGACGCAGAGCCTGGCTCTGGCCTGTGAAACCACCACCATCGAGATTTACTTTGACGTCATACTTCTCGGCTACTTCCAACAGGTTCAGCGGTTGCTTCACCACATACTGAAGGATGGCTGATGGGAAATACTCGGTGATATCTTTCTTGTTGATTGTAATCTTGCCTGTACCTTCACTTACGTAAACGCGTGCAACTGCACTCTTACGGCGACCTATTGCATTAATTACTTCCATCTTACCTTATATTATTTATACTGGTTAATATCAATTGCCTTCGGCTTCTGAGCAGTATGCGGATGCTCCGTGCCATTATATACATAGAGGTTGTCGAGGAGCTGACGGCCCAGGCGACCTTTGGGCAGCATACCTTTTACGGCATGGCGCAAGATACGATCCATTCCAAACTCCTTCTGACGGAGCTGTGCTGGTGTGTTGAAGCGCTGACCGCCAGGGTAGCCCGTGTAACGGGTATAGACCTTGTCGGTTTCTTTCTTACCGGTGAAGTAAGCTTTCTTGGCATTGATGATAATCACGTTGTCACCACAGTCAACATGCGGGGTGAACGTGGGTTTGTACTTTCCGCGAATCAACTTCGCTACCTTAGAAGCGAGACGGCCCACTACCTGATCGGTAGCATCAACAACCACCCACTCCTTCTTCGCTGTTTCCTTGTTAATGGAAATAGTCTTGTAACTTAAAGTGTCCATTGTTTAATGTAAATATAAAAACGTTTTCTTTAACCGGATATGTCGCCATCCGACCGCGCCTGGCTTCACGCACCTGGAAGCGAGCAGACTCTCCGCCTGCCAGTGAGCAGCGATTCACAAACCACAACGATCACATTCCTGTAATGGTTGCTATTTACACGCTACCCTCGGGGGTTCATGCGGCCCCACGTAGAATCGGGTTGCAAAGGTAAGGCTTTTCTCGAAATATCGTTGCTATGGCTTTGTCTGGAAACGAAAATTTACGAATATTTAACAAACAAAGCTTAAAATCCATGTCCAATGTTGCAAATATCATGGAAAACCCTTACCTTTGTCACTCAACTCAATATGTTAAAAGAAAGAACAAGATGAAAGTATTACTCATTAATGGAAGTCCGCGTCGTAAAGGGAATACGTTCACTGCTTTAAACGAGGTGGCGAAGACGTTGGAGCAGAATGGCATCGAGACCGAGATTGTGAGCATTGGTGTGAAACCCGTGCGTGGCTGCATTGCCTGTAATCAGTGTAAGACGAAAGAGTTAGGCCGTTGTGTATTTGATGACGATATTTGCAATAGAATTGGTGAGAAACTCGAAGGCATTGACGGCCTTATCGTAGGATCACCTGTTTATTATGGTCAGCCTAATGGATCGGTGCTCTCACTGATACAGCGTCTCTTCTACTCGGCGGGAGCAAAGGTACAGAACAAACCTGCTGCCAGTATCGCCGTATGTCGTCGTGGCGGGGCCACCGCAGCCTTTGAGACACTTAATATGCCGTTTCAGATGATGAATATGCCTTTGGTCACCTCACAGTATTGGAATATCGCCTACGGACGGGCTGAAGGAGAAGCTGCCCTTGACAAGGAAGGCATGCAGACCATGCGCACTTTGGCCAACAATATGGCATGGCTCCTGAAGAAAATCCATGCCGACGGGGATAATAGTACGCCCGACCGTGAACCTTGGGAACCCATGCACTTCATCCGTTAATCTCCATCTTGAACTTGTTGATGTAGAATCATACCATTATGCAGGCAATTATCCTTGCGGCCGGGATGGGTCGCAGACTCGGAGAATACACCCGTGACAATACCAAATGTATGGTGCAGGTGGGTGGGGAGCGTCTCATCGACCGACTGCTACGGCAACTATCCCGACTGTCTTTGAGTCGTGTTGTTATCGTTGTGGGCTATCAAGCCGATAACCTTAAAAGCTACCTCGATGCTCACTATGAAGGTGGGCTCCCCATCGAGTATGTAGAGAATCCTATTTACGATAAGACCAACAATATCTACTCCCTTTCTCTTGCCAAACAACAGTTACAAGAGGACGACACGCTCCTCATCGAGAGTGACCTGATTTTCAGCGACCGTCTTTTCACGATGATCCTTGAAGACAAACATCCGAACCTTGCGCTTGTGGCGAAATTCGAGAGCTGGATGGATGGGACGATGGTGCGCATTGATGCAGAACGTAACATTGTGAACTTCGTCCCGAAAAAGGCCTTCAACTATGCGGATGTGGAACACTATTACAAAACGGTGAATATCTATAAGTTCTCGAAGGAATTCTCCCGTAATGTTTATGTGCCGTTCCTTGAGGCTTATTGTAAGGCTTTGGGTAACAACGAATACTATGAACAAGTTCTGAGGGTGATTACTCTCCTTGACAACAGTAATCTGAAAGCATTGGATATCGGCAATGAGAAATGGTACGAGATTGATGATGTCCAGGATCTCGACATTGCTGAGACCATCTTTGCTGAGAACGAAGAAATGCTGCGGCGTTTTAACTACCGATATGGGGGGCACTGGCGCTTTCCGAAGATGCTCGACTACTGTTATCTGGTGAATCCCTATTTCCCTACGAGGCAGATGAAAGAGGAACTGAGGGCGAATTTCGACACCCTGCTGACGGAGTATCCATCGGGAATGTTTGTCAATTCTCTCCTTGCAGGGAGGTATTTCGGCATCCGACAAGCTTATTCGGTCGTGGGCAACGGTGCTGCCGAACTTATCAAGAGTCTGATGGAGCGAACTGAAGGCCGCATCGGCGTAGTCTATCCAACTTTCGAGGAATATCCTAATCGGCTACGGAAAGAACAGATAGTCTCTTATTATCCTGACAATGCGGACTTGTCGTATGGGGCAGACGACTTGCAGAATTTCTTTGATGACAAAGATATTCAGACACTTTTGCTCATTAATCCCGATAACCCATCAGGTAACTTCATCCCCTTAGAAGATGTTGTACACCTGACGGAGTGGTGTGGTGAAAGGAATATCCGTCTGGTGGTGGATGAGTCGTTTGTGGATTTCAGTGACAACTTCGAAAAGAACACCCTTTTACGCAATGACCTCTTGGAACGATATACTAATCTTGTCGTGATGAAGAGTATCTCGAAGTCGTATGGTGTGCCAGGTCTCCGTTTGGGCGTCCTCGCCAGTAGTGATATAGAGTTGATCTCCTGGATGAAAAAAGATATTTCTATTTGGAACATCAACTCGTTTGCGGAGTTCTATATGCAGATTTTCAGTAAATATACAGCGGAATACAACAAGGCATGTCATAAGTTTATAGCAGAACGTAGGAGGTTCCGTGAGTGCCTTGATGCCATACCCTATCTTCGCATTTTGCCCTCACAGGCTAACTATTTCTGCTGTGAGGTGACAGACAAATTTACATCTGCTGAACTCACACTGTTCTTGTTGGAGCGTTACAATATTATGATTAAGGATTGCAACTCGAAAAAGTTCCTACAAGGAAAGAATTACATACGAATCTCTGTGCGTAACCAAGAGGACAATGACCGACTGGTACAGGCATTGAAAGAACTGGCGGAAATATGAGAGTGTGCATTTGCGGTGGCGGCAACCTCGGCCACGTCATAGCGGGCTATCTCGCTTCGCAGCAACGTTGTGAAGTGGACTTGCTGACACGTCATCCCGAACGGTGGTCGCAAGAGCTTGTTGTCCATACTCCCGAAGGGATCGACCTCCACGGTACTCTCCATGGTGTTTCTTCAGATCCCGATCATGTGGTGAGCGGTGCCGATATCGTGTTGCTTTGTCTTCCAGGCTTTTCTATTGGTAGTGTGTTACAACAGATAGGTCACTCACTATCGCCCCATACCCTTGTGGGTAGTATTGTCTCCAGTACCGGGTTCTTTGAAGAGGCACTGCGCCTGCTACCTGCCAGCACCCCTCTCTTTGGTTTTCAGCGGGTCCCTTTCATCTCGCGGTTGGAGAGTTATGGGCACTCTGCCAGTCTGTTGGGGCGCCGAAAGTTGATGCGTATCGGTACAGAACATGTGAATGACAAACAAGCCTTAGCAGATCAGCTCGAATTGCTCTTCGGCGTTCCTGTTGAGGTGCTGTCAAGCTACTACGAGGCCAGTATCAGTAACAGTAATCCCATCCTTCACCCAGCACGACTCTACACGTTATGGAAAGACTGGAAACCTGGTATTACCTATCCGCGGAATTGTCATTTCTACGGAGAATGGACGGAAGAAGCATCGGAGATGTACATTCTGATGGACGAAGAACTGCATCGGCTGATAGAGGTATTGCCAGTGACACCCAATTGTCTGCCTACTGTTCTCGACTATTACGACAGTTATGATGCAGCCTCCCTCACCTGCAAGCTACGGTCGATCGAGGCCTTTCAGGGCATCATGGCTCCGATGAAGGAGACGGAGGCAGGTTTTGTGCCAGATCTCAGAAGCCGTTATTTCACTGAGGACTTCCCCTATGGCTTGAACCTCCTGTGTCGTATGGCGAAAGAAAGAAATATTGATACCCCCACCATGGATCTTATCTGCCAGTGGGGACAACAAATGATACAATATGCCGATAACAACTATTGACCATCAAAGTCTGCGTCAACGTTTCAACCCCGATGGCTCGTTGCTTCGTCGGCAACAGCTGCGTATGTTGGAGATCCTTGTGGAAATCGACAGGATCTGCCAACGTCACCAGATTCCATATTGGCTGAGCAGTGGTACACTTATCGGTGCTGTCAGGCATAACGGTTTCATCCCTTGGGATGATGATCTGGATATTGAGATGTTGCGCAGCGACTATCTCCGGCTGATGGATGTCCTGCCGAGGGAACTGCCTGACTGGCTGGCATTACAGCGTTACACTACTGATGCGAACTATTTCTTCTTTTATGCGAAGGTACGTGACCGCCGTTCAAAGATCAATGAGGGGAACAACTACGACCGTGCCTGGAAAGAACAGGGTATCTATATCGATATCTTCCCAATGGAAAAACAGAACCTTTGGTTACATCGCCTGTCGGAGAAAAGCGTCGGTCACATGTACAAGATTTGGCGTACCAGTCGTGATGACCAGCGCAGTATCCGCCGGGTGCGCACGATCTTCGACATCAATAGAAGATTTGTCTTTCCCGTCATCCGGTTCCTGAACAAGTTGTTTGCCGGCTCTGTTATCACCAGCGGACTGGGTATTCCTTTTCACAATCCACGTTTCGAGAAAGATATTTTCCCGTTAGGTGCTCATGTGTTTGAAGACCGTTCTTTCCCGGTGCCTCACGACTATGACCATCATCTGCGCTGTATCTATGGTGACTATACGCAGTTGCCCAATCTGGATAATCTCCAACTCCACACCGACCAAGTAGAGATTTATGACTAACGAGACAGAGACATTAAAAGAGAAAACGGCCAAAGGACTTTTCTGGGGTGGCATGAACAACGGTGTGCAACAGATCATCGGACTGGTGTTCGGCATCATCCTTGGACGTCTCCTTTCGCCAGATGATTTCGGTATGATCGCCATGATCACCATTTTCTCAGTGATCGCCATCGAATTACAGAGCAGCGGTTTCAAAACGGCTCTTGCTAACTTGGAACATCCAACAGCCAATGATTACAATTCGGTGTTTTGGTTCAACGTCGTGGTGAGCCTTTTCATCTATGTCGTCTTGTTCTTCTCTGCCCCGCTCATTGCCAGTTTCTATCACCAGCCGGCACTGACCTCCCTTTGTCGCTATACCTTTTTGGGCTTTGTCTTCTCCAGCCTGGGACAGGCACAGTCGGCTTATCTCTACAAAAATCTTCGAACCAAGCAACAAGCCAAGAGTGGCATGACGGCCATTATCCTTTCGAATGTCGTGGGTGCCGTGATGGCATGGCATGGCTTTTCCTATTGGTCGCTTGCAACACAGAGTATTGTCTATGTCTTTGTCAGCATGCTGATGTATTGGCATTACTCCGACTGGCGTCCCACTTTCCACTGGGATTTCAGACCTATTCAGCGGATGTTCCCTTTTAGTTGTAAAATTATGCTCTCCGCCATTCTCACACAAGTCAATAATAATGTACTGAATATTCTTCTTGGACGATTCTACTCACCGAAGGATGCAGGAAACTACAATCAAGCCTACCAGTGGGATTTCAAATGTTTCAACCTCTTACAGGGCATGGTACAGACCGTGGCACAACCCGTGTTTGTAGATCTCAAAGGTGATGGTGAACGGCAGCTTCGTGCATTGCGAAAGTTGGTGCGCTTCACAGCCTTCCTCTCTTTTCCCCTTCTCTTTGGTTTCGGTATGGTGTCGCATGAGTTCATTGTGCTTGCTATTGGTGAGAAATGGAGCACCAGTGCCAGCTATTTGCAGCTACTTTGCGTGGCTGGAGCTTTCATGCCCCTCAGCACCTTATTATATAATATGATTATCAGCAAGGGGAAATCCGGCACCTATATGTGGGGGACGCTCGGCTTAGGCCTTTGTCAGCTTGTCCTACTCATCGCATTTTATCCCTTGGGTATCCGCACCATGATCATCGCCTATGTCATTTTGAATATCATGTGGCTGATGGTATGGCACTGGTTTGTGAGAAGACTGACGGGATACCGTTTCCGCTCTCTGCTGAAAGATATCGTGCCTTTCGCCTTGGCAGCATTCTGCACGATGGCTCTCGTTGCTTTGATCACTCAAGGCATTCATCATCTCGTTCCGCTCCTCATTACCCGAGTGATCCTTGCCGTTATCCTTTATTATGGTATCATGCGACTCTCTGGGGCACAGATTCTGAAGGAGTGTACACAGTTTATCTTGTCGAAAATCAAATAACAGTCACCATGAAATATCCAGCAAAGATCGACGTTGCCGTATTGATCCTGTTCTTCAACCGTCCCGATCATCTCCAAGAGGTGTTCAATGAGGTGAGGAAAGCCCGTCCAACAAAGTTGTTCCTCTACCAAGACGGACCACGGGGTGAGCGTGACATGGCAGGTATTGAGGCTTGTCGGAAGGTGGTATGTGATATTGACTGGGAATGTGAGGTGCACCGGAACTATCAGGAACGCAACTATGGCTGTGACCCCTCAGAGTATCTCTCGCAGAAATGGGCTTTCAGCATTGTTGACAAATGTATCGTTTTGGAAGATGATGATGTTCCTTCACAATCGTTCTTCCCCTTCTGTAAAGAACTCCTCGACCGCTACGAACATGATGAACGCATTTGGATGATCTCAGGGTTCAATATTGATGAGGTAACACCTGATACCCCTTATGACTATTTCTTCACCCAGACCTGTAACATCTGGGGATGGGCTTCATGGCGACGGGTGATTGATCAGTGGGATGGGAAGTATTCGTTCTTGGATGACGACTATGCCATGCAACGTCTTCGCGGTGTGGTCAACACAAGGAAATACAGAAAAGAGTTTATCCAGATGTGTTATGACCACCGTGCCTCAGGAAAAGAATACTATGAGAGTATTTTCTGGTCAAGCATGATCCTAAACAATGCCTTGGCTATCATGCCTACCCGGAATCTAATCAATAACCTGGGACTCACTGCCGACAGTACTCATTTTACCGGTAGCATCTATACTACTCCACGTGCCTATCGCCGTATCTTCACGATGAGCCGTCATGAGTTGCAGTTCCCTTTACGTCATCCAAATCATGTCATTGAGGACACTGGTTATCAGGAACGTCTCTATCGTGTGAATGCCTGGGGGCATCCCTGGATTAAAGTGGGGCGTTCCATCGAGGAACTTCTCCTGAACCTGCGGTATGGTCAGTTCAAGCAAATCAGCAAGGCCTTGATGAACCGTATTCGCAAGTGGACGGGGAAGAAGAAACATGCCTGATCTTATTGTGCCAAGGGCCAGGTGAGATAATAATGAATCCAATAGCCGTGGTAGAGCAGCAGATAGGCAGTCAGGAGTGCTACTGTCCCCAGCAAACAGTCATATAATCTCCGATACCCTGTGGTGAACAGGTAGGCAATGGCCAAGGGTACGACGAAGAGCCAGTGGGCAGACATGATATACACTTCGTTGATGGCAAAGCCGAGGAGTATGTGCAGGGCGATGTTAAAGGCGAGAATTCCCATCAGCAGCCACAAGAACCGCTCATGTCTTGCACGCCAGACACCTGAAAGGAACAGTAGGATGATCAGTGCCTCCACTCCATATTGAATCTTCCACGTATAACGAACGATGACAGGACGTTTCATCAGGATGTCCCCTAACAGGTGTTCTCGATGCAGTTGTATCGACTCTCCAAAGAAATTCTCTGTGAGCACCTCTACCTTGGAGACGGTGTCATCCACCCATTCCATCTGTTCGCTGATCGGGTTCTCTTTCTCTGAGGGGGCTTTGTCGGTGGTGGTGTTGACAGCCAAGGCAAAGACCAGCATAGCAAGTGAGGGCAACACTACCGACTTCAAGAAGAACGTAGGACGGAATAGTGACCGTCCGTTGACTGCCCATACACAGAGGAAGACAAGAACTCCGTTACTCAACGTGACACCAGCCACCAATGTGAAATACAACACGGTCTCCGTGATACCGAAATATTCCCTGCGTTGCAGTTTCATCCCAGATTGATAGAGTATAAATATAAGAAGGTATAATGAAAGACAGAAATGGTCGGCTACGAGAATCGTTAACCAGATATACGCCATACTGAAGAAAAACGCTGTCAGGAGGAAAGCGGGGAGCCGTCGGATCTTGATCACATCTCGCAAGATCCGATGAAAGAAAAGAAAGGTATAGAATGCGCAGAACACCAACAGTGCTCCCATCAGGAACTGCGCACAATTCACGGAGGTGAACTGTTCAAGTATGCTGTTGAGCCATGCCAGTGGGTACATGATAAAGGCTAACAGAGGATGGCGCACGATATCGTATCCTAAGTGCCAGTCTGAGAGCACGCTGTAGGTAATGGGGTCGAAACCCGACATGTGGTAGTTGCGCATGAACACGCGCCACGAATGTTCACTGTAGTCAGCAAATAAAGGGAAGAACTTTGAGATGATCAGGTATTGATATGAGAGGATGAAGGTCAGCGCATAGACCGCCGGCCATCGTTCATCTCTTCTGATCATACACATTTCTTTCAATCTTCTCATATTACATCCATTCGTTGACAAGCCTACTTCCGTTATATAGCCACAGTCCGACGGTGAGCAATAGAAGGATACCGCGTACTCCCTTTTGTAACCACACCTCGTGCCGTTTCAGGATGTAGCTATATGCGATGGGAAGAATGAACAGCCAGTGGGCGGACATGATATATACGTCTTTCAGTCCGAATCCCAGGACTACATGCACCAAGAGCTCCACACAGAAACAGGCAAGGACGAGTTGCATGAACCGTTCACGGCGACCGCAGTACAGGCCAAAGAGGAAGAGAAAGACATATCCTGCCTCTACCGCATAATTCCATAGATGGGAGTAGCTCACAAAAACAGGACGTGGATGTTTCGGATTAGAGATATCGCCTAAGGAATATTCCTGATGGAACTGAACCGACTCTCCAAACATGTTCTCTACCAATGAGGGCACGCGGGGTGTCTCCGTGTCTATCCACTTCTTGATATGGTCCTTAGGACTCTCCGCGTGGGGTACGACAGGAGTATTCTTCTTTGATTTCAACAAATCTAAAGCACGGGGCTGTGCGAAGGTGACATCCGCATAGCGGCTGACGGCAGCCAAGATGAATACGGGAAGAACAACTGCCGTCATCAGGAAGGTAGGACGGAAGAACGAACGGCCATTGGCAAAAAGGGCTGTCAGCCAGACCTTCACGCCATTGGTTAGTGTGATTCCTGCTACCAGCAGGAAGAGCAAACCTGTTTCTGCTTTTTTCAACGGCTCTCCTGCGAGCATGCGCTTTCCTCCTTTCTCCAGAACCATCAGCAGCAGGGGCAGCGACCATGAGAAATGGTCGGGCACCACAAATGCCAACTGGATATATGCCATAGAGAAGAACAGTCCCGTCAGGAGGATCGTGTCTGTCTGTGACAACTTGAGCACCTCACGGAGAATTTTGTACAGGTAGTGATAAGCCACACAGGCGAGGATCACCTGGCACACGGCCCAGATCCACTGCACACAGTTCACACCTGTCAGCCGCATCAGTCCTTGGTCAAGCCAGTAGAAGGGATAGAGGAAGAAATTGAACAGCGGGTGGCGGTACACGTCATATTCCGTGCTCCACCGTGTGATCATGGAGTAGGCTTTGGGATCGTAGCCGGAAATGTGGAAGTAGCGAATGAAATAGTACCATAGTCCGCCATGCAGCTTCGGACTTATCTTGTCGAAGAACTTCACCACGAACAACCCATTGAGGAGGGAGAAATAGAGAAAGACGATCACCATCGGCCATCGTTCCTCACGGGGAATGCACCAGATTCTTTTCATTGTAGCATGTATTGTGTGAGCAGCCATCCATTGTGCATCCCCAAATAAAGCGTAAGCAGGAGCATCACCATCCTGACACAGAGAAGTGTCTTCCCCTTGCTCTTCAGCAGGAGATAGCCCATGGCAACAGGCATGGCAAACAGATAATGGGGTGACATGATATAGATCTCGTTGATGCCGAATCCCAGTCCCATGTGCAAGGCCATATCGACTCCCATCATGGAAAGGACAAGCCAGAGGAATCGGTCACGTCGCCCTCGCCAGATACCCCAGAGGAACAGGAATACCGCCACGACTTCCACGAGGTAGTTCCACACATGATCGTATTTCACGATGATCGGTCGTCGTCGGAACACATCCCCTAAGAGATGACTCTCGTGCAGCTGCAACGACTCTCCGAAAAGGTTCTCTACGGCAGAGTCCCACCGCGATGTGGTGATATCCGTCCATCGCATGAATTCACCCTTTCCGAGAGGTTTTCCCGTATATGCCGGGCGACGGCTCTTCTTCACAACAGGTTTAGTAGCCGTGGAGGGTAGGGTGTCGCCTTTTGAACGCTGTAGGGAGTCCTGCCGTTCTCTTACCTTTTGTAAAGCGATCTCCCGTTGTTTCTTCTCTTTCTTCTGTTTGATCTTCAGTGCATGACGGGCCTGCTCGTTCTCTAAGACGAAGGTGTGATACTCCCATCGGCAGAAGGTCCACATCAGGATGGCGGGCAATGCTACGGTCAGCAGTAGGTTCTTGGGACGGAAGAAATGTTTCCCGTTGGCAAACAAATTAGCCAGGAACACTTTGATACCGTTGTTCAGTGAGATGCCTGCTGTCAGGATGAAGAGCCAGACGGTCTGTTTCCTTCCCATGCTGCTGCCTTCGCGCAGATGCCGTCCTGTCACATACAACGTCAGCAGGATCATCATCATCGACAGAATGAAATGGTCGGGTACCATCGTTGCCACCATGATATATGCGAATGAGAAGTAAAGGGTTGTGAGCAGCAAGGCATCCCCCTTTCCCACGTGTATCACTTCACGGAAGATCCGGTGGAGGAACAGAAACGAATAAAGGGAGGCTGCCACCAACATCATGGCTGTAATGACCTGGGCACCGTTTATTCCGGTCACATGTATCACAGCCTGGTTGATGAGGTAGGGGGGATACATGAAGAACGCGAGCAACGGGTGGCGATAGACATTATACCGGGCTTCCCAGGTGGAAAGCACATAATAGGTAATCGGGTCGTAACCCGACACGCGGAACCGTCCGATGAACAGTTTCCAGTAGTCGTCTGTGGGGTGCATGAACACATTCCCGTATTTGTTGATCGTCAGGGCATTCAACAAGATGAATATCAGAACGACTGCCAAGGCCAGTATGCGTTCCTCTCGCCGTATCTTGAAAGATTGTAGCAGCTCTCTCATCGTTTCAAGAAAAATCTTACCAGCAGGAAGTTCACGGGCACACAGACGCAGAACATGGGGATAGGTGCCAGTTCCTTACTGACACCGAGCCACAGGAAGAAATTCAGTGTGACCATCTGCAACAGGTAGTTCACACCATGCGAGAACAAGAAGCCGGCACCTCTTCGGGCGCTGGCTTTTACGCGGAAAGTGAAATAGGTGGAGGCAAGGTAGTTGAATACCAGGCTCACCCCGTAGCCGATGGTCATGGAGACACTGGGGTTGAGCCAGCGGATCAACAGCCAATATACCATAAACTGAATCAGTGTGGCGATGACACCCACCACACCGAAACGGATCACCTCGCCCAACCGCTCCTTACCGAAACGGTCTATAATATCCTTCATTTGCATAATCAAGCATCTCCCGGTCACCACGACTGTCACCATAGGCGGTGAGCTCTATGGCACGACGGTCAGGATACAGTGTGCGAAGCCTCGCCACTTTCTCCTTACCATAGCAGTTCTTCGTGAGGAAACGACCTGTCAGTACTCCGTCTTTCACCTCCACACGAGTACAGAGGAACTGTATGGCTGTGGAGACGTCGCCGAAAAACGGGCGCACCCAGTTTTCTACACTTGCACTCACTACCACCACCTGACAGCCGTCTTGCAGCAGCGTGCGGATCTTCTCCAGTCCTGCGGGGCGCATCAACGATGACTTTTCTTTTGCGAAGCGGAGGCAGTGCTCATTGAACACCTCTTCCCTCATCCCTGCGAAGCAATAGGTGAACACCTGTCGTTTCACCTTCCAGTTGGGGTATAGTCCTATTCTCATCGCCACCAACTGTGGGGAATAGCGAAGGAAACACTTCAGGAACTCCTTGTCGCCTTTCACAAATCGGATGAACTCCACCAAGGTGTCACGTCGTGTCAGTGTACCGTCAAAGTCGAATGCGTGTACTTTCATCGTGGACGGGGGCATCAATGGTTAGCGAGGGCATATACCTCGCGCATCTCTGATTGGTGCAGCACCTTAAAGCCGCCAATGGTGATGGAGCCGTCACGACTGCACTGCTTTGCCAGCTGGTCAAGTTCCTCTTCGGTGAACTTCCTTCCGATCAGCTCAGTGATACAGGTGGGCATGCCGATGGCATGATAGAACCGTTCCATCGCTTCGATGCCGCGCAGGGCAGTACCCTCGGGGTCGGTATAGTCGTTGGTCACACCCATCACGTTCACGGCGAAACGTACAAAGCGCGACACGTTCTCTTTCATTACGTAACGTGCCCATGACCCCCAGATCGCTGACAGTCCGGCACCGTGAGCCACATCGAACAGGGCACTGATCTCATGTTCCAACTTGTGTGAGGCGAAGTCACGACGGGTGCCGCAGCCGGTGAGGTCGTTGTGCGACAAGCTGCTGGCCCACATGATCTGTGCACGATGGCGGTAGTCGCAGGGGTCTTTCAGTACGTAGAATACACTCTCTTTCACGGTGCGCATCAGGGCTTCGGCAATCTCATCGGTGAGTGTCATGTCCACATCTTTTGAGAAATAACGCTCCATGGTGTGCATCATGATATCAGTGGCACCGCAGGCCGTCTGGAACGGTGGCAGCGTAAAGGTGCGCTCGGGGTTCATCACGGCGAACTTACAACGTACGAGGTTGCTGTTTACGCCGCGCTTCAGGTTCTTCTCATCATCACTGATCACGCAGCTGTCGCTCATCTCACTGCCGGCTGCCGGCAATGTCACCACAGCACCTACGGGATAGCATGCCTTGGGCACTGCTGTCCCCTCGAAGAAGTCCCATACGTCACCGTCGTAGGCCAGTCCGTAGGCAATGGCTTTCGATGAGTCGATCACACTACCGCCACCTACGGCGAGCACGAAGTCAACTCCCTCCCGACGGCTCAGTTCAATACCTTTCCTTACTAAGGATACGCGAGGATTGGGCACCACGCCGCCTAAGGTGATGAAGGGGATACCCTCTTCTTTCAGCAGACTGCCGATTTTGTCGATCAGGCCGGAGCGTACGGCACTCTGTCCGCCATAATGCAGTAACACTTTCGTACCTCCGTATTTCTTTACTAAGCGGGCGGTCTGTTCCTCGGAGTTTTTCCCGAAGGCCACCTCTGTCGGTGTGTAATAAATGAAATCTACCATAATGATTATATTTTAAATAGCTTGTCGCATTTCATCGTGCCATACCACGGCTTTCCCTTCCCGTAACGAGGCAGGCACATCGAGGATGCGCTGGTTGCTGCTGCCTCGGAATTGCAGGTCGGGATCGCGCAGGGATTGCACAAAAGGTCCATCCACGAGTACGTCGATCTGTTCTAACAGGGCCCGTTGGACTGGTTGCCGCATCAGTGCCTCGAACGAGAAGCCGGTATAGCACCAGATTGTTTTCTTGCTGTCACGACGGATGGCCTTGGCCAGTTCGGTGAAGCCCTCAGCTTGATACATCGGGTCGCCACCCGTGAAGGTGACATCGGCAAATCTGTCGGCCATGATCACCTCCATCAGATCCTCCACGTTCATGGGATGGCCGTTTCGGATGTCCCACGACTGTGGGTTATGACAACCCTGACAGGCATGGTGGCAGCCAGCGCAGTAGATGGCTGTGCGGAATCCCGGACCATCCACCATCGTGTCTTCTATAATATTCAGTATAGACAGCATCGTTGGACAGGGATTAGAGACGTTCGAAGAGTGGCAGTTGGTTCCCCCCATCGATATGGGTGACACGGTCGTTCAGCTCACACAGCTTTCCGTGGTTCCAACGGTCGGTGGTGCCCACCAGATAGCCGGTGATACGTTGCAGACGGTCGATATGGCGACTGCCGCATTTCGGACAGACCTCTAAGGTGGGGTCGGCATTCTCATAACCGCAGTCCATACAGCGGTTCCTGTTGTGGTTCACACTGCCGTAGCCCATGTTCAGCTGGTCCATCATGTCCACCACACTCATGATCACTTTGGGATTGTGTGTGGCATCGCCGTCAATCTCTACGTAGAAGATATGTCCGCCGCGTGTCAGGTCGTGATAGGGTGCCTCCACCTCAGCCTTATGGCGTGCACTGCATTTGTAATACACGGGCACGTGGTTGGAATTGGTATAGTAATCGCGGTCGGTGACACCCGGTATCGAGCCGAAGTCCTTGCGGTCCACCTTTGTGAACTTTCCGCTCAGACCCTCGGCAGGGGTAGCGAGCACGCTGTAGTTATGCTGGTATTTCTCTGAGAACTCGTTGACACGGTCGCGCATGTAGGTCACGATACGCAGTCCCAAAGCCTGCGCCTCCTCCGATTCACCGTGATGCTTACCGATGAGGGCTACGAGGCACTCTGCCAGTCCGATGAATCCGATGCCCAACGTACCTTGGTTGATCACGGGCTCGATGGTGTCGTTAGGACTCAGCTTGTCGGCACCGATCCACAGACTGCGCATCAGCAGGGGGAACTGCTTCACGAAGGCCGTCTTCTGGAAACGGAAACGATCGTCGAGCTGTCGTGCCGTGATGTCGAGCATGTGGTCGAGTTTGGCGAAGAACGTGGCAATGCGTTGCTCCTTGTCATCGATGCCCATGCACTCGATGGCCAGGCGGACAATATTGATGGTGGAGAACGACAGGTTTCCACGCCCCACACTGGTCTTCGGACCGAAGCGGTTCTCGAAGACACGGGTGCGGCAGCCCATGGTGGCCACCTCGTGGAGATAGCGCTGTGGGTCGTCGGCTCGCCATTCATCAGTTTGGTTGAAGGTGGCATCGAGGTTCAGGAAGTTGGGGAAGAACCGTCGTGCCGTCACCTGACAGGCCAGTTGGTAGAGGTCATAGTTCGGATCCTCAGGGAGGTAGTTCACCCCTCTCTTCTTCTTCCATATCTGGATGGGGAAGATGGCGGTCTCACCGTCACCCACACCCTCGTAGGTGCTTTTCAGGATTTCTCGCATGATACAACGTCCTTCGGCCGATGTGTCGGTGCCGTAGTTGATGCTGGAGAATACCACCTGGTTACCACCGCGAGAGTGGATGGTGTTCATGTTGTGGATGAAAGCTTCCATCGACTGGTGCACACGTGCCACCGTCTTGTTCACGGCATGTTGCAGCACGCGGTCTTCGCCTGTCAGACCGTCTAACGGGAGCTCGATGTAGTCGTTCATCTTCTTATGATACAGATGGGAGTAGTCGGCACCGTTGAACTCTTCTAATTTCTTCAGTTCCTCGATGAAGCTGGCACGGACATAGGGTGCTAAATAATAATCGAAGGCGGGGATGGCCTGACCTCCGTGCATCTCGTTCTGTGCCGTCTCCATGGAGATACAGGCCAGCACACTGGCTGTCTCGATGCGCTTGGCAGCACGTGAGGAGCCATGACCTGCAGAGAATCCGTGGTTCAGGATGTTGTCGAGCGGGTGCTGCACACAGGTGAGCGACTTGGTGGGATAGTAGTCCTTGTCGTGCACATGCAGGTAGTTGTGGCTCACGGCATCACGGCTCTCCTCCGACAGCAGGTAGTCATCCACAAAAGGTTTGGTGCTCTCCGAGGCGAATTTCATCATCATACCGGCAGGCGTGTCGGCATTCATGTTCGCGTTCTCGCGGGTCACGTCGTTGTTCTTGATATTGATGATTTCTAAGAACACCTCTCGTGTCTTGGCCTTTCGGGCAATACTTCGCTGGTGACGGTAGGCGATGTATTTCTGTGCCACATCTTTGCGGGCACTTTTCATCAGCTCCATCTCCACGGCATCCTGAATGTTCTCCACGGTCATCTGCGACTTCCCGTGCACGTTGATATGGTCGGTGATCATCTGGATGAGGCGCTCGTCCTCACCTTTATCGGTATGTAACATGGCCTTGCGGATGGCTGCCATGATCTTCTGCTCGTTGAATCCAACGATACGTCCGTCTCTCTTAACAACTGTCTGTATCATGAGTAGTTAACGATTGATATAATTCTATGCTGTTTTTAATCTTAGACTGTCTTTCCTGTAAACTGTAGTTCTCATCTTGCTAAATCAGGTACAAAGATACAATAAAAAACGTATAAGTGATCCGTTTTGGAAAACTTTTATCGTGTTAAAAAGTGTCAAGTCGCTAAGAACCAATTACTTAATTTTTTGTTTTGGAAAACTTTCCATTTGGGATCAATTAAACATTATCCAAGGAGGCAATAGCACGGGGTTAGAAGAGAAATATGAAAAATGTGTATCTTTGCATCGTGTTTTTCATAGTTTTGGGGCTGACGCCGGAGATGAGAGCGAGTCAACCAGATCAGTAATGGTCGTCAACTTTTTCCAGTAGAGCGAGTCAACTTTTTCCGTATGGATAGGCAAATGTTAAAAAACAAGGGTTGAAAGGAGTCAACCGTATTCAGGAAAAGACAAAAAAAGACACAGTAACTTCCCAACTTCCCACTTCCCAACTTCCCACTTTAGAAATCGACGATAGTGAGAGAGAAATATTATATATTTATATTTATTATTTATTCTTTTCTTTCTTCAAAAGCTAAAGTGGGAAGTTGGGAAGTGGGAAGTTGGGAAGATCGCTTCATGGCTCTCCCAACTCTTCAAAGATACTTGCCACCATGCGCAGTGTGAACGACCGTATGCCCTCTTGGTTGTTTTGCTGTCGCAGTTTTCACACAGAATTGTTGTTTTTTTTGTCACACAGAAATCACAGAAAACACAGAAATATTTTTCTTTCACGAAACTCACAGCAATCCGCATGGCTGAGCGTAGCCCTTTTCTGCATTCTATGTTAAATTCCTAATATATTTCTCCTTTTAACTATATATTTAACACTTTGACGTTCATGCAGCCTTTAGTGCTGCATAATAGTCGTGATCCGGGTTGTATCTTTCTCC
>Ga0256404_1000858_pt1 | contig 77785 bp, 74 predicted proteins | sample RumenRJG_01DNA_FD_185990 | JGI IMG/M metagenome (GOLD analysis project Ga0256404, IMG submission 185990) | Bovine rumen microbial communities from Lethbridge, Alberta, Canada - RJG_01 | ecosystem: Host-associated > Mammals > Digestive system > Stomach > Rumen | place: Canada: Alberta | collected...
ACAAAGACCGGATTTGACTCCGGTCTGTTTGCTGTGCCTAGTTGTTTCAGAACAAAAACCTGCCAACAGGCTATTGATTTTTGTTAGCAGGTTTATTTGGTATGGATCAAGGTGGTATTAGCGGTTTGCCGACAGGTTTTCGAAAAGTCGCAGCAGTGAGTCTCTATCAAATTTAGAAAATCACAGTAAAAGTCACAGTATGCTATGACGGTTACTGTGATTTTTTCGAGACTCTATTAAAAAATCACACTAGAAGTCACAGTGCACTATGACGGTTACTGTGATTTTTTGCGATATGAGGTCAAAGACTCCGAAAAATACGGCATTTTGAGACGACGCCTTTTTATTTTCAAGTGTTCGAAGGTAATCTCTGATATTATTTATCTATGAAAAGCGCTGACGGCAAAAATAGAATAAGCAAAACAGCAATCGTTTTATCGGTTGTTCTTGTAATGCTCATTATTTGCTCTCTTGCAGTCTTTGTCATATACCCTGCCGCTCACAAATATTACGTTGCAAACCGTGAATATCCGGTTTACGGCGGGATGACTGATGAGCTCAAAGATTCAGAGTTTTTTGAAGATATGCAAAGCGGCAAGTCGTTTTGTTTTCTCGGTGACAGCATTACAGCAGGTTCCGTAACCGAAGACATTCCGTGGTATCAGCCGCTCACCCCTTATATCTCCGGAACAGTAAGCAATTTCTCACGTGGCGGCTGGACCGTGAGCAACCTCATAGATAAGGCTGATAACATTCCTGAGGCAGATATATATGTAATAGCAATCGGAATCAACGATATTCTCTTTCCCGAAGACGAAGATTCAGCCCAAACCGCTCTTGAATTCGCTGCAAGATGCAAAGAATTAGGAGAACTTCTTACAAACAGTTCACCCGGTTCCAAGATATATTTTATCCTGCCCTGGTCATTTATAGATTCAGATACATCTTTTGTGGAAAGAGGAAGCCGATTCAGGTCAGCACTGGCTCAAACATGCATTGCCAAAGGCTACCATTTTATAAATCCCGATCCTGTAATTCAGTCTGTAATTGCGGATGAGGGGGAATCCCAATTCATGTATAACGACTTCCACCCCAACGCTCCGGACGGCATCGGCCTTTACTGTTATGCCGTCCTAAAGGATGCTCAAAAAAGAAGTCACTAACCCATGAAAAAGGCTGCCTCATATGAGACAGCCTCTTTGTTATTGTTTTGATTAAACAGCTATTAGAGCTTGATCTCCATGATCCAGCCTTCAGGTGCTTCAACAGTACCCATCTGGATGCCTGTGAGAGTTTCTCTGAGCTTTGTCATTACAGGACCCATCTCCTCCATGCCGGAAGCGAACTTGAATTCCTTGCCGTGATCGTTGATGGAACCGAGAGGTGAGATAACTGCAGCTGTGCCGCAGAGACCACCCTCTGTGAACTTACCGCTCATGATCTCGTCGAGGTAAACTTCTCTCTCCTCGATCTTCATGCCGCAATAGTGCTCAGCAACGTAAACAAGTGATCTTCTTGTGATAGAAGGCAGGATGGAATCAGACTTAGGAACAACGAGTGTGCCCTGACCGTCTGTGAGGATGATGTTAGCACCGCCTGTCTCCTCGATCTTTGTACGTGTAGCGGGATCGAGATAGATGTTTTCAGCAAATCCTTCCTTGTGAGCTGTAACGATTGCGTGGAGAGACATAGCATAGTTAAGACCTGCCTTGATGTTACCTGTTCCATGCGGAGCAGCACGGTCAAAGTCAGAGATCTTAACTGCGATCGGCTTAGCGCCGCCCTTGAAGTAAGGGCCTACAGGTGTAGCAAAGATTCTGTACTGATAGTCATCAGCAGGCTTAACGCCGATAACGGGGTTAATACCGAAGATGTAAGGTCTCAAATAAAGAGATGCGCCTGAACCGTACGGAGGAACCCAAGCGGCATTGCCTGCAACTGTCTCCTGAACTGATCTGAGGAACAATTCCTTGGAAATCGGAGGAATCTCAAGGCGGACTGCTGAGTCGTGAAGTCTTTCAGCGTTGAGGTCAGGACGGAAAGTAACGATTCTGCCGTCAACTGTCTCATAAGCCTTAAGGCCTTCAAATACTGTCTGAGCATACTGGAGAACGCCTGCGTCTTCACTCATGACGATCATGTCGTCATCGATAAGCGCACCTTCGTCCCAAGCGCCGTTTGTGTAGTTAGCTACGAATCTCTTATCTGTCTTTTGATAAGAGAAGGTCAGGTTTGACCAATCGAGATTCTTCTTTTCCATAAAACATTCCTTCTTTCTTAAAGATTGTTTTTAATTAACTAAGCATTATACTCCAACAGTTCAAATCGGAGCAATATAGATTATACAAATCTGTAACCACAGGCGTGGTATACCTTCTTGCCTGCCTTGATCACCGGTGAATCAAATCCCGTAAGGTTAACTGCATTAGGTACCAGCTGTGCTTCAAGGCAAATGGCATCGTACTGGCCGTATGCCTTTGTTGTCTTGATATCAAGCGGGCTTCCCAGGTTATTTCCTGCATAGATCTGGATACCCGGAAGGTCAGTAAGACACTCCATTGTGATCCCTGACTCAGGTGAAGTTACTGCAGCAGCAAAGGAGAATGTACCTGCTGTTGTGTTGAGGCAGAAGTTCTGGTCAATACCCTTGGAGATAACCATCTGGTGATCGTCGCTGTCGTTGAGCTCGCCGATGAAGCGGTATTCCCTGCAGTCGAAAACTGTGCCCTCAACGTCCTTAAGCTCACCTGTAGGAACGTTCATGTCGTCCTTGATGGTGATCTTGTCAGAGTTGATCATGATGAGATCGTTATTTACAGTACCTTCGGCGTTCTCACCGCGGAGGTTGAAGTAAGCGTGGTTTGTGGGAGCGAAGATCGTATCCTTATCTGTCTTTCCGCAGTAAAGGATAAGGAATGTCTTGTCTTCGAGCCAGCAGTAAAGAACCTTTGTATCAAGGTTTCCGGGAAAACCTGTAGCTCCGTCCGGGCTCGTGTAGCTGAGGAGTACGGCACCGCCGTCACATCCGGGAATGCCTGCGATCTTTGAGTCGAGGATGATCTCATCTGCCTCTTCTTCGGAAAGGATCTCTGCGTCCCAGAACACATTCTGGTATCCGGGGTTACCTGAATGGAGGTTATTCTCGCCTTCATTCTTGGGGATCTGATACTTAACACCATCGATCACGAAGGAAGCATCCTTGATCCTGTTTGCCGAACGGCCGATAACAGCACCGTGATTGGCACCATTACCCATATATTCATCAAGGCCTTTGCAGCCAAGCATGATGTCTGTCGGCTTACCGTCCTTGTCAGGAACGATAAGATTTGTAATAACTGCGCCATATGTAATGACAGAAGCCTCATAGCCGCCGTCGATTGTAATCGTGTACTGCTTTGCCTTGCAATCGGGATTTGTTGCTGATACATAATCACGGGATGTAATACTCATATTCATATCCTCCGGAAATATTTATTCCAAAGGATTATAGCATAATAACGCCCGCGTTATATAAGCGCAATCACTATTTATAAAGGTTTTGTTGCCTTCTCGCAAATCGCCACGTATAATCTTTTCGAACGGGGCATTAGCGCAGTGGGAGCGCATCACACTGGCAGTGTGGGGGTCACGGGTTCAAGTCCCGTATGCTCCACCAAACAATTGAAAACGAGAGAGTCTGTCTGCTTATGCTGAATGAAGATGTAACCGGTAAATTCCTGAGATACATAGCCGTTGATACGGCATCTGATGAGACTACGGGAACATCTCCCAGCACGGCTAAGCAGTTTGATCTCGCAAATATCCTGATAAATGAATTAAAAGCAATGGGCATTCCTGAAGAGGATATCTTTTTCGACGGCGAACATTGCTATATCTACTGTAAGATCAAAGCATCCGCAGGAACAGATGAGAATACTCCCAAGATCGGCTTTATAGCGCATATGGATACTTCTCCCGAAGCTCCGGGCAAGTGTACGTCTCCCCGTTTTATCGAGAACTACGACGGCAAAGACATCACTCTCGGCAACGGGAAAATATTGTCACCTGAGAACTTTCCTGATCTGCTTCTGTATAAAGGACAGACACTGATCACAACAGACGGCTCTACCCTTCTCGGCGCCGATGACAAAGCAGGCGTTGCGGAGATCATGTGCATGGCTGAACACTTTATGACTCATCCCGAGGACTTGCACGGAGAGATATGGCTTGCATTTACTCCTGACGAAGAGATAGGAGAAGGAACGAAGCATTTCGACCTTACAAGATTCGGCGCTGACTTTGCATACACTATCGACGGCGGGCGTATCGGAGAGATCTCATATGAGAATTTCAATGCGGCAAGTGCCGTAATTACCGTTACCGGCAGAGGCGTACATCCCGGTGACGCTTACGGCAAGATGATCAACTCGATAAGAATTGCCGGAAAGATCGATTCTCTGATCCCGGACAGCGAAAGACCTGAGACGACACGTGACCACGAAGGCTTCTTCCACCTGACAGACATATCAGGTGCAACCGAGAAAACAGTGATGAAATACATAATCCGTGATCATGATATGGAAAAGTTCAACGAAAAGAAATCACGGATGAAATCAGTTTGTGAGAAGGTTATGTCAGACAATCCCGGCGTTATCATCGATGCTGAGATCTCCGATACTTACTACAACATGATAGAAAAGATCATTCCTGACAATACTGCGATCATCGACAGATGTACCGGCGCAATGGAAAAAGTCGGCATAACGCCCTTTACGGAACCGATCCGTGGCGGAACTGACGGAGCAACATTATCGTTTATGGGTCTTCCCTGCCCGAATATCTGTTCAGGCGGCCACAACTATCACGGCGTATATGAATTCATCTGCAAAGAATCAATGGAAAAGATCACCGGTCTGCTAATCGCTATCGCACTTTGTCAGTAAGAGAAGATTCTTTTATATCAGCGCATGAATTCCGGATGGTCAACATAGTACTTGGCCTTATCCTCATACATCCTCTGATCAGCGAGTTTCAAAGCTCCGGTAATATCTTTTGAATCATTCTGGTATGCATAACCCATAGCAAATGAGACATTGCCGTACTTCTTGGAGAGCTTTCTTGCTTTGACTATCTTATCTTTTATAACATCTTCAGTTGTGTAAGTCAGGAGGATCATGAACTCGTCGCCGCCTGCCCTGAAGATCTGATCACCGACAAAGACGTTCTGAAGGACCATAGCTGCATTCTTAAGGAGCAGGTCACCTGCCTCATGACCTTCATTGTCATTAACTCTCTTAAGGCTGTTAAGATCCGCAAATACGATTCCCAAACCCTTAATCTCAATATCTTTGCTGTTTCTGATCGCATCGATCTTGTTGTTCATCTCATTTCTGTTAAGAACACCTGTAAGCATGTCGATGGAGCTCAGATATCTTAATCTGTCCATGAGTTTGTGGTTGCCTATCTCGGATGCGACGAAATAAACAGTCAGTTCAATAGTCTCTTTTATCTTTACTGAATTTTCAGTATCGAAGTTGCATGCCCAGATATAGCCAAGCGTCTCATCATTATATGTAAGCGGGAAAAGAACAAGGCTCTCAACATGAGCTTCCATAAGAGATTCATACCATAGAGGATTCTTTTCTTTTATATATTCCCAGTCATTTCTGTTCTTTACGAGAAGGCCATTACTTCCTCCAATCGTATCCTTCCACGAAAGAGTAAGATCATAGAAATCTTCGCTTAAGCGGGTCTTCATACTGGGAAGCATAGAGTATTCATTGCGTGATTCACCCAAAACGGAACATGTTCTCTTCTCGTGATCAGTAAGCAGTATTACGCAGGACTGTGCATCACAGAGTTTTCTGATATCAGAGATGACCTCATCCATCGTGTGATTAAAGTTAGTGGTACCTCTGAGCTTGATACATGTATTTAAAACATCAGTAGCGACAGAAGCAGATGTGTTGCTCATCTTCTCGCTGTCGGCGTTTTTTGAAACTCTCTGTGAATACGTACAATAATGAAGATTGCCGTCACTTCCCAAAGGCATCATATAAAGATTGAACCAGAAATCAAATCTCTCCGGATGAACATAGGTGTGCATTGGTTCTTTTAACACTGCGCATCTGAAGCAGAAATCCTCGAAATTAAGATCCTGAGGGAAATAAGTCTGATAAAGGCTGTTAGGGACAAATTTACTCGTAAGCATCTGGGGCTCATCAGGATTAGCATGTTCTATGGAGGAAATGTAGGCATTATTGCCCGTTACAATCCTTATATCACCATAAGAACCGTCTTCCTTTGTCTCGACAGAGATAATACAAGTCGAGATCTCGAGCATGTTTACAAAACCCTGCAAGTCCATAGCCGGCCTCCATAAATCTAATCTTGCATATGAGATTTTATCACAAGAAATTGAGAAAGTCCTTAAGCCTTATTAAAGTAGTGTTTGGGGATTATGCTTTGATCTTCCATGTTTTCGGAGCCAGCTTATTGACCCGGTTTCTCAGGAAGAACACATATCCGGCAGCAAACACCAGCAGTACAGGCACAAGAATGTAAGATGCCAGAGGGATCCATACGATGATCGATGCTACGGAGTAGATGATTATGCTGGTGATCCTGTACGCACCGCTCTTGGCAACAACCGATGTTGTAAACGGCTGGAAAAGATAATAGAGCGCAAGCCATGTAACTGAAGTTAAAACACTCAGCAGAAATGCAGCAAGGAAGGTTACAAGATATTCGCCCGGATAACTCTGACCGCCTGTAACAAACAATATCAGATTAGCAAAGGCGCCTATGGCTATGACCGGTCCGATATTAATCTTAATTAATTGCTTAAGCCTGATATCGAAGAGCCTGATGATCTTTTCGCGCTGTTTAAAGAAGCTGAATGTCATAAGGCTGTTATCACAATTGATGAACATAGCCTGCGTGCTCTTAAAGGAGTTATCTGCTATAGAAAGTGGTATAAGCATGCCGAGCAGATGGAATTGGGCAACATATCTGAGGAACTCGAAAGCAGGATCATCTCCAACCGGCAGAAGCGCATCGCTAAACGCTCTGAAAGTAAAGAGATTAACAAGGTTAGTGATAACCATATTCCAGCAGTTTTCTGAGCCGAAACGTGAATAGTATCCATATATAAACTCTGCTACGAGAAGGATCATGACAGCAACAACGATGATTGTAAATATAACAGGCTTCAGGCAAAGCATAGTCCAGTGTCTTTTTACAAACAAAGCATTCAGGTAATCAAAGCCTTTCTTATTGCCCTTTATGTTGCCTTTTGCTTTGATCTTCTTGAAGCTCTTTGTGTTATCATACCGGCTCGTTGCCTTCACTTCCGTTTTGCTTATATTATCGTGCAGAGCCCTTCTGTGAAGGTTGGAATCGGTCTTGATAAATATCATAAGGCCCCATATTCCGGCAATTACCGTAAGAACGGTAATGATTACCAGCTGAGGCATCGGAATGAAATATCCGTTCGCTATAAAAACGATAAAGAAAGGTCCGGCGAGTAAGACAAGGGTTAATCTGATGAGATAAGCTACAGTGCTTATCTTAAGGGATTTGTGAAGCTTTATTTTAAGTCTGAAGCTGAGGATCTGAAGTCCTATACCCAGAAATTTGACAGCCAACGCCAGAACCGGAATCCCGAGCCAGAGCCAAAACGGGGCGCCCGTAATCACAGCAATGATTCCGGCCATTACATAGCCGATAAAAAGCTTTGCAAGATCGTAACAGATAAGCGTCTCATTCAGCTTTTTAGCATCCATCCGGAGCATAAAAACAAGGTATTCCTTTTCTGTGGTGCAGTTAAAATACGGCACACTGATAAGGATTCCGCAAAGAGCATATAGAAGAAACATAAACAGACCGAGATTGCCGAAGACAGCACTACGGGACATGCCGCCTCCGAGTTCATGCTCTATATACTGGTCAGACAAAAGGAACGCTGCAAGATATATCATGCCAAGGCCAAAGATCTTGCCGATGAAGAGCTTAAAGACCTCAACGATTATATGGAAGATCCAATAGATCACTTTAAGAAATGTGGTCGAATAAAGCCTGTCCGGGATCAGCTTTCCGATAACAGGAGTCTTTTTGAGCGCAAAGACCAAACCGTTATATCCAATGATGCTTCTTAAATGAATGATCTTGGCCAGGTTTTTCCAAAACTCATTAACCATTGTCCTCATCCCTTAAAGCGTTGATTATCTTTTCCTTGAAATCAGCATCGCCGAGATTACTCTTATCGATAGGTTCAAGCCTTCCGTTATGAAGAAGCACTATCTCATCACAAAGATCGACTGCAACATCAAGAAGATGCGTCGAGAAGATGGTTATCCTTCCCTGCTTCTGGTTTCTGATCACATTCTTCATCTCTTCGGCAATGATCACATCCAAAGAGGTCAAAGGCTCATCCAGGAGCATGAGCTTCGGAGATGCAATGATGTTCAACAGCATCTGCATCTTGTTTTTCGTGCCGTGCGAATAATCCTTCAAAAGCCTGTCCCTGTCATCTTCGGGAACCATCATGTAATCGAAGTATTCGTCTATCGTCTTATCAGGCTTGATCTCTTCATGAACTTCGATGAAGAACTTCAAAAACTCCCGGCCGGTCATGAACTCAGGCACGGTAGGAGTCGATACAAGATATCCTATATCTTCCGGCATGACAGGAGTCTTCTCTCCGCTTTCTCCTCGGAAAAAGAACTCTCCCGAATTAATATCAATATCGTTGTTTACACAGTTAAAAAATGTGGTCTTACCTGATCCGTTACGTCCCAAAAGGCCATAGATCCTGCCTTCTTCAAAGACAAAATCTACATCTTTAAGAACCTGCTTTGAACCGTAGCTTTTAACAAGATGACTAATAACAAATTCCATATTATTATCTCCCCCGCGCGATATTCTACCATCTTTTTACAGAAACATTCTTAACTGAACCTTAATTTGTTTCAGACACTCCAATATGAATATTATTGATATACATTAATCTTTCTGATTGGCTACAAAAAACATTTAAACTGTCGCTAAATCAACAGTTGCACACATGATTGGTCATAGCATTGTTCTCATTCATACATAATACTAAAAATCAATAGAGCTGCTTAAACAAACAGCATTGCTCTTATTTAACGGAGGAAAATTATGAATAACAGGATGACAACATTTACTCCCCAAAAAGCATATTTGCTTATTGGACTGGCACTTATCGCGCAGTACATAGTTGCTGCTCTTGCATCGAATCTCATTTTCATGCCTTTTGCAGATCCAGAGAAACTCCAAAACCTGGTTAAGTTAATCAGTCCGACAGGTCTTCTTCTGCTTATGTACGTTCCTAGGGTTATTGGTGTTATAGTATTCTGGCTAATAGCACGAATCGTGCCTTTCGAGCGCAAAGCCGGCAGCAAAATCGGCTTCGGTTCAATAATGCAATTGTTTTTTATCATGTACGCAGTTTCAAGCGTTTTTAATGCAATCGGAACCGGCATAAAAATGCTGTCACCTGCCGATGCTGCTTCACAGACAAACCAGCTTTCAGATATTATAGCAACCGGTAATATAGGCGGTTTTGTTATAGTCCTTATGTTGGCACCTATATTTGAGGAAATAGTCTTCAGAAAGCTTATTTTGGACAGGGTCAGCAAATATGGCGAAGCAAATGCGATCTTGTTCTCTGCAATATGTTTCGGACTGTTCCACGAAAACCTGTCCCAGTCCTTATATACTTTCTGCATCGGTCTGGCACTCGGCTATGTCTATATCAAAACAAGAAATGTGTTCATTACCATGCTAATGCATTTTGCCTATAATCTATTGGGAACATCTGTTATGTATGTGCTTCCGATGATAAACAAAGGCAACGTATCACCTTTACTTGTCGGTGTTATTGTCCTGATAGCGATCAACACATTAGCCTTGAATGTTTTAGGAATCATCTTCCTTGTCAATTGGATCAGGAAGAAGAAATTCGTCACAGATGACACCTCAGAGAACTGCATAGAAAAGAAAGATGTTTTTAAAACTATCTATTTGAGACCAACGGTAATTATCTTTTTCGCAATGTGTTTGTTCTCGATCGCATCCGAACTTCTTAATATCCGTTTATTCTAATTTGCTATATAACTTATCGGGGCTGTCTCAATATGAGCAGCCCCGAGTCCTTTTCATTACTCAGATAATCATTCTCCGGGGTTTTCTTCAGGAATGAGCTCGTGTTTATCAAATGAAATGCCCTGGAAGAAAACACATCTAAATCAGATCAATATCCGTTATGGCCTGCACTGTGACTCTTCAAAGATCTTGGGTCACTGCTTGTCCAGAAGTTATCTGCAATTCCTGTATTCTGGCTTACTACATAAAACTGGATCGGTATGTCATTATTGGCAATGCCGTCATTGGTAGTAATGTAATTAATGTTGTTCTTCTTATACATTGCAGCCGGAGAATCGGTCGGATACTCGTATCTCCATTCACCGTTAATATAGAAGATAGCAGGAGAATCCTTTGTCTCTACATAAGCTATATAGTAAACCTTGTATGCATCAGAAGCATCCTCTACGGAATTGGCACGGCCTGTACCAAAGATCAGGATGTAAGGCTCAGTTGATCTGTTGCGGTCGAAAAGTGCCAGCACTTTATTGCCCCATTCAATATCTTCAGGAGTATTGTTCGAACCTTTGCTATTATCCCATCTCAAGTCACCGCCGGAACCGCCGCCGCCCTGCTGGCCGGACTGGTTAACCTTACCATTTGTAGCGATATTACCTTTTCCATAGTAATCAACGATCACAGACTGGCAGGCAACCAAAGCATAATGTGCCGCTTCTTTATTCTTATCTCTCTTGGCCCTCTTAATGTAACCGGTAAGGACAGGAACAATGGCTGCAGCAAGCACTGCAAGAACTACAAGGACTACAAGAAGTTCAATAAGCGTGAATGCCTGTCTGCTTTTATGCCTGTTTTTTATCCTCTTTAACATAGTCTTATCTCCAGATAACCGATGTGTTGAATATAAATTCAACCTTAGTATAATATCCGACTCATAGCCGTATGTAAAATCAGTCTCTGGGACTCTCCTCAGGAATAAACTCGTGTTTATCTATAGACTTGTGACGTTCGGCAACAGCTGCATCGGCCAGATCAATGAGCTTCTGCTGAGAATCGATCTTCTCTTTACCCCTGAGATCAAGCTTATGGTATGAACCGTCAGGTGAAAGAAAATGGGCTCTGACTGTATCTGCCAGTTCTACATCAAGCACTTCCTTAACACGCGCACGGCAGTCAGGATCTTCGACCGGGAACAACAGTTCAACACGGCGGTTAAGATTTCTGGGCATCCAGTCCGCTGAAGCAAGATAGATATCCTCATGACCTTCATTATAGAAATAGAAGATTCTTGAATGCTCAAGGAAACGTCCGGTGATGGAGCGAACCGTGATGTTTTCGCTCATTCCGGGAATGCCGGCTCTTAAGCAGCAGATGCCTCTTACGATGAGATCGATCTTAACGCCCGCATTTGATGCTGAATAAAGAGCCTTGATCACTGTCTCATCAACAAGCGAATTGATCTTTGCGATGATGTGCGCAGGCTTTCCTGCCTTGGCATTAGTAGCTTCTCTTCTGATCCTGGCTATGAAATAATCCTTCATCCAGAGTGGTGCGGGAATAAGTCTTCTCCAGGACTGCGGGATCGAGAAACCCGAGAGCATGTTGAAGAACTCTGATGCGTCCTCACCGAAAGATTCGTTAGCCGTGAACAGACCGAGATCGGTATAGATCTTGGCTGTTACATCATTGTAGTTACCTGTGGCAAGGTGCAGATATCTTCTGATGCCATCCTCTTCCTTGCGCACAACGAGGGTGATCTTACTGTGAGTCTTAAGACCTACAAGACCATAGATTACATGGCATCCTGCATTCTCCAGTTTCTTTGCCCAGTTGATGTTGTTCTCTTCATCAAATCTTGCCTTGAGCTCAACAAGTACCATTACCTGCTTACCGTTCTGCGCAGCTTCCAAAAGCGATGCGATGATAGGTGATCTGTCGGATACACGGTAAAGCGTCTGCTTGATCGCAAGAACATTGGGGTCTCTTGCAGCCTGCTTTACGAATTCAAGAACAGGTTCGAATGTCTCATAAGGATGGTGGACTATTCTGTCCTTCTCCCTGATCTGCTCGAAAATATCAAGCTCGCTTACAGGACCGTCAAATGAAGCAGCTTCTGCAGGATCGTGAGCCTTGTAGCACAGTTCGGGGTGATTTCCCTTGCAGGCTGACGTCAGCTTTGAAAGGAATGTGAGGTCGATCGGGCCGTTAACACTGAAGATATCGGCTTCATCGACTTCAAGCTCATCAACGATGTAATGGAGAAGATCAGAATCAATATCATCCTGGACTTCAAGCCTGATGATCTCACCGAATCTTCTTCGTCTTACCTGTGTCTCGATCTCTTTAAGAAGATCTTCTGCCTCGTCCTCGTCAATATCAAGGTCAGCATTACGCATTACGCGGTAGAACGCAGTAGCAAGAACGGTCTGACCGTCAAAGAGCATATCGGTATTGGCTCTTATTATCTGCTCAACAGGAACGAAGATGTCTCCGTCTTCTGTAGGTATCTGATAAAGTCTCTTAACGACCGTAGGAATCTGGACGGTCGCATACATGTACTTATCTTCATCGTCGGACTTCTTTTTCTTATCGCTCTTAAGTCCGAAAGTTGCTCTCTCCTGAAGCTTTACATTTTTAGGCTCGTTCTTGAGCATTACGCACATGTTGAGCATGCGGTTGTAAATGAGCGGGAAAGGTCTTGAAGAGTCAACCGCCATAGGTGTCAGGATAGGATAAAGAACCGCCTTGAAATAAGAATCGGCAATTGCTTTGAGCTGATCGCTCAATTCATCGTAATTCTTAAGGAAGATCTTCTCCTGTGCGAGTGAAGGAACGAGGGATCTCGTATATGTCGAATACATGAGAGCCATTGTTCTTCTGGTCTTCTGGTCAATTCTCTCGAGTTGTTCATCGATCGAGAATCCCGCAATGTCACGCTCAGCAAAATCGATACTCTGCATGTCTCTTAATGAAGCTACTCTGACTATATAGAACTCATCAAGATTAGATGCGGTAATAGACAGGAAGTTCAGTCTTTCAAGAAGCGGATTCTTTGAATCTCTTGCCTCGTGAAGAATACGGTCATCGAATTCGAGCCATGAAAGCTCACGGTTATAAAAACTGCCGTTGCCACTTAAGAAAGTTGCATTTTCTTCAGAATATCCGCTGTCTGTAACTTCAGGAGAAGCCACGAAAGAAGACGATTTCTTGGGAGCTGTCTTCCCTGCCGGAGTTTTCTTAGCAGCCGCCTTTTTTGCAGGAGCTTTCTTTGCTTCAGTATTCTTAGCTGCCGTCTTTTTAGCAGCCGTTTTCTTTGCAGCTGGCTTTTTAGCTGCTGCTTTCTTTACGGGTGTTCCCGCCTTGCCTGTTGATGTATTTGCCTTGCGCGATGCTGCGCTCTTCTTAACTGCCATTAGCCTTCCCTCCTGGTCTTGAGAACCGGCTTGATTCCCATAACGTCTTCAAACATGACACTTCTGTTCTCGAATGCCCATTTCTCAAAAGACATATCTTCAGAAGTATCACAGGTGATAACAAACTCATTATCCTTTATCTTGCATGAGATCTTTTTACCCTTCTCTTTGTGTGAAGCATCGACTGCATCAGCGATCTTGAGAATGGATGCAAGCTTTGACACGATGACCTTCTGGTCAGAAGGCAGTATCGAATAGTAGTAGCTGTCGTAAGGCTTGTTTCTCGGATAAAGTCTTACGATCATGGCAACCATATTGATCTCATCGTGATCAAGGCCCATGAGATTTGTATTCTTGATAACTGAATAAGCCGCATCACTGTGGTTTCTGGCGTGAACGAACTTACCTATCTCATGAAGGATTACCGCAACCTGCAAAAGCAGTCTGTCACGGCTTCCCAAACCGCTTATCTTTTTTGTCTCATCGAAAAACTGAAGCGCTGTTTTCTCAACATATTCAATGTGTTTCTTGCTAGAACGGTAACGCTTTGCAATATGTCTTGATGCGGAAATAAGATAACTGTCAGGTGATATCTCCGTCTTAAGACCCTGTGAGTTAACGCAGTAGTAATAAATGATTCCGTCTGACAAAGATGCGTGAGGCATATAAATAGTCTCAACGCCGGTATAATCAAGCATGTTCTTTACGATCAGCGCCGTAGGAAGAAGCAACGGAGCGATCATCGAAGGGATGTTCTTTTCGAGCGTCAGATCGGTAGGTCTTACCTTGAGAAGAAAGTTATAGACCTTAAGGAATTCTTCCTTCGTAATCGTAACAGAAGACATGGCATCATATCCTGCAAGCTGCTTGATATAGCCCATCTCGCCGGAGAAAGCAATGAGATTCTTATAGATTATTCCCTTGGGTTCCATTGCGTGATAGTCATCTAAATCCTGGCCGATGAATTCCTGGAGAACCTCATCGTAATGAGTGGTCCTGCTCTGAAGGTCATTAAGCATGCCTGCAATTCTCAAAGATCCGAGCAAAAGATTCTGGCTGAATACGAATTCGGATTTATCGTAAACGGAAGCCTGGATGGATCCTGAACCGATATCGAGCATCATGGTTCCTGATGAGATTATCTTTGCAAAATCAGGATAGATAGCCTGGACGGCCAGGGTCTGATAATAACGTTCCATCGAGTTATCGAGGACCTTGATCTTAAATCCGGTTCTTGTCCTTACCTTCTCGATTACTACTTCAGAGTTTGAAGCATCTCTGAAAGCAGATGTAGCTACGCAGAATACACGGGCAACGCCGTATTCCCTGCACTTCTCGTCAAACATCTTAAGACACTTGCAGAGATCTTCTACCTGGGCTGACTGAATGATTCCTGAACTGTAGGATTTAGTGCCGAGGCCCGTAAACTTACGGACTGCCTCTATTTCCTTGGGTTTGCCCTTGGAACCTATCTCAAATATCTTAAGTCTCGCTGTGAGCGAACCGATGTCGATTACTGCGACAAGCTTTTTTGCCATCGCTGATTCCTCTTTTCTTTTTATCGTCAGAGGTTTTCGATAACTGCTTTTGTTATCTCTTTCGTTCCGACGAGTTTTGTATTTTTTCCCTCATCAATGAAGGTTATGTCACTTGTTCTAAGACCGCTTGCAATGGTCTTCTTAACGGCATTCTCGATCTCAGAAGCTATCTCATCCTCGCCCAATGTTCTCATCATCATCGCTACGGAAAGCATTGTTGCGAATGGGTTAGCCTTATCCTGACCTGCGATGTCGGGTGCTGATCCGTGGATAGGTTCGAAAAGTCCGGGCATGCCGTTTACGCCGATGGAAGCAGAAGGAAGCATTCCGATTGAACCTGCTATCTGTCCTGCCTCATCAGATAAGATATCTCCAAAAAGATTGCTTGTCACGATAACGTCAAAGCTTGAAGGCCTGCCGATGAGCTGCATTGCCGCATTATCTACATAAAGGGTTTCAAACTCCACTTCAGGATAATCAAAGCTCATCTGGCTTGCTAATGTTCTCCACATCCTGCTTGATACAAGGACATTGGCCTTATCTACGAGAGTAACCTTCTTTCTTCTCTTCATGGCAAGCTCAAATGCGATCTTTAAGATTCTGTTGATCTCACCTTCGGAATAACTTTCAGTATCAAATGCGACCTTGCCCTTTACCGTTCCGTCGGGAAGGCGGTCACCGCTCTGATATACTCCGTTCTTACCAAAATAGATTCCTCCGGTAAGTTCTCTTACGATAACAAAATCGATCTGTCCGGGATTTTTAAGCGGCGAAGCATCCTTAAGCTCATCGAAAACGATTACGGGCCTGATGTTTGCATATAAACCCAGTCCGGATCTCAATCCGAGGAGTGCTTTCTCAGGACGTATCTCAGAGTCAACATTATCCCACTTCGGACCGCCTACTGCGCCTAACAGCACTGCATCACTTTCCTTTGCGGATTCGATCGTTTCCTGCGGAAGCGGGATGCCGAATGCATCTATTGCTGCACCGCCTGCCTTGAGTTCCTTTGTGAAGATCTCAATATCTTTTCTGGAAGCAGCAGCTTCCAATACTTCAATTGCAGCTGTTGTGATCTCAGGACCGATTCCGTCACCGGGAATTACTGCGATATTGTACTTTTTTCCCATCTTCCCATCCTCAATCCTTTAATTCAGACTTCGTATAACCGACGAGTCCGCCGTTTGCCATGATGTTCTTTATAAACTCCGGAAAAGGCTTAGAAGCAAAGCGCTCACCCGTAGTCTTATCAGTAATAATTCCCGTATCAAAATCTGCTTCGATCTCATCTCCGTCATTGATCTTCTGTGCTGCTTCATGGCACTCTAAAATGGGAAGTCCCACGTTAATCGAATTACGGTAAAAGATCCTCGCAAAATCATCAGCGATGACAAGGGATATTCCGCTTGCCTTTATCGCTACCGGCGCATGTTCTCTTGAAGAACCGCATCCGAAGTTCTTTCCGGCTACCATGATGTCGCCTGACTTAACACGGGCCTTAAAAGATTTGTCTATATCTTCCATGCAGTGTTCTTTAAGATGTTCGGGATCTGCAGACGTGAGATATCTTGCAGGAATAATGACATCGGTATCGATGTTGTCGCCGTACTTAAAAACCTTTCCGCTGACTTTCATGCAGATCCTCCTCCCTTATAGTTCATCAGGCGTTCCGATGCGTCCTAAAACAGCTGAACTTGCTGCAACGGGAACACCGCTCAATATAACTTCGGACTCAGGATCACCCATGCGTCCGACAAAATTCCTGTTTGTTGTAGATACACATCTCTCACCTTTTGCAAGAACGCCCATGTGTCCGCCAAGACAAGGCCCGCATGTAGGCGTGGAGATAACGCATCCGGCATCGTCCAGATCTTTAAGCCAGCCGTTATCCAAAGCCTGCCTGTATACTTTCTGGGAACCCGGAATGACAATGCACCTGACATCCTTATGAACCTTTTGTCCCTTAAGAATGGCAGCGGCAGTTCCGATATCCTCAAGTCTTCCGTTCGTGCATGAACCGATCACTACCTGGTCGATCTTCATGTCTGTGCATTCTGAAGCTTTCTTTGTATTGGAAGGCAGATGAGGAAGAGCAACCGTCAGGTCAATGTCATCAAGACAGATATCCAGCATCTGACTGTATTTTGCATCTTCATCTGCTGTGTAAACCTTATAGCTGTTCTTGGCAAATCTCTCAGGATTCGTTTTTGAGATATACTTCAACGTGATGTCATCTACAGGGAATATTCCGTTCTTTGCGCCACACTCGATAGCCATGTTGCACACTGTAAGTCTTCCGTCCATTGAAAGAGCTTTGATGCCTTCTCCGTCAAATTCCAGAGACTTATAAAGCGCACCGTCCACTCCGATCTTACCGATGATGGTAAGGATCAGATCCTTACCCGTAACAAACTTCTTAAGGCTTCCGGTGAGGTTCACTCTGATCGCTTCAGGAACCTTAAACCAGGTAACGCCTCTTGCCATTGCACACGCAAGATCGGTAGAACCTACGCCTGTTGAGAATGAACCCAGAGCTCCGTATGTACATGTGTGAGAATCTGCGCCGATAACAAGATCACCGGGAAGTACTATTCCGTTATCAGGAAGAATAACGTGTTCGATACCCATCTCCCTGCGGCCGAGTTCATAGTAATGAGTGATCTCATGTTCACGCGCAAAACAGCGCATCGTCTTATTGAGTTCAGCTGATTTGATATCTTTATTCGGCGTAAAATGATCCTGGATCATGAGCACTCTGTCTTTGTCAAAGACATCTTTTACACCGAGCTTCTCGAAAACTTTTATTGCCGGCGGAGTGGTAACGTCGTTACCCAGAACATAATCAAGTTTGGCTTCGATCAGATCTCCAGAGGCAACGCTGTCCAGCCCTGCATGATCAGCAAGAATCTTCTGAGTCATGGTCATTGGCATACGGGTTTACCTCCGAGAACAATATAGTTTATTTTACTATATTAAGACTCAAAAAAGTATTGGAAAATAAATCGTTATTCCTCGTTCAATTCGAAATACTCGTCATACAGCGATGCAAGTTTATTGGCATTTTCTTCGTAACGCTTGAGATCTTCACTGCTGCATGAACCGCCGAACTTAGCCTCAAGTTCTTTCTGTTCCGCTTCAAGTCTGGTTGTCTCTTTCTCGATGTCAGATATTCTCTGACGGCGCTTTGCAGCTTCTTTCCTGCCCTGGGCGCGGTTGGCATTTCTCACCGTATTCTCGTTTTCCTGTTTAGGTTCTTCTGCCGCAACCGAAGCTGTAGGATCAGAAAGAACGGCTTTACGGTAGAAATAATATGAATCGTAGAGTTCAGCCTTTTTATCTTTGAACCCGAGTACCTTATCTGCACATTTGTCGATGAAAAATCTGTCGTGACTGACGCATACAACGGCACCGCTGTATTCCTTGATCGCATCCTCCAATATTTCTCTGGAATTGATATCCAGGTGATTTGTAGGCTCGTCCAGGAAAAGAATATCCGGATTTTCTTTGAGCAGACAGCAAAGATACAATCTCGATCTCTCACCGCCTGAAAGCATCGATATCTTCTTGAATGCGTCTTCGCCTCTGAATCCGAATCTGGCAAGAAGGCTTCTTGCTTCAGTCGTACCTATATCGCTTCTTGAGACGAGTTCATCAAAACAGCTGAGATCCTCATCGTCGAACGGAACAAACTGTTCCATATATCCCATAGACTGAGCCGAACCGATAAGGACTGTCCCGGATGAACCCTTAAGTTTTTCTCCGGCATGTCCTGATAAAAGCTTTAACAGAGTTGTCTTTCCGCATCCGTTGGGACCTGCAAGAAACAGTTTCTCATCTGCGGTGACTTCAAAAGAAAGAGCATCAAACAGATTCGAATCACTGTCTTCAAACTTCATTGCAAGTTCTTTTGCCTGAAGGATTATCCTGTCAGATCTTCCCGTACGTTCTAGAGGCTGCGCGTTAAAACTCATTTTCGCATAACCGGAAGGAAGCTTTGATCTTGCTTCCTCCAGCTTGTCTTCGAGCTTTGCAACCATCTTCTCTCTTTGATGGTAACCGCTGATATTGCGGTGCGAGAGCATCGTCTGCTTTACATCGAGCTGATGAGCAAGTTCTTCTTCAAGTGCCTTTGTTACAAGGCTTTGCGACTTGATGAAATGTTCTTTCTGCTCTTTGTAGTCTGTATAACCGCCTTTATATTCGGTGATGTGTCCGCCATCAAGTTCAATGACTTTTGTTGCGACCTGGTCTATGAAATGTCTGTCATGCGTGATAACGAAAACAGCTCCGCCATAAGATGAGAGAAATTTCTCAAGCCACTCGACAGCTTCCATGTCGAGATGGTTAGTAGGCTCGTCCAAAAGAAGAATGTCAGGTCTGTCGACAATAAGTCTTGCAAGACATACTCTCATCTTTTCTCCACCTGAAAGATCAGTAAAATCATCTCTGTCATGGATACCGGAAAGACCTAAACCTGCAAGTGCATCCTTAAGTCTGTATTCGTAATCGTAACCTCCTGCAGCTTCATACTGCGACTGAAGTTTTGATAACTCTTCAACCAGTGACGTAGTATCAGTCTGTTCTTCTGATGCACGCGAGATCTTTCCCGATACGGATTCGATCTTCAATTCAAGATCCAGAAGATTTGAAGGTTTTAAAGAAGCACCGGAAAGATCCTGTTCATCCATGTTCTGTGAAAGATAACCGGCAATCGTATTACCGTGAAGTATGACCTCGCCGTCATCAGGAGTAAGTACACCCTTAATGATCTTGAACAGTGTTGACTTGCCTGCTCCGTTATCTCCGATGAAAGCGATCCTGTCGCCTTTATTCACACGGAAAGATACACCGTCCAAAATGCGGCGTTGTCCGTAGTTCATCGTAATGTTGCTAAGTGTAAGAAGCGGCATTGTCTTTCTTTCATCTGTTTCTGATTTTCACGGCAATCATTTTAACACAGAGAAACAAAAAGGGTTGCCTCATTTGAGACAACCCTGATTTGTTCTAATCTTTTGACTAAAATCAGAAGAGATCTACACCGTTACCGTCAACGTCGTAAGCCTTCTTCTCGTTAGCTACAACATAGATCTTGCCAGCCTTGGGAAGCTTCTTTGCGATAGCTGCAGCAGAGATTTCCTGACCATCGATCTGGAAGATGATCTCAGCCTTCTTTGCAGGAGCAGCCTTCTTAGCGGGCTTCTTTGCAGCAACCTTCTTTGCAGCAGGCTTCTTAGCAGCTGCCTTCTTTGCAGCGGGCTTCTTTGCAGCAGCCTTCTTTGCAGCAGACTTCTTAGCCTCAGCCTTCTTAGCGTCTGCCTTAGGAGCAGCCTTCTTAGCAGCGGGCTTCTTAGCAGCCTTCTTAGCAGCGGGCTTCTTAGCAGGCTCTGCCTTAGGAGCAGCTGCAGGTGCAGGTGTAGCAACAGGTGCTACTGCCTTAACGTCTTTCTTTTCTGTATCCATTCTAAAAGAACCTCCGTATTTTCTTGTTTGGATATAAATAAATCTACATTTCTTTACATTTGGTGTCAACAAACATTTTTTAGAATTTTGGTTAGTAAAACATTTTGATTATCAGTTTGTATTTGTTCAACTTACACACAATAAACTACTACTTTTAGAGCTCAAAACAGAGTTGTTTTTTCACAATAAATTCATTTCTTTTCGATAGAATTAAAATCAGCTTTATTTTAAAATATCGCTATGAATAAAATACTGACAATCTTCATGTGGGAGATCCGCAAGCTTTTCTCGAGTTGGCGAAGAACATTTACACTGTTTCTTCTGCCTGCTATTTTTCTCGTCGGTATGCTTAATCTGTTCCCTGTTCTCATAAACTACATGACCACCGGATCACTGAATAAACAGCCCGTAATGGTCGTTAATGCACCTGATTCATTTAAAGATTATCTCGATGAAAACATCAAAACAAATGCATTCAAATATGACTTTATCAGCACTGATGAATTCAAGGAATTTAAATCAGACAAAACCGAATATCACAAACGTCTTCACAAAGGATTACTGATCTGCTATTTTTACGCCGGTGAAGATACTACAGACTTCGACGGAGTGATAACTTCATATTACGAAGAACTGGCAAACGGAAATGCCGAAGCAGAAAGTGATGCAGTCGTATGCATCGTATGTGATTCAAATTCAATAACATCCCAGACAAGAGCCGAACAGTTAAGGATCGGAATTCTCAAAGAATATCAGTCAAGTCTCATTGACAGATTAGGCGGAGAATTCGGAATTACAGGCAGCGCACTTTTCTCTGTGGATTCATTTAATCCTGTTACTGATTTTGAAGATTACAGAACAGCTGCCAACACTACCGCATCAAGAGTAGTATCCGGCGTCCTGATGATACTCATGTATTACACGACATATTCACTCGTGAGCGATATGTTCGCATCAGAACGTGACAGAGGATTCATGGACAAACTCATAATGACTCCCGTATCACGCAAGAAAATCTATATAGGAAAAATACTGGCAGTTGATGTCATCGTGTCTTTATCCACGATAATAACGCTGGGCTTGTTATTCCTGTCATCGTGGATGAACCGGAGCAATGATGCGATGTCACTTCTCCCCTTCGGTATGCTCCTGACTCCGTCGGAACTTCTGATCGTCGTCCTCACAATACCCGTTACGGCATTGATCATGACCTCAATATGCGTCTCAACGGTATTCTCATTAAAAAACATGCAGGATATTACGACGAATCTCCAGCTCCCCCTGATCTATTTCCTAGGAGACTTTTTCCTTCAGATGTTCAGAGGTACCAGACCTACTACACTTGAATACTTCATACCGGTTCACAATTCAATGCAGCTGATATCTGAGTCTTTCATGGCACAGGACAAATTATGGCATGTGCTGCTGGTACTTTTGCTTAATGCAGGACTGGCAGTTGCTGTATTTGCAACTACTTTCAGAAAAGAGGAACGTAAATGATCCAGTTAATCGATGTTCACAAGAGCTATACCAAAGACCATGAAACGATCAAAGGTGTCAGTTTTGAAGTTCACGAAGGTCAGATATTCGGTCTTCTGGGTCCTAACGGTGCCGGAAAAACAACGCTCATGCAGATGATCGCAACATTGATGAAGCCTACTTCAGGCGAGATCATCATCGATGGTTTATCAGGCGAAAAGAATCTTCTTGAGATTCACAGAAAGATCGGCTTCCTCACAAATGAGATCAAACTGGATCCTTTATCTACTCCCAATATCCTTTTTGATTTCTTTGCCAAGTTATATGACATCCCTGACTCCGAACTCAAAGACAGACGTGATGAGAGTTTTGCGAGATTCGGCATCTCACCTTTTGCGGATAAACGTTTTAACGAACTGTCCACAGGCATGAAGCAGAAGATATCGATTGCTATAAGCCTTATACATAATCCGCCCGTCATCATTTTCGACGAGCCTACGAACGGACTTGATATCCTTACCTCAAAACAGGTTACGGATTACCTTAAGGATCTCAGGGCCCAGGGACATGCGATCATTCTTTCAACACATATCTTCTCAGTAGCCGAAGAACTCTGCGATGAGATCGCAATGCTGATTGACGGTTCGATCGTTGCACAGGGAACAGTTGATGAGCTGGTAGCACAGACACAGGCCAAGAACTTCGAAGAAGCCTTCTTCAAGATATATGTAGAAAACCATAAGGAGTAAGGATTAGGGTTTTATGTCTGCAAAGCGTGGAATAAAAACGATTATCGGAAGTTTTTTCCGTAAAAGAGGACAGATGGGCGCACTTGCCGCAAATTCATCTTTCCTTGTTTCGATTGGCTTTGTAGTTGCTTTTTCATGCGTTATCGTGTCCTGGCTCCTATGGAAATTCCCTTACCACCTGTTCAGCGACGAAGTATATAACGTAGTTGTAGTTAATGCTCCGCAGTCTTTTATTGAATATAATGAGGCAACTCAGGAAGACCGTGACCAGGAAGCAGCAGAATATGGCGACCCTGACGATATATTGGGAAATTACAGACACATTGTTGATTTCCAATACAGTTACGACGGCTACGGATGGACTAAGTTCATTTACCTGGAACACGATGCTCCGTATGACTTCATAACATACGGCAAAATGATGCGTGATAACGATGCATATCTCACCATAGTATTCCCTGAAGACTTTGATGAGACTGTTTACGGGCGTTTAGACGGCAAGAATGCAGACAGACCCCAGGTCCTTACTTATTACCGCACCAATTCCCTTGAATACTATTATATGAAATATGATTTCGTTAATGAGTATCTGGTCAACTACCAGAGTTTCATACGGGCTGATTTCGGTCTCACCATTACATCCGTATCTGATTCCGCCGTTATTGTTGTTCCTATCGAGACCGTAAAGTCAGCTACGGGATTCAGAGCCATAATAGAAGGACTTTGCAGAACGTTCTTCCCCATTCTCCTGTTCATCATTCTCCTATACACTTCAATGAGTATCGGAACCAATGTTATTGCAGGCCAGAAAGAACGGGGAACATTTACCGGAATACTCTTAACACCACAGCCGAGGATAGCAATCATTTTAGGTTATCTTGGCGGCGTTGTAATAAAAGCTCTGATACCTGCATTCTTTGTCGCGACGTTCTCGGCACTGATCGTCGGAAGATTCACCATCGGCAGTTACATCGCCCTGTATATTTACATTCTCGTACTTGAGATTTTTATCGCATCAATAACGATACTTATATCAGTTATCAACGATACGGTCATTTCCGCACAAACGGCTTTCCTTCCGGTATTCCTTACCTTCATTGCCGTCTGCGTAACCTGTATTCAGTCCGTATCCGAACAGGACGACTTCTATAACTATCTTCCCGTACACGGACAGTTCTATGGCATTGGTGATGTACTTGTCGGAAAGACCAATGTACCGGGTCTTTGCATTTGTTCTCTCGCAACGCTCCTTCTCGCAGTGATAATAATCTTCGTTACCGAAAGACTGCTTCACAGCGAACGCTACACTGTATCCATTGATCCTGTCAGCGCCAAAGAAGTCAAGCGTATACGCGAGGGCGGCAAACCGACTTTGTGGGAATCCGTCAACAATATACATGACGGCTTAAGCTATATCATGAACGAGACGTTCTATCCTCTCGTCGTCCTGTCAGTATATCAGTTACTGGCTTTGGTACCCGTAGTCATCACTTACATGAGAAAACCCGAGTACTCAGAATTCATTCAGGGTCTTTCCAACGTAAAATCATTAGAGGATATCTTTACCACGACATTTGAAGTATTCAGCATCTTCTTCAAAGATCCGCTCTTCCTTACCCTTATGACTTTGGGATATGCGTTGATCATCTTCACATATTTCATCCACGCAGGAAGAGTCTGGAAGATCAAAGGCTTCAAGAATAAGATCGCCGCATGCGGTTTCCCTCTGTCAGACGGCAAGCACATAGCACTTCATTATGGCTTGGGATTCCTTTTCGGATTCCTTATGATGACATGCACTGTCGGAATCATGTGTCTTACCGGTCAGATATCTTTCAACGGCTTTACACTGAATGCTTCTGGACTCAGCGTATTCTTGTTCAATCTTCTTATGTGGTTCCCTCAGGGAGCTTCTGAAGAAGTCATGTTCAGAGGCTTCATGATCCCCGCATTCAATAAGAGATATAAAGTCGCCGTCGGCGTTGTCTTCTCTTCACTGATCTTCTCAGCATTCCATTCACTCAACAGCGGATATACACCTCTCGCGTCAGTTAACCTGGTGCTCATAGCAGTGCTTTTCGCGCTGATATATCTGCTTACAGGAGATATCTGGATGACTTCCGCAATGCACACCGCATGGAACCTTACACAAGGTAATATCTACGGACTCCAGGTATCAGGTAACGACGCTGCAAATTCGATCTTTACTGCAGTTTACGACAAGAATGCATCTTCACTGATTACAGGCGGAGCGTTCGGACCTGAAGGCGGACTTGCAACAACAGCCGTCGCAGGCGTCTGCCTCATAATAGTTACAATACTTCTCGTATTGAAAAATCGTAAAGAGAAAAAGCTCTGATCAAGCCTCTTCTGCAATCTCCCTCGCAACGAACACACCCGATGCTGACGCGTGTGACAGCGAATGCGTAACACCGCTTCCGTCACCGATCACGAACAGTCCGGGATATCTTGTCTCAAGTCTGTCGCTGATGGCAACTTCCATATTGTAGAACTTGACTTCAACACCATAGAGAAGCGTGTCATCGTTAGCCGTACCGGGAGCGATCTTATCGAGTGCATAGATCATCTCGATGATACCGTCTAAGATACGCTTGGGAAGAACGAGCGAGAGATCGCCCGGAGTAGCCTTAAGAGTAGGTCTTACAGTAGACTCTTCAATTCTGGAAGTATTGGACCTTCTTCCTCTTGTAAGGTCGCCAAAACGCTGGACGATTACACCGCCGCCGAGCATGTTCGAAAGTCTTGCAATGGATTCACCATAACCGTTGGAATCCTTAAAAGGCTCTGAGAAATGCTTAGATACGAGAAGCGCGAAGTTCGTATTCTCGGACTGGAGTTCGGGGTTATCAAAGCTGTGTCCGTTAACGGTGACGATACCGTTTGTATTCTCGGTAACGACATATCCGTAAGGATTCATGCAGAATGTTCTTACCTTATCCTCGAACTTCTCAGTACGGTAAACGATCTTACTCTCATAGAGTTCTGATGTCAGATCTGAGAAAACGACTGCAGGGAGCTCTACACGGACGCCGATATCAACTCTGTTGGAGAATGTCTCGATATCAAGTTCGCTGCAGACTTTCTCGATCCACTTACTGCCTGAACGTCCGACAGAAACGATACATCTGCGGCATGTATAGGATTCACCTAAGCACTCGACCTCATATGTACCGTCTTCAAGAACCTTAAGATCGCCTACGGGTGCATTGAAGAAGAAATCGACCTTATCCTTGAGCATATTAAAGATATTGCCCAAAACCTGATAGTTCTTGTCTGTTCCGAGATGTCTTACGGAAGCATCAAGAAGATGGAGCTTGTTCTCAAGGCAGATTTTCTTAAAGGAAGAACCTGCTGTCGTATAGAGCTTTGTTCCCTCACCGCCGTTGGCAAGATTTATGCCGTCGACATACTTCATGAGTTCTAATGCTTTTTCCTTTCCGATATGCTCGTACAAGGTTCCGCCGAAATCGTTTGTGATGTTATACTTTCCGTCGGAGAAAGCGCCTGCACCGCCAAAGCCGCGCATAATGGCACATGACTTGCAGTTGATACAGCTCTTTACTTTATCTCCGTCGATGGGGCATTTGCGTTCTTCAAGAGGTTTTCCGGCTTCGAAAACCGCAACTTTAAGATCAGGTCTTAAGTTAACAAGTTCATAGGCAGAGAATATTCCGCCCGGGCCGGCACCGATAATGATGACATCATAATTATTCATAACAAAATCTCCTTATGCAAAGGATTACTACTACATTATAAGTTAACAGGCAGTTCTTTTAAATACTTAAGCAGGATACTTACCACACCTGAAGAATATGAAATCGGGATGATGGTAAAGTCCGCCGAACTTATCCGGATACTTCTCGATAATCTCCTCAGGAAGATTCGACTCCTGGCATTCTTCAATAATAAAACCTGCAGACACTATGTTATTTATAAGCGTAGAGAATCTGCGGTGGTAAACTTCATAATCATCCACGCACCATCTGAACTTTCTTAAGCCTTCGATATTGTAGTTATGAAGGTTTGCATAAAGTCTTTTTCCCTCTTCTGTCCTTGTATATCTGTCATAGACACCGTCATAAGCAGTTGATATCGGATGTGATGTCGAGAAAACAAGCTTGCCGCCGGGTACCATGAGAGCATTGATCTTCTTGAGCACATCACAGAAGTCTTCGGCATAATCAAATGCAAGAGAACTCGTTACCACATCAAACTGACCGTCAACCTTTTCGAGATCTTCGAACGGCAGTCTCATGTATTCGATATTGTCTGCAGAATTGTTTTCGCGCGCAAAGCCAAGCATCTTTTCAGAGATATCCGTTCCGAGAACAGATAAAGCTCCCATATCTGAATACTGTTTAGCATGCTGGCCCATACCGCATCCCACATCAAGAACGCGCTTGCCCTTAAGATCAGGCATCATGCCAAGAAGGATCGGTGTCTCGATCAGATCATTGAAATTGATCTCGTCTGCGCGGAGACCTTTGAAGGATTCAAAGAATATATCGTTATCGTAAATATTCTGCTGTGCCATGACGCTCACTCTCCGGCAACTGCAGGTTCTATATTCTTTGAAGCTTTACGGCCCTTAACAACAACGTAGATGTTCATCAACAGATTAAGAACACCGACAACAAGAGTACTTATCATCAAGCTTGCGTCATAAATCTCATGAGCATCAAATCTATCAGCGTTCGAAGGATTACCGTTAAGCGCAAAAATCATAAAAATACTAATGACTAAATTGAGTGCAGTCGATGCAACGCCGACAGCTCTGCCAAGCCACAAGAGCTTGAGGTCATTCTCCTTGTATCTGTTCTTAATGAAGATAATGAACCATACGGTTGAAAATGCCAGACCGGTTATCAGAGTGATAGTATTTAAAAGATAACTGTACTGTGCCGGATTATCTAAAACAATGTCAGGAGCAACCTTGTTGAATAAGACCGCAAATACCCCGGATAATGTATGACCGCCTACGATCAGGATAATTCCTGTAACAAGCTTTGTTCCATATCTCTTTTTAGCATAAAGATAAAGAAATATACTCGAAACAAAGGCAAACAAGAATGATGTGATATTAAATGCATTAGTAAGAGCCATCGCTGTTTGCGCGCCGACAAATCGAAGTCCGACATCGTAAGCAGCTTTTATCAAACCGCTTATCGAACCGCTCGTTATCATCGCACCCAGAAGCTTCGTTATGTTGTCTTTTGTACAGATGATTACTATGCCTAAGACAAGACCGGCAACCATAATTGCAGCACAGCCAAAATAATACAAATAAAGTAAAAATGCAGCACCTAAATCTCCCATATTGTCTCCCCATATATTTATGTAAAACAACTATACCAAATGAAAACTGTTTTTATTTCTGCCTCTTAACCCTTATTGCGTAAGTCAGAGGAAGTGCAATGACTATAGCGGCACCTGCCTGAATAAAGTTAAATGCAACAGAACCCAGCGCAGCTTCCTTGCCATACATGAATGCCTCAAAAGCAAAATAACCGCCGATCATAATGAGCTCTGCCAGAATACATGCAACCAGTCTTACCATAAAACCGGCTAAATTTTTAGCGTGAGATTTGGACATTATAAGCGCAGCAACAAGTCCCATCACACCCTTGATAACAAATGTAGGAGCGATGTATACGGGGTATCCTGCTATAAGATCTCCCAATGCTGCTCCGATCGCGCCGGAGAAAAACGCTGCAGGCCCGATAAAATAAGATGCGATCAGGATGACTCCGTCACCGAGATTTATGAAGCCCAATGCCGTAGGGATCCTGAGTTCCGTTCCGATAAATACCAGTGCGGCTAATATACCGCATTCGGCAATAAGGCGCAGATTTGATGCTGATCTGGTTTTCCCGGAATTATCAGACATATGGTTTATCTCATGAGATTTCTCAGGTCCACAGGCTCTGTGCAGATAAACAAAGCACCGTTCTCCACAAGAAACCGGCGGGATCTGTAACCCCATGTACAGCTGATACTGTCCATCCCGCTGTTTACTGCGGTCATGATATCAACTTCGGTATCGCCGACATATACGGTGTCGCTGTTTTCGATACCTAAAGAGTACAGGCATTTTTCTATGGGCTCCGGAGAAGGCTTTCTCTCAACGCCCTCGACCGATCCTTTTACATAATCAAATATATCTGGAAAGAAATGCTTTATGAGCTTTTGGGCAGGTTCATCGTTCTTGTTGGTTATGCATGCCAGCTTCATTCCGTCAGCCTTGAGTCTCATAAGAGCCTCCATCATGCCGTTGTAAGGACGTGTCTCTTCAAGAACATGGGAATTGTAATATGCGGCAAAGTCCTTAAGAAATCTCTCTTTAAGCTCCGAGCTGTAATCGCCCGGATCAGCGGCAAGACTTCTTTCGATCATCTTTACCACGCCGTTATTGATAAAAGTTGTCACCTGTTCTTCTGTCTGGGGCGCGAGGTTATTCATCCTGCGTGCCGCATTCAGACTTCTTGTAAGGCCACCCAGAGTATTCAGCAGCGTTCCGTCAAGGTCAAAACATGCCAGTTTGTATCTCATCTCTTAAACACTTTCCACAATCATCAATAGCACAGTAACAAAATGTACTTATACGGACAACTCGCGCCCATTTTAGCACTTATAATTCATCATTCAATCGGCAAGTTGTAGAATTGAACGACCTATAATGCTACCATTAACTCGAAAAGTATATAAATCCAAGGAGTATGTTATGTCAATTATCAGATTTAATACTATGGATCTCGGAACATATGAGACCGATGTCGTAGTATCTTCCATTAACCAGACTTCTACGGCCAATAACAAGCCCATGATCAAGATCACCTTAAGCGACGGTGAAGACAGCATTACGGCCCTGATCTTCGATACGACCAAGAAAGATCTTGCCGCCTCAGGTGTAGAAGAAGGCATTACAGCCGTTGTCTCTCTCGAAGTTACAGATTACAAGGGCAACAGGAGCTACAAGGTAGTCAACATCAACCCTGTTAAGCTCCCGGAAGACGAATTAAAGCAGCTCATCAAGATGCCTCCTGAGGACCCTGCAAAGCTTGTAAGCGACATCTTAATGCTTATCAAGCAGTCTTCAGGCAGAACTTATGACCTCACAACCAACGAGGTTCCTTCTGATGACTTCTCCCTTACCGCGCTTTCGGTAAGGCTCATCACATCCAGACTCAAGGATTTTACGAAGTCATCGGCCGCAAAGACCATGCATCACAATATCTACGGCGGTCTGGCTTATCACATCTACAGAATGGTCAAGGCAGCTTATGCAGTATGCGAGGTATATCCGCTCCTTAACCGCGAACTTCTGGTCTGCGGCACAGCACTTCACGATATCGGCAAACTCGTTGAGATGAAGACCTCTGATACCGGAATTGCCGCATATACCGATATGGGCAACCTCTTCGGCCATTCCCTGCTCGGCATTGAGATGATCGACCATGAGGTATGGAGACAAAATCAGGCAACAGGCGGCAAGTCCTACAGCGCAGAGCAGGTCGCTATGCTCAAGCACATGATCGCTTCCCACCACGGCCAGCCCGAATGGGGCGCCATCAGAGTTCCCGTTACTCCTGAGGCAATGATCCTTCACGAGCTCGACATGATCGATTCGCGTATGTACATGTTTGAAGAAACGTTCAGTACCATGGAACCGGGGACTTCAAGCGATCCGGTATTTGGTATCGCAGGCGAAGGCAAAGCCGTGATCTACAAAAACTCGTTCAGCAATTACAACTGATATATAAAGCCAAGGCATAAAACACCTTGGCTTTTCATTTTATCCGGGCTCTTATCAAACTATATTAATCCGTAGTTACCTTCCGCTATTCCTTTGCGGACCTCATCAGCTCTTTTTTTGCTTATACCGGCTTTTTCAGCATAACCGTTCCAATCAGAAACAACAGATTTTACCTGGCTGATCGTATCCCTGCAAAACTCTTTTGTAAGTCCAATCGAATAACCACAGGCTACCATATCGTCTTCTGTAATTGCTGACGACTTGTTGTTTATCTTCATCTGATGCTCGGATATCCATTTGTTGTTCGGGTTATATGCGAAAGTCAGATCATATGCCGGCGCCATTTTCCAAGTTCCCTGTCTGTCCATCAGGAATGCGAAATTCTTTACATGGTCATCGCAATTGGCACTTAAGACATTAAATACCATTCTTTTAAAAAGCTGGCGGATACCTTCTTTCCCGATTCCAAGTCGTCTTGCACAGTCCGCATAAATCTCGTAACTGCATATTCCCGGCTGGTTATAGTCATAATGCTTAAGAGCTGCAAGTGTCTGTACATGTATCTTTTTCCCATTTATACGGTCATAACGTCTGGTCATAAAGTGATCAAATCCGTCTTTACTGAATATGCGGCACTCCATAATATCTATGCCGAGTTCTTTTGCCATCAGATAGTACGCATACTCAATACGTGAATACTGTTTTTTATCAACAAGGCCATGATCACCATTTTTGCTGACACCGTCGAATTTGATAAGCCAGTGTTCAAAACCATCTCCGGCATCGCTCTGACCGGATTTGATCTGTCCTGTCTTTTCGTTCCATGCGATAACCGCTTTAGCTCTTGCTCCACCCGCCGATGATCCTATATCAATAAGTTGGGCTATATTGGACTTTTCTTTATTAATAACGGTTTTCTCTTTATTCGAGAGTATCTTTGAAGCAAGGCTGACCATTTCTGTTACATCTATATCTTCATCTGTCGATACGCTTCCAGTAGCCGGAACATACTCTAACGCTCCCATGCCCCTTCTGCCTGTATAGCAAAGTCTTTCTATGGCACTGAAATCATTGATGGTTCTGCCACGATTCAAAAGCCACTGTTCTATAACTGCATTACCGAATTTATCAGGCAGGGAATCCGCAAATAAACCGGGCAGACCGTGAAATGCATCAAGTCTGATCAATTCCGGGAAACTGTAAATTCTTTTCGAAAGAGGCATCATAAAAGGCGACAGTTCTATGCCGCTCTTCAGGAAATCGGAATCGTATTCAAATCTGGCAGGATTATATGCGTCGTCCTGATAGATGACACCGATCCTTGTACCCCACAAATACACTTCACAAGCGGTTATCATCTCTCGTCACCCCACTGCCAATCATTCTTCTTTCTGCTCTTGGCGGCACGTTTTCTTACCACATTGTTTTCCACATGATAAGAAGGCCTGTCAAATACATCAGGTAAAAAATCCTCAAACCTGTCTCCCAGATCCAACGCCTTCATGAGCTTGATAACATTCTTCAGACTTATATCATTTCCGCTCTCAAAACGGGCTATGGTTCCTACAGAAACCATGGCTTTATCTGCCAGTTCCTCTCTCGTTATCGAACTGTCAATCCGTGTCTGCTTAAACCTGACAGATAATTCTTTTAATACTGTCTGCTCATTCATTGCATTGTCGATCTTCATAGGCACGCCCTCCACGCACAATATACACCTTCAGCATATAACATTCAATATTTTAATCATTATATCGCAATATCGCATTTAACATTCAATATATTGTATATTATTTTCGAATAACATCTCACATAGAATAAAGGAATGCCTCAACGCATTGAGACATTCCTCTTTTTCATTATCTATACTCTTAATCCGCCCGTTAATCAGTTGCCGGCATATTCACTTTTTCATAGACTGGATCTTTTCATTCATCTGCTTTGCTTCTTTTCTGTAATAACGCATGAAGCAGAACCAGATTACGAATGCCACGGCAAGCTGGATTCCTGCAATGACCAGTCCCTGAACAGGCGTTGCCGCGCCTCCGAACCAGCCTACTGCGTAAGCTACGATCGTGTATATGACACATCCGATTCCCATGTGGATCAGGACTTTGACCGGCGTAGGGAGTTTTTCGCTGTTATATACGACGGTAGGAACACCAAAACCGATTCCGACGATTGCGCTTCCTGCTACCATCTTGGTGAACTGATAGCCTTCCATACTGAAGTTGCCGCCGTTAACAATGTCAAAGAACATTCCCACAAGGCTGAAAATCGTGAGCGCCATGCCGATGCTTATTACTGTGCTTTTCAATATATCTTTTACTGCTTTTCCCATTTCTATTACCTCCTTACAATCCAAGGTATTTCTTAAACTCAGGCAGATACTTTCTCGACACGTAATCCTTGTCTCCGTTCTTCAGCTTCAAAAGGAGCGTTCCGCTGAAGCCGGGTTCAATGCTGTCCATGTATGACAGATTGATGAGCGTTGTCTTGGATATCTGCATAAACTGTTTTCCCAATTGCTGCGCCAGTTCGTAAAGGCGCTTCCTCGAACGGTATTTCTGTCTTGCCCCGTATATGATCGTATCCCCGTCCTCGACTCTTACCATGTATATTTCCTTGGGCTGCAGAACAACGATGTCTTCCTCGTTCTGCAATGCCGTGACAGGTGTCTCACTGTTGCTGAATACGTCGATCATGCGCTGGATCTCATCCGTGACCTTATCGGTGTGGATGACCGCATATGGTTCCCTGCATTCAGGCGATATATCTATGTTTACCTTCACTTTAAAAAGCCTCCCTCAAAATATACAACCATATTACATCAAGCTGTCTTACGCTGTGATATAAACTTCCAAGTCTCATAACATGTCAAGTAAACTCCTGCGATTACCAGCCATACCATAAACACGTGATGAGCCATTGCCATGTAAACAGCGTAACCTACTGTTGCAAGTGATGCTATGGCTGTCGTAAGATGCCACCATCTGCTCTTCATAAAAGTCTTTGCCATCTCTGTCACCTCCTTCCTTTGCTTTGTGGCCTCATAGTATCAGAGGTTTTTGGTTCTGTGTCCGAAAACGCGCTAAGTGGCAAATTTTCGCAGGTGAAATGCAAAAAAGGGATGTCTCTATTTCCTAAGCTTATGCAACTGTTAGCCCGAAAAAAAGCAAACAATTGCATAAATCAGTCCCTTTTGTGCAATTGTTGCCCTTGAAAACTCGAGGAAATTGCATTCCACTTTTAATTCCATGTTTTCGAGCTGTTTCTGGTGGAAGAAAAAGCGGAAGCTGTTTTTGACGAATAAAAGGATGCCTCAACGAGACATCCTCTTTCTATTCACTATATTCTATCCGAAGATTACTTCCAGTATTCGAGCTGTGAAAGGTATCCGTCGTACTGTGTTCGCCTGTCCTCTTCGGTAAGATTTTCCGGATTGGGCATGTGACTGATCAGAAAATCGATCAGGGCTTCCTTTGAATCGTATAAATACTTACCGTCGCTATAGCACCAAGTGCAGTATTCTTCATTGAAGCTTCCGTCAGGTTCCTTGCTGATCATGCTGTCTTCGGTAAGAGGCATTCCGCAGCACTGACATACAAGAGTCCTGGGGCTTCCGAGAAGCGTATTGATCGAGATATTGAACTCTTTTGAGATGATCTTGAGAGTATCTGTATTAGGCTGTGTCTCTCCCAATTCCCAGCGGCTGACTGCCTGTCTTGTGACCAGAAGCTTTTCTGCCATCTGATCCTGTGTAAGATTATTGTCTTCACGGAGTTTTTTGAGAATATCTTTGGTTTCCATAATCTGTCTCCTTTTAAGTTTTGTAGTTTAAGTATCACCCTTGCTTCGGGAGAAGACAAGCAACCTGCTGTTGCGTTCAGCTCTCTGCACGTAAACTGATATCACTCGTCAGGATCAATACACTTGGAATCAAATGACACTCCGGCACTTAACAATATCTTCGGGACTCCGTCGCTGACATCACTAAGTTCTTCATTAACCATCTGCATCTTTATGTCTTTTAATTTTGTTTGCCGGTTACTCTTCTTCGTAATCGTCTTCAGCTTCTGTTTCCTCTACTGTCTCAACAGGTACGTCCTTGATCTCAGGAAGATTTACTTTCGCATTCTCGAAATCAGTCATGCCAAGGATAGCAGATCTGTAGAGCTGGTCGGAATCTGTAGCTGCAATCCATGCCCAGTCCGTAGCACCTTCGCCTCTTTCATCTCTTACAGAATAATCGCAGACAAGCTTATCTTTTGTAGCCAGAGTATTGCCGAAGGTGATGTTCCTGAGATACAAAGCATCGTAGACAACCCTGTAATCATCCTCATCGTTATCATTCAGATATGTAATCGCAACGAGGAATACAAGTCTGTTCTCACCTTCACTTGTAAGAAGATAACAATCGTAAATCTCAGGCTCCCCTACCATAGTGAAGTATTCGAGATTGTCCTCCCATGAAGTTACTGTTTTTCCGTCTCTGGATGAGTGGACCGATGAATACACGGAAGCGATCGCGTTATCCATGAATTCGCTGTCAGCCTCAATATCTGAGGGCGTTACAAGAAGATACGGCGAGACGGTCGTCTCAGTAGTGGGCTCAACCATCTCCTGAAGCTTATCGAATTTAAATGCGCTCTCGCCTTTGATTACCTTATAAACAACGAATCCGATACCGAACCAGAACCCGAAGAAAAGAAGATAAGCGATCAATGCCTTAACGGAACCGGCAGCCTTTTTCTTGCGCTGCTCGGACTTCTCGTACTTGGCCTGCTTGATCCTTGCTTCTTCCTTGAGACGGTATTCTGTCTCAAGCATTTCCTTCTCGTGTTCAAATCGCTGTTTGGCAAGTTCGTCTTCCTTGCTCAGTCTCTCGTAAGCTACATCGGAATCATCATAATCGATCTTGAATGAGGATCCGCAGCTTTCGCAGATCTGCATGTTGCCTTGTGTTTTCAAAGGTGATCCGCAATTCGGACAGTTTAAACTCTGCAGTTTCATATTAAAACCCTCCCTTATTCTTACTCCGCTTCAATTATATCATAGTGGGTTTAAGTTATTTGCCGAATCGGTCATGCTCTCTTAGCCTTTACCATGGTGAAATAGATAACTCCGGCAACGGCATAAAGAGCCATCGCAGTAAGGATAATTACCGTGTAGTTATTGTTTGTGTTAGAAAGGATGATCTCGGAAAGATTATTGCCCGTGATTCCTGCTACGGCCCATGCAGAAAGAGACAGGCCGTGGATCTTGGAGATGTTCTTCATTCCGAACCTTGATTCCAAAAGCGCCGGCAGAGTCGAGAAACCGCCGCCGTATCCCAGGTTGATAACCATGAGAAGCGCGATGATGACAAAGCCGCTGCTGATAACCGCAGAAAGGCCGCAGAGGACTACGCATGAGAGGAATATGATTCCGTAAACCGTAGCCCTGTCCTTCATCTTATCTGACACGGTCGAATAACCGATACGGCCCAATGCGTTGCATACAGCCGTAATGGAAGGAACAATGCTTACGACGGTAGCAAGGATCGCAAGACCGGCAAACTTCTCATTTAAGAGCTGCTTCTCGTATGTGATGAGCATGAGGCCGCAGTGGATATTGATGTAGAAGATCAGCCAGATACCGATAAATGTCTTGTTCTTGAACATCGATGAGACTTTGAAACTGTCGTTGGCAGCTTTGGCTTCGACCCATCCTTCAGGCTTTTTAAGGAGAAGATGACCTGCAAACATCATGATGAAATAGATTATGCCGAGGATAAAGAACATCGGCGCAATGCCAAGACTGTTCTGGAGTCTTTCCATGATCGGCGTTGCGATGGCTTTGGCAAGACCGAATCCCATGATGGAAATACCGGTGGCAAGGCCCTTGTTATCCTTGAACCAGAGCATGAGCGTCTTAACGGGCGTAAGGTATCCGATACCTAGACCTATGCCCATGATGCAGCCGTAGAACAGATATATCAGGATGAGAGCAAGAGGTCCCGTGAAAAATTTGATCGTGGCACCGGTACCTATCATGCCGACTGTAAAGCAGACGGCAGATATAAGAGATGACCTGTGGATGTTTATCTCTACGATCTTGCCTGCAAATGCCGCTGACATACCAAGGAAGAAGATTGCAAAGCTGAATGCCCAGCCGACAGAGAACGTGCTCATGCCGATAGCATTTGCTATAGATTCCTTGAAAGTACTCCAGCAATAAACCGTGCCGATCGAACAGTGTATCAATAAAGCCGGTATAGCTGCCCTGGTCCATTTATTCATAGCATTCACCTCTCAGAAAGTCTGTCAGGACCGAGTCTGATCAATTCTTCCATAAATATCCTTTTTACTTGTAATCGTCTACGTCAAATTTCCTGTCGCGGAAATAGTAGTCTCTGTCTTCTTCTGTGATCTCCCTCAACACACGGCACGGATTTCCCACTGCAATAACATTATCAGGAATGTCCTTGGTAACTATGCTGCCTGCACCGATAACAACATTGTTGCCGATCGTAACACCCGGGCATACCATTACATTACCGCCGATCCATACATTATCGCCTATCGTAATGTCGATTCCGTATTCGTATCCCGAGTTTCTTGACTCTGGATGGACCGGATGTCCTGCTGTGCAGATCGATACGTTGGGACCGCACATGAAGTGATCACCAATACGGACTTTACCTACATCAAGCACGATGAAATTGTAATTAGCAAAGAAATCACTTCCGACCTCGATGTTGTAACCGTAATCACAATGGAAGGGTGATTCGATATTGAGATATCCTTCCTTTGTCTTGCCCAGTATCTCACGCAGGAGCTTTTCCCTCTCAGCCGTTTCATCCGGCGGAAGATTATTGTATTTGTAGAGTTGTTTCTTGCACTCCATGCGATCTTCACTTAATCCGTCCATCCATGACTTATAAGGAAGATTAGCGAGCATTCTTTCTTTTTGGTCCATCCTGTTATCTCCTGAATTATTTATGTATCTGTTCTCTGTCTCTTTACGAGCTCAGCGAAAAATCCGTCCTTTGCGATAAGCTCCTCATATGTGCCCTCTTCGGTTATCTGTCCGCCTTCAAGCACAAGGATCCTGTCACAGTGTTTGATCGTACTGAGTCTGTGCGCGATCACAATCCTGGTACAGCCCATTGCATCCAGAGCTTCGGATACCTGTCTCTGTGTCTTGTTATCTAATGCACTCGTGGCTTCATCGAAGATCAGGAGCTTAGGTTCCGGTGCTATGGCACGCGCAATCATTATACGCTGTCTCTGACCTCCTGAGATACCTCCCTGACCTTCCGAGATCATCGTATTCATTCCCATCGGCATTGCCCTGATATCGTCTGCTATGCCTGCCTTCTCTGCAGCTTTCCATGCATCATCTAATGTTAATTGGGGGGCGCTGATCACGATGTTGGAATAAATGTCTCCCTGGAAAAGACCTGCATCCTGCATGACCGTTCCTATCTTCTGTCTTAAAGAAGGGAGATCAAGGCCTGTTATATCCTTACCATCATAATAGACAGCGCCTTTCTCGGCCTTTTCGAATCCGAGAAGAAGTCTTACAAGTGTTGACTTGCCGCATCCCGTACTTCCGACTATCGCAACATATTCACCGGGCTTGATCTTCAGCGAGATATCATTGATCACATAAGGCGTATCTTCGGAATATCTGAATGATACATGGTTAAGTTCGATGCTGCCGGTGATCTTTGTAACTATCTCCTTATCCAGGCTTGTCTCAGGTTCACTCTTAAGGAAAGGCTCTGCCATCTCAAGTATCGGCTGGATCTGCGCTACTGAAAGAGCAATACCCGACACTGACATAAACGCACCCATCAGCATTCCGTATGATGCGGTAAACGCATAGTAAGATGAAGGATCAACGTTACTTTGCATAGCCATGTAGTACAAAACAATATTGCCCACAAGACTTATTGCAGTTGCGATCACGCCGTTGATCTTAATAAACATTGGCGGATTATAAGTCAGTTCCGCACCTGCGGAATATACATCCATCCACTTTGCAAAGACTCTCTTCTCTGAACCCGAGAGCCTTATCTTCTGTACACCGGTGATAAGGCCGTAGCTTAATCCGGCTTCCTTTGCAGAGCATTCCATCTGCTTTCTTTGGATCTTGATCTGCGTGAGAGTAGATACGATCGAGAATGCAACAGTAACTATTACGATCACCAGCGATGGAATTACGAGCGCAGGCGTGAAATTGAAGATCTGTCCTATGTAAACGAGTGACGTGACCGATGTCAGGCCGGTATTCAGGATCATTCCCATCATCAGCGAGCAGAGACTGTTGACCGATGACGAACGGCTCTGTAATTCACCCGGGCTGTACTTTCTGAAAAAGTTTGCCGGCAGTGTCATGAGACGCATCATCATGGATGCCTGCACACCGAGAGAAGTCTTTATGTTAAGTCTTGATTGTACAAGCGATTTAATACTTCCAAAAAGCTGCGATGAGAAAGCAATGCAGATCGTTGCAATCGCTACCGGCAACAAAACGTTCTGACTTCCCGATTCCAATACGGGACCTGTCAGTAATCTTGTGATCCTTGGCATCAGCAAGCCTATGAGTGACACCACGGCTGTCGCTGCAACGATGAGGACAATGTCACTTAAGTTTATGCAGTTCTTCATGTAGATGAGAAGGTCAGGTATATTAAGCTTCTTTTGCGGAAGCGGCCGGTAAAAACAGATTGCTTCCTTATCAAAGAGAGCAGAAGTCCTATGGTTTAACTTCATGATCTTCCCGGTAACCGGATCTTTGAATCTGTATCCGATAAGGTGATCAGGCAAAAGCGCGACAGGGATATTTCCTTCTTTGGTGAATGCCAAAACAGGTCCGAAAGCATCCTTATACCAGCCCTCGTCAAGCTCTATGGTCCTGCTCATGAGGCCATATGGTCTTAAGCAGTATTTCAGCTGTTCAGACGGCTTTTCGATGCTCTCAGGAACATCCACGGGCTTATAGTGATAGTACTTTAATATCTCGTCAATGGCGTTCTTGGTAATGATCCTCTCATCACTTAACTTCTCTGCGGATTTGCGGCCCATGACGATACCCGCGATCTTTACGAACGAGTCTTCGAGGAGCTGCTGCTCGGCATTGCGCCTTTCTTCAATCTGGTTTTCGAAGTGTCCCACTTATTCCGGCTCCTTATTCGTTTGATACGAGGTCGGCATATATTCCGCCACCGGCCATAAGTTCTTCGTGTGTGCCGCGCTCGGCGATTACGCCGTGGTCAAGTACGATTATCTCATCGCAGTCCCTTACCGTGGAAAGACGGTGTGCAATTACTATGCATGTGATTCCGCGTTCGTGGATGCTGTTGATAACGTCATACTCCGTCTTTGCGTCCAGAGCACTGGTCGCTTCATCAAGAATGATTATCGAAGGATCCTGGGCAAGGACACGCGCTATCTCCATACGCTGGCGCTGTCCGCCCGAGAGGTTCTTGCCGCCGCTTACGAGCTTATGCTGATAACCACCGGGCATCTTAATGATATCGTCATGAAGACTTGCGTCTCTTGCAGCAAGGATCATCTCAAAATCCTGAATGGACGTATCCCACATCTTGATGTTGTTTGCTATCGTGTCCTCGAAAAGAATGATGTCCTGATCGACGACTGCGATAGAACCCGTAATTACTTCCCTGGGATATTCTTCCCTCTTGTGACCGTCAAAGAAGATCTCTCCGCTCCACGGCTGATAAAGACCCGAAATAAGTTTGGACATTGTTGATTTGCCGCTTCCGGAAGAACCTACTATAGCAACACGGTCACCGGTCTTCAGCTTCATCGAGAAATTCTCTATAACAGGTTTTTCAAGACGCGAATAACCGAAAGTTAAGTTGTTTATCTCAATATTTCCACGAAGCTTCTCAAGCTTTGTGATCGTCGGATCAACAGTTATGGCAGGATCATCAGGATATTCCATAACGTCTTCCACACGCTCCATCTGCGTACGCATTTCCTGGATGGACTGGCCTGCCGAGATTAGTGTCATCGCAGGTGACATAAAAGCGCCTAAGAATCCCTGGAACATCAGCACGGAACCGAGCGTGAAAGTTCCATTCATCGTAAGATAAACGCCTGTGATAAGAACGGCATAGTTTGCAACCGTTGATAAGAATGTCGGAATAACTCCGAGGAAGCTCTGGTCTTTGGCAGCCTTAACTTCCTGAGCATTTACTGAAGCCTGGTATCCTGCCCACTTCTGGAAAAATCCGTTCTCCGCGCCGCTTGCCTTTATCGTCTCGATCATCTGGATACCGCTTGCCGTTGTAGAAGCGAGCTTTGAGGCATCCCTTAACTGGACACGGGTGATGTTAATGCGGCGGTTTGAGATGATGCGCGCCATGACGATATTCACTATAAGTGTTGCAAAACCGATCAGTGTAAGAAGCGGACTCTGCTTGATCATCAGCACAAGATAAAAGATCATCATCGCAGTATTTAGCATGAGAGGTGCAAATGTATTTACCAGCGTCCCTGCTATCGAAGCATTCATTGCCGCACGCGACTGTATGTCACCTGCAAGTCTCTGCGAGAAAAACTCCATGGGAAGATGAAGTACTTTCCACATGTAAGTAGTATTGCCGATTACGGACATCTTTCCGTTGATCCTGAGTGAATAGATAGTCTGCGCCCACGAGACCGTCAGTTCGATTACCGCAAGTGCGATCAGAAAGATAATGAACGGATAGAGCCAGTCCTTGTTAAGGCCTGTCAGCAGGCGGTCGATAAAGATCCTGGACGTGACTGAATCAGCTATGCCGAACAGATAAGATATCGCGGTCGTAAGCATTACGAAAACGATTGCCGCGCCTGCACCTGCAAGTCTTTTTGAAGCGAACTCCAGTGTGCTCTTACGCTTGCCGCCGGGCACGAAATCCTTGGAAGGGACCGGAGTTAATACAACACCGGTGAACGATTTATCAAACTCATCCCAGGATATCTTCACGGTACCTCTGGCAGGATCATTAATGTATACATGCTTGCCCTTAAAGCCGTTGAGAACAACGAAGTGATTCATGTTCCAATGAATGATGCAAGGGAAAGTTCCATCCGCTTTCAATGTCTCGGGACTCATGCGGAAGGCATTTACTTCAAAACCGTAATGCTCTGCTGCCAGATAAATGTTTTTAGCTTTTGAACCGTCGCGTGAAACACCGCAGTCAAGACGCACCTGCTCTAAGGGTACCCATTTGCCGTAATATGCCATTACCATGGCAAGAGATGCCGCACCGCATTCGAGCGCTTCCAGCTGCATTACAACCGGAACCTTCGCAACACCTTTTTTGACAGGCTTTCTTGAACGTGCTGCGGCCATGGATGTTACCTGCTTTCAAGTAGGAAATCGATTGGCCTTATCTGTTCAACAACGGCTGTACCTTCATATGTACCGTCAGGAAGTGATACTTCGGCTATTCCGTAGATCCTTCCGTAATCATCATTGTCTGTAGATGCTATAACACAATTCTCAGTAGAGATCTGTACAGGCATGCCTGCAGCAAGAGTTTTCACGCCGTCTGCTACGATAACTGCCGTATGATCGGCGACTATTACTTTTACGTCTGCTTTTGTCTCCAGCGTTCCGATGGTTGCCCAGATAAACAATCCGCCAAGCAGAATAATGACCGCACCAAGCACAGCCCAGATCCCCGGGTTTGTTACTCGGAGATAGTCCGTAAGCTTTTCAGGTGAAGAGATACGCTCTAAGGTCTTCTCGCGGAATAAATTCTGTTGGGTTTTCGCCTCTTCCAAGATCAGCCTCCGTTAATTCAGTGCTTCATTACCTTCTCTGTGTTCGCATCAAGTTCGGAAAGCACCTTGATTATAAATTCCTTAGTCTGGTCATTACCCTCAAATATCCATCTGGACAGGACTGCGATACATCCCTGTGCGCGGTAAGATGTCTGGTAAGACAGCTTGATGTCCTTGATGGTCGTTCCGATCTTCTCTGATTCGATCTTCTGAAGGAGACCTTCAAGGATCTTCTCAAACTTTACTCTTAATTCTCCGGGAGCCTTCTCACTGAATACCATCTTGAACATGAGACGGTTCCTGTCGACATAATCGACAAGCTTTTTGAAGAAATCTTCGGTTCTTAATTCCTGGAGCTTTAAAACGAGCATACCCCACTCGATAAGGATATCCTGCTCGAGTTTGTCATAGAGATCGTATACATCGAGATAATGCTTATAAAATGTTGCGCGGTTGATGTCTGCCTTATCGGAGATCTCCTGGACAGTTACCTTGTTCAGTTCCTTTTCGGTAAGAAATCCCATAAGAGCATCGCAAATAGCTTTTCTTGTCTTAAGTGTTCTTCTGTCGGTCTTCTTCTCTTCCATCGACAAAAACTCCTTCAGTTTCTAAAACGATAAAGTTATATTGATAATTTTATCACTTCAGACTGAAGGAATTCTTACATAAAAGAAATATTATTGTTAAGAAAAATGTTATGTCTCTTCGATGTAACCCTGTCTCGGGACAAGACGAAGCTCAAATGTCTCGCGGTATCTTACGTCCTTCTTAACAGGCTGGGTAGTGATGTTATCCCTCGTTCTCTCGATCTCCTTCGAAGCAAAGTCGCAGAAGAACTCGCAGAAATCATTATTCATAAGCTGTTCTTCATGCAGGAATTCATTCATCTGCTCAGGTGTATAGGGAAGAACGGTGAAATCAAACTTCGGGTTATGTCCGATCCTTCTGATCTCAACTGAATCACCGTCTCCGTTCGTGATCTTAACGATCTGCGTATCCGTATGTGAAGAGTTCTCGGCAGGTCTTGCATAAGGGTGATAGATCTTGCCTGCGCCTGCAGAATAGACTCCGAGTCTTGCCGCATTCTTACGGTCGACATAAGATTCACCCGGGCCTCTTCCGTACCAGGAACAAACGCAGTCGTCTCTTACGATCGGGAATCTGATCCCGTATCTGACCATGTCGTACTTCGGCTTGAAATCAAGAGTGACTCTTAAGATATCTGCCTGCGGGACTTCATAGAAAAGGATGACCTCACCGTGCATGGCAAAAGACTTGTATCTGGAGATCATGGTGAACTCACCGTCTCTGCTGCTGTATTCGGATCCGATATATTTGATCGACTCCTGAATATGCTCATAGTCGCTCTCCTTCGAGAAGACAGTTCTTGCAAGGATAAAGCTTCTGTCCGTTCTGTCGATGTTCGACGGGCAACGGTAAAAACTCGGTGCAAGCGGTCCCTTAAGGAAGTTGTATCCTGCGATCTCAAGGCTCTCAAGGCTGCCGGGATCTCTTGAGAAACCGAACCTTAAGCTGCCCTTACCTACGAACAGGGAATGAGGTATCGTGCTTACTGTATTATGCGTGATAACGTCGGTGATCCTCTCTTCGACAGGAGCATCGCCTGCAGCATACATTTCATTTATGTTGGCAAGACGGACGTTGTCATTCATACGCTCTACCCTGCCGCTGTCTTCTTCAGTAAGAAGTGACTGGTCTTCTATTATCTCAGGAAGGTCGCTGTCGTAACCTGAACCAATACCCGGAACAGCTGATGCGCCGGGCTTTCCTGAACCAAGCTGTCTTGATTCATCGGCTACGGGCTTTTGTCCTGAACCGAGTCCTGCCGACTGGTCTGAAACAGGGCCAACAGGGCTTGCGATATTGTCCGTAAGGACGTCCTGATAGAAAGCTACCTCATAGCCTGCCTTGGCATAATAGGTATCCTTGTGAAGCTTTAACGTGATGTCGAAAACAAGCTCCTTTGAAAGAGCATTCATATACATCTCGATAAATTCAGCCTTACCCTGTGCCCAGCCGGGTGTGGTAAAGACTTCCGTGGAGAACGGGAATCTGAGGGTTCTTGAGCCGAACGGTTCGATCTCGGGGATCACGCCTCTTCCTGACATGATCGTTCTTCCGCCAAGGAGTATCTTCCACTCAAGGTCAAGCTCTTCCGTATAACCGAACTGGTTTGAGTTACGCATCGTAAGGTTTGCCGGATCTCCTGCAGATGCGAAGATGGCAATAGTCTGGCACTGCTTCTTGATATCAAGGTAGATCGGGTGCGGGTTACGCTCTGCATCTACGATACCCTGACCGATACAGGAATTCTCTTTCTGCTTTCCGCCGACGAGATCTGCGTGGTGGATCCACTTATACATCGTGTCATCATCAGTAAATCTCGTTCTTCCGGGAATGGTCTCGAAAAGATTTCTTCCTGTCCTGTTAAGTGAGAATATCTTCTTTCTGTCGAGGCAGAGATCTTCCCATGGTCCGAATACGGCGCCTGCATCTGAAGGCATCGGTCTCATATCAGAGATCTTGCCCTGAGGTCTGGACTTCTTGCCTTTTGAATCAGCAGTTCTGACGACTTCGCAATACCACGGTCTCGTATCATCTATAAGCTGGCACTCGTGCTTTACACGCTGTGCAGTCTCTGAATCGAAGTTATATTTCTGGAATCCCCACATTACTACCGACGGGTGATTCATGCATGCCTCAACATAATCTCTCATGTAGAAGTCTGCAGAAGTTGCGATGACATACATGCCATACTGGTCGCAAAGATTTAAGAACTCATCTGACAGCGGCATACCGTCGGCGATAACACCGTTGATGCCTGCACGCTTCATGAGGATGATGTCCTGACGCATACGGTCCTGCGGTATAGCGATACCGGACTGGGGATCGAACTCGTAATACTTTACGAGCATCAGGTTGACTCTTCTGTCATTTACATTGAGCTTATCCTGAACGATCTCAGTTGTTCTGAATCCGAATCTCTTTTTCTTTGTGCAGATTACTTTTCCTTCGGAATCCATGATCTCGAAGAAAATATCATACTGGACGGGTGTGCAGTCAGACCACTGTGCGACATTAAGCGCTACAAAATCCGTGCTTGCACGCGTCTCCTTAAGAGCGTCTACAACGCCTACGACAGGCTTGCTCTGACCCTTGATGTTTACGAAGGGGAGCTTGTACGGATCGTACTGCGCCCTTGCCTCAAGGAGTGAGATCCTGACGGAATAAGGGATCATGTAATTTGTGTGGTTGCGCATTGAGAAATCGACTTTGATCATGAAGTCGCCGTGAGGAACGCGTGATACGGTCTCACGTACTGCAAGTGCATCCATTTTCGCAACTTCGGAAATATAAGCCGAAGGAACATATTCAAGTTTGATGTGAAGATTCGACAGTTCGAGCAATGAATCCTCAACGATCATGATGGGTCTGAAGATTCCGGAAAAACCGAAGTTCATCATGTCGAGAATGATGTGGCCCGAATCATCTCTGTCAAAACGGTTAATAATGATCGTTATCTGGTTAACGCCGGCTTTTACGAGACCTGAGATAAGAAGTCTCTTTCTCGTGAAGAGCGCGTGTGAATTGCAAAGGAGCTTGTCATTGATAAACACCTTAAAGCTTCCGCAAATACCTGATGCTTCAAGATAAAGCGCTCTCTCAATATCGGCAGGTGTAAATACCACTGTGGTTCTGTAGATGCCGATCTCATCATCGTCATCGCCTGTAGACTTCATGACATACTTGTCGCTGATAGTCTCTTCTTTTCGCGCTGCGTTCTCAGCAAGTCTGATCGGGTAATCATAGATAAGGTTCTGAGGCAGACCAAAACCTTCCGTCTGCCATGTTGAAGGACAATTAACAAGGGCCCACTCGGAATCGTCAAAGGAGTTGTTCATTACACCAAACGGAACTTCAGTCTGTCCGTTCGCAAGATAGAATTTCCAGGTTGTAAGCATCTTCACATAGGGTGAAGCCACTTTGCCGAATTCCGGCATCTCACGTTCATTGAAAATATAGTCAAACGATTCGTAAGGTAAAAAACCGTCATTCGAATATGTGAATTCCAAGACTAATACCCCCTTTAGAGCTTTGTCCGATAATAATCTAGATTAATTCTATCATTTTAAAAGAAAGACAAAGTTTCAGGAGCGTTACAAAAACGAAGAAATTCTGTGGTAAAACTTTGGCAATTAAGGTGCTTTCCCGTAACTGAAAATCAGTACTGGATCCCGCCTACGAGCCATCTGCCGTTGATATAAACGAAATACACATGAGCATCCGTAGGAATTACTTCAGGCTCATCAGAACCCCAGTACATTTCCATCCACTGCTCGACATAGATCTCCATGTAAACGACTTCATCAGAATATACAATGACATCCTTGATCTCTTCGTTATGGATTGATACGGCACCATGGCGCGTATAAAGCTCTCTTGAAGAGTTTCTCTTGATGTAGCTCAATGCTGAGCTGCCGCTCGGGAAATACTTATCCAGCGCGTAATTTCCTGCATCCTGCGAAATGTAATTTGCGAATGTTGATGTAAATGAAATCGCAAATTCCTCAAGCTCTTCCCTGCCTTCGAAATCCTTGATAAATCCGACTATGTACTTGTCATTCTGGCTGTCGTAAACGCATTCGCATTCATTGCCGAGATAATCGACTGCGGTTACAGTCGGTCTCTTATAAAGGCCCTTAACAAGATACTTGGCAGTTCCGGGGATTACCGCATAAGGCTCAACATACTGTGTAAGTTCAGAAGGAACAATCTCACCGTCAAGATAATCATCAGTGACTTCGACACCGTTGATATAGACCTTATAAGTCTCAGGAGCCGTGACATCAACGTCAAAAGATGCCGCGGTAAAGAATTCGAGAGATTCCTGTTCCCAGGATTTAAACCCGTAAGGGCGCGACACGGACTTGTCTTCTTTCAACTCGATTCTTGCAACTAAAACTCCGTCATCAGTCTTGATGTAGTATTCAGGTTCATCTTCTCTTGAACTGTCAGTCTCGACATAGACGAAGCTCTTGCCGTTGATCATGGACTCAACATATTCTTTAACGACAGTCTCTTCTTCAAAAGCCGTTACGACAGGCTTTGAAGTCATGTTGGCAACAATGAAATCAACGTCGTGATCATTAAACTTCTGAGTGATCGCTTCGGCCGTATGATAAGGAAGAGAATCCTCATATTCTGCTTCATACATGGAAGCAAAATTGTTGAATCTTAAAAGGAACCATGCAATAAAAGCAGTTACGAGAACAAGCCATGAAATTAGAAAAACGAGGAAGAAATTCAACTTTTTCTTCCCGTTATTCTGGTTTGCATTTGATTTATCACCATTGCCTGATGATTTCATTTACTCCTCCGTAGTCTGCCCTGAAGCAGTCTGGCCCTGTGGCAGTACTATGAATGCTGTAGGCATCTGACGGTCAGTTCTGATGGAAGAACTTGATACGAGTTCATCATCGTAAAGCCACATAGCAGATGACATACCGCCGTCGAGATTTGCTGCGTTAACTGCGCCAAACTCAAGCATTACATCAATAAGATCTGCCATCGTAGCGCCCATTGAAGAAGTCTTTCTTCCTTCGATAACAAGAAGAAGGATCGCGCCGTCTTCTCTCTGACCGATTGCTGTTCTGGGGTTAAGTCCGCCGCCTGAACCACTGTAATTTGCAGGTACACCGTTTACGATGAGAGCAGGTCCGAATGAGACCGCATCTCTTACACCGATATCCATTGCGTGCTGTGCTGTCATTCTTCCTACTACAAGCACGTTATCATTCGTAAGACCATATACTTCGTAAGTACCGCCGGGAACGCCCATTCTGAGTTCGCCTTCTGAGATAACGATGCCTTCCGGCCATCCGCCGATTCCCATACCGTTAGTATCTTCGTACTGGCCGCCGTTGACTCCTGCTACACCGTCGTACTTTTCGATGAGTTCCTTAAGAGTAAGACCGGCACCATTGTGGTTGTAATCATCGATCGTAGCTACCATTACTCTGGAAGGATCATAGATAACGAGCATCTTTCCGTGATACATCGGACCGCTGATATCGTGAACTTCGATACCGTCACCATCAGGATCAAGCTCGTTTACTACATCTGCCTCTGCATCAACTCTGTTCTGCTCAGCAGCCATAGCGTTTACGAGTGCCGTATCAGTGATCTCCTCAAATTCGTGAGTAGTATTGCTGTTCATGATCGCATCGATCTCTTCATCTGAAAGGATCATTCTTGCAAGAACGCCGCCTGCAGAAGATTCCATGACAGAAGGAACAAACTGGTCTCTCAAATGAGCAGAAGGACCTCTCATGATGATGTACAGGAATGAATAGAATCCTGCAAGAACGATAACGAGAGTTGCAAGCAATGTAGCCATTGTTCTGCCAAAGCACACAAGAGCAAACTTGCCGGCCTTCCTGGCAAACTCTTTATTCTTTTCCTTGCGCAGCTCGGCTTCAATGCGCTCAAGTTGTCTCTGCTCTATCTGTCTTGCAACCTGCTCTCTTCCTGCTCTTGCAACAGAAGGCTCTGCCTTCTTGATGGGACGCTGGGCAGGTCTGGATGCACTTGGATTTGTCGTCCTGGGTTTATTGGGATTCTTAACGATCTCGATCTTATCGTCAGAAAGTCTCTTGGGAGCTTCCTTTGCAGGAGACCATGTACGTATCTCCCTTACCTCATAGTCAGTGTGGGAACCGTTTTCAACACGGCCGCTTCCTGCGAGAACCTTAGGTCTTGCAGTAATCTCGATCTTGCGCTGCTCGGAAATCTCAACCATGCGGTTGATGAAAACCATTGCCTCGTCTTTTGACATGCCCTGCATGCGGGCACGGATCTCCTTCTTTTTCTCGGGTGAGAGACCGGCAACAATCTCCTTAAACTTAGCAATATTGTCTGACTCCATAAACACCTCAAGCCCAAATAAATAATTAATTTCTCTGACTATAATATTTTGGAGTATAGCATAAGGTTTTTATTTCACAGCCGCGCGAAAAGATAATGTCAACAAACTGTAATATGCCTAAATTACAGCATTTGTAACATTGTTAAGCTAAAACACGCTGTTTACCTTGTAACGCCGACGATCTTCGGCACAAAACCGATGACAAAGTGAATGAGAATACTTCCGTATACTGACTTGTTCTTCTCATAAAGATAACCCGTTACCACGCAAAGAACTGCCGCACCGAACATCATCGGGAGCTCATAGCCCATGTGGAGAACGAAGAAGAAAAGCCCTGTCATCCAAACGGAAAAATGCTTATTGTATTTCTTGCATGAAGCAGTGATGTTATCTTCGACGATACCCTTAACAAACAGTTCCTGAAGGATCGCGCTGAAAGGATAGAACCAGCGCATGTATGTGCCGAGATAAAGACCGCCGAACCAGGGTCTTGCCGCAATCTCAGGAGCGATCTGGTTCTGTACCAGACGGATAACGATAAGGATACCGAAAAGCGCAACGCTCAAAATACCGCCAATGAGAAGGTCATTCTTAAGTTTGGACTTCTCAGGCTTAAAGCATTCGAAATGGATCTTAAAGTTGGTAAAAGCTGCGAAGGTGAGCGAAAGAACGATCAGATATACTTCCATGATCCTCGTGAGGATATATGCATTATCCTCAACAAGAGGCGCTCCAACCACAGCGGGGAAGATCTTGATAGCAATGACCTGGCATGCTACTCCTGATAACAGGAACAGCAATGTGGCAAGAGCAGGTGTAAGACGCTTCTTAGCGGTCATCAAAATCTCCTTAAAGTGAAAAACTCTTTCTTTTGAGTGCTGAAACAAAAGAAAGAGTTTTCTAAAATCTTTGGTGCTCAGAGACAGAATCGAACTGCCGACACGGGGATTTTCAGTCCCCTGCTCTACCGACTGAGCTATCTGAGCAAGAGTTAGGCCGAACACCTTTTAAAGTGTCCGGCCTAAAATTAATGGCGACGCAGAAGGGGCTCGAACCCTCGACCTCCAGCGTGACAGGCTGGCATTCTAACCAGGCTGAACTACTGCGCCGTACCATTGGTGGAAACTACAGGGCTCGAACCTGTGACCCTCTGCTTGTAAGGCAGATGCTCTCCCAGCTGAGCTAAGCTTCCGTTAGCCACACCTTTATTCAAAGCGCGAATGAATTATAAAACAAATACTGAAGATATGTCAATAACTATTTTCAGAATTATCAAACTTTATTTGAAAGGCCCGAAAACAATGGGGTTTCAGAGGTTATCACCCTCGGCAGAACTATTATACGGCAAAGATTTTCGAATGTAATCAAATAAAAACAGCCTTTGGTATTCACCAAAAGCTGTCCTTTATAAAGTTCTTTCGTAATTATCTTCTCGAATAGTACAAGTAAATGTATGCTTCGCCTTCACCTTCAACCGTTACTATATATACGATGTTCTCTGTAGATGTCGCGCTTAAAGGAACTCCCAGTACCCAAATGAATGAATCAGAACGAGGATTAGGCTTAATGCTTACATTATTCAGTGCATCTGCTTCGTAGCCTTTATACTGGGTATAATCGAACATCTGGCCCTGTCCGCCGTATGTCTGGGCAATCTTGATGATATACTGGTCTGCAGCGCCATTCTTGATCCTCAACCTTGCCTGATAACCGGCACGCATATAAAGGAAGCCAGCCTTTTCCATCTTATCGATCTCAAGATTTGAATCCTCAGTGATAGAGAAATAATTCGTTCTGGCAAGCAAAGCGCTGTTCCTGTCGTAAATAAATCCTCCGATAAGAACACCTACAAGGATTACCGTGATAACAATCAGGATCAAATCCGTTTTCTTTTTATCCATACTAATTCACTCCATATAGCTTATTGCCGTTATCATAGGTTATTTGTGCCGCTTCATCAATAGTTACGCCCTTTATCTCCGCAAGCTTTGCGCATACGTAAGGTACATGGCAGGGCTCATTTATAAGTCCCCTGTTAGGCTCAGGCGTCAGATAAGGACTGTCAGTCTCAATGACTATCCTGTCCCAGGGCGTATTAAGAGCCACTTCAGGCGTCTTTTTATTGTTCTTAAATGTCAGCGGTCCGTCAAAGCCAAGATAGAAACCCATCTTAATAAGCTCCTGTGAGGCCTCGAGCGAGCACGAGCAGCAGTGGCATACTCCGGGAAGGCTTCTCAGTCTCCCCTCCTTGTAAAAGCGTCTGAGAATGTCCAGGCAGTCACCCGTGGCATCTCTCTCGTGGAGTATGAACGGCACATCGTATTCTTTTGCAAGAATGAGCTGCTTCTCGAAAACTTCGCGCTGAACGCTTCTCTCGGAAAGATCATAGTAATAGTCAAGACCTATCTCACCTAATGCCATTATCTTCTTCTCTTCACGGTGTTCGAGGCATTCTCTTAAATACTTCTCAGTATCCTCTGTATAAGTCTTTGCCTCATGCGGATGAACGCCGCATGAAGAATACAGCTTCATGCCTTCAAAACCGTCATACTTAACAGCCAGTTCTATAGCAAGTCTTGAAGTCTCTTCACTGTCAGCGGGAATAAGCATACTTGTAACACCGGAAGCCCTGCATCTTTGCAGGATATCTTCCACAGAGGTGTTACAGTCTGCATATTTTCTGTCATAGATATGCGCGTGAGTATCAAAGAACTCGGCGCTTCCGCTGTAATAGACGGGCTCTCTCACGGCTCGTTATGAAATATCAGAACCTGGCAATACAGTATCGTCGAATTCGACAACACGGTAGCCGTCACCGTACTTAACGGAGAGGATCATGCCGTTGCTCTCATATCCCATCATCTTTCTTGGCTCTAAGTTAACTATCATCGCAAGTGTCTTGCCGATAAGCTCTTCAGGCTTGTAGTACTTGGCAATACCCGAAAGAACCTGTCTCTCGCCGAAACCGTCATCAACCTTGAACTTTAAGAGCTTATCTGACTTGGGAACCTTTTCACACTCGAGTACCTTTACGGCTCTCAGATCCAAAGCAGCGAAATTATCGAACTTTGTGAGGGGCTTCAAGGGCTCAAGATCCTTACCCTTCTCTTCTTCAGCAGGGAAAAGCTTGTTGAGCTCATCGATCTCCTTATCGATATCGATTCTCGGGAAGAGAACGTCACCCTTAGTAACTGTTACGTTATAAGCAAGAGCATGTCTTACCTTTGTTGACTCCCATGTTGTGTTGGAAGCATCTGCGCCGATCTGCTCATAGATCTTAGGAGATGTATGAGGCATTACGGGCTCTAAAAGGATCGCAACACGTCTGATCGCATCAAGGAGATTGTAAAGAACTGCAGCAAGTCTGGGCTTGGAAGAATCATCCTTTGCAAGCTTCCAGGGCTCGTTCTCGTCAATATACTTGTTTGCTCTAGCGATAACGCTGAAGATCTTAGCAAGGCCTTCTGAAAAGCGCATCGTCTCAAAAGTCTCCGAAACAAAATCAGGAAGGGCATCAAGCTGCTCTAAAAGCTCGTTGTCAGCATCTGTAAATTCCTTCTCTTCAGGAAGCGTGCCGTCAAAATACTTGACAGCCATTGCAACTGTTCTTGATACAAGGTTACCGAGATCGTTTGCAAGATCTGAGTTGATCCTTGAGAACATCTGCTCATTTGAATAAGGACAGTCAGAACCGAATACCATCTCTCTTAAGAGGTGATACCTCAGAGCATCAACGCCGTATCTCTCGCAAAGTACGAAAGGATCTATTACGTTGCCCTTTGACTTACTCATCTTGCCGCCGTCAAATGTGATCCAGCCGTGACCATAGATTTTCTTAGGAAGTGGCTCGCCCAATGCCATAAGGAATGCAGGCCAGATAAGTGAGTGGAATCTTACGATCTCCTTAGCCATTACATGTGCATCAGCAGGCCAGTACTTCTCATAATCGTTGTAAGTATCATTCATGAAGCCCAGGAGCGAGATATAGTTTGTAAGTGCATCCATCCAGACATAAATGTAGTGACCTTCATCAATGGTAACGGGGATTCCCCACTTTACGCTCGTTCTGGATACGCAGAGATCCTGAAGACCGGGTTCAATGAAGTTATTGATCATCTCGTTAACTCTGGACTTGGGCTCGAGGAAATTCTTCTCGGGATCAAGGAGCAGTTCCTTAAGCCTGGGGCCGAATTCTGAAAGCTTGAAGAAGTAAGCTTCCTCTGAAGCCTCTGTTACTTCTCTACCGCAGTCAGGGCACTTGCCGTCAACAAGCTGGCTCTCTGTCCAGAAAGACTCACAGGGTGTGCAATACTTGCCCCTGTACTCGCCCTTGTAGATATAGCCGTCATTGTAGAGCTTTTCGAATATGTTCTGTACGGTCTTGATATGGTAATCATCAGTAGTTCTGACGAATCTGTCATACTTGATACCGAGTGTTGCCCAAAGCTTTTTGAAGTTAGCAACGATCTCGTCAACATAGGCCTTGGGAGTGATGCCCATTTCCTGAGCCTTCTTCTCGATCTTCTGGCCGTGCTCATCTGTACCTGTGGAGAACATTACATCATAGCCCTGCATTCGCTTCATTCTTGCGATAGCATCGCATGCAAGAGTCGAATAGCAGTGTCCGATATGCGGATTGCCCGACGGATAGTATATCGGTGTCGTGATGTAGAATGTCTTTTTATCAGCCATGATGTTCCTCCTCGCGCGTATATTATTAATAGGAACGCGTAACTAAATGATTATAGTTATTTAACTCATGGTTTTCAAGGAGCACGCTTAAACCTCGCGCAATAAAGATCCACGAAAACAGCTTCTGGATTTGTGTTTTCGTGGAAAAATGCCAAATAATCCACGATTTGCAAGTTTTTTTATGCGTTTTCGTGTAACTCAACCGGAGCTCGAAAATTGAGACTAGTCTCAACTTTTCCCAAAAAGCTTTCTTCTCAAATCTGCGGAACTATAATCATGAAAAACGCAGACGGGAGGGCACACAATATGGCTGATACAGTATTGGACATAATGCGTGCCCGCTACAGAACTCTGATGAGAACGATCCATTCACTAGAAAAAGCCAGGAGTGAGCTCTCGGAGGGCAGTATCCATATAAAAACTCATAAGGGAAGGCAGTATTTCTACTGTTACTCCGGTCAGGGCGAAAAGTATTTGAGCAAAAAAGACTCAGAATTAATCCGCCAATTAGTGCAAAAAGAACAGATAGAAAAAGCAATTAAAGCTGCAAAGATCGAAGCAAAAACGCTTGAAAAAGATATCATCAGGTATCCAAAAAACACATTTGAAAAAGCCTATTATGCAATTAACGAGGCATATCTGGATTATGCTTCGCCACTTACACTAAATGATAAAGAATACGTTCATGCATGGCTGACAACGCCATTTGCACATAAACCTTTCGGTAAAGATGTTCCAAAATACTATTCCATAGGAGGTGAAAGGGTCAGATCCAAATCAGAAGTAATAATCGCAGACAGACTGTATATCAAGGGTATTCCCTACAAATACGAATGCCCGGTCAGGATAGGAAAAAAAGTAATCCACCCGGATTTTACGATCTTAAGGCTTAGTGATAAAAAGATCGTCTATCACGAGCATTGCGGAATGATGGGCGACCATAGTTATGTAAATGATATGCTCGAAAGAGTTAACGATTATGCCCATGCCGGAGTGTTTGCCGGAGACAGGTTATTCTTCACATTTGAATCAGAAGATCACCCATTGGATATAAGCTGGCTGGACGACTTCATCGAAAAGAACTACAGATAAAAAAACTATCCTCAGCTTTCAGATGCGATCTTATATGCTTCCTTCTTGTTCATGCCGGTATATTCGGACACTACAACGGAGATGTCCTTTGAAGACATGCCCTTCTCTTTCAAAAGTGCGATTAACTTTTCAGGGTCACCTGCAGTGGCAGCCGGCTTTTGATCCTTAGGTTCGAGGCAGATACAGAACTCGCCGCGCGGCTCGGTGCTCTTATAGTACTCAACCGCTTCAGAGACAGTCATTCTGAGGACTTCTTCGTACTTCTTTGTAAGTTCGCGGCAGATGGCAAGTTTATTTGCACCAAACCCGTTCTCGTTAAGTTCGTCCAAAAGCTTTCTTAAGCGGTGCGGAGCTTCATAAAGAACAATGGTCTCCCCTATTAAAGACAATGCGCCCAAACGGTCACGGCGCTTGGAACCCTCTGACGGCAAGAACCCTTCGAAGTGGAAATATCTTGTATCAAGTCCTGAAATGCTCAAAGCAGCTGTAACAGCTGACGGCCCCGGGATAACCGATACCTCAATACCGTTTAAAGCAGCAAGTGATGCCAGATCTGCACCGGGATCGCTGATCGCGGGCATGCCGGCATCGGACACTTCGGCGACATTGAGTCCCTGCTTCAAAAGATCCAGGATGCCGTTGCCGCTGGCAGCCTTGTTGTGCTCGTGGTAAGCGATCAGGCGCTTGCCGTTTATCCCCAGCTGTGAGAGCAGAATGCCCGTAACTCTTGTATCCTCGCACGCAATAACATCAACGCTCTTAAGCACTTCGCATGCTCTGGGCGAAATATCATCAAGATTTCCTATAGGTGTACCGACTAGATAAAGCAATCTGAGTGTTCCTCCTCATATATTTGTGCCGCTCTTGAAGTCAGGGCCGAAGAGCCTTCCTCATTGATAAACAGAGGCGGCAGGACTTTAAATTCAGCGTTGGGTGACCCTTTCTTCCCTGCTATCAAGGCAAGGAAAGCATCTTTTGATGCATTTGCATGAACTGTTAAAAGACGCACGGGCGTGATCTTATATTTTGAATACAGCGAAAAGCATTCAGGCACCCTGTCAGGGCTGATGCACATAACTGCATAGCCGCCGCTCGTCCTCGTCCTAAGGGACTGCACGCGGACAAAATCTTCAAGGCCGCCCTGCAAAGAGAATCTTGCCGTCGACTCATGAAGAGATTTAACGCTTGTATCGGTGACTGAACCCTTTGTGCCATCATAGAAAGGCGGATTCATAAAGACTACATCGTAAGCTTTGTTCTTTATCTCTGCCGGCAGTTCGCGCAGGTCGCAATTATATGCTGCGATACGATCTTCAAGTCCGTTGAGTTTTATGTTTTCGCAGAAGACCTTATACGCAAGTTCAACCAGCTCGACGCTGTCGATGTGCGCTTTTTTTGATCTGGCAGAAACAAGAAGCGACACACCGCCTGTTCCGCTCCCCAATTCCAGCATCTCACACGGCTTGCCGTTGCGGACGAACGATGATGCAAACCATGCCAGAAGAACGCTGGCCGTATCGAGCTTGTAACAGTCTTTGTGCTGCAAAAGCTTAAGACCGTCGCGCCCGAGATCTTCAGGCACGATGTTTTCGCCTTCGATATTTACTACAAATTGATCAGACAAATATCACTACCGCCGTTCTTAATGAGTTACAAGATATTATACAATTATTTGCAGAGTACGCTGTCACTTCTCATGTTGATAATCGTACGGCGGAGAGAATTAAATTCAGCAACGCAATTCTTGCGCTTGATCTGATAGGGATATGCCTTTTTCATGATCTCATTTCTTTCCTCTTCACGCTGTTGCCTGTAATAGATACCGTGAAAGGCTTCCGCAAATACATCTGTCTCTATGTCAAATTTATCTATCTCAGCATCGATCCGGTCCAGATCTTCAGCATTATAGAAATTCTCTTCGTAAACAGAGATAAGCTTTTCCAGTTCTGCGAAATACGAACGCTCATCATCAGAAGTACGTTCTATTGCTTCTGCCAGACACTTCTTTATCTCGCGCACCTCTGTAATAGACAGATCATCCGACAGATCAATGTCACTTATCTTCGTCCATTTTCCTTCACAAAGCATGCGGCCCAGAAGAGCTTCGAAATCCGACGGACTGGACATAAGGATGCTGTCAAACCTCTTCTTTGCATCAGAATAATGACCGGTGTTGATCGAATCCAGAGCTTTTTCCATGGGAAGACCGAAGAAAAGCGAGACACCGTATGCCACACCGCAGTGATCGCACTGGTAGACTCTCTTTTCCTTATCAAGAATCAGTTTTGCAGCACATTTGGAACAGCTTATGACCTTACCGGCATCAATGTCAGCACTATTGAAAGAACTGATCTCTCCAGGTTCAACAGTTGCCTTCCCTGCACTGTGTGTTTCATGATAAAGTCCGTCCAACTTTTCATACTCCAAGGAATAATCGCTCTCGTAACCTTTGATCTTTCTCTCAAAAGTCTGTTCAAGAACATGCGCCGGATTAAATGCCTCGTCTTTTTTCTTGTCCCTTATAGTGAGTAACACGATAGCCAAAACTACGCCGCCAATAAGGCTTATAAAAAATAATACTATCATCCAGGCGCTTGGTAATAATGCAACAAATGATAAAAACGGCATCACGATAAGGATTAACGGCCACCATCTGTGCACAGTCTCGGACCTGTCTCTAAATCTGTCCTCCCTGTGACCTTCCAATAACTTATTGTTGATGCTGATCTGGGCAGCATTGGAAGACAGCAGTTCTATTTTCCTTTTCTCATATTTGGTTATCTTCTCATGAAGACCTATAAGATCCATTATCTTATCGAAATAATCCGCTTCATTTTTCGGCAATTGTCTCTTTGCATTGATCAGGGCCTTTTTAGCCGGAATCATATCTCTGTTCAAAAGGACACTGCGGTCATTCAGTTCTTCTGCTGAAGATATCTTCAATTCGCAAAAAACTATACCCAAAAGCGCATCGAAGTTCCGGGGATCATTATCCAGTACAATTAGGTATTTATCCTTTGCTGCATCAAAAGATCTCTTTTTGAGACAATCTTTTGCCTGGTCTAAGATCTCATCTCCATGGAAATCAACGGCGTTGAATTTTGTCCCACAGAAAGGACAATCGAAAAACTCCTGATCCGAATCAAAAAGCAGAACACCTGCACACTTAGAACATGTATAACTCTTTAATACAGCCACTTAAGCTCTCCCTTAACCCCAAACCGATAAACAGATAACTAAATTATACACATCTGCAGGCGAATGTGGGGGTTCTATGGGAAGCCGGGAAATTACTTCTTATACTTATTCAGCGCTTCCTGCATCTTTTTGTTCTCGGCGTTTTCTTCGAGGCGCATGAGGAACGCACTGACAGTGGCACATATAGTAAATGATACAATAAAGCCGATCCAGGCTGACACATTATCCAGAGGGAACCAGCCGAACACAACGGCAAAAGCGGTTATTGCGATCAGTATCGTTGCAAAGAACAGGATATTTCTGACAATAAGCGCCAGGTTTTTAATAAGAATATCCGTAAGGAAAATATTCTGTGCTGCCGTAACGATCAGGACGAGCAGAAACAGTTCCAGCAAAGTGGCTGTTGACAAACCGGCAGAGCCCAAAGAGAACAATGTCGATACGCTTCCGGCCTCATTTCCGATGATCAGGTTGATGACTATGAAGATCATGATCATTACTCCGTATATCGAAAACATCTGTCCTACATAATTGAAAATTGTCTTTTTATCTTCCATTATCTTAACCCCAGTTTCTTTCTGAGTTCATCAGAATACATGCGCGAGACAACGATCTGCTCGCCGTTTTGCAAAGTTATCCTGATCTTGCGGTTTACATCAGTCTTTAAGCTCTTTATCTTGCGCAGATTGACTATGCTGTTCTTACTGATCCTCAGGAAATCACGCTCTATGAGTTCCTGTTCGATCTCATAGAGCTTTAATTCTGACTCGTAGTTTTCGGAATTCGTATAAACGAATGTCTTCCTGTCGACTGATTCGATATAAAGGATCTTCTCAGTCTCGAGCAGATAAGTCTCGTTATCTTTACGGACAGCTATCTGCATGTCGATCATGCGCATCATCGCGACCATTCTCTCAATGTCGTTATTCAGATGCGGTGCTCTTATGATGACCTCTGTGTCGTCATATTTGCCGTCAATGTCCAGATTGATCTTCATTATTCAAGTCCTTTTCTTTTGAAGGCTGCGAAGAAGAGCGAGAGTGCCAGAAGCGCGTTTACTGCAACAACAAGCATGGTCTCAGTCTTTATCCCGTCAAAAGTCATATTGCCAAGAAGTTCACGGATCTGCTGCGTGTAAAAAATCCCGGCTATCTTTTCTATTTTATCATTGAACATTGCAAGCATAGGCATAAATGAAAATATGAGCATTACCGGAAGTGACAAAGATGTTGCGGCCATCTGGTTAGATGCGATGATACCGATGCACGCGCCGATCGCGATCGAGATTATAAATCCTGCTGCCATTACGCCGAGATAGAAAGGAATGTCTCCTGAAGAAAGCGTAGTTGCCATTATTCCCGCACCTGCCATGCAGATCGTCCAGACATAGATCCCGATGCCGGCAAGATATTCCCAGGCTTTTACATTCGCCATCGTAAGAACGCGGAGCGTATTCTTCTCCTTCTCTTCTGCAATGACCGACGCGACTGCCACGAGCGGCGCCATGCCCATATACATTACCGAGAAAAGTTTTGTAAAGAACAATTCTGGCATATCGGGAATGTTTATCGCATTTTCGAAAATTAGTGCCAGCACAGGAAACATCACAAACTGGATAAGTACGGTTTTGTTCTTCAATGTATCCTTTAGCTGCTTTTTGATTATCACACCGATGTTATGCATACCTGACCTCCTCATCTGACTCAAGTCTTCTGCCGGTAAGTTCGAGAAATACACTCTCCAAAGTCGGCTCTGATGAATGGATCGTCTCAATCCTGCCCTGAGACATAAGACTCATTATCTTTGCAGCCGATTCATCACAATGAGGAAGCTCAATGTCCTCACCCGACGTAAGATGGATATTTATCGTCTTCTGGTGGTTATATCTTCTGCAGAGTTCTTCCGGCGCGCCTCTGTCAACTATCTTTCCTTCATTTAGCAGCGCGACTTCATCACAAAGAACAGCTGCTTCTTCCATGTTGTGTGTTGTAAGAAATATAGTGCATCCGGTAGCTTTGCAGTCCGAGATCAGCTTATGGATGTATTTCATCGTCATAGGATCCAGGCCGCTCGTGGGTTCATCAAGAAACAATAACTTCGGCGAGATCATGAGGACCCTTGCAAGCTGGAGTCTTGCCCGCATGCCCTTGGATAATTTCATCGCAGGCTTTTTAGCGCTGTCGCCAAGTCCGACTTGTGTCAGAGTCGTCATTGCTTTTGACTTATCGATCTGATAGATATCTGCAAATATCCTGAGGTTATCGATGCATGACATACGCTCATAGACTCCGTGGTTATCCATCATGATGCCGATCTGCTTTTTGTCGGCTCCTGTAAGTGTCCTGACATCTTTGCCGAGAACACTGACATCACCGCGGTCAAATCCTAACTGGTCTGTAAGGATCTTAATTAGTGTCGTCTTGCCAGCTCCGGAAGGTCCGAGCAGTCCGAAAATAGTGCCCGGTTTTATATCGAGATCAATACCGGAAAGGACCTGCTTCCCTGCAAAGCTCTTGCATATTCCATTTGCTCTGATCATAACTAAACTCCTTTGAACTATGTTGGCACAAAACTAACAAAGTCCAAAAGGGCATTCAATACATCATTACATGAGTTGCCGTTTGTATGTGCTAAGTTGCCAAAAAAGGCACTTTATTGCAAATTAAGCCGGTCTTCTCCGGTCATGAGATTTACGTGGTTATCTTATCTTTATAATTCCCGAAAAATTCATGCGAATACACTTTGGGCATATCCGATCTCTTACGATCGTCCAACACATGATGCGTAACGATCATCTTATCGTTAACGGTAATGATACCTATAAGATTCTTACCGTATGATACTACAGGAGGAACAAATGCAATATCTGAAATCCTGAAGTTGCCGAATTCTGTCCTTATATCGGGTCTCATGAGATTAGTAATACTCAGATCTTTTTTCTTTACGTTCTGACCGTAATTCATTATGTCAGCAAATCTTGCCGTATCGCGCGTGTGATATGCGCCGACCGCCTCAAGACTTAACGTGTCGATAAGTGCCGGATCTATCTCTCCGATAAAATGAAGAACGCTATACTTCACCCTGGGATCTGCAAGCCTTTTCTTCATCAGCTGATTTATCTTTACTGCATTCTCTCCAACGCTTAACTTACCGTTATATCTATAACTGATATGAATTCCTGTCGCAAAGTTTCCCATGCTGCGGTTAGCGGTTAATCTGCCGTCGACTGCAAATCCCACATCAGCTCTATAAGGCATGTCTTTTATCCATAAAGCAACCAGATAGGACGTAAGTGAACATCCCGCTTCTTTTGACTTCGCAAGAAGATCCGTTAATGCATCGCTGGAATATTCTTCAACAATGGTTTTCGTCTTGTGATCCTTCCAGAAAACACTATATGCTTTATCCATGTCAGCATAATTGAATACCCGTCTCTGACGCGCCCAGCGCTTATTCCAATATTTAACAAACTGCCTGTAAAGATAAGGCAGTTTACTTTCTTTGGGAAGAACTGATACCGGGAGGTTTTCAAACGCAACGCAACCAACATCTTCGCCTGCAAGCAGTCTCATGAATGTCTTAATAAAATACAAAAGCGACTTCCCGTCACCACCCAGATGATGCATGAGAAAAACTATTCCATCGGGCGATGAGAAACCTCTTATGTACTCCCCTTCTTCTATACGGAAGCGAAGGCCTTCATTTGCATTTATCAGTTCTTCAAAACCTAACGGAGATTCGCTAAAGCTGCTCAAGGGTCTTTCGCAGTCAACATAGAAAGCATCGCCATTTTCTTCAATGACAACTTTGGAATTTAAGATCTCATATGATGCGACTGCTTTATAAAATGCTTTTTCGAGTTCTTCGAAAAGCAATTTACCTTCAACACGTACGCGCATGGCAATAACCATGTTCACGTCGAACAGGTTCTCGCGTTCTGTTTCTATCTTGTATCTCATATGTATTGTCTGATCGCTTTAACCCACATCTTCATTGCGATGCTGTGCGGTGTAACTTTACTTAAGAATCTCATGTATCTGAAATAGAATGAACAGACGGATACGTCTTTGCCCTTATGACAGTCCTTTAGCGCAACTTCAACCACTTTTGAAGCAGGTGTCATTCCGGGATACCTGATGTCTTTCCCGTCACTCTGTTTCGGAAGCATCTGCGTATCGACCCATCCGGGACATACTGCCGTACATGTGATGCTCTCGTTCTCGACATTAAGGCTTCTCGTAAACGAGAGAAGATATGCTTTGCTCGCTGAATAGAGCGCAATGTAGGGATTGGGCTGGAATGCGGAAGCTGATGCAACATTCAGTATATAGGAACCTTTAACCATATATGGAATGCACGCCCTGCAGATCAGAGTTGCGGCCTTGTCATTGATGTCGAGCATGTCGCTGATCTCTTCCAAAGTGAAATCTGATACAGGCTTCATCTTTGCGACGCCTGCGTTATTTACCAGATACCTGATCTCAGGCTTCCCGGATTCTATTTTTCTGCAGAACGAAAATATGTCATCCCTGTCGGAAAGATCGACCATGACAGGAAAGATCTTATCCCCGTATTTTTCCTTCAATGAAGTAAGCTTATTCTCACTTCTTCCGACAGCCCACACCTGATCTGATTCAGTAAGAAGGCTCTTAACGAATTCTTCTCCGATATCACCCGTGGCACCCGTTACTATAGCTATCATTTCAGTCCTCCAAAAGGATCCTGGAAAGATCCGCGGAATTGATCATCGCGCAATCCGCGGTATAAAGACTCTTTACAGCATAAAGATAAACAACGCCCCAGTAGAACTCTGATAACTTACGGGCATTGCCGGATACGACTGTTCCTTCTTTCTGGCCCTGCCTGATGATCTTTTCAGTTGTCTTATAGAAAGTCTGGTCAGCTTCGCCTTCGAGAAGTCTTTGTGTAAAAAGCGCGATGCCTGCAGCGAACATATCGTCCTTAAGATTCTTGATGACGTAATCAGACATCTTCTTAATCTTATGATCTGCAGGCAGAGGCAGTTTTGCAAGCATTGTAAGCTTGTCATTGCTTGCGATCTTATCTGATATTGCAAAGATCTCATCATAGAGTTCTTCCTTTGATTTGAAATAGATATAGATCGTGCCCTGTGCGATGCCGATATGCTTGGACAGATCACTTATCTTTGTACCGGCAAAACCGTTCCTTGCAAAATACAGAATAGATTTCCTGATAATGAGATTTCTGGTCTCTTCTCTTATTTCCTGACAGCGTTCCTGTGACTTTGGCATGACAACCTCTTTATGAATGAATTTTTATTCATCCATAAATTAGCACAGGGGCATTTAAGTGTCAATCATGATTTCCGGAGAAACTGATATCAGGCAGCCTTCTGCTGCTTTGATGACTTTCTTACCCTTGAAAGAACATAGAAAGGAACAATGACAGCAACAATGGAATCCACTGCCTGAACTATACTGAGGAACATTACTGTATTATCTGAAGATGCATCATAATCGCCTGCTTCTACCAAATCAATTACCGATATATAGACAATGCTTATGATAACGATTTCCGCGATACCCCAGATAACTGTAATGCCCTTTACAAGCCATGCCTTGGGAATGATCTTATCTTTCTCCCTGTTCCTGTAAAGAACGATGATTATGACTATCGCTATCAATGTCACGGTCACGATATTGTTGACATCGTTTACAAGGCTTATCAGCATAGCTTGTCCGATAGTTTCAGTCATTATCCTATTAAACATTAAAACAGCGCCGGCATCCGCGAGCATAACGACAAATGGCAAAAGCAGAACCGGGATATAAATATGTTTCTGCCCATAAGTCTTATGAATATAAATGCAGATGCAAAGTGAACTGGCAAAAACGCAAAAGAGCGTGCCGATCATGACCGCATCGCCATAAACAATGACCTTCTCGGAATTATAGAAACTAAGCAGCACGTTATAGGTGAATACTGCTGCTGAAGAGACCGCAGTGATGATGTAGCCGGCACCAAGGACCATGGTCTGCCTGATCTTATTGACAGCGATCATTATGCCTGCTGCAAACAAAGCAACAGCAGCAAGACCCATCGCAAGATAGCATAAAACATAAACTATAAACTGAGGTGCGATTTCATTCATATAAGGCCCTCCTTAACCGGACAACCGGGCGGTTTACATCTGATGTCTTACTGTTTTATATTCGTCCCCGTCTTTGTAGAACGGGCATTCTTTTGTGGGATGCTGCGAAAATCTGATGACTTCATCTTCATCAAGATTCAAGTCACAGACTGCCTCACCTGTTTCCTCGTCAATATACGCATATTGACATGTCTCACAACTTGCCATGATCAGTCCTCTGTTTACTCTTCGTTATCTCCGCGTATTCTTCCATCATATTATCATGTTCCGTCGGATGAGAAGTCTGCAACAACTATTCCGACAACTTTTTCCCGTGGAATCGAAAAACAGGCTGTAGGCGTGGAAAGTCTGTTACCTGAATTCACTGATAAAAACCTCCCCCATTCATTTATTTAATTAAATAATAGTATCTTAAAGATTTTTCCTTATCAATGCATAACGCCATGTAAAACAAAGAACTGTCCCCAAAAAAAGACAGTTCCTTAGTTTGCTAATCGATTAATAACTTACGATCTATCAGCCTTCAGAGATAGCGCCTGTAGGGCAAGAAGCTTCGCAAGCACCGCAGGAAACACAAACATCAGCGTCGATGTTGTACTGTGTATCACCCTGGGAAATAGCTCCTACAGGGCAACCGTCAGCGCATGTTCCGCAAGAAACGCAAGCATCAGAAATTACATATGCCATAGTAAATTATCCTCCTATTCAATTAGTGATTTGATTATTTCACAAAAAACCGAAGTCAACAAGTAGTAAAATAGGTTGCCGACTTATGTCGGTATAAACCGTATATCTTTTGCAACTTTTTTGGTCTTTCGGGCCTTATTCGTTATCGCCCTCGTCGTAAGCCCCGTTCATGTCGGGATAGTCCTTAAAGCCTGCATCGGGAGCAGATTTGCGCTTTGACATATCCCTGTTGAGATCTTCAAGATCAGCCCACGAGAACTTCTCTATCTCTGTCTCGCTCTCCGAAACGAACTTAACGCTCAGTGTCTCTTCGATATAGTTAACATCCGTAACCTGGCCCATGCTGTTAGGTGTTCTTACGCGTGAACCCGGTTCGGGAAGTCTTCTGTGAGCATCGTCATATGCTTCCTTCTCGAACTGAAGGCAGCACATCAGTCTTCCGCAAGCGCCGTTGAGCTTTCCGGGATTGAGGGATAATCCCTGTGATCTTGCAAGCTTTAAGTTTACGGGAGCAAACTTATTGAGGAAGCTGCAGCAGCATAGTTCCCTGCCGCACATGCCGATTCCTCCGACAAGCTTTGCCTGGTCTCTGGAGCCGATCTGTCTTAACTCGATCCTGGTGCGGAACGTATATGCAAGATCCTTTACGAGCTCTCTGAAGTCTACTCTTCCGTCTGCAGTGAAGTAGAAAGTCAGTTTTCTTAAATCAAAAGTGTACTCGCAGTCAACGAGATTCATCTGGATATTGCGTGCGGCGATGAGCTCTTTGCACTTGAAGAATGCATCCTTCTCTTTAGCGCAGATGTCGTAGTACTTTTCGAGCTCCTTGTCACTAGCCATACGCTTAACGGAAGGAATCTCCTCTTTAGTATCTTCTGAATATGGTTCCTGCGCTACAAACGCGATCTCTTCGCAATTCTCGGTGTCGATCATTACCGCATCACCCAAAGCGAGCGATAAGCCGTCACAACGGTATCTCAGCGTTACACCGGCATCTCTTGTTCTTAAATTTACGATCTTCATTTCTTAAGCTCCTCATGTATGCGAAGAAGCATTGCGGATGCTGAGGAATCAAAGTTGGAATTGACGTCCAAAGCCTTCATAAAAGTACTGACCGCTTCACTGCATCTTCCCAGTTTAAGTGTTGTTATATGTTTATTACCGGCAACGAAATTCTCTATTGCCTCTCTGTCTGCCTCGTTATTAATCTTGCGGCAATCGGGATAGTTGATAAGTCTTGCCGCATCATCAAGGAACATGAGGATCGAAGATGCAATGATCTTCGCATCGTCCTTGAATCCCGTCAGCACCTCGCAGAAGTCCTCCAGCACATCGATATATGTGCTTGTGGGCATCGCGATCATGATGCTGTTTATCTCGTGTCTGATACTTACGCCGGAATCTTCTCTGGCAAGGCTTATGGCCTTTCCCGGGATCCTTCCGCTGTTATAGACTGCTGTCTTTACCTTTGCATCTTCAAGGTCGGGACAGTTAGCCTTTACGATCTGCTCCAATTCCTCATCACTGTAGGGATCGAGCTTGATCTCGGTAACTCTGGACATTACCGTATCAAGGACCGTATCTGTGTTGGAACTTGTGAGGATGAATACGACGTCTTTCCGGGGTTCTTCCAAAGACTTTAGAAGAGCATTCTGGCTCTCCACACCCAGATAATCGAAGTCGATAATGAATGTCTTTGTTCTTGCGAACTGCGGCTTCAGGTACGATTCGGCAACTACGCTGTCCTTGATGAAATCGACCTTTACCATCTTAGTATCGGCGGGTTCGTAAACCCTCGTAACATCAGGCGTCGTGAAGTTATCAAAATACTTGCAGTTCGGGCATACTCCGCATGCACCGTCAGGACCTGCATTACCGCACATCAGAGCCTTTGCAAACTCTTCTGCGATCAGCCTTTTTCCCATACCTTCGGGACCTGAAAGCATATAAGCACCGCTGCCGCGTCTCTGCGCTTCTGCAGCGAGTCTGAGCTTTATCTGCTTCTGTCCCGTGATGTTGGAAAAAGCCATCAGATCTTACCTTTCAACGTTTCCTTTATATCTTCGAAAATCTCTTCTACTCCACGTGATGCGTCGACGGTTACGATACGTCCGTCAGATTCTTTAGCCAGTTCGAGATATCCTTTTCTGACATCTTCCTGGAACTTTATTCCGGCAAGCTCGATCCTGTCAGATGCTTCACCTCTCTTGCCTCTTCTTGCAAGTGCTTCTTCAACGCTGATATCAAAGAAGAAAGTAACATCAGGCTTAAGTCCGCCTGTAGCAGCCATGTTAAGACCTGCAACGAAGTCCATACCCATGTTTCTGGCCATGCCCTGGTATGCTGATGAAGAATCGAAAAATCTGTCGCAGAGGACTATCTTGCCTTCATCTAGCGCGGGCTTGATCACCTCTTCCGTGATCTGCGCTCTGGCAGCCTCGAATAAGAGTAATTCTGTCCTTGAATTCATCTGCGTATTCTTCTTGTCGAGAAGGATCTCTCTTATACGCTCGCCTATGACCGTACCACCCGGTTCTCTGACAAAAATGAAGTCCTTGTTATTGTCCTTAAGATAATCCTTAAGGAGTTCGCACTGCGTGCTCTTACCGCACCCGTCAATGCCTTCGAAAGTAATGAATATGCCCTTCATGATCAGTTGAGATTGATATTCTTGAGAGATGCGATCTCAAGATATATTTCCTTTGTTATTCTGGCGTTATCGCTTCTGATATCATCGATGGTCTCAACCTTCTTGACGTTCTTTGCGACTTCATCACCGAACTCTCTTGCGGGACGCTTATTCTTCGGCTTGAAATTCTGGGAGTCGGACTGCTTCTTCTCTCCTCCCTGATTCTGTTCACGCTTGAACTTGTTATTCTTGTTGCGGTTGTTATTCTGTCTGTCGGGATTACGGCCCTGGTTCTGGTTCTGAACCTTTCCTTCAGCCTGGATCTCAGCGTTGTCACGCTTCTTATTATCGTTTCCACCCTGTCTGGGACCGTTATTTCTTCTTCTGTGATTCTGGTTGCGGGACCTGGGTCTTCCTCCCTCCTGCTTTGCAGGATCGAATCTCTGGCGCTTATTATCCCTGTTCTGTTCGTTGTTGCCTGCGCCCGAATTGTTTTCTGACATAAAATCCTCCAACTTTCTTAAATAACGTGCCTAATTATAAACTCTGCCTGCTGATAACTCAATTATCCGCGCTTCCGATATAGGGACACTTCCTTGTCATCAGGGTGTTCGATGTCCACATCTTTGATATCGCGGAGCGGCACCGTAACAAATGACCTCAGATACCACCTCGGGTGAGGAACGGTAAGTTCAGGCTTCATTATCACTTCATCCCCATAGAATATGATGTCTATATCGATCGTCCTGGGTCCCCAGTGAACTTCCCTCTTTCTCAAAAGATCGTTCTCAATGACATGTATCTTGTCCAAAAGTTCAAACGGATCGATATCCGTATAGAAACCTACGCATGTGTTAAGGAAATACGGCTGGTCTTCAAGTCCGACGGGCTCCGTCTCATAGATGGAAGCATATCTGAAGTCTTCCGTGCCGCTCAAGTCCCTTAAGGCCTGTTCTGCCGCGAGGATATTGGCTTCCCTGTCACCGAGATTGCTGCCCAGAGAGAGTACGACGAATTCCTTGCGGCGTCTTTCGATCGTTACTGCCATGGTCTCGAAGATGCCCTTCACAGGTGCCTCGGGCTTGGAAATGTTTACTATGACCTTCAATATCCTGCCGTCTGCAGCAAGAACGCAGTCAGCGACCTTCTGAGCAAGGCATTCGATGAGATTGCCTTTATCTTCTGTTACGATCTTCTTAACCTCTTCGTAGATCATTGCGTAATCCACGGTATCGGCGAGGTCGTCCGTGTAGCAGCCCTTTATCCTGTCCAGGAAAATGTCCAAAGATACGATGAACTTCTGGCCGTCGGTCTTTTCGAAATCAAGACAGCCGGTATGTCCTTCAAATTCCATTTTCGAGAGCGTGATCTTATCCAATTCCCAATATCCTTTCGAAAACTTTAGAGGTTAGCAAATGCGTAGAACGATGTATCGAATACATCAAGTATCTGTCTTGAAGCGGCAACGTTGTGGACTCTTACCATCGCTGCGCCAAGTGATGCAGCCGTCATGGAAAGACCTGCCGTAGCGTTATCGAGCATTAGTTCCGTTGCCTGGTCGCCGCCTGCGAAAACTCTCGCATAGCGCTTTCTTGAAGCGGCATAAAGAACGGGATATTTGCCCTGAAGTCCCATGGACAGCGTAGCTGCTGTAAGCTCGGCATCTTCTGCTCTGTTGGTACCGAAGCCGATGCCCGGATCGGTCATTATCATGTTATCCGGAATGCCGGCTTTCTTAGCTATCTCAACGCTCTCCGTAAGCTCTCTTACGGCGCGTCTGCTGACAGGCTCAAAAGCTATCGGATTCTCACCGTTGGTTCTCTTGTTAAACATCAGGATGACACCTGTGCCGTTATCTGCAACTACCCTGGCCATCTCAGGATCGCCCATGAAACCCGTGATGTCATTGATGATGTCGCAGCCTGCAGTAATCGCCTCTTTTGCAGTCTCTGATTTAAACGTATCAACTGAAAGCGGAATGTCGAATCTGCTTCTTACAGCTTCCAAAACAGGAATCAGTCTTTCAAGTTCCTCCTCAGAAGATATCGGGACTGAATTGGGACCCGTAGCCTCGGCGCCGAGATCAATGCAGTCGGCTCCCTCACGGATCATGAGAGAACATCTGTCTACAGCGGCATCAACATCGTTGTATCTTCCGCCATCTGAAAAAGAATCGGGCGTAACGTTGAGAATACCCATTATAAGAGTCTTCTTTCCTATCTCGAGCTGGCGGTTACCGCATTTATAAATACCGCAAAATCTTCCGTCAGTTGCTGCGTTCATTTCCATTTATCTCCTTTATACGGAACGCTGTCTGTTGATCAGCGCGAGCGCTTCGTTTCTGGTCCTGATATCAGATCTGCATCCGCCGCGCATAGCAGACGTAACAGTCTTTGAACCGGGCTTTCTGATGCCTCTCATTGTCATGCAGAGATGCTCTGCTTCAAGAACGACGCAGACTGATCTTGCGTCAACTGCCTTCTCGATGGCATCTGCGATCTCAGATGTGAGCTTCTCCTGAAGCTGCGGCTTTCTTGAAAGCGTATCAACGATCCTTGCAACCTTTGAAAGACCGAAGATCTTGCCGTCCTTGGGGATGTATACGACATGAGCTTTTCCATGAAAAGGAAGAAGGTGATGCTCACACATTGAATAGAACGGAATGTCACCTATAAGGATCATCTCGTCATTGCCTTCACCGTGGAAAGTCTTAATGTCCTTGCTGATATCCCTGTGAAGTCCCGCAAAGACTTCCGCATACATTCTTGCAACTCTCTGGGGAGTCTCCTGAAGACCTTCTCTGTCAGGATCTTCGCCTATTGCCTCAAGGATCTCCCTTACCGCATGTTCGATCTTGGGAAGGTCCATGTTCCGGCGGCTTTCCTCCGGTATTGAGTTGTCATTAGCATAATCGTACATTTAACTGTTCATCCCCTTTTCAAAGGTATTTCTTTCTGTATTCCATGGGTGTCATGCCCATCTGTTTTCTGAATGCGACATTGAATCTCTGAGGTGATGAGAAGCCTGACTGCAAAGAGATCGCCGACACCTTTATCTCGTTGTTCTGAAGAAGTTTGCAGGCCTTCTCGATCCTCTTCTTCATGAGGTAGTTCATCGGGCTTATTCCTGTGTCGTCTCTGAAAGCACGTGTGAAATAACCCTGACTTAAGAATACGTAGGCAGCAGCTTCGGAAACCGTGATTCCCTGATCGAAATTCTCGTCCATATACTGCTTGGCGATGGCAACGAGTTCTTTAGCCTTTCCGTTCTTAACGCGAAGGCTCTCTTCCCACTCGCCTCTTATTGCTCTTGAGAGGATTATCATGAGTTCTACCATAAGAGTATGTACCATGAAATCCTTTGCATAACGGTTCTCTGCTTCTTCGAGAACGATGCGCTCTGAAAGCTGGTTGATCTCCTTTTTCTCGTTGCCTTTGATAACGAAGAAAGGCTGTCTCGTGATGTCATTATCTTCAGTAACACCGAGGTCAGCAAACTTAAGGAAACTCTCCAAAGAGATCTTTGCCAAAGAACCCGGGATCGATACGCTCGGACCTGCGCTGTTGCTCTTTGCCTGAATTGTTTTGTTTGTCTTTCTCGATTCCTTGGTGGCTTCAAGATCTGAAATGTCATGAATAAATCCGAAATAGAGATTCAGCATGTCGGCCTTGCTGCTCTTGATTACCAGCTTGTGCCTTACCAGAGGTCTTATTACAACGACGGAACCCTTTGTAAGCGTAATCGTCTCGCTGCCGATGATAAGGTCGATCTTGCCTTCTCTCAAATAAAGAAGTTCATGCGAATTATGCATACTCTCATCAGGAAGTGAATCCTTCGTATCGTAAGAATGCTCTAATCCTTCGATTACAAAAGGCACCGAACCTTCAGATAAGAAAACATCATCTTCGATTGCAGAAAGAAGCTTGTTGCTCATAAGTTAGCCCTCTGTTCAGATAAAATTGATCGAGTCGATATAGATCTCGCCGTTGCGTTCTTTGTCTTCAATAAAGATCCTCAGCTTGTCGAGCTTGATAGGACCGTCTTCAGAATACTCAAGAGTGATCGTCTGCCATGTAAGCTGCTGCTTGATCTCGGCCTCACCGAAGTCTTCGACGATAAGCTTTTTCTTCTTCTGGTCGGGATTAAATACCGACAGCTGGATCCTTGATCTTCCCCAGATCTCAATGGGCGCGAAAAGCGAAGCGTACTCAAGACAGGGTTCAAATCCGTAAAGCGACTTGTCCGTCTCATAACGGATCCTCAAAGAAGCACTGCCCGTAAGCTTATGGATATTATCCTGGGATATGATTCCCTTACCCTTGAATGTTCTGTAGATCTCTAATGTCTCAAAGTCTGAATCGGGTGTTCTCTTGCCGACAAACTCAAGACAGTCGCAGCGTGTAAAGCTTAAGTCAGGTGCGAAGTATGCAGGATCCCTGTCGAATCTGAAAGGAAGGATCGGGAGGTCTTCACCGTTCTTAAGTGTCGCATCGTGAGGGAAAGGCGTAAATCCGTATGTGATGGACTGTGGTTCTTCGACATCGTCTCTCCATACCATTACGCACATTCCGTAAAGGCTCTTTGCGTGAGCCGGATAGAAGATACGGTCCTCACCTGCTACGGCAAATCCTGTTATCTCGCCTGATGCGTCATTGTAATTGAGTCCAGAACCCAAGTTGCTGAACTTGATGATCCTCTTGTTGCCTGCGATCTCGATGTCATTCGGTTCAGGTGAAGACTTACTCATCTTAGGTGAGAAGTGTGTGCCCAAAGCGATCGTAGCAAGTCTCATTCCGAGAATAAAGCTTATCGTCTTATCCGGAAGGAGCATGTCATGCATGCTTACGATTCCCGAAGGCATACTAAGGAGCTTTGTAAATGCCGTGAAATTCTCGTTGAATTCGAGAACGCTGTAAGGATTCTCGAAGTCAACGTCATTAGGATGCATCGTTACGAAAAGTATCGAAGGCATGACCGTCTCATCGAAAACTTCCTTCGGTTCGAATACTTCGGCAAGAGTCGTAAGAAGTCCCATGAGGAAAAGATCATATCTGTCGAAAAGGAGTTCTCCCTTGTCAGGCGAGAAGCAGAATCCTCTAACCGCAAGATTCTTCAAAGGCGCAAGCTTTGTCCTGTAAAGAATGGACATTCTGAACTTCTGCTTGATGAACTTCTTCTCATCTTCCTTTGTGAGCCTGCCGTCATCTTTTTTCTCGGGGACCATGCCGAAATCAAGCTGGCTTGCTGACGAGAATGAGATATTCTCCTTATGTCCCTTTGTCTCGTTAAGTGAACTGTCTCCTGACGTAGGAAAATCGATATCAAGAGGCTTTATGTCGTCAGGATCCTGACCTTCCAGTCTCTTGATCTCATCCTGCATCGAAATGTCGATATCACCGGACTCGATCGTCTCTTTGTACTCTTCCTTAAGCTCAACTGCCTTCTTCTTTTTCTCGTCGATCTCAAGAAGCTTCTTATAGCCTTCCTCGTCGAGATAAAGACCCATCTGCTCTACAACGTCCCTTAATGCTTCAACCCTGTCCATGGCAAAAGGAGCGATCCAGTTAAGGATGGTCGAATCGTTATATGAGAGATCTACTACACCTACAGGATAAGAAATCTGGTCACTCAATCTGTATGCGAAAGCAAAAGCGGAAGAAGAAACCTCAGAAAGCTTTGCTGTCTCGGTGACCTTGATCCACTCAGCTTCCTTGTAATGTGTCTTTTCTTCTGCAGGATATACCACCTCTCCCTTTTCGAGACCTGATCTTACGGGAGAGAAGAATCTCAGGTAATTCATTACCTTGCGCTTCAAAGGAGCCTTAGTGGCATTTGCTTCTTTCATAGGGATAGACAGGAAATCAGATCCCAAGAAGACCCAGACGTCACCGCATCGCAAGTCGGTCAGAGTGGTCTGGTCGGTAAGGCACTTAAACGAAAATGTATAAGAGTCGCTGGAAGCCTTATAAGGCGGGATCGTAAAACTGAACTTGCCCTTTGAGGACGTAGTGGTCTCACGGCTTAAGATGACACCGTAATCGGTATCGAGTTTACTGACCTTTCTGCCGTCCGTCGGGTCTTTGACTATTTCGAGAGTAACTGTAGCACTGGGTGCGGCAACACCCTCGATCTTAAGTTCTACACCCTGCTGGAATACGCACTTGCTTGAAAGCCAGCTGGGCAAAATAATCGGATTGATCTGCATCTTCCTAACCTCTTTAAAAGAAAATGACTTTATCCGAGTATTATAACATTAAAAGAAAAATAAATAGAATTTTCGAACGATTAGTGATCAAACGTCCGCAATAAGCACTTCAATGCCCTTTGCACGGCACAAAGCCACGCTCTCGGGAGAAGCGCCTGAATCAGTTACGAGATAATCGATCTTCTCGGCAGGGATGAACGAAGAAGCAGAATCAGCGCCCAGCTTTGTCGAATCGATCAGTGCAACGATCTTCTTGGCACGGTCTGCGCAAAGTCTCTTAAGCTCAAGCTCAAAGAAATTATCACCTGAAAGTCCGGCATCGGCAGAAAAACCGTTACCGGAAACGAAATAAAACTCAGCTGAAAGCCTTCCGATCATTTCTTTGGATGAAAGTCCCTCGATGGCACCCGAATGCGGTCTCAGCATTCCGCCCAGGATGATGATCGACTTGAAATTGCTGTTTCTCTGGAGTTCCATCGCAGTATGGATACCATTGGTGATAACTGTAACATCCTTAACTTTCTTGAGGTAAGGGATCATATGAAAGGTCGTTGAGCTCGCATCCATGAAAATCGTATTTCCGCTTCCTACAAGCGTTGCAGCCTTTGCACCTATGGCATTCTTAAGATCGACATGGGTAACGGCTCTGACCATATAGTTCTCGCCGCTGTAGGAAGGCATCTTGTGAGGAAGCTTGATACCGCCGTGGAATCTGACGATAGCGCCTTCTCTCTCAAGGGCTCTGATGTCAGTTCTGATGGTAGCTCCGGTGACGCCAAGACGCGTTGAAAGGACGGTCGTATTGATCTCGCCCTCTTCTTCCAAAATATCCAGGATCTGTTTTCTTCTGTCAGGAATTATCATTCCAAAATATTATCAAGTGAAAATCAGTTAGTCAATTCTTTTTTCACTTCGGACTTACATTTGAAAGTGCTGATAGTCTTTGGGGCTCGACCAGTTACCGCCCCATGTCCATCCGTAATTGATGAAAAGTTCATATGCCCTGTCGTCTGTAGTGATCATATGATCGCCGTCATATCTGTCGTATACATAGTCCGATGCATTATCATGAGAATAGTGGGCATCACCGTCAGAATCGTATGTAACATAAGGATTCTGCTGGGGATTGATGTCTATTGCCCTGCCCAGAGCATGCTTGGAAAGATTGCCTGAACCGGTTGCCGTTCTGTAGCAGAAACAGGACGTGTTATTTGCTTCAATCGAATACCAGTCCGAATCATCGGGATCACCTGCCCAGAAATCATCGATAAGATACATCGAATAAATCTCATAGCCTTCTGCACAAAGGGTCTCAAAGATATCCAGAACGTCTGAAACAACGAGTTCATTTACTATCATCTCACCGACCTGGTAATCACCGTCAAAGTTCACGTGAAGCATCTTGAGATATCTCAGATCGCTCAGATCGATATTGTCATTATCGACATAAGACTGGCCGTAGATCCTCTCATAAACGCTGTCGCCCTCTTCGATCTCCTCAGAAGTGAAATACTGAGATAGGTTATCCGTATCGATCTCATCGCGGCTCAAAACCGTTCCTGCGCTTAAATTCCTTATACTCGTTAACTTCTCGGGTTCAGGTTCCGGCGTGGGTGTGGGTTCTTCAGTCGGTGTGGGTTCAGGAGTAGTCTCTGTTGTTTCTTCAGTTGTCTCAGAAGTCTCGGGAGCCGTTGTCTCTGAAGTAACAGAAGTAGTACTTACAACATCCGTCACGCTTTCAAGTGAAACATCAGTTGCTTCAGTCATTCCTGCCGACAACAGTTTATTCTCATCACCGCCCCGCGAAAACTTAATGACAAAGATTATCGTTCCGCCTACAACTATGCACATTCCTGCAATAAGAAGGGCCGTGATTATGTTTTCTCTGCGCTTTCTTTTCTCAGACACAAATAAACTCCTAAGTAAAAATGAAAGTTTCTTATGACTTCCCCGACAATCTTATCACAGAGTTTCATTTTTACTATACTAATGACATGATTATGATATTTAGCAATCAAAGTGATATAATGGTCGCCGATGAGCGCCTGTGGTGAAATTGGCAGACACGCCAGATTTAGGTTCTGGTGCCGTGAGGTGTGCAGGTTCAAGTCCCGTCAGGCGCACCAATCAAAACCCTTGATTCCATTGAGTTTCAAGGGTTTTACTATTTCTTAAGACACTGTTTGGGCACTGCTCACCGAATTAAATAGAAATAATCATTATTGAATAATGAAGGCAGGGACAGCCAGGCATGGTTTCTTTAGCTCCATTATGAAGATTACCTCCTTCACTTTTTAAGTCAATGGAGGACTAAATCATGGAAGAAATCTGGAAAGATGTTAAGGGCCACGAAGGTCATTATCAAGTAAGCAGCTTAGGTAGAGTAAGAAACCTCAAAACAGGTAAGTTTCTAGGTGTTAGAAAACGCAGTATAGGTATGCGGTATGAATACATTGATTGTACCTTAGGCCCTATACATAGATTAGTAGCAGAAGCTTTTATTCCGAACCCAGACAACAAGCCAGAAGTTAATCACATAAACTTCGACAAGACAGACAATCGTGTAGAAAACTTGGAGTGGGTCACTAAGAAGGAGAATCTACACCATAAAGCATCTTATGGTAAATCACAGAAGTACTTGAAACTGATGTATCAATTCCGTTATATTCAAGAGCTTCACAAAATCTACGATAGTATCAAAGATGATAATGGGCTTGCTGATGTATATACTATCGCTAGAGAATTGAAAACAGATGTAAGAACAATAGCAAATATCGCTAAGTTAGAGCCAGGTAGATGGGCATACTGTAAGAAGACTCACGCTATTAAATATATCAGCAAATAGAACCTAATATCTATTTAATATTATCTAAAAGAGGTTATATCATTAGAATATAAGAACAGCGAAAAGATAACAAACAGCTCCCAAGCCAACGGGAGCTATTTTTATTTATAAGGACAAAAATGACAAAAGGAATTAAATATCGTTCAGTACCAGTAAGCAGATTACCGGGATACAGAGGAAACGATAGCGACTGGAACCGAGCAAGAAAAACAGTATTAGCAAGTCAAGATAGATGCGGCATATGCGGTAACCCTGTAGACAAGACACTGAAATGGCCTAATCCTCTGTGTGCCACAGTAGACCATATCATACCAATTATAAAAGGAGGCGCTCCAACAGACCTCCACAATCTGCAGTTAGCACATTGGTGTTGTAACAGGCAAAAAGCAGACAAGTTGGCTCAGCAGATAAGAGAAGCGAAGCCTGAAGAACCGGAAGGAAATGAAGTAAACAACAGAGACTTGCCTTTATCTAGAGACTGGTACACCTACAAGGCCTGAATGGTGGGGGTAGTGTAACCCCTTATCCTTTGATGAACATACCAAACCATTATACGAGTTAAAAATACGCTCGCTTTTTATAAATAAGTAATTAATTAATAAGGAGTACCTAATGGGGGAAATTAGAAAGATAAATCCTTATGATTTCAGCACTGTTGCTGTTGATGAGGCTAGGGGGTATGCAGATGTTTTCGAAACCGATATTTACCTACTAAATTACAAAAAATGGATTTTAGTAGGTAATTTCTATCTGAATATCCGCTTGAATGACGCCTAATAGAACTCCTATACCCGTTAAGACTTCGAAAAACATGGCAAAATCAGCTTCAAACACCACATTCAACATTCAAAACGGGCTGATTATGGGTCATATACCCCCACCCCCTTACCTACCAAATTCGAAAAATCGGATTTTAGTAGGTAAATTCGAATTTGAAACCTCAAATTGTGTAGGTAGTTATACCGCCTCATAGGGATTTAATAAAGACCTCCGAAACCGTTGAAAATAAAGGATTTTTCGCACCCTGCTCACCTTATCCCTTTATACGATTTCAC
>Ga0256404_1000861_pt1 | contig 77682 bp, 63 predicted proteins | sample RumenRJG_01DNA_FD_185990 | JGI IMG/M metagenome (GOLD analysis project Ga0256404, IMG submission 185990) | Bovine rumen microbial communities from Lethbridge, Alberta, Canada - RJG_01 | ecosystem: Host-associated > Mammals > Digestive system > Stomach > Rumen | place: Canada: Alberta | collected...
AATGAGTATAGATAACTGCAAATAACAGTTTGTAGGGGAGTTCTGATACTCCCCTATAAAAATGGCTATTTATCAACTGTTTGTTGTGACATAGCCAATGTTTTTAAATGGATACCTGCCGGCTCCTATGTTTTCTATGATCTTATAGTCTGGGCTGATACTTTTCGCATTGCCCTATTCTGTTTTTTAAGAGATTTATTTAATGCCCGGCCATATAAGCCGCAACACGTTTTCCTACATTATCCTTTATGTTGCTATAGTAGTAGGTATAATCGCTGGCGTGGCGTCCGTCCGGTCCGAAGAACTCGGCTGCGGTTCTGGCGTTTTCCTCGGGCATTGGTTCAACCTTTGCATGAGTTACGACCACACCGCGGGCGAGATTGATCTGCGCATCCGCACCCATATCGCCTATCGTGACCTCACCGGTTTCTTCGTTTTCCACGAGAGATCCCAGGTTCATGCTGGCCGGAGCGTAGGTTTCATCAAGCTTCCAGTTGAGGGGGTTAATGCTTCTGGTGTTAGGCAGTACAACGACGTTGTGAGCATTAGTCTCAACGTTCTTAGGACCCTCTGTATTCCATGCTATTATGACGCCTGTGTCGGTTTCGCCGGTGGCGAACTTAAGGTGCGGGTTGGCCGCAAGATACTCGTCTGTGACGGAGTAGCCGATGGTGTAGGCTGCGACCATGCGTGCATAGTAATCCGGATGATCCTTAAAGTAAGTACGAAGCAATACCAGAACCATGGCTGAGCCCTGGCTATGACCTGCGATGATAAAAGGACGACCACCGTTGTAGTTTTCAAAATAGTAGTCCAGGGCAGTAGTTATATCGTCCATGGGCATGCCTGCAAAAGCAGCATCTGCGGTTCCGGTTTTCTTAAACATTTCTCCAGCATACTTTAAGCCGGACTGGCGGTAGTACGGGATGAAAAGGTTGGTGGCATCCTCATAAGTAGTCGCATGCAGCTGGTACTCCTGTTCCGCACCCTGCAGCATCTCTTCATTGTCTAGGCTGGCAAAGTCGGGGGCACCTTCTGCAAAGCTTCCCATGATATACTCCGTCGCATAGACATAGAAGGTATCAACATCCTTGGTGATTTCCGGAAGCTTGCACCAGCATTCTTTCCTGGAATAGTCGGGTGCAATACCTAATGTATCTGATGAAAGGTTGTTGCTCATTATTTCTCCTCTCTGCTTTTTATTTTACGGTTCAGCCTGTGGACTATGAGGAACAGGCTGAACTGTTAACAAATACTTTTATTTTACTTTCTTTCCGCCAAAGTAAACTTCCTCCGGCTTGTTGAAGCTGAATCCTTCTTTTTCGGCTGTGAGCAGGTCTTTGTCGAATACAAGGAAGTCTGCATCCTTTCCTACAGTTATGGAACCCTTTTTGGATTCGATGCCAAGCTGTTCTGCTCCGTTTATCGTATATCCAACCAGCATCTCCTCAATTGTCATTACCTCTTTTTCAGGAGGAAATACCTCAGGGAATCTGGCAAATTCGTAATTCCTGGTCTTTTCTGTGATCAAACGTGTCATTCCGACTTCCATGCCAAGATACGGATTCCAGGTCATAAAGTCTCCGAAGACAATGTTGTCACTTGACCATGCTACCTTGGCACCGGTGTCCCAGAGAGTTCTGCAGCGGAACTGCTTTTTGGAACGCTCCTCACCGAGCCATGTAGCACTGAAAGTCGGATCTCCGGCGTGCCAGTGCGGTGTGAAGTTTGCATATACGCCAAGCTTTGCAAAACGATCGAGATCCGCATCATCCTGGATTTCAAGATGTGCACAGGTGACTCTCACTTTGAGGTCATCTCCCATTTCTTTTCTGGCCATCTCTACTCCATCCAGAACTGTTCGTGATGCACGCTCTCCAACGGTGTGAAGGTGAAGATCCAGATTTGCATCATTAAGATTCTTTAAAAGCTTCGCGATTCCCTCTGCAGTGAAAGCGGTAGATCCCAGTGTATGGATATCCACATAAGGTGTTACCATTGCGGCGGTATGGATTTTCTGGGTACCATCCATGAAAATCTTCATGGTATGAACATTCAGGTGCTCAGTGTTGTACTCACGCTGTATACGCTTAAGCTGCTCCAGACCTTCTTCTGCATCCTTCTCGGCATTGATAACAAGGCTTCCGTCGATGTATACGGGAAGCTTTCCCTGCTTATCAAGTTCGCAGAGACGCTTATAGACCTTCTCGTGGAATTTCATATCTCCCGGAAGTCCCGCATCAAATACTGCGGAAACACCGTATTCGACTGAAAAATCTATCCAACGCTTAAGTGCTGCGTCAACCTGCTCATCGCTAAGCTCCATTCCGTTGTCAAGAATGATGCGAACTTCTGTTGCGCCTTCATACATATTTCCGGTCACATGTCCGTCTTTCCTTACGTAAAAGGCAAGTCCCGGGATAGGATCCGGCGTGTCGTCATTAATCCCGTGCTTTTCAAGAATCTTTGAGTTTACCCAGATACTGTGACCTTCACCTTCCTGAATCTGAAGCTCGGCATCAGGACATATAGCGTCGAGCTCCTCTTTTACGATATCCTCTCCCTTAAGGTATTTCTTTTCCAAAAAGAATCTGTAGCGCTTCTGCCCCGGATGCTCTTTGATGAACTTTGTCATCAGGTCAAATGCCTCCTGCTTGCCGTCCGGCTCAAGGCGCTCATCGATGACTGCGTACTCAAAACCTACGGGAATGGTGATATGAACATGGCTGTCGATGATGCCGGGCATGATGAACTTTCCGCCGAGGTCTGTAACCTCTCCCTCATACTCCGAAAGACCTGCTTCGTCTCCCACATAGACAAATTTGCCGTCCTTTACCACAAGCGCTGCAGCCTGTGGATTGGCCTTGTCTGATGTGAAGATTTTCGCGTTCTTGATGATCTTATCTGCTTTCATGCTTTGCTCCTTTGAAAAATATATTCTTTATCCGCCAGCTTTTTTGTCTTCTCAAAAAAGCCTGTTAACACATACATAAGTTTTATCGACAGAAGTTCCTTCTCATATAATTTTAAATTCGGAATAATTGTCCGCCACACGATCAGGCAGCAAAGTCATGTCATGGCAGACCATAAAAGTTTCTTTTTCGAGATGTAACTAAGGAGACGTGGCCTGATAAGAAAAAAAGTACTTCTCAGGTACATAGAGTTACCTTTGAAGTACTTTTATTTCACTTTATAGTCTAAAAACCCACGTAATTTCAAGCTTTTTTCTCGAAATCATGCGGTTTATTCTGGTTTGTCATCCTTCCCGTATATGAGTAGAAGTATGTTTTCATCATCCCATTGTAGATCTTACGGTTCTTGTCAGCCTTGCCGAGGTACTTCTCTGAATCCTCCCAGGCAGTGATGACATGCATAGCCCAGCTGTCGAGACTCTGGTAAGCTTCCTTGAGCTCTGTGTAAAGCATGGGAAGATTTCTCTTGTCCTCGATACGCTCGCCGTAAGGCGGGTTTGTGATGATGTAGCCTGCCTTTCCGCTGTGTGAGAAGTCCGCAAGATCACGTACCTGAAGGTGGATGATCTTGTCAACTCCTGCACGCTCCGCATTCTCTCTCGCTACCGGTATAACATCAGGGTTAATGTCATAGCCCTGGATGTCGATCTTCTTTCCTTCAGCTGTCATGCCGGTCTCAAGAAGCTGAGTGTCAACCATCTCGTTTGCTTCGTCGAAAGCATTGTACCAAAGCTTCTTATCGATGAAGTTGGTCCATGTCTCGGATATGAAAGCTCTGTCCATACCGGGAGCAATGTTTGCGGCCATCATGGCTGCCTCGATAACAAAGGTTCCTGAACCGCACATAGGGTCGACCAGAGCATGGTTTTTGTTCCAGCCTGACTGCATGAGGAGGGCTGCCGCAAGAGTCTCTGTAATAGGAGCAAGACCCTGCTTCAGACGATAGCCTCTCTTGTGGAGAGACTCACCTGAGGTGTCGAGACAAACTGTAAATTCATCCTTATAGGCAAAGACTCTAACCGGATATTTTGCACCGTGCTCTTCAAACTGGGAAATGCCGAAATGCTCGCCCAGCCTTGCAACCATAGCCTTCTTCATGATGGACTGAATGTCTCTGGTAGAGAAAAGCTTTGACTTAACGGAGCTTGCCTTTGTCACCCAGAAGCTGCCGTCTACAGGAATGTACTCCTCCCATGGAAGCTTTTTTGTTGCCTGGAACAGCTCTTCCCAGGTTTCAGCCTTGAAAGAACCAACCTTAAGAAGGATTCTCTCAGGTGTACGCATGAAAATGTTTGCACGGCAGATGGCATCGGCATCGCCTATGAAGCCTACACGTCCGTCGGTTACGGTAGTGATATCGTAACCAAGGTCTATGACTTCCTTTTTTGTTACTGCTTCAAGACCAAAATGGCAGGGAGCTACTAATTCGAATGTTTTCATATTTTTCCTTTTCTATTTAAAAGACGGATCTGAATGCGTGGATTTTAATCTCAGCATTACAAATCCGTCATCCATGATTACCGTAAAAATTTATTTATCAGCCATACAATACAGAAGGCTACCATTATAGTCGGGAGGTACGGTGACAGGATGTACAGAATACCGCCCACAACGTTTATAATCACTTCAAGTATGAGGAAGAAGATGATAAAGGCAATGAGACAACCCCAGCCGCTGGTGCTGAAGATATGTCCGTAATTACCGTTTTTTTCACCTCTGAAGAAGTCACCGAAACCGGAACGGTTGTTGTCGTTCCTTGTGCCTTCTTCTGAATAACTCTTCTGCTCACGACGGTTCTCATCCTGATAACCCTGCTTAGGCTCATCGTTTTCAGACTCTGAGTAGGATGAACTTTCGGCATTTCTGTAGGATTTATCTCTTTCGAACTCAAGGGCGTCAGAATAAGGTTCTGTATCTATGGTTCCTCTGATTTCTTCGTCCTGATTTGCAACAGGATCCCCCGCTGCCTCTGCAGTATCGATGATGGTCTTTGCAAGGAGTCTCGGAGAGCCTAATTCCTCAACCACTTCCGATTCTGATCTTCCCTTACTTACTTCGCCGCTGATATAGTTGTCATAGTAAGCAAGCTGTTCACGTATGATCTGATCGGATACGTTGAGATTGAGCTGCACCGTTAAATCATGGAGGAATTGTTCTTTTGTCACTAGTATGTCCTCTCTCTCGAGTTTAGTCATTAATAGAATAAACCGAGACTGGCATATGATGCAAGTCTCGGCCGTAAAGTTCATATAAAATTCACTTCTATTCTAAGCAGTTCATGTTAAAACAAAGCATAGTCTGCCGGCTGATTATCGGGCAAATCTTTATTATCCATGACACTTATAGCCGAGCGGGAGAAAAAATCCCGTTCGAACGAAAAATCAGTTTTCTTCTACGGATTCTTCAGGCTTCTCGTCAGGAACTACTGCGATTCCGAGATCTACGAGCTGCTGCTCATCAAATACAGGAGCCGGAGCTTCCATCATAGGATCTGAGCCGTCCTTAACCTTCGGGAAGGCGATAACATCACGGATAGTATCTGATCCAACCATCCACATGGCAAGTCGGTCAAGACCGTAAGCAAGACCTGCGTGAGGCGGAACACCGTACTTGAAGGCCTGCATAAGGAATCCAAACTGCTCGTTTGCCTTTTCAGGTGTGAAGCCAAGCTTCTCAAGCATCTTCTCCTGAACATCTGCCTGGTGGATTCGAACTGAACCACCGCCAAGCTCTGTACCGTTAAGAACGATATCGTAAGCCTTGGCACGAACTGCGCCCTGATCTGTATCAACCAGAGGAAGATCCTCATCCATAGGCATTGTGAACGGATGATGCATAGCCTGGAATCTGTCAAGCTCCTCTGACCACTCGAACATAGGGAACTCTGTAACCCAAAGGAACTTCCATGCGCTTCTGTCGATGAGCTCGAGATCTGCACCCAGCTGGAGACGAAGTGCTCCGAGGGAATTCCATACAGTAGTTTTCTTTGTATCTGAAACGATCATGAGCATATCGCCCGGCTGACCGCCCATTGCATCAACAAGAGCCTTAAGCTCCTCTTCTGTCATGAACTTTGCGAAGGAGGACTTGTAAGTACCATCCTCGTTGATTGCAAGGTAAGCAAGACCCTTTGCGCCATAGCCCTTAACGAACTCTGTGTACTTGTCAATCTGCTTACGAGGCATCTTTGCCTGGCCCTTAACATTGAGACCCTTGATCACACCGCCGTCCTTAGCGCAGTTTGCGAATACGGCGAAACCACAATCCTTAACAGCCTCGGTAACATCCTGAAGAAGCATCTCGAAACGCATATCAGGCTTGTCTGAACCGTAGTTGTTCATAGCATCTATCCACTTCATACGGCGGATAGGAAGCTCAATGTCTACATTGCAGATCTCCTTGAAGATGTACTGAAGGAGTCTCTCATTAACCCCGATAACGTCATCAACATCAACGAAGGAAAGCTCCATATCTACCTGTGTAAATTCCGGCTGACGGTCTGCACGGAGATCCTCGTCACGATAGCATCTTGCAAGCTGGAAGTAACGGTCAAAGCCTGATACCATGAGAAGCTGCTTAAGAAGCTGCGGTGACTGCGGAAGAGCATAGAAGGAACCGTGGTGCATACGTGAAGGTACAAGGAAATCTCTTGCTCCTTCAGGGGTTGACTTGATAAGTGTAGGAGTCTCTATCTCCAGGAATCCGTTGTCCATCATGAACTTGCGGATGTAGAAGGCAAGCTTTGCACGGGTCATGATACGCTGTGCAAGCTCAGGCCTTCTGAGGTCGAGATATCTGTACTTGAGACGAACATTCTCATTTGTTGCGATTCCGTCCTCGATAGGGAATGGCGGAGTCTCTGACTCGGAAAGGATACGAAGTGATCTTGCTGAGATCTCGATGGAACCGGTCTTCATGTCCTTGTTGGCATCCTTACCGCGGGAACGAACGATACCGGTTACTGCAATTACGAACTCTGAGCGAAGCTTTGCTGCTTTCTCAAATACCTCTGATCCACAGTCTGCTTCCTCAAAAATGATCTGTAAGATTCCGGAACGATCACGAAGATCTGTGAAGATAAGACCACCCTTGTTTCTGGACTTCTGAACCCAGCCCATCATGGTCACTTCTTTTCCGATAAATGATTCATCAAGCTCTGTACATCTGCACGTTCTGTGCAGACCTTTCATTGACTCTGCCATAAGTATTACCTCTATATTATTAATTGATGATGAGTTGTCCAATGTTCAGGCTTCTCATCTATGTAAATGCCGCCCGGTTTAGACGACAGTACTATCTGTTTAATTGTAACCTCGCATAAATCGATATGCGGGATTAGCTATTGAACATTTACCTCACATAAATAGATATGCGGGATGACATTTAAACATTAAAGTAAAAAAGTGATTTAATAGGTGCTTTTAATTAAGAGCATCCTGGTAAAACTCTTTGAATTCTGTATAGCCTTCCTGTGTGAGCTGCTCCTTCTGGAACTTCTTGTTCTTGTTCATGCGGGAAACCAGAACTGTTTCACCCTTTGCACGAAGCTCCATGGCTTCATTGAGAGCCTCCGCAGTCTTCTCCGCATCAAGGTTCTTGTCAAGGAGGAATGCTGTCTTCTTATTCTCTCCCGGAACATGCTCGTCGGCATCCAGCATGATGGTGATGATACGCTCAAAACCGATGGAGAATCCGACAGCCGGTGTATCTTGTCCTGTGAACTTTCCTACCATCTTGTCATATCTTCCGCCGCCGCCTACTGAACCGCCGAAGCCTTCAGCACGGATCTCGAAGATAGGTCCGGTGTAGTAACCCATGCCGCGAACGAGAGTAGGATCGAATTCGACATTAACCTTAACACTCTTCACTTTGGCAATAGCTTCTACTATCTCGGCAAGGTTCTTTGTCACGCTTTCGGGAAGAACGTCTTTCAGCTTCTCGCCAAGTGAACGGATGTCCTGAGCCTCTGTACCGATGCTTCCAAGGAGAGTCTGATACTTGTCGATAACTTCCTCTGCATATCCGAGTGAAAGAAGCTCTTCTTTCACACCTTCGTTTCCGATCTTATCTGCCTTATCGAGGCTGATGCAAACCTTCTCGAAATCCTCCTCGGGGAAGCCGGCATATGCCTGCATGCCGCGAAGGATCTCACGGTCGTTGATGACGATCTTGAAGTTGTACTTCTCGCCGAAACCTATGCGGTTAAGAAGAGTTGAGATCGCAAGGATAAGCTCGATTTCGGAGACATTGGAACCATCACCGAAAATGTCTATATCGCACTGTACGAACTCACGGAAACGTCCTTTCTGAGGACGGTCTGCTCTGAATACAGGTCCGATCTGAAGCGCCTTGAAGGGGCTTGGGAGCTGTGCCTGATTCTGGGAATAAAAACGGCTTAAAGGAAGTGTAAGGTCATATCTGAGACCTGAATCGCTGAGATCGTCGAGGCTGCCGTTCTGATAGGCTGACTCAAGCTTGTCGCCGCGCTTCATTACCTTAAATATGAGCTTTTCATTGTCACCGCCCTGCTTGCTGAGGAGGTTTTCTATATGCTCCACAACCGGGGTTTCGATCTCTGTAAAACCAAATTCCTTATATGTTCTTCTGATCTCTGAGAGAACATACTGGCGGAGTTCCATCTCACGGGGAAGGATATCCTTCATGCCTGTTACAGGCTTTTTCTTTAATGCCATTTTCATACCTCAATATCAATAAATTTACGGTCAACTATTATATCAATATTCTATAACTACCGCAAGGTAAAGTTCAGCCGGGTCATGCTAAGACCGGTCAGAAAATGCAAGGGACGCGTGCCGGCCCACGAGATTGAAAGAACAACCTGCACATTCATGTTCGCCCCGGCTGCACTAAAGCGCATCCGGTTCGTACATGCCTGTGCCGTATGTTCTTTCAACCCGCAAGCCTTGGCACACATCCCTTGCATTTTCTTACATATTCTTTTTCCTGGGCGATTAACAGTTTAGTGGATTCCCACCCACGACTGAACTTTTATCATCATAGATATTTTAGAGATATTTCTTCATTGTGTCGTCTATATCAAGGGTTGCGAAGTAGTCGGCAGGTGTCTGGGCACGGCGGATGAGCTTCACTGAGCCGTCTTCTCTCAGGAGAAGCTCGGCGGACCAGAGCTTTCCGTTGTAGTTGTAGCCCATGGCGAAACCGTGTGCTCCGGCATCGTGAATGAAGAGGTAATCTCCCTTCTCAAGCTCCGGAAGTTCACGGTCGATGGCAAACTTGTCGTTGTTTTCGCAAAGTGAACCTACAACATCGTAAACCTTGTCTGCGGGTGCATTTTCTTTTCCGAGAACGGTGATGTGATGGTATGAACCGTACATGGCAGGTCTCATAAGATTAACTGCGCAGGCATCAACTCCGGCGTACTCCTTGTAGGTGTGCTTGAAGTGGATGACCTTTGTGATGAGAGCGCCGTAAGGACCTGTCATGAATCTTCCCATCTCTGTAAAGATACTGATGTCTCCCAGGCCGTTTGGAACCAGTACCTCGTCAAAAACCTTATGTACACCTGCACCGATGACTTCAATGTCATTGCCCTCCTGGTCGGGCTTGTAAGGAATGCCTACACCTCCGGAAAGATTGATGAAGTTAAGCTCAACTCCGGTCTCGTTTTTGATTCTTACAGCAAGCTCAAACAGCTGCTTTGCAAGTGTTGGATAATAATCATTGGTTACTGTATTGGAGGCAAGGAAGGAATGCATTCCGAAACGCTTTACACCCTTTGATTTAAGGATCTTGAAGCCTTCGATGATCTGGTCTGTGGTCATTCCGTATTTGGCATCCTGAGGGTTGTCCATGATGGTATTGGCGATCTGGAAGTATCCGCCCGGATTGTAACGGAGTGACATGGTCTCTGGGAAAGAACCCAGTGTCTCTTCAAGCTCTTCGATATTTGTGAAGTCATCGAGATTTATGATGCCTCCAAGCTTGTCAGCGAAAACATACTCGGAAAGAGGTGTTTCGTTGGAAGAAAACATTATATCATGACCGGAAAAACCGCAGGCATCTGACATCTGAAGCTCTGTAAGTGAACTGCAGTCGGTTCCGCAGCCCTCTTCCTTTAAGATTTTCAGTATAGAAGGGTTAGGACATGCCTTTACCGCAAAATATTCCTTAAAGCCCTTGTTCCAGCTGAAGGCCTTCTGTACCTTTCGTGCATTCTCACGGATGCCCTTTTCATCGTAAAGATAAAAAGGTGTGTCATAGGTTTCAGCTATCTTCTGAATCTGCTCAAGAGTTGCGTAGGCTTTTTTCATATGAATTCTCCTCATCTAAAAATGCTGGTTTCCCGACGTATATATCTGACATACATGTTCAGGTCTCTTCGGCTCAGCGATTGTTTTAAAAAAGACCTCACAAATATGAATATCTGTGAGGCCTTGTATTAACATTGGTTTGCAGGAAAGAGTCTACTCTGTCTGCTTTTATTTTATCCGGAGGGGACGGTTCTCGCCGGTGAGAACCGTCCCTTCCGGATTTTTTGACCTTTTGCGTTAAATGATAACTCATATTGCGCAAAAGTTAAAATAATTTTTAGTTTATGCTCCCATTACTCTCATGATATTTGTAGGAGTAACCGGCTGATTGCGTGTAAGTCTGGAAAGGATACCCGCTGTGATTACGCAAATGTCACCCTTCTCAACGATTCCGCGGCTGCGGAGCTCATCCATGGAGTTCTCAAAGAGCTCATCGGTTGTATCGGATCTCTTTGCCCAGATAGGAGTAACGCCCCAGAGGAGCATCATCTGACGAACTGTTGCCTGGCTTGGTGACATTGCATATATAGGTGTTGCAGGACGATACTTAGAAATAAGTCTTGCGGTTGAACCTGTAAGTGAAGGAACTATAAGTGCCTTTGCGTTAAGCTCTGAAGCAGTTGTTACGGAAGCCGCACAAACAGCGTTGGAGATATTAGCATAGGTGCTCTGATCAACCTTACGGTTCTTATAAGCGCTGTAGTCAAGGAACTGCTCTGTATACTCAACGATGGAAGCCATCATCTCAAGAGCTTCCACAGGATACTTACCTGCAGCGGTCTCGCCTGAAAGCATTACCGCATCTGTGCCGTTATATACTGCATTGGCAACGTCTGTAACCTCGGCTCTTGTAGGACGCGGATTACGGATCATGGAATCCAGCATCTGAGTTGCGGTGATTACAAGCTTTCCTGCATAGTTGCACTTTTTGATCATTTCCTTCTGAAGCTGTGGAAGACGTTTTGCCTCGATCTCAACACCAAGGTCGCCACGTGCAACCATGATACCGTCAGCAGCTTCAATGATCTCATCAAGATTGTCGAGACCTTCCTGTGACTCGATCTTTGCGATGATCTTCATAGTTGAACCGGCATTGTCGATGATCTCACGGATCTGACGGATGGTCTCTGCATTACGGACAAAAGATGCCGCAACGAAATCAAATCCGACCTCGAGACCAAACTTGATATCAGCGATATCCTTATCGGTAAGTCCGGGGAGCTTAATGCTTACGTTCGGAACATTTACGCCCTTCTTCTCGCCAAGCTCACCACCGTTTGTTACTTCGCAATGAATCTCAGCTCCTTCAACCTTCTTTACAACGAGACCGATGAGACCGTCGTCGATAAGGATAACATTACCCTCTTTAACGTCCTCATTGAGACCGTCATAGTTGATATAAACCTTGTCCTTTGTTCCCATGCACTCTTCTGTTGTGAGGATGATGGATGCTCCTGTCTCGAGGGTAACCTTCTTGTGATCCTCAAGCTCGCCTGTACGGATTTCAGGTCCCTTTGTATCAAGAAGAGCTGCTATCTCTCGTCCGCTGTCTTTTCTTGCTTCCCTAAGAAGTGTAAGTCTTTCAAGGTGCTCCTGATGGCTGCCGTGCGAAAAGTTGAAACGTGCTACGTCCATGTTCTCGGCAAGCTTTCTAAGGATATTGTAATCATTTTCATTAGGTCCAAGTGTACATACAATTTTAGTCTTTCTCATTAAAATCCTCCTGGAATATTTATCTAAAATCATTTATATGGAAAACATTGTTATTCTTTGGTCTCTGATTGGTAAGAAAGAAAAACAATGCCACATTCAAAAGTGATAATGCGATGGCTACCTTGGTGCTGAAATCCGGTGTGGATATAAATATGAAAAGGTAGAGTACCACTTCTGCTATGGCGAGCCACTGTGCTTTTATCGGTATGAAAAAATACAGATAGAATACACTGTCCGGAAAAGTAAGCGCATATGCCAGGAATATACTGAAGGTCATATACGTCGGGTAAAGCTGGAGAGGTATACCTGTAACAATGTAGAAAAGCAGTGATGTTACTACCAGCATCAGGACTCCGGTAAAATAAAAGAAGTTATACTTAAATGTTCCCCACAATCTCTCCAGGGTGGAACCGAGGCTGTAATAAACAAATACAGCTATGACCATCCATATAGGTGAAGTGGAAGGCGGGTAAAACAGAAAAGTTACTATACGCCAGATGTGTCCGTGAAGTATGGCTTCCGGATCAAGATCCAGATAATAGTAATACAGCAGCGGATTAAACATTTGGATAAGAAACCCCACTACGTAGATAACGCAGATGTATTTCATGAGATCGGGGATGGCATATTTCCCGAGTTTTCTTTCAAGCTTTTGATAAAATGTCAACTCTCATTCTCCTCTGTAAATGTAAGATTTTTACCGTTTATCTCTGACATACAGATGCAGATCTATCCGGTTCCTTAAAGTGTATTTTGTTTCTTTTTGGGAAACACTTGCATTTAGTGTGCGTCCTCATTTATATCTCTTATAAGTTTACTATTTTTATAAGAAGAACACACTCTTTATTGCAAAAAAATTTCAATACAGTATATAAGCACTTTGGGTGTTTTTCAAGACAGAAAAGACATTTATTCACAAAAGTTTTACATTATCACAGTTGAATGGCTCTTTCCTAAATGTTAATATAGGTCTTTAGTTTGTGCCTTTTAATAGGTAGAAAACAAAGTATCTGATCCGGCTGATCAGTAGATGGTTTTATCGCTGAAAGTCTTAAGATACCAGCCGGATAAAATTTTCCGGCTCAAGGGATGTTTTAAATGGGGTTTTAATATATGCAGAAAAACAGACTTGGAATTGATATAGGTTCGACAACTGTCAAGATTGCGATCATGGATCAGGATGAGAAGCTCCTGTTTTCTGATTATCGTCGTCATCATGCGGATATTCAGGGGACTCTTGCGGATATCCTTGAGGAAGCAAAAAAGCAGTTGGGAGAGATGAGCCTTTCTACAGTGGTTACGGGGTCCGGAGGACTTACTCTCAGTAAACATATGGATGCAGCCTTCTGTCAGGAGGTTGTGGCCGTTGCGACAGCATTGAAGGCTTACAGGCCGGATACGGATGTGGCTATAGAGCTTGGTGGAGAGGATGCCAAGATCATTTATTTTAAAGGTGGAATCGACCAGCGAATGAACGGAATTTGTGCAGGAGGAACGGGTTCCTTCATTGACCAGATGGCATCGCTTCTTCATACAGATGCTGCAGGGCTTAATGTTCTCGCAAAGGACTATCAGATGATATATCCTATCGCCGCAAGATGTGGCGTTTTTGCAAAAACCGACATTCAGCCGCTTATAAATGAAGGTGCAGCCCGTGAGGATCTTGCCGCATCTATTTTCCAGGCGGTGGTGAATCAGACCATATCGGGTCTTGCCCAGGGTAAGCCCATCAGAGGACACGTTGCATTTTTAGGCGGTCCTCTTCATTTCATGCCTGAATTAAGAAAAGCATTTATACGTACTCTGAACCTCCAGGGTGACGAAATTATCGAGCCTGAAAACAGCCATCTTTTTGCTGCCATAGGCTCCTGTCTTAACTGCCCTGAAGATGCGAAGGAAGAATCTGTCTCTCAGCTTATCAATATGCTCCGTAACGGAATCAGGATGGATGCAGAGATAAAGAGAATGGAGCCTCTCTTCGGGAATGAGGAAGAATACAGGAAGTTCAGTGTCCGTCATGACAAAGCAAAGGTACGGACTGCCGATCTTTCACAGTACCATGGTAATGTTTATCTCGGTATAGATGCGGGCTCCACTACCACAAAGCTTGCCCTTGTATCTGAGGAGGGTGAACTTCTTTACAGATTTTACAGAAACAACAACGGATCTCCTATCGCAACAGCGATAGAATCCATGAAAGAGATACGGGATCTCCTTCCGGAAGATGCCCGCATCGCCTACAGCTGCTCCACAGGATACGGTGAAGCCCTGCTTAAGGCTGCCTTCCAGCTGGACGAGGGGGAGGTAGAGACCATTTCCCACTACTATGCGGCTTCATTCTTTGATCCTAAAGTAGACTGTATATTGGATATCGGCGGACAGGACATGAAGTGCATCCGCATTAAGGATGGCACAGTTGATTCCGTACAGCTTAACGAGGCCTGCTCCAGCGGCTGCGGTTCCTTCCTGGAGACATTTGCAAAATCCCTTGACTATTCGGTTATAGATTTTGCCCATGCTGCGCTTTTTGCCGAAAATCCTACGGATCTTGGTTCCAGATGTACTGTTTTCATGAATTCCAACGTAAAACAGGCACAGAAGGAAGGTGCAACTGTTAATGACATCTCCGCAGGACTTGCATACTCGGTTATCAAGAATGCTTTATTTAAGGTTATAAAGGTAACTGAGGCAAAGGATCTGGGAGAACACATCGTTGTCCAGGGCGGAACCTTCTACAACGATGCGGTGCTCCGTGCTTTTGAGAATCTTTTGGGAGCTGATGTGGTAAGACCTGACATCGCCGGAATCATGGGCGCCTTTGGTGCCGCTCTCATTGCCCGTGAAAGATATCACATGGCAAATGAAAAGATCAAAAAGATGAAGCCTACAGAGGAAATAAAGGTTCCCCGTACAGCTTACGGCCGTGTTCAGACTACCATGCTGCCACTGGACGAAATCATTAACCTTAAATACACAACAAAGATGACCCGCTGCCAGGGCTGCAACAACCACTGCGTTCTGACAGTTAATCAGTTCGGTGCCGGTCGTAATTACATTTCAGGAAACCGCTGTGAAAGAGGTCTCGGAAAAACAAAGATTAAGAGGGATATTCCGAATCTTTACGAATATAAGCTTAAGAGAATGTTCGACTATGAGCCGCTGCCTCAGGATATCGCGGTGCGCGGTGAAGTCGGTATACCGAGGGTTCTCAATATGTATGAGAACTATCCTTTCTGGGCTACCTTCTTCAGAGAATTAAAGTTCAGAACTGTTCTCTCTCCTGCAAGTACCAGAAAGATTTACGAGCTTGGAATAGAGAGTATACCTTCGGAATCCGAGTGCTATCCTGCCAAGATCGTTCACGGACATATCGAGTGGCTCATAAGAAACGGACAGAAATTTATATTTTATCCATGTATACCTTATGAGCGTAATGAAACTCCTGATGCAGGAAATCACTATAACTGCCCCATGGTTACCTCCTATGCCGAGAACATCAAGAATAATGTTGAAGGCCTGGAGGATAACTCTGTTATGTTCATGAAGCCTTTCCTGGCTTTTACGGACGAGAAAATCTGTACCGATCAGCTGGTAAGGATCTTCATACATGGCGACGATATGGAGCATTCCATCCGCCCTGTGGGTGAGCTTACTGAAGACAAGATCATAGAACAGTTTAGATCATGGAATATCACTGAGGATGAAGTCAGAGCTGCAGCCCATGAAGCATGGCTTGAACTTGAGCGTGCCCATGAGGATATGCAGAAAAAGGGTGAGGAAACTCTTCACTGGATGAAGGAAACCGGACACAGGGGAATAGTTCTTGCAGGAAGACCTTATCATGTGGATCCCGAGATAAACCATGGAATTCCGGAGCTTATCACCAGCTATGATTTTGCGGTGCTTACGGAAGATTCCGTATCTCATCTCGCTGAGGTGGAGCGCCCTATCATCGTTACAGACCAGTGGATGTATCACACAAGACTTTACAGAGCTGCCGAGTTTGTAAAACACAGAGAAGATGTTGACCTCATACAGCTCAATTCCTTTGGCTGCGGACTTGATGCGGTGACTGTTGACCAGGTCAAAGACATTTTGACAGGGTCAGATAAGATATACACTGTTCTTAAGATAGATGAGGTTAATAACCTCGGTGCTGCACGTATAAGAGTAAGATCCCTTATCGCAGCCATCAGAGTAAGGGACGAAAGAAATTACGTACGTAATGTCCGTCCGGCAAATTATGAGAGAAGACTCTTCACCAAGGAGATGAAGGCAAAGAACTATACCATCCTCTGTCCTCAGATGTCTCCTATACATTTTGAGATTGTTGAAGCTGCCTTCCGTGCCGCAGGCTATAACCTTATAGTATTGAATAATGCTAACCGTTCAGCCATAGACACAGGACTTAAGTATGTAAATAATGATGCCTGCTATCCTTCCATCATAGTTGTGGGACAGATCATGGAGGCTCTTAACTCAGGAAAGTACAATCCTGATGAAACTGCTGTCATAATGACCCAGACAGGAGGCGGATGTCGTGCATCAAACTACATAGGATTTATACGCCGTGCCCTTGAACATGCGGGAATGTCACAGATACCTGTTATTTCCCTCAATACCAACGGCATGGAGTCAACCCCGGGATTCAAGCTTACTCTCCCGCTTCTGACCAGAGCCATGCAGGCGGTGGTTTACGGAGACGTATTTATGAGAGCTTTGTATGCCACAAGGCCATACGAAGCGGTTCCCGGTTCTGCAGAAGCATTACACCAGAAGTGGCTTAAGGTATGCAAGGAGGCTGTCTCAAAGAAGACAACCTCCATGTACCTCTTCTCAAAGAATGTAAAGAGGATCATAAGAGACTTTGATAATCTTCCATTAAAGGAAGGTGTTGTTAAACCTAAGGTAGGCATTGTCGGTGAGATACTTGTTAAGTTCTCCCCTCTTGCCAATAACCATATTGTTGAACTTCTTGAAAAAGAAGGCGCTGAAGCTGTAATGCCGGATCTTATGGATTTCCTGCTTTACTGCTTCTATAACCAGAACTTCAAATATGAGAATCTTGGCGCCGGCTGGAAGGGCAAGGCACTTTGTAACTGTGCCATAAACCTTCTGGAGTATTTCAGAAAAACGGCCCGTAAGGAATTTGCCAAGTCCAAGAGATTCACTCCTCCCGGAGAGATCAAAGAGCTTGCAAAGATGGCTAGGGAATACGTTTCCATCGGCAACCAGACCGGCGAGGGCTGGTTCCTTACCGGTGAGATGCTGGAGCTCATGGAGGAAGGAGTAAACAACATCGTTTGTACCCAGCCTTTCGGATGTCTGCCGAACCACATCGTTGGAAAGGGTGTCATCAAGGAGCTGAAGAAGCACAATCCTGACGCCAATATCATCGCTGTAGACTACGACGCAGGTGCCTCCGAAGTCAACCAGCTGAACCGTATCAAGCTGATGCTCACCGTCGCACAGAACAAGCTGAAGGAGCAGGCGTAACACTTTGGCTACCCGGTCAGAATTCGGTGGCCGGGCGTGACGGCTCACGGCGTTGAAAGTACATTCCGCAAAAAAAGTCCGTCAGGGCTGGACACTTACGTGTTCATCCCTGACGGACTTTTTTTGCTCCATGTTCTTTCAAGCAGCAAGCCTAGCCACACCCGGCCACCGAATTCTTTACGTTGTGTAGGGCGGAAAGATCAAGTACTTCACGCCGGCATTATCAGTATTAAAGGCGCAAACAGCCACCGCCTCAGCTTTCAAAAAGGATTAAGAAAAATCAGCCTTCGTAAATCGGATATTTTTTGGTGAGCTCGGCAACCTTAGCGATGACTTCTTCGCGGGAGTTCTCGAAATCGGTGGCAACCTTCCAGATGCACTCGGCGATAGGCTTCATGTCCTCCTCCTTGAAACCTCTGGTGGTAACGGCAGCTGTACCGATACGGACACCGGAAGTAACGAAAGGTGAACGTGGATCGTTAGGTATAGCATTACGGTTAAGGGTAATGTGTACCTCGTCGCAGTTGTTCTGGAGCACCTTGCCGGTAAGTTCAGGAATATTTGTGAGGTCAACAAGCATTAAGTGGTTGTCTGTGCCACCTGAAACAAGCTTGAAGCCCTGGGCAACCATAGCCTCTGCAAGAGCCTTACAGTTCTTGACGATCTGCTCCTGATAAGCCTTGAACTCAGGCTTTAATGCTTCACCGAAGCAGATAGCCTTGGCAGCGATAACATGCTCAAGAGGACCGCCCTGGCATCCGGGGAAAACAGCCTTGTTGAAGTTGTATTGCTTTGCGATCTCTTCGCTTGAAAGGATGAGACCTCCTCTTGGTCCTCGGAGAGTCTTGTGGGTTGTAGTGGTAACTACATGAGCATAAGGAATAGGTGACGGATGAACTCCGGCTGCCACAAGACCTGCGATATGAGCCATATCAACCCATAAAACAGCACCGCATTTATCTGCAATCTCACGGAATCTCTTGAAATCAATGATTCTGGGATAAGCAGAAGCTCCGGCAATGATCATCTTGGGCTTCTCACGGAGAGCTGTAGCCTCCAGCTCGTCATAATCTATAAAGCCGTCATCATTAACACCATAAGGAATGATGTTGAAGAAGCTGCCTGAGAAGTTTGCAGGTGAACCATGAGTAAGGTGTCCGCCGGCATCCAGTGACATTCCGAGGATCTTATCGCCCGGCTTACAGATTGCCATGGTTACGGCCATATTTGCCTGCGCACCTGAATGGGGCTGAACATTGGCATACTCGCAGTTAAAAAGCTTCTTGGCTCTTTCGATAGCGATGGTCTCGATATCATCTACGTGTACGCAGCCGCCGTAATAACGTTTTCCGGGATATCCTTCAGCATATTTGTTTGTAAGGATCGTGCCCATAGCCAGCATGGATGTGTCTGAAAGAATGTTTTCAGACGCTATAAGCTCGATGTTGTTCTGCTGACGGTCATACTCCGTAGCAATCAACTTTCCAACCTCAGGATCAGCCTGGGTTATATAGTTCATCACTTCCTTGATCATAGTTACCTCCATAAGACATGATTTACTAAGGCTTCAACTGATAATCATCTATGATTATTTGAAGACTCTGTGTTCCATTATATTCATTAATCTGTGGATAGTAAACCACATCTATTTTTGTGCAGGCTCGCTTGTCTCTTAAAAATTCATCGCCGTTTGTGAATATCAGTCCGTCCATTAATGAACCTGTTTCTGACTGAAGTCTCATTTTTACTACGTTTCTGTTTTTCCCCAGGACGCGACAGTCCGTAATTCTAAGGTTTTTTGTGGCAAAACAGGGTTTTTCATTTCCCTTTCCAAAGGGCTCCAGTTTTTCAAAGTCATGGATAAGGTTATCTGAAATATAATCAATCGGCATAGGGACATCGATCCAGATTTTATCAATGAGCTGGTCCGGACTCAGATTGCATAGAGTGTTAAGCCGGGTTCTGAATTCGTCTATATCCTTTTCCAAAAGAGTGAATCCGGCGGCCATCGGGTGTCCGCCCCATTTGACCAGCAGTTCGCTTACTTCCTGGAGGTGCTCTGACATGTTATAACCGTCAATGCTTCTGCCGGAGCCCTTTGAAAGTGTTTCTCCGGCTTCGTCACCTTCAGCCTTTGTTATGACGAATGCCGGCCTTGAAAATCTTTCCCTTAATCTTCCGGCTACGATGCCTGCCAGGCTTTCATGGAGCTCCGGCAGATATATCACCAGCACAGACCGGTTCAAATAATTCCTTTCCACCATTTCAATGGCTTTGTTGGTTGCCTCTATGGTCATGGTTTTACGGGATTCATTCAGTTCTTTAAGCTTTACGGCTTTCATGAACGCCTCCTCTTCATCAGTGGTAAAGAAGAGATCCAGAGCCAGTTCTGCGGATCTGAGACGGCCGCCGGCATTGATACAGGGGCCGATGATAAAACCGATATGATAAGTGCTAAGGTGTTCCTGCTCCAGAAGGTCCTGAACTTTCAGGAGAGCCCTTAAGCCTGCATTACCGGTCTGTTTGATCTGCTGAAGACCAAATTTCACAATGGTTCTGTTTTCGTCCCGGAGATCCATAACATCACAAACTGTTGCAATGGCGGCGAACTCCAGGAAGTCATAGTACTCTTCTTCGGAAATCGTATGATTCTGGTAAAGCATGATGATGATCTTCCAGGCTACAACAGCTCCGCATATATCCGGAAAGGGATAACGGCTGTCTTCTCTTTTGGCATCCACCACAGCGCTTGCAGGAGGAAGAATGTCTCTGGATTCGCAGCCATAGTCCTCATCCTGTCTTTGTCTTACATCATGGTGATCCGTAACAAGGACAGTGAGGCCAAGGTCTCTTGCATGTTTAAGCTCATCTATGGCGGCGATGCCGTTGTCGCAGGTGAGAATCACGTCAACCCCGTCTTCTTTTGCCTTATCGATGATATTGACATTGATTCCGTAGCCGTCCTTTATACGGTCCGGAAGAACGTAGTCCACAACTGCACCAAGTCGTTTCAGACCTTTAACGAGAATGTAGGTTGCACAAACTCCGTCAACATCATAGTCTCCCACTACCCTGATATGTTTTCCCTCTTTTATAGCCCTGTTTAGCTGATTCATACATTTAATGGCATCAGGAAGGTAAAGAGGTGAATGAAGATCCTCCTCAAGGGAACCGTGAAGAAACTGTTCAATCTGTTTATCCGAGTTAATGTCTCTGTTTCTAAGTATTCTTGCGGTAACCTGATCGATGCCGAATCTGTCTGCAATGGCTTTGAAATCAGCCTTTTTATTGTAAAGAAACCATTTTTTCATATTGAATCCTTTTATGGTATAATGTTTAACGAAAACCTTGTAGAGTATAACACAATAAGAGTTGGAGAACTATATTATATGACTTATCCGGTTAAGAGATTGTTTTCAAAAATCGCCATTACCATGCTGCTATATGAAATCATATTTCAGGTAGGCGGATCATTCATGGTGGAATATGGGTCCAACATATACAGAAATGAGAATTTCTCCATGATGATCGCAGGATTCATTTCACTTACGGTATCGCTTTTGATGCTGGGGACCGAAAACATTCATGTAAGATATAAAAAGTTTAATATAGTTACTTTTATCTATCTCCTGCTTCTGATATATGGTATCCAATATTTATCCAAATACATCATCAATCCCTTACAGAGTATTCTGGGAGAACTGGGATATTCTCTTGATAATGCCAGGGATCTCGCCACCGGTTCCGACATTAAGGGGTTCTGGGCCATAGTTTATGCCGTTATCATGGCACCGCTTCTGGAAGAATGCTTCTTCCGCGGGATTTTGTACGGGCACTTCAGAAAATATGGAAAGATTTTCGCCATAACCATAACCTCCTTTCTGTTCGGACTCATGCATTTTAATCTGGTTCAGTTTATAGCTGCAATGTTTATAGGTATCGTATTTGCCTGGATAAGAGAGACATATGGACTGAAGTATTCCATTCTGATGCATATGGCCAACAATTCTGTTGCTCTTTTGCCTTATCTTTATAAAGGGGATTCCATAGTTATAAACGTAGCATATTTTGTATTGCTCTTTGGCGGAGCACTGCTTCTTCTGATTTCTGTTATCAGGAACTTCAAGGTATTCCTCCGGGATCTAAGTGAGGAGCCTTCCCTGGGACATATGTATAAGCTTTGGTTCACTACTTTTTCGGTTATTGTTGTTACGATACTTTTTGTAGTGATTACTCTTTTCAGTATAACGGTTTAACAGGAAAATGCTTCAGTGAACCACCGGGGACGGTCCTCGCAGGCGAGACCCGTCCCCGGTGGTTTAAAAAACGCTTCAGCAGAGCTTATTATCTGCTGAAGCGTTTTTTGAATTGTTAGCTTTTAAAGAATGTGTCCAGAAGACCTCTTCCGAGTGCAGCTCCGATATTGCCGCCTACTCGCTTTCCGAAGGTGCCCAGGAAGGTTTTTCCGATGGCTCCGCCGGCTTCTCTTCCCAGAGTTCCGGCTGTTGAACGACCGACGGACTTAACAGCGGTCATTTTCTCTTTGTTTGCCTTTGCCTGAGCCTTTGCAAGGGCTTCCGCATCCTTTTCAGCCTGCTTCTCCGCTTCGATTCTGGCAGCTTCCGCAGTTGCTTCATCGGTAAGTCTCTTGAAGAATTCATAGGCAGAATCTCTGTCAACTTCTTCGCTGTACTTTTCCGCAAAATCAGAAGAATTCATGACCATGAGTCTTGATGAATCATCTGCCGGTCCCATCAGTGACTGAGGAGGTAATACACGGCAGCGTCTTACATTGTCAGGTTTACCGTCTTCATCCAGGAAGGAAATAAGGGCTTCTCCGGTGCCCAGGTTCTGGAGAACTTCGACTGTATTGAAGTTCTTATTCACTCTGAATGAATCTGCAGCTGCTTTTACCTTCTTTTCTTCGGACGGTGTATAGGCATGCAATGCATGCTGGATCTTATTTCCGAGCTGTGCCAGAACGGAGTCGGGAACATCACTTGGATTCTGGGTAATAAAGAAGATACCTACACCCTTGGAACGTATGAGCTTAACAACCTGCTCGATCTTATCCACAAGAGCCTTGGGGGCATCATTAAACAATAAATGAGCCTCGTCAAAGAAATAAACCATTTTAGGCTTGTCCCGGTCTCCTACCTCCGGAAGCTGCTCAAAAAGCTCGGATAACATATAGAGCATGAAGGTTGCGTAAATCACAGGATTCTGTACGGTGCTTTCTGCTTCAAGAATATTGATCATTCCTCTTCCGTCGCTGTCCTGTCTGAAGAAATCATGAATATCGATAGCGGGCTCACCGAAGAATTTATCCGCTCCTGCTGTTTCCAGTGCTACGATGGATCTGAGAATGGCGTTAAGGGAAGCGGTGGTCATGTTGCCGTACTGTGAGCTGTATTTTTTGTTGTTCTGGGCTACATACTGAACCATGGAGCGAAGATCCTTGGTATCCAGCAAAAGAAGGTTTTCTTCATCTGCAATACGGAAAATGATTGTGAGGATATTGGTCTGAAGATCTGTGAGCCCAAGGATACGGGAAAGTAAAGTGGGCCCGAATTCACTTACGGTGGTTCTCAGGGGCAGACCTTTTTTGCCGCTTATATCCCAGAATTGTGTAGGGAAGTTCTGATAAGTAAAGCCTTCTTTATCAAGGCCGAAATACTGAATGCGTTCCTGCATGTTTGCGTTGTCAACTCCGGGCTTGATCATTCCGGAAAGATCGCCTTTTATGTCGGAAAGAAATACCGGAACGCCCATGTTGCTGAATGATTCGGCAAGTACCTTTAATGTTATCGTCTTGCCTGTGCCGGTGGCTCCGGCTATGAGTCCGTGTCTGTTGGCCATGCGCGGCAGTATACATACTTTTTCGTTGGTATCCATGTCAAGGCCGGCCCAAATGGTGTTGTTATATAGCATATGTTCCTCCCCATGCTTAAAATTCACTGAAATAACTAACTTTCATTTTATCACGGAGGGGATTGAAATGCCAAGCCCAACCCATTTGACGAATTAACACCTTATCGTATACCAAGAAGTTCTTCCGCGTGCTTTACAAGCTCCGGACTCGGAGTGGGGGTTTCGGCAAGGGTGTATTTCAGGCCGAGCTTTTCGTATTTGTAGAGCGCCAGGGTGTGGTAAGGGAGGATTTCGACTTTTTTTACGGTTTTCAGAGTGTCGATGAAGGCTTTGGTGGCAATGAGTTCTTCGTCGGAATCGGTGAGGCCCGGGACGAGGACGTGGCGTATCCATAGGTCGACTCCCTGCTCGCTAAGGTAGGTACAGCAGTCAAGGATGTTTTTGTTGGTATGACCGGTGAGCTTTTTGTGTTTTTCGTCATCGATTTCTTTGATGTCGAAAAGGACTGTGTCGGTGACTTTTATGAGGCGGTTGAATTTACTGAAGAAGGGTTCTTCTCTTGTAAAGGGCTGGGCGGAGGTGTCAAGGCAGGTGGATATGCCCATGGCTTTGGCTTTTTCGAACAGGTCAATGACAAAGTCTATCTGTACCAGCGGATCTCCGCCGCTTACTGTGATGCCGCCATCTTCTCCCCAGTATTCACGGTAGCGAACAGCATTGTGAAGGATTTCGTCTGCTGTTCGCATATCAGCGCTTGTGAAATCCCAGGTATCGGGATTATGGCAATAACGGCAACGCATATTGCAGCCTTTTAGGAATACTATATATCTTACTCCGGGACCATCTACAGATCCGAAGGTTTCAATGCTGTGGATCGCGCCTTTGATTGCTTCTGCCATGATTTTACCTCCAAATTGGATGTGCAAATCGAGTATAGTCCATAATCGATTCTGCGTAGACCTTCACATGTGGGTTTGTAAAATCACATGTGAAAGCTTTATTGTGAAAACAAAAACCGCCACTTCCTGAGAAAGCGGCGGTTTATTTTCAAGGTAATATGTGAATTAAAGTGCCTTGTGCTCTGTTCTTGAGATTACGTCAAGCTGCTGCTCTCTGGTAAGGTCAATGAACTTAACGGCATAACCTGATACGCGGATGGTAAAGTTAGCATATTCAGGCTTCTCGGGATGCTCCATAGCATCCTTCAGCTTCTCTACGCCGAAGACATTGACATTAACATGGTGAGCACCCTTTGCGAAATAGCCGTCCATGACTCTTACAAGTGTTGTGGCCTGCTCATTCTCGCTGTGCCCGAGTGCTGCAGGGTTGATGGTCTGGGTATTGGAAATACCATCAAGTGCGTACTCGTATGGCAGTTTTGCTACAGAGTTAAGGGATGCAAGAAGTCCTGAGTTCTCTGCACCGTAGCTTGGGTTTGCTCCCGGTGAAAGCGGAGCACCGGCAGGACGTCCGTCAGGCATGGCACCTGTTGCCTTTCCGTATACTACGTTTGAAGTGATGGTAAGTATAGAGGTTGTAGGTTCTGAATCTCTGTAGGTGTGGTGCTTCTTTATTTTTGTAAGGAAGGTCTTCAAAAGGTTAACTGCGATATCGTCTGCACGGTCGTCATCATTACCGTACTTAGGGAAGTCTCCTTCTACTTCGTAATCAACAACGAGACCATCCTCGTCACGTATTGTCTTAACACGTGCGTACTTGATAGCTGAGAGTGAATCAACTACATGTGAGAAGCCGGCGATACCTGTTGCGAAGGTACGGCGTACATCTGTATCGATGAGAGCCATTTCAGCAGCCTCATAGAAGTATTTGTCGTGCATGTACTGGATAAGGTTAAGAACGTTTACGTAAACTCCTGCAAGCCAGTCCATCATCTGATCATACTTGCGGCAAACCTCATCATAGTCAAGATACTCTGAGGTGATAGGCTTGTACTCAGGTCCTATCTGCTCCTTTAACTTCTCATCAATACCGCCGTTGATGGCGTAAAGAAGGCACTTTGCAAGGTTTGCACGGGCTCCGAAGAACTGCATTTCCTTACCAGTCTGTGTAGCTGATACACAGCAGCAGATTGAGTAATCATCGCCCCATACAGGTCTCATAACATCATCGTTCTCATACTGGATGGAAGATGTTGTGACAGAGATCTTTGCGGCATACTTCTTGAAGTTCTCGGGAAGTCTCTTTGTGTAAAGTACTGTAAGGTTTGGTTCCGGTGCAGGTCCCATGTTTTCCAGAGTGTGAAGGAAACGGAAATCGTTCTTTGTAACCATTGAACGGCCGTCCTGTCCCATACCGGCAACCTCAAGTGTAGCCCAGACAGGGTCACCGGAGAAAAGCTGATTGTATGAAGGAATTCTGGCGAACTTAACCATACGAAGCTTCATTACGAAGTGATCGATGAGCTCCTGAGCTTCCTGCTCTGTGAGAGTTCCTTCTGTAAGATCTCTGTTAATGTATATATCAAGGAAGGTTGACACACGGCCTACTGACATTGCGGCACCGTTCTGTGTCTTGATGGCAGCGAGGTAGCCGAAGTAGAGCCACTGCACAGCTTCCCTTGCGTTCTTTGCGGGAAGGGAAATGTCATAACCGTAGGATGCAGCCATCTCCTTCATCTGACGGAGAGCTCTCATCTGATCTGCGATTTCTTCTCTCTGGCGGACAACATTGTCTGTCATGGTTCCGTCGCCGCAGTTATCAAAATCCTTCTTTTTCTCTTCGATGAGGAAGTCTATTCCGTAAAGAGCGATTCTTCTGTAGTCGCCGACGATACGTCCACGGCCGTATGTATCAGGAAGACCGGTGAGGATGTGAGCATGACGAACCTTTTTCATCTCAGGTGTATAAGCATCAAATACGCCCTGATTATGTGTCTTATGGTACTCTGTAAATATTTTATGAAGAAGAGGATCGGGAGTGTAACCATAAGTTGTACAAGCCTGCTCTGCCATTTTGATACCGCCATATGGCATAAATGCTCTCTTAAGAGGTTTGTCAGTCTGAAGACCTACTACCTTCTCTTTATCTTTTGAATCAGCGGTAATATAAGCAGCGTCATAAGCTGTGATACCGGAAACCACCTTTGTTTCCATATCGAGAACACCGCCCTTGGCTCTTTCTTCCTTCTGTAATCCTTGAACCTCATTCCAGAGATCCTTTGTTGCCTCTGTAGGTCCCTGCAGGAAGCTTGCATCACCATCATATGGTGTATAGTTGTTCTGGATAAAAGAACGAACGTTAACATCGCTTGTCCAGTGTCCGGCATTAAAGCCTCTCCATTCCTCTCTCATGTCTTTTCCTCCAATATTATAATTGCTTTTTGATTATCAGACCCTTTTTTCCGTCGGCTGTGTTCTTCCCTCCGGACTCCTCCTCTATCTGATAGATCAATATTAACCCTTGCTGAAACAAAAAACGTTGCTGCTGCAACAAAAAATGAATTTTGTATACAAGATACGTATTTGCTTCAAGCACCGAAAGTATATTATTTTGACAATAATTAGTCAATACAGTAAAAGTTCATATCAAGGATGTTTTCCTATAAAAACAATAGGATTTTTTCTTTCCGGATTTTTTTGTCTTTGCTTAAAAACAATCATTTTACCTTTCTTGAATAATGCCTAGTGATGTGCTAGGATTACTTTAGCTATAGGTATAAGCTATGCCTTTTGCAACTACGGAGGTTTTTGTATATGATGATTTCAACTAAGGGTCGTTATGCACTTTCGACTCTGATAGACATTGCCCAGAACTATGATGGAGTGACACCTGTAAGTATCAAGGAAATTTCAGAACGTCAGGGGATTTCCATAAAATATCTTGAACAGATCATTTCTCTTATGGTTAAGGGTGGTTTGTTGAAGTCCATACGCGGTGCGAAAGGGGGATATCTTTTTACCCGCCCGACAAATGAGATCAAAGTAGGTGAAATTCTTGATGCCGCAGAAGGTACTCTTGCACCGGTGGAATGTGTCAGCGGATCCTCTTCCTGCTCAAAGGCTGCCAATTGTCTCAAATTTCCTTTATATAAGAAGATAGACGAGGCGATTTATGAGGTTGTGAATAAATACACCCTGTATGATCTGGTTAATGATAAGATTTAAAACTCTGATGGACCATGGGGACGGGGTTAGTGGTTCATTTTTTGATAAAATGAACCACTAACCCCGTCCCCATGGTCCATCAGTATTTTTGACATTAGATTGATTAATCTTATGGATTAAAAATATTTTCACGTTTATCGAAACAAAATTCATTTTATTCTTGACTTTCATCTTTTAATTGAGTATTATTACACACGTCTCTAAGAAAGACTTCTGAGAGACAGTGAGATGCGTGCGTAGCTCAGCTGGATAGAGCGTCTGGCTACGGACCAGAAGGTCGTGGGTTCGAATCCTGTCGCACGCATAAAAACCGAATCGCTTTGGCGGTTCGGTTTTTTTTGTACTTTGTTATGCGGAAATCTACATTTATTCCAATGGATAAGGTTCTCGCCGACGACAACCTTACCCATTGGATAAAGGCACCTGATCAAAAGTGATCATGTGCCTTTTTTCTACGCTGTATTTCTTTTTTCAGATAGGAAAAGGTCTTCTCTTCTCCTTCTGTTTTGAGCATCCACAGAAGCTCACTGATTTCTTTTCTGGTTTCGTTTTCTAAAAGGAGGGAGTCCTTCGTAGGAAGAAAGTATTCCCATGGGTAACCGTCGTTATAGTCTTTTCCTTTGTAGACCTTTGCGGCTGCCACACGGTCACAGAACATTTCCGCCACGTATCTGTAGGGCATTCGGCAGCCCACCATGAAACCCTTTTTTTCTATGTCATAATCACACCAGTATTCAAAATGGTGTTTGTTGCGACCCTTATGATGAAGCCAGGCTTCACATACTCCGGTTGCAAGTCTTTCTGCAGTATTCGGACTTCTGTTGCCCTGATAATAAAAGATGCCGGTTTTAAATTCTGTCCAGGTATATTTGGAAAGGTCATGAAGCAGGCCCTGCTTATAAAGCCCAACTCTGAAACAGTTTTTCATTACTTCCAGTTTGTGTTTGTTTATGGTTTTGAAGTGTTTTAACGCATTTCTGAAATAATTCATATAAACGCCCCATTCCGCTTTTTGATTCGGCGCACAGGTAGTAATTAACAATATTTTGCAGCAGGCGCCTATTGCGAATTAATAAGTTAAAACTCTTCAGTAAGCATACGATTGGCTTTTTTATGATCTCCAAGTTGTATGAAATAATCATATAGGAAGTCTCTCTGACGATTCGTTAACGGTCTGATATGGGTTGCAGAGATTTCCTGCTTTCCGGGGTCATGTATGAGGCAATACCCTTTATCACAAAGAAAGTCACGCTCATTTGCGCAGTATCTTTCGCAGAATTCATGATACCAGCCCTTTGACCGGATTATTTCTTCGGCTCCGGTAGTGTGCTCGCCCCAATCGTATTGGGTAAAGGTGCCATCAGGTGAAACCCATCCGAGAACAGCTTTGGAATCATACATAACTTGACCTCCTTTGGTCAGATATAAGATATGTTTGAGAAGAGTTTTTAGATATTTCCATCATATCAGATATATTGGAAAATTTGTGAAAAATATTAAGATGACACGTTTTTTGAAGGGGTGTGATTTCGATTTAGACGTATATCACACATGTAAAAAAAGAAGCTTATGTTTATCTTCCGGATTCTACTAAGATAAACATAAACCTCTTTACAAACTATAATATAAGTATTACTTGGTAACCTCTGACCATGAGCCCTTCATACCGATGGCACCAAATTTACAAGGATTAACCTTTGAATAAAAATGCTGCTTTCCGCTGTCATCAATAACTGATACACAGAACTGATTCATGTCCTCAACTTCATATGTCTTTCCGTTAGTAAGTCCGTTAGCAAAGCTTGCGCCTCTATACAATAATCTTGTCATTACGCTATTCTCTCCTTATACACACACGTTATCTCTGTTTTTCCCCAAAAAACATTCACGATTATAACATTAAAATTTTATTAATCAACTAAAAATTAAATATATAAAAATTCTAGATAAAATCCCATATTCCTATAAAAATTTTTAATTCAATTAGTTTAAATATAAAATACGAGACGAAATTCAAGCATAGAATTAAGGGCAGGGATTTTCCCTGCCCTTAATAGTTTTACTTATTTACAACCTCGCATTGTACAAAACAGGTATTGGGTATATCTGTTGGTGAAGCTGTAAAGTTTATCCACTGGTAGGAGGCTCCGTCAAAAAGCTTGGTCTTGATGTGTTCACCTTTTGCGGCTTTGGAAATAATGTTTATGCATTTTCTGTCCGTATTGGGAAACAGCTCATTATAGCCTTTTCCCAATAACTGTTCCTTCGTCTTTCCTGTCAGTTCGCAATAGGCTTTGTTAACAAACAGGTAGATGATATCGGTTGGTTCGGTACCTCCTTTGACGTATCTGGGAGTCGTCAGGAATACCGGGAGTGGTATATCACTGTAGGGATCAGGAACTATTTCCGTCTTTATTTTAGCGTTGGAGTCTCTTCCCTTCTGCCCTGTATGTAATTTTTGGTTAGTCAGTTCGATTATATTTTCGAAATCAGCTTTTTCAGAGGATGAAGTAGTTCCGTAATGAGCAACAAGCCGACAGCTGCGGCCTTCTATTTCCTTGATCGCATTGATCTCGGTCACACAATCGGAAACATAATCCAAAACATCGTTGATGGACAGATTTTTCACACAGATTCCGAAGGTAGAGCCTTCATTCCTTGAAATAACTGTGGCTTTTCCGAAGGTAGATTTGATGGTGTCTGCGATTATTCGGAGTAATTTATGTGCTACTGCTTCTCCGTAATCATGTAATACTGTATTGTAGCCCTCCACATATAATGATGAATAACAGTATTCTTCTTCGTTTGTCTTATAGTTATTTTCAAACTCATTTATGGTAGCCTGCATACCCTGGGCATTCATTACACCGGTTATGGGATCCTGGTATCGGTCATCTCTCGCTGCTCCATTGGCTATGATATCTTCGTCTGCATCTACAAAATATCCAACCAGCCCTGTGATCCTGTTGTCATGATATATAGGTATCTTGGTTGCGACTATGTTGTGGGCTCTGCCGTTGATGATGGTAATGGTTGATTTGTTATATACAGCATTACCCTTTAAAAGGATTTCACGTTCGTCGGACTCAAAGGGGATATCGTCAAGATGCCAACCGATTTCTTCATCGGTTTTTCCTAAAATATCGTCCTTTGAGCGGAATCCGTAGTAATTATAAAAGGCTTTGCTTGCACCCATAAATCTTCTTTCCGTATCCTTCCAGAACAGCTTGAGATTTCCCTCGTCTATAAGAGAAGACCAGATGTCTGAGGTGAAATTATCCTTGTCGTCAAGCTTCAGATATCCGTAATCAAGAATCCGTCGGATATAATCCTTTTTCTCCGGGGGATTCAGCTGATTTATATAAGCTGGTTTAATGCAGAGAAGGAGCTTTTCGCACTGGGAATCGCTGATTTTTTCCACAAGTGCCTCTATCCAGGAATAGTTACCGTCAGCATCCTTTATTAAAAAGGTTTCAGAAAAGAAACCTCTGCCTGAATTATTGATTCTGCTTATCAGATAATCCTTATCGGAAAATTGATTCCATTTTTCGTGATCATCAGTGTAGACATTAAGCTTATGGAAAAGCGTTTTGAGTGCATCTAAAGAGCTGTAACGGTCACCTGTTGACTCCCCGGGTATGCAGGAGACCAGTACATGGATACTGTTGTTTGTCATATCCAGCAGATAGATATTATCATATAAGGCTGCCAGATTTCTGAGATATTTGTCAGACCGGCTGGCCTCTTCGAGCTTTTCGTATATTTCGCTGCTGATGGCAGCAGACAAGATATGTCCTTCACGGGATGCGGCTACAGCCTCTAAGGTTAATAAGTAATACCGGCCGTTGGAAACAAAAGTTGCCGTATCTTTTTTTCCAAGCCTGATTACCTTGTCGGCCAGATTCTGAAATATGTGATAGATAGTATCCTTCACTGTGCCGGAGCCTTTGTCAATGCTTCCCGAGGAGGTGAAGGAAATATCGGATACATGTTCAATAAATGCTGTGTTTTTGTATACAACAGAAAAATCCTGTCCGTCATAAAAGTACAAGGCTAAAGGATGGGACGAAATCACATCGATGAGTCCTGCTTTTTGGTATAGTGAATAAAGCTCTCTGGTTTCCGTGCGGAAATTATTATCTTCAAGATACTTTATTACAGCTTCGGAATATGGGAGAGGCTTACCGTAATAATAACCCTGTATGCGTTCGCAGCCGATATCTCTCAGGAAATCGGCATGTTCTTTTGTCTCCACACCTTCTGCAAGGGTATGCATACCCAGCTTTTTTGCCATTTTTACTGCCATGGCAACTATATTTTTGGATTTTTCATTAAAATTTCTGAGGAAGCCCATATCGATCTTGATCTCGTCAAAATCAAAGTCCTTCAAAATGTTCAATGAAGAATAACCGCTTCCGAAATCATCCATATAAACTTCAAAACCGGCGGAATGGAATTTATTTATGGCTTCACAAATCTGCTCACGGTTTGTCATAATTGCGGTTTCTGTTATTTCTATGCAGATAAGATTTCTTCCAACTCCGCGCTTATCACATTCAGAGGAAATGATCTCTACAGGGTCACAGTAATCAAAATCAGATCTTGAGATATTAACAGAAACGGGTACAGTAGAAAGACCCGCCTTCAATCTCTGCTGAAACATGGAAATAACTCTTTTGGCAATATACATATCCAGCTTATATGAAAAACCATTATCCTCAAGAATGGGGATAAAATCTCCCGGAGACAGGAACCCTCGTACAGGGTCTGTCCATCTTGCCAATGCTTCAAAGCCGCAGATGTTTTCTGTATAGGTTCTTATTACGGGCTGATAAAAGGGCTCGATCCATCCTTCTGATATTGCCTTGTCAATATTTGTCAAAATATAGTTCTTTTTGGAAATCGCAAGTTCAATATTATTATCATACCAGACATAGGTGGAGGTTACTGCCGAGGATAATGTATCGGCAGCGACTTTTGCATTATCGCAGGCTGCTTCCGCGCTTATCTCGTTTCCGTAAAGAGAAATGCCTATCCTTGCTTCCAGAGTTTTTCCGTCGTTAAGCTTCTTTAATTCGTTTATGACAAGATTGAGCTTCTCCTGAAGATCCTCTTTATCGGTGTATACATAAAAACGGTCTTCGCCAAAACGGGAGCAATGCCTCAGACCAAAACAATTTGTCAGAAGCTGGCTGAACATAATCAGCAGCTTGTCACCTTCCTCCATCCCATAATGCTTGTTGAAACGTTTCATGGCGATCAGGTTAAAAGCTATGATCACAGGCGTCATGTTCTTCTGCAGGCGCTCTGCGGCGTAATCATTGGCAAGCTTGAAAAAGCTTCGTCTTCTTGGAAGACCTGTAAGGGATTCGGTTGAATATTGATATTGAGAAACAAGCATCATAACAAAAGGTATATCTCCCTCGCTTGACGCTGCCAGATAAGCACAGTGACATACCACATAAAGCTGTCTGCCGTTTTTTGTGTTCATTCTGAAAGTCTTCTGTATGAAGAGCTCATTCGAGGAAGATAAACGCATATGAATATTGTTTCTTACCGTATCGTGATCTTCTGAATAAACTATTCCCCTGAAAGAGTTTCCTGTGGATTTCAGAAAATCATTTTCGTTCTCATAACCTAATAATTTGATAAAGGATTCATTTGCATAAACCAGTTCTTCTTTATCCCAGTCTGCCTTGAATATCAAAATACAGCCCGACTGTTTGTAGAAATTATCAAGGATAAATTCACCTACGTTAGATATATTTGTTATCTCCTGGATTGGCTTCATATCTGCAATACCTCATTCAATAAACTTCCAATGCTGTTATCGACATCTTTTGGATCAAAGATAATTATTTTTGGTAAAAGGGATAGATTTTAATAGAAAATTATAAGAAAAAAACAGGAAAGTCTGTAGACCTTCCTGTCAGTAACAAAGCGCAGAGGGTGGGGTTCGAACCCACGTGCCCTTGCGGACAAACGGTTTTCAAGACCGCCTCGTTATGACCACTTCGATACCTCTGCATATTAAACTGTGTCGCCTTCTTACGACTCGCATATAATATAATATTTTGATACACGAGTCAAGAGAAAAATCGCAATACCGTCCTTGCCGGTAGTGGAATTGTAAAAAAAGAGCGTTGGATCTGATCCAACGCTCTGAGCCCTTAATAGCGAGAGGGGGATTTGAACCCTCGACACCACGGGTATGAACCGTGTGCTCTAGCCAACTGAGCTATCTCGCCATATTTATAATTCTCGACCCAGGCCGCGCATAAAGCGCAGTCCAGACCGAAGACGTGGGGCCTACAGGGCTCGAACCTGTGACCCCCTGCTTGTAAGGCAGATGCTCTCCCAGCTGAGCTAAGACCCCGTCTATCACCTTTTTGAAAGATTTTTTCTTTCTTTCGGCGACTCGTATATATTACTAAATCAATCTTTTGTTGTCAACAAACTTTGATAAAAAAATCGAAATAACCTGTATAAAATATTATTAATACAAATTGCCGAACTTATAGCTAAAACACATTGAAGATATTTATTCAATGTGTTTTAGCTGTTTCTTTATTATTAGGATATGTGTTTTAGCTGTTTCATTATATAAAAACGAAAGGTTAGGTATATATCTGATATCGGGATATAAATATAACCGTCTCGAAACCGACAGGTTTAATTTAGTTAAAACCGTAGAACTTTCGTGCCAGCTTGTAGCATAGGATGGTAAGCTTGTTTCCTGCCTTACTGTTGAAGTTCATGCCCTGTCCCATGAAGGAGGCTCTCATACGAAGCCATATAGGGAAGTTATATTCCTTGATATAGTTCCAAAGCTCCTTCTTTTTAGCCATGTTCTCTTCCGTTCCGGATTTAATGGCAAGAACTGAAGAAACTGTTGTAATTATCTGAAGATAATTGAACATGTAGTTTCTTAACTTGCGGCTGGGCAATTTATTGATATCACAGCATTCCAGCATAATTCTGTTTACTTTCAGCTGCTGGTCTATACGGCTTATCATGATTGTCTCATTTACCGACTGATCATCTCTTCCGATGAAGTAGTGGTAAAGATTTGTGTTCATGTAGTAGATAGTCTTAACTGATGGCAGCGGCTGATATACAAAGATATTGTCTACGTAGAAAGTATGCCTGGGAAGAACCAGGTTACAATCTCTAAGCATCTGAGTACGATAGATGACCGAATGCATAAGTATATACTGTCCGATATGGAAATGTTTAACTTCATTCCATGTAAAAATCCTGTCCTGAGGAAGGGCAGTGGTGTACTTCATCACCTTTTTATGAGTCTGTCCCACTTTATCATAGATGAAATTGCAGACAAACATGTCCACCGGAGTTCCGGCCATGACAAGCTCGCGAAGCTTTGTGAGGACCTTGGGAAGAGCCTCTTCATCAAGCCAGTCATCTGAATCAACAACCTTATAAAAAAGACCTGTTGCATTCTTAAGACCTGTATTAACAGCCTCGCCGTGGCCGCCATTTTCCTGATGAACAGCCTTTACGATGCCGGGATACTTTTCTTCATATTCCTTTGCGATTTCAAAGGTATTGTCCTTCTTGGATCCATCATCCACAACGATGATCTCGACTTCATTTCCTCCCACAAGGATAGATTCGATACACTTTCCCATATAAGCTGCCGAGTTATAACATGGGATAGCAAAACTAACTAATTTCATGATATTTCCTTATTTCTGTAATATAAAAAAGCTACGTGGAAATTTTAACCCCACGTAGCTATATTTTCAAGTTAATATATGCTTACAAAAATGCTTGACCGGCTATAAAAGGATTTAATATACGAAGAACTAAAAATCCGGGATAAATCATCATGCAATAGTAGTCCCCGCAAGTCCTGCCACCGCTTTTTCTGCAAGTTCCATAGAGGTAATGATGGCACGGCGACCGTTTCCTGCCTCTACGAAGTCAATACCCGCTTCGACCTTCGGCTGCATGGACTTAAACTCGAAGTGTCCGTCCTTGATATACTGCTTTGCCTCATCTATGGACATCTTATCGAGAGCCTTTTCATCCGGCTGTCCAAAATTAAGGGATACATGGTCCACAGCTGTTGTGATGAGAAGAATGTCTGCGTCTATCTCCTTGGCAAGAAGTCCTGCCGTTCTGTCCTTCTCTATAACCGCTGCCGCGCCTTTAAGGTTGTTTCCCTGTCTGAGAACCGGGATTCCGCCTCCGCCGCAGGCGATGACTACCTGGTCCGCATCAAGAAGGGCCTTGATGGCATCAATCTCAACGATGGACTTGGGAACCGGAGCTGAAACTATACGCTGGAACTTTCCTTCGGATATCATGGTTACATGATTTCCGTTGTCCTCTTCCCTCTTTGCCTCGGTGGCGTTCATTATCTTTCCAACCTTCTTTATAGGGTTGTAAAAGCTTTCGTCATAAGGATCCACAAGTACCTGGGTGAGGATTGTAGAAGCTGTTTTATAGATTCCTCTCTTCACGAGCTCTGCCCTTACCGAGCTCTGAAGGTCATAACCGATCAAGCCCTGGCTCATGGCCGAACATACGCTTAAAGGAGTATTTACATACTGATCCGGGTACTCATCTGCAAGGTTTTTCATGGCAGTATGGATCATACCTACCTGAGGAGCATTGGAAAAGACCAATGCCACCTGATATCCGTTTTCAACAAAATCCGCGATCATAACAGCTGTTTTTTCTGTTGCAGCCTTAAGCTCCGGAAGTGTAAAGCCCAGGTCCTTGTGACCGAGAGCGATAACCATACGCTTTTTACTCATATAATTGTCTCCTTTTCGAGAGTCTTCAGCCCGAAGAACGTGTCTCAGAGGCTGAAGTCAGTATATATCCTTTATATCAGTTTTCCTCATCCAGCTTAGCTATATCCACAAGGGTAAGCTCCGATGACTTGTTTTCCAGTGAAGTTGCAAGAGCCTTTGCGGTATCAATGGCGGTAAGAACATTAACACCGGTCTCAACTGCGTTTCTTCTGATGACGAAACCGTCCTTTCCTGCCTCTGCCCCTTCCTTAGGTATGTCTATGACTATATCAAGCTCATGTCCCAGAACCAGGTCGAGAATGTTTGGGGACTCCTGCTCCACCTTACGTACCTGGAAGCACTTTACTCCGCCTTCCGAAAGAGCCTTCTGGGTTCCGAGGGTTGCGAAGATACGGTATCCGAGAGCTTCAAAACGCTTTGCGATAGGAACAATTTCTGCCTTGTCCTCATCCTTAACTGTGATAACCATGTTCTTATACTTGGGAAGCTGGATTCCCGCACCCTGGAAGGCCTTGTAAAGAGCTTCGTTAAAGGATTTTGCGATACCGAGACATTCACCTGTGGACTTCATTTCAGGTCCCAGGCTAATGTCGGCGCCCTTTATCTTCTCGAAGGAGAATACAGGCATCTTTATAGCGTAGTATGCGGCTTCCTTCTGAAGACCCGGCTCGTAGCCAAGCTCTCTTATGGTATGTCCGCAGATGATCTTTGTGGCAAGAGGAACAATCGGAATTCCCGTAACCTTGCTGATGTAAGGTACTGTTCTTGAGGAACGTGGATTTACTTCGATAATGTAAACCTCGTCACCGTCTGCGATGAACTGGACATTGACCATGCCGATAACATGAAGTGCCTTGGCAAGACGTTCTGTGTAATCGATGACTCTCTGCTTTGCGGTTGCAGTAAGGCTTCTCTGAGGATAAATGGAGATGGAGTCTCCTGAGTGGATTCCTGTACGCTCTATATGCTCCATGATTCCGGGGATGAGAATGTCTTTGCCGTCACAAATTGCATCTACTTCAAGCTCAGTTCCGCGGATGTACTTATCTACAAGGATCGGGTGTTCCTGGGCGATCTGGTTGATCTCTCCGATGTACTCGTCGATATCCTCGTCACAGATGGCGATACGCATTCCCGCGCCACCAAGCACGTAGGATGGGCGCACAAGCACAGGATATCCAAGCTCGTTTGCAGCTTCCTTTGCTTCCTCCGCAGTGAATACTGTCTTACCTGCGGCACGCTGGCAGCCGGTCTCCTGAAGGATGGCATCGAATCTCTCACGGTCCTCTGCAGCATCCACGTCATCCTGCTGGGTTCCAAGGATAGGCACACCCATTTTCTCAAGGGCATCCGCAAGCTTGATAGCGGTCTGACCACCGAACTGGACCACTGCTCCGTCCGGCTTTTCTATATCAACCACATTCTTCACATCCTCCGGTGTCAGAGGCTCAAAGTAAAGCTTGTCTGCTATATCGAAGTCGGTTGATACCGTCTCAGGGTTGTTATTTATTATTATAGTTTCATAGCCTTCTTTTTTAAACTGCCATGTACAGTGAACCGAGCAGAAATCGAACTCGATACCCTGTCCGATACGGATGGGACCCGATCCCAGAACCAGAACCTTTTTCTTCTTTTCCGGATCACGGAAGGCACCGGTTGATTCATTTTCGGAACCGAAAACGCTGTAGTAGTAAGGCGTCTCAGCCTCAAACTCGGCAGCGCAGGTATCAACCATCTTGAAGGCAGCCTTTATATCCCACTTGTCACGCATCTCAGCTATCTCTGACTCTTCATAGCCTGTGAGACGGGCGATAACATTATCCGGGAACTCGATCCTTTTGGCTTCACGAAGTAAAGTCTCGTTCATGGACTCGCTCTTTAAGCGGTTCTCCATGTCAATGAGAATTTTGATCTTATCTATAAACCACTCATCAATCTTTGTGATGTTGTGGATCTCCTGGAAGCTATAGCCACGGCGCAGTGCCTCAGCGATAACCCAGATACGACGGTCATCAACTCTGTGGAGGAGCTTCTGAAGGTCGTGGTCATCCAGGTCTGAGAAGTCGTAGGACATAAGTGAATCCACATGCTGCTCAAGGGAACGGATGGCCTTCATGAGACCGCCCTCGAAGTTATTGGCGATGGCCATTACCTCGCCGGTGGCCTTCATCTGGGTTCCCAGAGTGTGCTCGGCGGTTATAAACTTATCGAAAGGAAGACGCGGCATCTTAACTACCACATAGTCAAGCATGGGCTCAAAGGATGCGTAGGTTTTTCCTGTTACGGCATTCTTTATCTCATCCAGAGTGTATCCGAGAGCGATCTTTGCAGCCACCTTTGCGATGGGGTATCCGGTTGCCTTTGAAGCAAGGGCTGAGGAACGGGAAACTCTCGGGTTAACCTCGATAACGCAGTACTCCATGCTCTCCGGGTGAAGGGCATACTGAACATTACATCCGCCGGTGATTCCCAGCTCTGTGATAATGTTAAGGGCTGAGGTTCTCAGCATCTGGTATTCCTTGTCACCGAGAGTCTGTGAAGGAGCAACTACGATGGAGTCACCTGTATGTACGCCCACAGGGTCAATGTTCTCCATGTTACACACTGTGATAACATTACCCGCAGAATCACGGATAACCTCGTACTCCACTTCCTTCCAGCCGGCGATACACTTCTCAACCAGTACCTCGTGAACTCTTGAAAGTCTCAGACCGTTCTCAAGAATCTCGGTGCACTGCTCGCGGTTCTCGGCGATACCGCCGCCGGAGCCTCCAAGGGTGTAAGCAGGACGGAGAACCACAGGGTATCCGATCTCCTCTGCGACCCTGAGACCATCTTCAACCGAGTGAACAACCTCTGAAGGCGCTACAGGCTCATTGATCTTCTCCATGGTCTCCTTGAACATGAGACGGTCCTCAGCCTTCTTTATGGTAAGAGCTGTGGTACCGATAAGTCTTACGTTATGGGACTTAAGGAAGCCTGACTCGTCGAGAGCCATGGCAAGGTTGAGACCTGCCTGTCCGCCGAGGGTGGGAAGGATGGAATCCGGCTTCTCCTTCTCTATAAGTCTCTCCAGAACCTCTATGGTCAGGGGCTCAATGTATACGTGATCCGCGATATCCTTGTCTGTCATGATGGTTGCAGGATTTGAGTTGAGAAGAACGACCTCGATGCCTTCCTCCTTGAGAGAACGGCAGGCCTGGGTTCCTGCATAGTCAAACTCTGCGGCCTGGCCTATGACTATAGGGCCCGAACCGATCATCAATACTTTTTTAATGCTATTGTCCTTCATTCTCTCATGCCTCCATCATCTTCATAAAACGCTCGAACAGATATGCACTGTCCTTAGGTCCCGGGCAGGCCTCCGGATGGTACTGTACCGTAACGATATTCTTGCCTACATACTTAAGACCTTCATTGGTGCCGTCATTAACATTGACAAAGGCCTCCTCGCATACCTTAGGATCCAGTGACTTTGGATCAACTGCATATCCGTGATTCTGAGAAGTAATATATACACGGCCGTTTGAAAGGTCCTTTACCGGATGGTTTCCTCCGCGGTGACCGTACTTAAGCTTGAAGGTGTCTGCGCCTGTGGCAAGAGCCATAAGCTGGTGCCCGAGACAGATTGCGAAGATCGGAACATCTGAATCGTAAAGCTTTTTTATTTCCTTTATGATGGAAACATTTTCCTTGGGGTCTCCCGGACCGTTTGAGATCATGATGCCGTCGGGATTCTGGCTAAGTATTGTCTCTGCTGTTGTGTCCGCAGGATATACAGTTACATCACAGCCCTGTCTCTGAAGAGAACGGATAATGTTTCTCTTGGCGCCAACATCGATGAATGCAACTCTCTTCGGCTCCTTATCGCCTGTGTAGCGGCTTCCGTCCGGGTTCTGGGCCTGAGCTACATAGACTCCCTTTGTGGTGGTCTTTGCAACAACGCCTGTAACCGAGTAAGCCTTGATCTTCTCGAGGATGGAGGAAAGCTCCGAACCCTTGTAACGCTTTGTGGTAACCATACCGTTCATGGTTCCCTTGTCACGAAGTATCTTTGTCAGGGCTCTGGTATCGATTCCGGCTATTCCCGGGATATCATTTTTCTTTAAAAAGTTCTGGATTGTGTTTTCAGATCTGAAATTGGACGGCATACGTGAAAGCTCACGAACTATAAATGCGTCCAGCCATGGACGTTCCGACTCCATATCGTCGTAACAGATACCATAATTACCGATCAGAGGATAAGTCATGACAGTTGCCTGTCCCGCATAAGAAGGGTCCGTTAAGACCTCAAGATAACCGGTCATGGAAGTGTTGAATACCACCTCGGAAATGACCTCCTTTACAGCGCCTATCGACGTACCTTTGAAAACTGTTCCATCTTCAAGAATCAGAAATGCGTCCATTGTTTCTCCTTTTGACGTAAAATAATTGTTGCCATGTTTATTGATATGGACTGTCCCCAAAGCCAAATGCGGAAGTCCTTTCAAAAAAATAGAGATGTTATAAAAGCATCTCTGTTTTTTGTCTTTTATCAAAGCTCCATGCAGCTGTTACTGTAAAAAACTCTACCGAATAAACAGGAACAGCATGACATATATCCTGATTTCACAGATACAAAATCTGTGAAATCAAAAAGCTGCATCTTGTTATAGATACCGTCTGCCTGAAAAATACAATACATAAAAAATGTATATGTAAATCTTATATTCCAGAACAGGCTATTCTGAACATGTTCGAGTAGCAGTATCTTCACCGTATCAAACAGGGAAATCTCCGCTGAAGACCTCCACCGCAGGACCTGTCATGAAGCAACGGCCTGTGGCGGATTCATATTTAATTTTTAAATCGCCACCTATAAGGTGAACCGTAACCTCTGTGTCAGGCTGAAGCTTCTTTGCCATGCATCCTGCCGCAACAGATGCTGTTGCTCCGGTTCCGCAGGCTAATGTCTCTCCCGAGCCTCTCTCCCAAACTCTGAAATCAATTTCGGTTGGGGAAATGATCCTGATGAACTCCGAATTTACCTTTTCAGGGAATCTTTCATGAGTCTCGAAATCATGTCCATATAAAAGAAAATCCAAATCAGAGACCTTAGAAACATTAAGCTCAGGATTATCAGACAGGAAATAAATCGCATGAGGATTACCGACGTCTATGCCGATAAAACGTAAATGCATCCCATGAACAGTGATATCTTCAGGAAGCTCGGAAGTGAGTTTCGCAATTCCCATATCAACTGTTGCGTGGGTCATTTTGCCGTTGTCTGTATAAAGCTTAATTTTCTTAAGTCCCGATTTGGTATCGATGACTGCTTCGTCACGGTCACTTGGGATAATGCCGTGATCATATATGAATTTCGCTACGCAACGTATACCGTTGCCGCACATATTACCTTCGGATCCGTCCAGATTGAACATATGCATATAAGCATCTGCTTTATCGGAGGGCTCGATGAGGATGAGACCGTCGCCGCCTACACCGTAGTGTCTGTCGGCGATCTTCACCGCGAGGGATGAAGGATCTGCTACCTTTTCCGAAAAGCAATTTACATACACATAGTCGTTTCCGCAACCCTGCATCTTTGTAAATTTCATAGGCTTTCCTTTTTTAGTGTCACGAGGTCAGAAGTTTGAAACATGAAGTGCTTCACGAGCTTTACTTCAGAACCCCGTTTGTTCAAATTTTCAATATAATATCAAAAATCGGGTCCAGGCACAATATAAATAATATACATAAAATGAATTTTTATGTAAACAATAGGTAATTGATTTATATTACTATCAAAGTGTATGTAGCTCTGCTCTTTTTGGCTTCATACAGTGCCTTATCCGCAATTCCTATGAGATTGCTCACAAGCTCCGTGCCTAATGCTGCACCAAAGCTCATAGTGATGTGAACCTCCGGGTAATCCACAAGAGTGATTCCCTCAAGCTCTGACTCAAGGTATGTAAGCTTGTTTTTCAGGTCTTCTTTTTTGATATCAAAGAAAACAATGGTAAATTCGTCTCCGCCATAGCGAATGACTACATCATCCTTTCGGACAGACTGTTCAAGGATTTCCGCAACCTTCTTGATGGCTTCATCACCGCATTGGTGACCGTACTTATCATTGATAATTTTAAAGAAATCGATATCAGCCATTACCACAGCTTCGCAAGGGAGATACACGATCTTTTCATCAAGAAACTTTCTGTTTCTTATTTTGGAAAGAGAATCAATATAGATTTCCGTTTCAAAATCAGATATTTTTTTCTGTTGTGCAAGATGCTGCAGCTTGGTTTCCGTAATGTCTAAACAACCATAAACTATGTGGGTGATTTTTCCCTCCTTATCCCGGTCACCCACCAAAAACACTCCGCTGAACCAACGCTTTGCACTTTCGCTGTAAAACTCAAGACTTGTGGATCCATGCTCTTCGATAGCTGAAAGTATTTTGTCTTTTTGCAGCCAGTTTTCAAAGCTCTTACGGAAGCTCTCCGCTACAGTGGTTTTCACATTATTCATAAGAAATCTAAAAGCATCAGGATCTTTCGGAGCCATTTCCACGTATTCATTGGTGCTGATTATGCGGTAGCTCATATCGCTCACATCGATGAATAAGGAGAAATTGAAGATCTGCCCCATAGCCTCAATGATTTTCAGGTACTCCTCCAGCTCCTGCTGCGCCGTGATGTCACGATAACAGCCCATATATATCTCTAAGGAGCCGTCATCAGGACGTCTTACAAATCTTCCTGCTCCGGTGACCCATATAATGCTGCCATCCTTTTTGCGCATACGATAGGTGGCATGTGTTATATCAGGTAACCTGCGGTGAATGCGAACTGTATCCCAGAAAAGCTTGACCAGACCATCCCGTTCTTCAGGAATAAGGGTTTTTACCCAGCTGTCAAACTCATTAGGAAGGTCATCAAGTCCGTCATATCCCAACAGCTGCCGGGCTTCTTCATTGAACTCAAAGCTCAGCATGTTTTCATCACGATCAAAGGTACAGAAATACATTCCGGCTTTAAGTCCTTTGGCGAACATATCCTCTCTGATTTTTGCGATTCGACATTTGGCGTTTGCTTCTTCGATCCTTTTGTTACACTCTATGATGAGCGCCTGTTGTTCCTTTGGATAATCACACACATTAAACAAAGGTACCGTATCATCAAACCTGGCACTATCTTCTGCAGTAAACTGACCTATGCTGTTATCTATACTATCTACATAATTATCTTTATCCATCATATCAACCAAGACAACCTCATATACTTTCCTGTTCATGGAAATATTTTACACACTATTCAGCGAATACAATCGCTGCCATAAGCATACATCGGCAAAAAAACTATTTAACATAATTATTAAAAGGATAATTATATTAGTATTCAATTTCAGCAAACCATAGGGAGTGATATTTCTGGCAACGCAAAGTGCAAAATGACTTCGATACTCACTTTTGTCACTCGGAGTTGATATAAAAACCCGGCTGGACACAGAGTCTGTGTTCTGCCGGGTCAATGTTACTCTAAATTTATCGTCTTACTTTTTCTTACCAAGATAAGCTGCCTTTATGTCATCATTGGCGAGAAGCTCAGCACCTGTGCCTGACAGAGTGATGCGGCCTGTCTCCATGACATAAGCTTTGTCAGCTACTTTCAGTGCCATGTTGGCATTCTGCTCGATGAGGAGGATGGTTGTACCTCTTTCCTTGTTTATCTTCTTGATGATGGAGAAGATCTCCTGCACAACGATAGGCGCAAGACCCAGTGATGGCTCGTCAAGCATCATGATCTCGGGATTGGACATGAGTGATCTCGCTACTGCAAGCATCTGCTGTTCGCCTCCGGAAAGTGTTCCGGCAAGCTGCCAGTTACGTTCCTTAAGTCTCGGGAACAGATTATAAACATTCTCTATGTCTGCTGTGAGATCATCATTTCTTAAATATGCACCGATCTTTATGTTCTCTAGAACGGTCATGTCGGGGAATACTCTTCTTCCCTCGGGGCAGAGCACGATGCCCTTTCCTACTCTCTTGGCAGATGGCATGTTGGTAATGTCTTCGCCGTCAAGATTGATGGTTCCCGCACTGGCCTTAACAAGACCTGCAATGGTACGAAGGGTCGAAGACTTTCCTGCACCGTTTGCTCCTATGAGAGTTACGATGGAATGATCCGGAACCTCAAAACTGATGCCTTTAACCGCCTCGATTCCGCCATAGTTTATTTTAAGATTATCTACTTTAAGCATCCTCAGAACCTCCCAGATAAGCTTCGATTACTTCAGGATTGCTCTGGATCTCATCAGGAGTTCCCTGAGCGATGAGCTTTCCGAAATTAAGAACATAGATGCGTTCTGAAATCTGCATTACCAGATCCATATGATGCTCTATCATGAAGATACTGAGTTTGTACTGATCACGGATCTTTACGATGAAGTCAGTAAGCTCCTGAGTCTCCTGAGGGTTCATGCCGGCAGCCGGCTCATCCAGAAGCAGAAGCTCAGGCTGTGTCGCAAGTGCTCTCGCGATCTCAAGATGCCTCTGGAGACCGTAAGGAAGTGAAGATGCGATCTCATCCTTAAGCTCATAGAGACCCTGCTCTTTAAGAAGCAGCGCGGTCTCTTCTCTCATGCGCTTCTCTTCCGCACGGTTAAGTCTCAGCGTCGCGGTGAAAACATTATCCTTTGCACGGAGATGCTTTGCGATGAGAACATTATCAAAAACCGTAAGATTTGAGAAAAGTCTTATGTTCTGGAAGGTTCTTGCGATTCCGAGTTTTGTAATCTCGTCCGGAGAGGTTCTTTTCAGGTTTTTTCCGTTAAAGCTGACCATTCCGGAAGTGGGTGTATAGATTCCTGTGATACAGTTAAATGCAGTTGTTTTACCTGCACCGTTAGGACCGATGAGAGCAACGATTTCTCCCTTATTTACATCAAGAGAAAGATTGTCTATGGCTCTTACGCCTCCGAACTGCATGATGACATTCTGCATGCTGAGGACATTCTGTGTGTTATCGTTCATTATGCCTTGCCCTCCATCTTTTTACTTTTCTTTTTGAACGGATGCTTAAAAAAGTCAAAGATTCCGTTCCAGCTGAATTCATTTGTTCCCATAAGTCCCTTTCTGTAGAAAAGAACTACGATCATGAGAAGTATGGAGAAGATGACCATACGGAATCCCGGTCTGAAAAGCGGCACCTGAATTCCTCCCAGCATGAGGGGCTCATCGAAGAATCTCAGAAGCTCTCTTCCTGCGGTAACGATGAAAGCACCGATAACAGAACCGGTAACAGAACCGATGCCACCGATAACAACGATGAGAAGGATATCGTAGGTAAGGGCAACCTGGAAGGTCTTACTGTCAATTGATCTCATGAACATGGCAAGCATTCCGCCGCTTATTCCGGCAAAGAATGAAGAGATAACGAAGGAAAGCTCCTTGGTTTTGAAAAGGTTGATACCCATTGCCTCGGCTGCTATCTCATCCTCACGTACTGCCTTAAACATTCTTCCGTAGGAAGAGTTGATGAGAAGCACCATAAGTCCGATGCATATAACGGATAATGCCAACGGCTGGAAAATATTGGTAAATCCGGGAATGGACTTAAGACCGTAAGATCCGTTTGTGATGGTATCGAACTGAGGTGCAGCGATACATGCACGGATGATCTCGGCAAATCCAAGGGTTGCAATTGCAAGGTAGTCAGACTTAAGTCTTAGAACCGGGAAACCGATAAGAGCTGCAACACCTGCGGCAACAAGTCCTCCAAGAATCAGCGCCACGATGATGGGGAGCTGAACATTTGCAATGGCAGGATTTATACCGGAAATGTAATAAACGGAAGGTCTCTGTCCCACAGGGATTGTAAAAATAGCTGTCACATAAGCCCCAAGTGCCATGAAACCTGCCTGTCCAAGTGAGAACAGACCGGTGAAACCATTAACCAGATTCATGGAAACCGCAACCACTGCGTAAACCATGGATCTTTCAATGATGGAAATTGCGTAACTGTAGTTGTATTTATTTGCCTCAAGAAAACCACATATTCCGAGCACTGCGGCTATAAGGATAAGTGTACATATGCAGTTTCTTCGTTTTTCTTTATTTATCATTCTGTTTGGACCCATCCTTTCCTCCTTAGACCTTGTTGGTAGTCTTCTCACCAAAAATTCCGGTAGGACGGACAAGAAGAATAACTATCAGGATAACAAAGGTAAATGCATCCGAGAAGGTGGACTGCCCGGCAGCAACCAGTGCGGTTTCACCGATTCCAATGAGGAATCCGCCCACTACTGCTCCCGGGATGGAGCCGATGCCACCGAAAACCGCAGCTACGAAGCATTTCATTCCGGGAAGTGAACCTGAGAACGGGAACACGGTCATACGGTCTGTAAAATAAAGAATGGAACCTACAGCCGCAAGAAGTGAACCTATTGCAAAGGTTATGGAAATAGTACGGTTGATATCGATACCCATAAGAGAAGCTGTCTCATAGTCCTTTGATACCGCTCTCATGGCCATCCCCATCTTTGTGTGCTGGATAAGTGTCATAAGAAGATATACAAGAATAAGTGTGAGAACCGGTGTCAGGAAGGTGACGAAGGATGCTGAAAGGCCTCCAAGCTGATAAACCTTCTTAAGTACCGGGATCTCAGGGTATCCCATCGGCAGTGCCGTAAAAAGATAGGTTGCAAGATTCTGGAGCAGGTATGACACACCGATGGCTGAAATCATAACAGACATCCTGGGTGCTGAACGGAGCGGCTTGTAGGCGACTCTCTCGATACTCACACCGAGAACGGTTGTCACGATGAGAACAACCGGAAGGGCTATAAACCATGGAAAAGATGCCATAGCGAATATCATGAAGTATCCTGCCATCATGAAGATATCACCATGTGCAAAGTTGATAAGTCTGAGTATACCGTAAACCATGGTGTAACCGATGGCTATGAGTGCATATGCACCACCCAGTGAAATACCTGTCAGACACTGCTGCAGGAATGTTGTAAGAGACATAAGACAATTCCCCTTATTGAAAGAATAGATTTTGTTTTGACCATAGGGTCTTACAAAGATTGAAGGGACATCTTTAAGGATGTCCCCTCATATAACGCCTTTTAGATTGAATGATTCCAGCGGCTTTTGTTTAGAAAGCCTTCATAAGACTTTCAGAGACTGATCCGGGTTTGAATGAATATGAGAAACCGGATCTCCGGAGAAAACCGGTTTCCATCAACAAACTATTTTATGATCAACCGTTGATGGTTGTGGTTGTAAGGAACTTAAATGCACCATCCTGAATGGTCTTGATAAATGCCATATCCTTGTTTGCGTCGCCCTCTTCGTTGAAAGAAACAGCGCCTGTAACACCGTCAAATGAAACAGTCTTGAGAGCTTCCTTTATAGCCTCGCCGTCAGTTGACTGTGCCTTCTCGATAGCATTGTATGCTGCAAGGTAAGCGTCATATCCAAGAGCTGATACTGCAGGGATGATATCTGACTGATCATTTGCCTTTAAGTAATCCTTGAAGCCCTTGATGAATGACTCGGCCTCTGCATTGGCAGGTTCAGCCTCATCGAAGAAGGTTGAAAGTACTACGCCCTCTGCGTCGGCTCCTGCGTTCTCAATGATGGTTGAGTTCTCCCATGTGTCACCTGCAGCGATAAGAGCTGTGATTCCAAGTTCTCTTGCCTGCTTGATGATAAGCGGTGCTGTTGTGATGGATGAAGGAGCGAATATTACGTCAGGATTTGCAGCCTTGATGTTTGTAAGAACTGCCTTGAAATCTGTCTGATTTGTCTGGAACTGCTCTTCATCAACTACTGTTCCGCCAAGCTCTGTGAAAGCTGTCTTGAAGTAGGAACCGAGACCTGATGAATAATCATCACCAAGCTGTGTAAGGACAGCTGCGCTCTTATAGCCGTTCTGCATAGCGTAGTTAGCCATAACAGTACCCTGGAACGGATCAAGGAAACATGTTCTGAAGTAGTATTCATTGCCCTGAGTTACCTGAGGGTTTGTACAGGAGCATCCGATGGCAGGAACCTTGGCATCTGCAAAGATCTGTCCGGCTGCGATAGAAACGCCTGATCCGTAGGAACCGATAACTACTGAAACCTTCTCGCCCATAAGCTTGTTGGCTGCGTTTACTGCCTCTGTCTTATCTGACTTGTTATCTACCTCTACAAGCTCGATTGTGTACTCCTTGTCACCGATCTTTACTGTCTTGTGGGTTTCATTTGCATAACGAATACCAAGTACCTCCTGGAATCCGCCGCCGCCGTTCTCACCGGTTGTAGGCTCAAATACACCGATCTTGATAACGTCTCCGCCTGCACTTGCACCGCTTCCTGTATTTCCGCCTGATGATGCTCCACCGCAGGCAGCAAGTGATGCAGTCATAGCTGTTGCAAGACCTAATGCTAAGATTTTCTTCAGTTTCATACTTCCCTCCTTAGTAATGACATATAAGTCAAAGTCGATATAAGCAGTCTTTTTATCTGGTATTCTGTCGGCTTATATCTGTAGTGTTTTTTAGTACATCTTCACCGTTTTGTCCGTGGGAGAAAAACAAGTGTATTCCATGTACACACATTTGTGATTATTCTATCACTTTTAAGGATTATTTCAACATATTTAAGGCTAAAATATTACTCAATGTTAATGATAGAATATTTATGACAACTGCGGGTTATGACTTGACGCAAAAAAACGGAGCTACCGCATGCGCGGCAGCTCCGTTGCTGTCTCCTATATGTTATATCAAGCAGGACGAAAATGCAAGGGATGAGGTTCTTGACCTATTATTTGTTTTTTGGAATATAGGTCATATAAAATGGATTCTATTTTGACTCATATTCAGATTTTATGGATATAAGTCATATAGAATGGGGAACTTCTTTGACTTATAATCGGATTTTGTAAATATAAGTCATGTAGAATGGAAGTATTATTTGACCCATATTCAGATTTTATAGATATAGGTCATATAGAATCAGATTCTTCCTTGACTCATATTTAAATATTGTGATTATAAGTCATTTGTCCAGTTCCAGTTAATTGACTTAAAGACTTGAATTCGGATATGTAGTCATTCTTAATACAATAATTAATATGTATCGCTAGGATTTCAAGTCTTTTTGGTATTAATTTAACTCTAAAAAGTAGAATCATAGCTTGGTTTTTTCCTATTACGACAAAAAACATGCCCGGCTGAATAGTTGAGTTTATACTTACATTCGGTGATCCTTGCGGCCACGGCTGATGTTTTTGCGGTTAGCTGAATTGTTGTGGTCGTAGTGGTCGTAACGGTTGTTGTTGTAATTGGAATTAAAATTATTGTTGTGGTTGTTTTGGTTTTTTTGTGATCGGCGGATTTGCAGGACTTCCATAAATTCCTCTTCGGACATGTCAATGTCTTTGAGGCGTTCGGTGCGGCGGTCATGCATGTATCTGGCCATCTTTCGGGAATCTCTTACACGTTTGATGCCGAGAGCGGCGAATGTGGCTAAAATGGCAACACCGACAACGCCGGCAATTGCGGTCACGCTTATGGAGGTCAGGGCTTCCTTAGGCTGTTCGTCCGCAGCGGAGGATTCCTGAGAGCTGGTTTCTATGGCGACTGTCGGTTCTTTTTCGATAGAATATCTTCCCACGGGGAGACCGTCTGCAAGATATTCTATTTCAGCTATGGTGTGTGCGGAAACATAATCCGGCAGGTTATAGTTCAGTCTGTAGGTAAGTCCGTCCTGAGAGGAACCGACCGGTAATGACACATACATGGGTTCCTTTACGGAAAGGTCTGAAGCTGTGCATCCGGAATCCACAATAGTATCTGCGATCAGACGGTTCTTTATATCCTCTGTGTTGAAGAGTGATGGATCCAGAGGCTGTTTTTCCGTGCTGTAGAAACCGAGGTCCAGCATGGCTTTTGTATCGGTATAGTGAGCAGGGTTCTTATCTTTAAGAACAACGGCTACAAGATTTCTGTCGTTTTCACTGGCCATGGTGATGAGAGTATTGCCTGAATCCATGGTATAACCGGTTTTTCCTGCAATGACTCTGTTGTCGGAGTACTTTGTATCATCACGGTGCATTTTGTGTTCCATATAAACCGTATGACCATCCGGATTACGGATGGTGCTTGCCAGCTTATAGGAAAGGTGTGAATCGATCTCCATGAAGGCTTCATTTTTCATGGCAGCTATGCCTATAAGACCCATGTCATAGGCGCTGGTATAGTGATTCTCGTTAAAAAGACCTGAAGGATTTGTGAAGTGGCTGTCTGTGCATCCAAGCTTTGCAGCCTTTTGATTCATCATTTCCGCAAATGCTTCCCTGGAGCCTGCGACATGACAGGCCAGAGCATTGGCTGCCTCATTGGCAGATTTCAGAAGAAGTGCGTGGAGACAGTCTTCAACCGAAAGTGTATCGCCCTCTTCTATCTGGGCGTTGGAGGATCCTGCGTCAACATTGTAAACATCGTCATGTGAAAAGGTGACCATATCATCAAGTTTGCAATTATCCAGCACTACCAGTGCAGTCAGGACCTTTGTGATGGAAGCCGGGTACTCTTTTGTATGTGCATTCTTCTGAAAAAGCACAGCTCCCGTATCTGCGTCCATAACGATGCCGGCCTCGGCATTGATCTCCACATACGGAAAATTCCATGCTGCGTATGCTTTGATGGCACTAAGAGGCGTGATGAGGTTACATATTAAAATTGTCAGTGTGGCGAGCACGGTTAAAAACCGTATTCCACCATGCTTTTTTCTGGTCATTGGTTCTCTCTTCCGGTTCTTTTTATTTTGTCTTTTTCATGTTCAAGTCTTGCATAGTAAAACATGTATTGCTGGAGCACTCCGAGGATCGGTTTATAGCTTTCCGGCCAGGTGCCTCTGTAAAACTGCTCTTTTACTCTCTTCATCCACACATCCTCCGGACAAAGGGATAATCTGTGAAAACCGAAAAGTGCAGTACAGGAGGCAACCTTTATACCGACTCCGCGGATCTTCAAAAGTTCTTCCAGGAGAATTTCATCAGAGGCTTCGGAAAGTGTTTTAAGGTCAATCTCACCTGTTGTCACCTTCCTTGCGGCTTCCATTATGTAACCGGTACGGTAGCCCGTTCCGGTGGAGCCTATCTCCCGATCGTCAAGTCCTGCCAGAGTCCCTGCATCGGGAAATGGATAAAAGCTTGTCTTTTCCGGTATTCCGGGGGCTAATGCATGCCACTCGGAGCTGTCGATAAAGCATTCCTCTCCCGAAAGAGCACAAAGCTTTTCAACTGTTGTACGTATGGCTGGCACGGATTTTCTCTGAGAAATGATAAAGCTTATGAGCATTTCCCAGGGATCCTGATTAAGTATACGGATGCCGGTTCCATAGTCCATGCAGGATTTCAGAAATTCGTCCGAAGGATCTGCATAGCTTCTGTAGCTTTCGTAATCCGTTGTGAGATCGAAATAATGTTTATAATATTCCTCCCACTCAGATTCGGTGCAGCCTGCCAGATACGAATCCCGGTCACCTTCAGGGTTTCTTGAGATAAGAAGACATTTGCCTGAGGCTACGATTTTATATACGGGATATTTTTCGTTAATGTTTCCCACGGAAGTCATGCGGAAACATTGACCTGATTCTGCTATGGCAGTCAGATCAAAATCTTTAAGCGTCAAGTGGAGCATTAAGTACCTCCGTGCCGTCAAGAACGAATCGTCCGCCGGAAATGATGGAGATGTGTTCGCCCTGACCGGTAACAGCCTCTATGGACTCAAGTTCATGATACGGGATTGTTATATCCGTATGAACGGCAAAATATGCTTTATCGGGATTCGTTTTTCTGAGGATGGAACACTCATTGTCTTTGGCAATGAGCTCTTTTCCGTCAGGGTTAAACAGATGCATTTCCTCAATAAAGGAGTAACAGGTATCGCCAACGGCAAAATGAGGCCCTGTTTTCTCTGCAATGAGGATGGGCATCCTTGCACCGATCCCGTATTTATCGACCATCTTGTAAGCAAGTGTGTTTGTTCCGATGGCAAATTCTCCTATGGGAAGGTTTTCCTTCTCTCCGAAGATCACGCGTCGGATAAGTGCTCTTGAGGCTTCCTGATCCTCAAAGTTTTTACAGCTGTAATCAGTCACTCTTCCGTTTTCGAAAACTATCCTTAGGTCATGGAATTGTATGCCGCCTATAAATACCGATTTAACATTCAGTATACCTTCTGTACCTGTAAGTACAGGAGATGTAAATACCTCTCCGAGAGGAATGTTTACATCGGACAGACAGTTTTCAAAGTTTGACTGTTTCTCAGGATCTTTAAGAGGGTGAAGCATCACCTTCATGTCAGTATCATTACCACGACCTTTTACAAGCACGTAATCCGCTTTATCAAGAGCGTCTATAAGCTTTGCCTGTACCGGCATATAGGTTTCCGATGACAAAGTGTTGATGGCAATTGTCTCACGGAAGATTTCCTGAAAATCAGGACCGATGGTAGGCAGGGGCCATGCAATGATGGTGAAGGAACGTTCCTCGGCATCTATATATTTATATACGGTATTCTGGAGGTCACTTCTGTATTTTCCGTAAACCTCCTTCTGATGATCATTGAAGCTTAGCTTCTCGGACTTCTCCACGGGCTCGAACCCGGGCTCTCCAAAGGTTTCCATAACAACGGGCCCGGCATAACGTTTTATCTCCGAATCATAGGAACGGAATATCTGATCCGTTTCCTCAAGCATACGGGATGATATGCGATCTCCCATTACAAGAGAAAGATCATAGCTGTGATCATAGTCCATCTGCCGGTTGGGGCTCTCATAAAGGAAGCCGGCTCCCTGGGGAGATCTGGTAAGGAAGTGAGAGGATCTCACCGGAACAGTGTAATCATAACCATCTTCCTTAAAGTACTCTGCTGCACGTTTTACCACTCTTTCGAAACCTATATGGAATCTAAACTCAATAAGAGATTTTTTATCATAAGGCTTTCCCTGGCTCAAAAATCCGTCTTTGAAGCCTTTGTACCAGGTGTAAGCCATACGGTCCACCTCTTCATCTGTAAGAGAAGCGGTAAACTCTGCTGTTTTGTATGCTGTATCTGATATATAAGCTCCGTAAAGATATATGTCATCAACGTTTTTAAAATCATGAGATGACAGGACTTTTTTTGTATAGGTGTCTGAAGCTATAAACTGTCCGTCCATCTGCTTCTTCAGGAAGTCCATGGAGTAATCATAAGCATAGGAATACAGAACATCCTTTACTGTCTGAACCTCGGGAAGTGTCTGTGCGTCAGCATTAACCTCTGAAGCTCTATAATCAGAGGTAAAAAGGCAATATACCTGAATAAAGGTTTCCAGGACATTTGTTATATCAAAAAGATCCTTCTCATAGGCACTCTGAATAAGGTTCTCGATTTCCATAAGAAGCACCGAAAGGATATTTCCATAGGGGGAAAGCTTCTTTTCAGCGTAAGCCGGATTAAGGTAGGAGTTCTCATAATCCCTTACCATATCCTCATACAGCAGCCGATTCCACTCACGAAGGTCAATGTTTCCGCCGCCATCGGCATGGCTGTCTTCCGAAAAGGAATATCCGGACAGATCTGTATGTTCAGTTTCTTTTATAAAATCATCAAGCATTATGATGAATCTTGCGCATGTAATGAAATAATCCCGGAAAGTTTCCGGCACAGCCTTTTCTTCCGGGATTTCTCTGATGCGCTCTATAGCATCGTTATATCGTTCCATATTACCTCAAAAAAACAAACCTAAAAGAAGCAGGATGACCCATAGGATCACTATGATTCCTGCTGCGATACCTGCAACGTGTAAAGGTATGTAATTGCACTCGGGATCCTTTTCAAAAACCATGGAATTAAAAACTGTATAAACAGCCATAATGATGGAACTTATGCCCAGGGCGCCGATATACAATGGCCCCTGTCCCTCCATACAGGTGGAGATCACGATACAGGACACAAGTAAAACAAAGGATAGTATGGCGGTCATCACTCTGAACCACGTGCCGGGTACAATCTTTTTACGTATATAATTAAATCTTTTTTTATTAGCCACTAAATGCCTCTGGATCCATGACGTCTTTCCGGATGACGTTTAAAATAATTTACTTTTCTTATGTGCTGCACAAAACAGAAAACAGCATAACCCAAAGTACCTCCCAGAGTATTAAGTATGATATCATCCACATCACAGCTTCCTGCACGCAGTACAAGCTGGATCATTTCGATACCGAAGCTCAGGAGATAAGTACAGATCACGGCATTGTACCAATGCTCCCTGCATCTTGAACTGATCACACCCAGAATAAAACCAAAGGGCATAAAGCCGAGAATGTTTCCGTAGAGGTTTAGTAAAACTCCTCTCAGTCCTATCTGCTTTCCGGAAAACAGGTATCTGCTGATCTCCACAAAGGGTGTGAGATTATAGGTGTATTCTGATTTTGCGCCTACTCCTCTTTGTTCCATCTCGGAAAAAAACATGAGATAAAGAAGAGCAGCCAGATAAAGTACGAAAAGGATCCAACCAATCTTCTGGTTTCTGGTTGAATGCTTTGCCATTTTTAGAAAGTGAGTTCGTTCTTACGCTTTAAAAGTATGGTTCCGTTGATGATTGAAATAATGCCTACTGTAATTCCCGCAACAAGGATCACTATTCCGAGAGCTATTGAGCCTGCTCCGGTATCTCTCATAGTTTTGTATATCTTCTCCATGATATCTCCTTTTAACTGATTTCTATAAAGGCTAATGTATTTTATCATAATGGGCTGTAGGTGTCAAAAAATGATGATTTTCGGGATAACAGAACCGTATCCACCGGGGATAGTTCTCATCGACGAGAACCATCCCGGTGGAATTTTGTTAATGTGTTTGTTATAATTCTTTCTATGGAAGCTGAATTATTTAAAGAATTGGAAGATATGGACAGAGCCGCTGTAAGTGAGCTTGTCAATGAATGTAATCTCGCAGATCATACGAACTATGATACCGATCTGGACGGGGATTTTTATTATATTGTCAGAAATGATGACAAGGAAGAAAGCGGAATTGATTCTGAGCTTATTGCTGTTCTGTCAGGCTACTTTCTCGGTGAGACTGTGGAAGGGAAAAAGGTGATAGAGGTAGAAGCCTTTACCCATCCCGTCATGAGGGGAATAGGCTTCTTTTCCATGTGCTATAACAGCCTGAGGGATGATTTCCGGGACGTAAAGATAAAATTCATGATAAAGAAGCCTTTATTCGGTTTCGATGATTCCTCATACGAACATATAAGCTTTGGTTCTGAAGATGATACGGATAAGGAATGTAATTCTTTTGAGATTGAAGCCTGTGGTGAATCAGTTGGGCAGAATCAGGAAGATGATTTTAAGATCAAAGCACCGGTTCCGTTCATTGCACCGGATACCTATGAAACGCTGATGGCTATAGGGGCAGAACATCTTTATGATGAACTTCTTATGGAAAAGGTTCTTAAGCGTCACATAGCTGATCCGGGGGATGAGCTTTGCGATAAATACGGAGAAGTCCATCTGACGGGTTATGATAAAGAAACCCTTTATCTGTACGGGCTCCTGGTGTATGACAAGTATTTGGGCAAAGGACATGGTAAAGCCCTTATGAAAGCTGTGGAAAACTACGAAAAACCCGGAAAGTATAAAAAGATACTTTTACAGGTCTCAAGTAATAATGTAATAGCACTTAATCTATATGAAAAACTCGGATATGTTGAAACCGAAAGAATTGTATATATGATGGTGGATTAAAAAGCGAGCAGGTGTCGACACCTGCTCGCTTTTTTCATTGAATGGTCATTAAACCTTAACCTTTATTCTGTCAAGCTTCCAAATCTCATCTACATACTCTTCTATAGTTCTGTCGGATGAGAACTTACCGGCATGTGAAGTGTTGAGAATTGCAGCCTTAGCCCACCAGGACTCATCCTCGTACTGCTCACAGGCTCTTCTCTGAGCTTCATCATAAGAAGCGAAATCCTTAAGTATGAAGTAACGGTCAGCCACATCTGATTCATGTGTATTGAGAAGTGAGTTATAGAGTGGACGGAACAGCTCAGGATTCTCAGGGCTGTAATATCCGTTTACAAGCTGCATAAGGACTCTTCTGATCTCCTGATTGTGGTTGAAGATCTCCATAGGGTTGTACTGATGATTATGCTCAAGAGCGATAACCTCATCAGATGACAATCCAAAGGTGAATGCATATTCATGACCTACTTCCTTAACGATCTCAACATTGGCACCATCCATCGTTCCGAGTGTAAGGGCACCGTTAAGCATAAGCTTCATGTTTGAGGTTCCGGAAGCTTCCTTTGAAGCTGTTGAAATCTGCTCTGAGATATCGGCAGCCGGGATGATAAGCTCGGCATTGGATACTCTGTAATCCTCGATGAAAACAACCTTGATCTTTCCGTTTATGGACTCATCGTTGTTTATAATATTGGCAACATTATTGATAAGCTTTATGGTAAGCTTTGCTGTCTTGTAGCCTGCAGCTGCCTTTGCACCAAAGATATAAACATGAGGATGGAACTTCATCTCCGGATGATCTTTGAGCTGATTGTAAACATACATTACATGAAGTATGTTCATGAGCTGTCTCTTGTACTCATGAAGTCTCTTTACCATGACATCGAAGATGGCATCGGTAGAAACCTGAATTCCGTTGTGCTCAAGTATATACTTGGCAAGACGCTCTTTGTTATGGCGCTTGATAGCCATGAACTCTGCCTGACACTTTTCATCATCAGCATAAACTGCCAGCTTGCTGATCTTGGAGAGATCTGTTATCCAGCCATCACCGATCTTGTCAGAAATCCATTCGGCAAGCTCAGGATTTGCATGAAGAAGCCATCTGCGCTGTGTGATACCGTTTGTCTTACTTGAGAACTTCTCGGGATACAACTCATAGAAATCCTTGAGAGTTTCCTTTTTGAGGATCTCTGTATGAAGCTGTGCAACACCGTTTACGGCATGTCCGCCAACGATGGCAAGGTGAGCCATCTTAACCTGTCCGTCATAAATGATAGCCATTTTGGCGATCTTATGCTCAGCATTTTCAGGATACTTACCATGGATATACTCACAGAAGCGGCGGTTGATCTCCTCAACGATCTGATAGATACGTGGAAGAAGCTTTGAGAAAAGCTCGATAGGCCATTTCTCAAGGGCCTCAGCCATGATGGTGTGGTTTGTATATGCACAGGTTTTTTTGGTTATCTCCCATGCTTCATCCCATGAAAGCTCATAATCATCCATAAGAACCCTCATAAGCTCTGCTACCGCAACTGTAGGGTGTGTATCATTTAACTGGAAGGCAACCTTCTCATAGAGGTGCTTAATGTCTCCGTCGTGTCTGTCAACATAATCCTTTACGGCTGTCTGTACGGAAGCTGAAATAAAGAAATACTGCTGGCGAAGACGAAGCTCCTTACCTGCGTAGTGATTATCATTTGGATAAAGGACCTCAACTATGTTACGGGCCATGTTTTCATTTTCAACAGCAGCCTCATAATTTCCCTTATCAAATTCGTCAAGACGGAAGGTTTCCTTTGCCTGAGCATCCCATACACGGAGAGTGTCTACAACATGATTGTTGTAACCAACTACAGGTGTATCGTAAGGAATTGCAATAACTGACTGGTATCCCTTTTGCTCGAATTTAAGCTTTCCGTTGTGGTTTACAGCTTCTACCCAGCCGCCGAACTTAACTTCCTTTGAAAGCTCTGCACGACGAAGCTCAAAAGGATTACCGTCCTTGAGCCAGTCATCAGGTACTTCCTTCTGATAGCCGTTTACAATCTGCTGCTTGAACATACCGTATTTATAACGTATTCCGCATCCGCATGCCCAATATCCGAGAGTTGCAAGGGAATCCAGGAAACATGCTGCAAGTCTTCCGAGACCGCCGTTTCCGAGAGCCCAGTCAGGTTCCTCATCCTCAATGGCATTGAGATCAAGATGCAGCTCCTCAAGGGCTTCCTTGATTTCATCACGACAAGTGAGATTTATGATATTGTTGCCGAGAGCTCTTCCCATGAGGAATTCCATTGAAAGATAATAAACTCTCTTGGCGTCCTTTTTCTCAGTTACCTTCTGAGTTGCCATCCAGTCATCAATGATGGTGTTCTGAACAGCATAAGAAACTGCAAAAAAAGCCTCCTTTGTATTGAGATCCTCAAGTGATCTGCGATAAAGCTTGCGGGCACTGCTCTTAATTTCTTTTTTGAATAATTCCTTATCGAACTTCTCCACTATCCTATTCCTTTCTCGAAACATACATTTCGAATCCTTATGGAAACATATATCATTATGTTTCCATAAGGGGTTCTTGGTTTTTTAAATCTTTTCGACAGCAAGAGTCATGGTCTCTCCATTGATATCCCATGCCTTCTCGTATCCCTGAGTAAGATTATACACGATTGCGTCCGCCATAACTACTCTTATGATCTCGCTTTCGTTTTTACGCATAAGATTAGCCATCTTATCGTTGTCCTTCACATATACTTTGATATGATCCATGACCTCAAAGCCTGCTTCTTTGCGCATTGTCTGAATCTTTGAAATGATCTCTCTTACAAAGCCCTCTTCGATGAGCTCCGGTGTGAGATTTGTATCGAGAACAACGGTGAGATTATTGCCTTCTTCTGTGACAAAACCACCCTTCTCGGATACATCTATAAGAAGGTCATCCTTTGTAAGTGAAACTTCTGCATCTCCGTCAACTACGAATTTGATTTCGCCGTAAGTCTCGAGATCGTCCATAGCCTTTGATCCATCGATCTCAGAAAGATATGTACGTATGGAGTTAAGGTGCTTTCCGTATTTAGGACCTACAGTCTTAAGCTGCGGCTTGAAGGTGTAGGAAGTAAAGGCCCTTAGGTCATCCTGGAAAACAACATTCTTTACATTGAGCTCATCCTCGATGATGTCAATGAAATACTGGTCGAGACCGGACTCTGCCTTGACATACATATTCCCGATAGGCTGACGGTTCTTAACAGCAGCTGTATTTCTTGCTGCACGTCCGAGGATTACGATACGAAGGACCTTATCCATGCTCTCTTCAAGAGCTGCATCTATCATGGATTCATCCGCTGCAGGGAAAGAGCAGAGGTGAACTGACTTCTTTGCCTGAGAATCCACTGTGCAGACAAGATTTCTGTAGATGGACTCTGTGATGAACGGAACCATAGGTGCCGCAATCTTTGAGAAGGTAACCAGTGTGGTGTAAAGAGTCATGTAAGCATTGATCTTGTCCTGCTCCATACCCTTTGCCCAGAAACGTTCTCTTGAACGGCGAACATACCAGTTGGACATATCATCCGCAAATTCCTGAAGGGCATTTGCTGCCTCAGGGATTCTGAAGTTTGTAAGATTGTCATCTACTGACTTGACTACGGAATTGAGCTTGCTGAGAAGCCATTTATCCATAACCCCGAGCTTATCATATTCAAGTGAATACTTGGTCGGGTCAAAATCATCAATATTTGCATAAAGCACGAAGAATGCATAGGTGTTCCAAAGTGTGGAAAGGAACTTACGCTGTCCTTCAACTACAGCCTTGTCATGGAATCTGTTTGGAAGCCATGGTGCTGAGTTTGTATAGAAGAACCAGCGGATAGCGTCCGCGCCGTGCTTCTTTAATGCTTCCATAGGGTCAACAGCATTACCCTTGGACTTACTCATCTTCTGTCCGTTCTCATCCTGAACATGACCGAGTACGAGAACGTTCTCGTAAGGTGCCTTGTTGAAAAGTATTGTACTCTCTGCAAGAAGTGAGTAGAACCAGCCTCTGGTCTGGTCAACTGCCTCACAGATAAACTGTGCAGGGAACTGTGCCTCAAAAAGCTCCTTGTTCTCAAAAGGATAATGATGCTGTGCGTATGGCATAGCGCCTGAATCGAACCAGCAGTCGATAACTTCAGGTACTCTCTTCATGTCGCCGCCGCACTTAGGACACTTGCAGGTAAGCTTGTCAACGTAAGGCTTGTGGAGCTCGATATGCTCGTAACCTACGTAATCTGAGCTGTAGCCCTCTTTGCCGGAAGCCTTAAGCTCTGAAAGAACATCTTCATAGTTGTATGCTCTTTCTCTCAGCTCCTGAATAGAACCGATGGCATCCTTCTCGCCGCAGTCCTTACATACCCAGATATTGAGAGGAGTTCCCCAATAACGGTTACGTGAAAGACCCCAGTCCTGAACATTCTCTATCCATGCACCGAAACGGCCTGAACCGATGGTCTCAGGGTACCACTTAACGGTAGCATTATTCTTAACAAGGTCATCCTTTACAGCGCTCATCTTGATGAACCAGGATTCTCTTGCGTAATAGATAAGCGGAGTATCGCATCTCCAGCAGTGAGGATATGAGTGTGTGAACTTAGGAGCATCATAGAGAAGCTTTCTTGCAGAAAGATCCTTCAATACCTCAGGATCACAGCTGATGGCACCCTCTGCGATTTCCTTCTCTGTAGGCTTACATCTCATACCTGCAAACGGAGTTTCGGCGGTCATGCAACCACTCTCATCAACAAACTTAACGAGAGGCATATCATTCTCACGGCCTACACGGGCGTCATCTTCACCGAAGGCAGGAGCCTGGTGAACGATACCGGTACCGTCTTCAGCTGTAACGTAAGAATCACATACTACGTAATGAGCTCTCTTGTGCTGTTTAGCTGCAACATCTGCCGCACACTGGTAAAGGGGCTCGTAGTCAATACCTACGAGATCTGTTCCCTTATAGGTCTCAAGAACCTCATAAGCCTTTTCGCCTTCCTTTGCAAGAGGTGAAAGAACCTTGTCAAGAAGTGATGAAGCCATGACATATGTGTAACCGTCGGCAGCCTTAACCTTTGAATACTCAAGATCCGGGTTTACGCAAAGTGCGGTATTGGAAGGAAGTGTCCAGGGTGTAGTTGTCCATGCAAGGAAGTAGAAATCCTGATCCTTTGCCTTGAAACGAACGATGGCTGAACGCTCATTTAACTCTTTATAGCCCTGTGCTACTTCGTGGCTGGAAAGAGGGGTTCCGCAACGTGGGCAGTAAGGAACTACCTTGAAGCCCTCATAAAGAAGACCCTTCTTCCAGATCTCTTTAAGAGCCCACCACTCAGACTCGATAAAATCATCGTGATAAGTAACATATGGATTGTCCATATCTGCCCAGAAGCCTACCTTGTAAGAGAAATCCTCCCACATGCCCTTGTACTTCCAGACATTTTCCTTACATAAATCTATAAAAGGCGCAACTCCATACTTCTCAATCTGCTCTTTTCCGTTGATGCCGATGGACTTTTCAACTTCCAGCTCTACAGGAAGTCCGTGGGTATCCCATCCTGCCTTTCTGGGAACCATAGAACCCTTCATGGCACGGTATCTTGGGATCATGTCCTTAAATGCTCGGGTCTCAACATGTCCGATATGAGGTTTTCCGTTTGCGGTAGGAGGACCGTCGTAGAATACGTAAGAAGGATCTCCCTCATGCTCTTTGATGGAATCCTCAAAGATATGATTCTGTTTCCAGAACTCCTCAACCTCATTCTCGCGCTCTACGAAGTTCATGTTTGTATCAACTTTTTTAAACATCAGCGCCTTATCTCCTTAAATCATATATTAAACCGAATTATCGCAGCATCCTTTGCTGCTTTGAACCGTGATTTTTCAATGTTTTGAAAAATGGGTAAATTTCGGCCTTTAGCGTACTAATTATATCGGACTCACCTTACAAAATCAAGCGTCGGTGGTCCGGAGCCGGAGGGCATCCATTTGAATGCGAGTCGCTTCGTCGGAAAAATCTAAAACAGAGCCCCTAAGAACCACTAGGCCCTCGCCAATGTCAGAGTTCTCTTTATGACAACATCTGACTTGGCGAGGGGGCTAAGGAAAAAGTAAGCCAAGTGGTTCTAAGGGGCTCTGTTTTGATTTTTCACGACTCAGCTCAACGCATTCAAATGGATGCCCTCCGGCTCCTACTCTTCATATGCCTTTGCTAAATGAATATTGCTCTCTGACTCCAATAACATGTCATGCTACCGGAGTAACATGCTTTTTCAATTCATTTTCCACAGATTCTGCTTCGGAACCTATGATGATATGTACTGCTGTTTTACTGGGGCGGAGAACTCCTCCGACTTTAGCGGACCGTATCTTCTTTTCATCCACGGCACCGTATTCGTTTATCTGTACCTTCAGCCTTCCGCCGTCATGGCCGACTTCCCGGACATTTTCGCTGCCGCCCAAGCCCTCAAGAATGATCTTTGCAACTTCAGACATATCTGCTTTATTGTCCAGTGTGATATGCAGCTTTTCATCCTCTGCTATCTTCATGGAAAGCTTGTCAGCATTTTTCCGTTTAATGTTTTTGTAGACATTGTAGGCTATTATGGCGGCAAGTATTACTACTGCAACCACAGCAATGATTACAATATTGTTATTCTCCATATCAGTCTCCATTCTGCTGCTTTGAATATTTTTTCAATTCGGCAACATAGCGTTCCCCAAGTTCACTTAAAGGAATTTTTTTCTTTTTGATATATCCTATGGTCATCTTCTCAGTGGTATCAAGCTTTACAGTGGTGTACTCATCACCGTTCAGTTCCTGACATATGATGCCTGAGCACATCGTATACCCATTGAGCCCCACCATGAGATTCAGGGCTGTAGCTCTGTCATCACACTTTATGATCTGCTTGTAATCATAGGTGCTGAGAACCTCTTCCGCAAAATAAAAGGAATTGTGCTCCCCCTGATAGAAGCTGAGACAGGGATAATGCTTCAGATCCTCAAGGGTTATGAGATCCTTTTTTGCCATAGGATTCTGCTTGCTCATGAAAACATAAATGTCACAGTCAAAAAGCGGTATAAATTCCAGAGAATCCTCTCTTAGTATCTTACCGATGACTTTGTTGTTGAAATCATTCATGTAAATAACCCCGACTTCGGAGGTCTGATTCTTTACATCATTTATGACTTCTATGGTCTTGGTTTCCTTAACTGCGAACTCGTAGGTGTCCATGCCAAACTCTCTCGCAAGCTGTATGAAGGCTTCAACCGCGAAGGTATAATGCTGCATTGATACTGCAAATTTCTTTTTGCGGGTGCCTGCATTGACATACTTGTCTTCCATGAGCTGGTACTGCTCAACGATCTGTCTCGCGTATCCGAGGAACTCCTCACCTTCCGCAGTGATGACTATACCACGGTTGGATCTGAGAAAAATGTCGAGACCGATTTCTTTCTCAAGCTCTTTTATAGCGGCAGAAAGTGACGGCTGAGTAATGAAAAGATGCTTAGCGGCTTCATTCATGGAACCGCAGTCGGCAACAGCGATCACCTGCTTTAACTGCTGTAGTGTCATAATATTTCCCCTCGGAAGTTATTTCTTTGCGGCAGAGAAGGTAACGAAACCGGCAGGATCAATATGGATATGGTCTGCCACCCAGGTTTCATGACCGGATCCTATGATACGGGATGGGGACATGGTGCTGATGCTTCCATCCGACTCCTTGATTTCGATAACGGCATCGGTTCTGAGGCATCCGTCTCCTTCATACACTTTGCTGCCCATGGAGCCATCTGCCTTACGCTTGTAAAGCTTCAGAGAAGCATAGGTATACCAGGAGAAGCCATTTTCTTTTTCGGGCATAAGCTGATAGCCTCCCTCATGACGTTCGGAAAACTCAGCTATGAGATATGGATCCTTTATAAGCTCATCCCTGTAAAAAGAAGTCAGGTCACTGAGCCTTTCTGCAGGTTCCTTTGATCTGTATACGGAACCGTTAAAAGCAAGCTTTGTTCCGTCCGGAGCAACAGTATCCATCAGTGCCGCACCGTCCTCTCCGACATAGAAATTACCGACGTGAGCGGATTTTGTAATGGTGCCGGTGGATGGATCAAGGTAGTAAAATTTACCGTTGTCAATGATCCAGCCTGAGGTAAGCTTTCCGTTTTCGTAGTAATATTTATCTCCTGAAGCATCTGTGAACCAGCCGTTATACAGCTCCGAAGCTTCTCCTGTTGCAGGATCTGCCTTATACAGAAGTGTGGTTCCGTTTTCGTCGGTTTTATAGACGGAAGAAGTGTCATTTATACCGACAGAACCCCCTGTTCCGGCAGATGATGTTGTTGTTTCTGTTGTTCCTGTGGTTTCGGTAGTTGAAGCCTGACCGGCAGAAGTATCTTCCGCAGTCGGTGCCAATGGTCCTGCAGTCGGTGCCGATGTCTCTTCGGTCGCTGTCAATGTTCCTGCAGAAGGAGTATTTTCGGAAACCGCAGTCTCTGCGGCACCGGACGCTGAAGTCTCTACGCTGTACATGGCAAGTCCCGCTTTAATATCTTCCGGTATATCGAGCCCGTTAGTTTTGTAAAAATCAGCTACGGTATTGTAGTATTCGGCCTTTTGAGAGTCGTTAAGTAACTCAAGCGCAGCTGCAATATCATCTTTTTGTGCCGCAAGGCCTAAAGATACTTGAGATAGTGAAACTGCCGCTGTTAAAGCGGCAGATATCATAAACATTTTTCCTGTATTTTTCATGTATAACCTCATCAGAGTAATGTATGTCTCTGCTCTTCAGGTGTCTTTGGATTGAGATAAGCAGGAGCAACGTCAAATACTGTTATACAGCCGGTCTCACCCTTCTTTGCCATGCGGTCAACTGCTCTTGCATAAGCTGCAAGTACAGAGCCTGTGAACTCTGGGTTTGAATCAAGCTTCAGGCTGTACTCGATAAACTCATGATGCTGACCTTCATCACCTGTAACACCGGATCTCATAACGAATCCGCCGTGAGGAAGCTCTGCGTGATTCTTCTTCATTTCTTCTTCGGAAATGAAGTGGACAGTAACGTCATAATCTGCATAGTAATCCGGCATGGTCTTAATTGTCTCTTCTACCTTTGCCTTATCTGCACCCTCTTCAAGAACTACAAATACTTCTCTCTTATGCATCTGTCTCGCTGTGAATGTAGGATGCTCTCCGTTTCTTACAGCATTCATGGCATCTTCTACAGGGATTGTGTAAGACCTTGCATCCTTAACACCCGGAACGCGGCGGGCTGCATCACTGTGTCCCTGGGAAACGCCCTTTCCCCAGAAGGTATAATGCTTTCCGACCGGAAGTATAGACTCTGCATAGATTCTTGCGATGGAGAACATTCCCGGATCCCATCCGCAGGAGATCATGGCAAGCTTTCCTGCCTTTTTGGCTGCTTCATCAACAGCTGCAAAATGCTGTGGAACCTTCGGGTGTGTATCAAAGCTGTCGATAACATTAAAATACTGTGCATACTCCGGTGTCTGCTTGGGAAGGTCTGTAGCTGAACCTCCGCAGATCATGAGCACGTCGATCTCGTCTTTATAATTTAAAACATTGTCAACGGTGTCTACCTTTACGCCGGGTGTATTGATCTTTACTGTTGAAGGGTCACGTCTTGTGAATACAGCCACAAGCTCTTCATCCTCATTGCGCTTTATTGCGCTTTCAATTCCACGTGAAAGATTTCCGTATCCAAGTAAACCTATTCTGATCATAATTATCTCCTATTGAGTGAAACTATAACAATACGTTACAAAATACGCAGATATTATAACACACTGAAATCGCTGCGCAATAGCGGGAGGGTGCTACAGATATATGAAAAATTTGTGAAGTGTGTATTACCGGCGGGAATAGATGCCCCCTGTCTTCTGCCCGTTTATTCTTGGTTGAATTTTCAGGAAAATACTTCTTCCATCGTTTTCCGAAGTGTTGCTTCCGAACATGCGGCGCTGCCCTGGATCATTTCTTTTTGTCCGCCGCCGCGGCCGTTTGTGAGTGTGTTGAAATCTTTGGCTTTGCTTCTGACGTCTACGGTTGCTGAGCCTATGACGTAGTTCCACTGGCAATTATCGTCCTGAACGTCTATGGAATCGTCTTTTCTTCCGAATACTCCAACTACTTTGGAGGCAGTGTGCTTCATGAAATGGTCGCAGCATTTCCGGAGCTCAACATTGTTCATGCCTTCTTCTATATCTGTGAGAACGCCGTTGAAATCTTTCAGGGTTTCTGCCTTCATTTCGTAGTATCTCTGATTGATGGCACCTATACGCCAGTCCTTCTGACGGCTCTGATCCAGAACCAGCTGTACGCCTTCCACAAGTTCATCTATGGATACGGAAAGCATGTGAGACAGCTGAAGAAGCTGCTCATGTTTTTTTCTGTAGTCGGACAGAGCGTCGTTTCCGCAGAAAAGCTCTACCCGGACGCCGCCCTTATGGCCAAGAACTGAAAGTATCTTTATGGCTCCGATTTCGCCGGTGGTCATGACATGGGTGCCACAGCAGGCACAAAGGTCGGCACCTCCCAGATCCACAAGTCGCACATCACCTTTAAGTTCCTTTTTTGAACGGAAATCTGTTTTTTCAAGTTCTTCCGGTGTAGGCCAAAGTGTAGTCACAGGCACATTTGAAAGTACAACTGCATTGGCCTCTTTCTCAATCTCCATAAGCTGTTCAAAAGTGAGAGGACCGTCGAAATCGATGGTCATGACATCACTCATATGGAAGCCTACATTGTTGTAGCCGAAATGTTTATGAACCAGGCCTGAAACGATGTGCTCACCGCTATGGTTACGGGAATTCCTCATACGGTTTTCCCAGTCGATGATGCAGTGAAAGGTCTCACCTTCCGGCAGGGGTCTGTCAACGGTATGGATTATTTTTACTTTAATGTTTCCTCTGTCGTCTTTGAGCTTTTCGCCGGTAGACGGATCCTTAAGTGTGACTTCCTGAACATCCGACAGAATTGCATCTCCTATAGTACCTTTATCCGCCGGCTGACCGCCGCCCTCAGGATAAAAACCGTGTGCGTCCAGTTCTACCAGATATTTATCTTCTTTTTTAACGCAGGACAAAACCTTTGAATCAAACTCCTTCACATAAGGAATCTGATAGTATAATGATTCTTTTTCCATTTTTTATTATTTCCTCACAAATCCATAGCTGAGTTCACCGGTATAAATACTTGATAATATATTCAAGAAATCTTCATTTTGAGAAGAACATATATCACTAAGACGGTATCATATCGGTAAAAGCTTATGAAAACTAAACCGGTCTGTTCACATCAGACTTCCCTGGTCACTTCTTTAAGCCATTGAAGCTCTTTTCCATTGAAATACGGAGACAGCTTTTCGTATACAGTCCTGTGGTAGGCATTAAACAGCTCGATATCATGCTTTTCCATGATAGATAAGTCGATAGCATCAGGATCGTAAGGTGCCATGGTTATGAAGCTGAATTTATAAAAATTACCGAACTCAGTGGTCTTCCATTTTTCTACCAGGGTAAGATTCTCTGTTCTTATTCCGTGACTTCCCTCGATGTAAAGTCCAGGTTCATCGGAAGTGATGTTTCCCTCTGAGAGAGCCACATCCTCCATTCTGCCGGGAGCCTTGCGATAGCGGATGGCATTGGGTCTTTCATGAACATTCAGGCAGAAGCCCACACCATGACCTGTTCCATGGTTATAGTTGAGACCTTCCTTCCAGAAAACCTCTCTTGCTGCAAGGTCCAGGGTTATTCCCGAAGAACCTTCAAGGAATTTCACATCTCCGAGTCTCAGGTGCGCCATAAGCACCATGGTATAATGTTTCCGTTCCTCATCCGTCAAAGGACCCATAGCTATGGTTCTCGTAATGTCGGTGGTTCCTTCATAGTACTGTCCGCCGGAATCAACGAGATAAAGTCCCTTTGGTTCAACCTTTACAAAATTTGTTTCGGTTGGTGCATAGTGAGGGAGGGCAGCATTGGCACCATAAGCTGAAATGGTGGTGAAGCTTGGCTCGATATATCCCTCCTGCTCATTACGGAAGTTTTCAAGCACCAGAGCGCTGTTCCACTCATTGAGTTCGTCGGATCCGAGAATCTCACGGGTCTCTTCTGTGAGATTACCGGACTCATCAAAGGCATGCTTCATAAAGTAAAGATACTTTGTGATAGCCACGCCATCCTTGATGTGGGCCTTTTTCATATTCTTAATTTCAGTCGGATTTTTGCAGGCCTTCCATTTTGAGGTAGGAAGCATTTCTTCTGCGATCTTCATGCTGTCGTGAAGGTTTGAAATAGTCTCGAAATTGGTTTTCTCCTTCTCGAGAAGAACGATCATGTCTCTGAGAGTCTTTACATCCTCATAGAAGCTGTCATAGTCCCTGAGACTCACATTGATCTCTGAAAGATATCTGATTACAGTATCATCAAAGTCAGCTTTGTTTGCATAAAGGACAGCATTGTCCATATAAACGATAATGTAAGAAAGGAATACCGGATTGCAGGGGATATCATCAGCTCTCAGGTTAAGGAGCCACGCTATGTCATCGAGGCTTGTGATTATATGGAGATCGGCACCATGCTCCTTCATGCACTCTCTTAGATCCTTAAGCTTTTCACCGGCACTTTTTCCTGTATATTTTTCTTCAAGTATCCATACCTTTGATGCGGCAAGTGCAGGTCTTCCGCCCCAGACATTACCCACCAGATCTGCTCCTGTGGATAGGGAAGCATTTTTTGCGGAAAGCTTTTTCTTAAGTGAATCGCCGTGTTTAAAATCCACGCATCTTCCGTCAAAGCCCAGCACACCGCCCTCAGGAGTTTTCTCAAGGAGATAATCATCAAGAGCGGGAACTCCGGGCTGCCCCATTTTCATTAGCTCAATGTCTCTGCCCTCCATCTCCTTCTCTGCCTGTATAAAATATCTTCCGTCAGTGAATAAGGCAGCACTGTCCTTTGTTACCACCATATTGCCTTCTCCGGTAAAGTCTGAAAGGTAATGAATGGCGCGGAAGTGGTCTCCTACATATTCACTTTGATGAAAGTCATCAGTAGGGATCAGATATACGTCCACACCGGCTTTCTCCATTTCGTCTCTAAGATTTTTTAACTGTTCGTTCATGTAAAATTCTCCATATTATATTAATCCAAAATGCACCAAAGCATTCCTTATTCCGTCTTCATCGATTCTGTCCGTGATGTAATCCGCAACGGCTTTTGCTTCATCCTGGGCATTGCCCATGGCAACACCGACATTTACCATTTTGAGCATCTCGATGTCGTTCAAGCTGTCTCCAAAGGCATAGGTGTCTTTTTTATCGATACCGAAGTGCTCGCATAAGCGGTCAATGCCTCTGGCTTTACTGTATTCGGCTTCCACAACATCGGCGCCAAAATTCTTCGAGAATAGCATGACACTAAGCTCCGGGAATGCATCCTGAAGGACAAAGCTTTTTTCTCTGCTTCCGTAGAAAGCGAGAGACCTTACGGGAAGTTTCAGAAGCTCCCAGGGATCCTGAAAGTTTCTTCCCTGATATATGCCGTAGTAGTTTTTGTCGAACCACAGGACCTCTTCATGATTTATGAAGTAATCCATTTCGTTTATTCTGCATCCTATCGGAAAATCCGCTTCAGAACAATATGTGAGAAGCCTCCTGAGAAGGTCCTTATCCATGATACGGTCCATGAGGACATTATCCTTTACCTCAACCATAGTGCCGTTCATATGCACAAGGGCATCGGGATCAACCTCCCTGAGATATCCTATGGACATGTTGTTTTTCATATCACGGCCCGAGGCGATGATCACGAGATAATCATTGTTTTTGAGCTTTTCAATGCTTTCCAGTGTGGAAGGTGTAATCTTCCAGGTATTGTGATCCAGTAATGTATGATCCAGATCAAAGGCAACGAGGCCTTTGTATTTTTTGTTATTTGACATAAAACCTCTTTCTGAAGGCTGTAAAACAGGAACGCTCTTATTGTAGCACAAGATTACAGTTATATTCTTCTTTACTTCTTATGTCTTTGTTAGAAATATTCTATTCTGATTAATGCCTCAAACAATAGAAACATTTTAACCGCAAATGAGCATATTAAAGGAGCACCGCAAACGGTACTCCTTCTACTGTTAAAGCTTATTCTATTATCAAATTCCGGGTTTATGATTGCGGAAGGAAAACTACTCCTCTTCTATAATTTCTATCACCATTTTATCCATGGAATCAGAGTAATCCTTTTTGTAATGAAGAGCCCTGAGTCCTGCATTTAAGGCCCCTTCCACATCCTTCTTCAGGCTGTCGCCTATCATGAGAATGTCTTTCCTGTCTACATCGAACTTACTCACAAGAAGATCATAGGCTGATCGTGAAGGCTTTTCAGCCCCGGCTTCCTCACTGGTCACCAGTACCTCTATATAATCTTCAAGTCCTAAACGTGCTATCTTTCTGTGCTGTATATGGGCAGTAAGATCTGTCAGCATTCCTATACGGATGTTATGTTCTTTCAAATATTTCATAAGAGGAAGAACGTATGGAAAAAGCTCCATATTATCAAGTATGGAGTTCCAGTAAACATCATAAAGCTCAAGAGCCCCTTTTGCGGGATTCAGTCCCATATCCTCCAGGAATTTCTGCATATATAGAATTCTGTTATGTGAGGCCGCAACATTTTCACCTAAGGATGATTTTACGGCAGCTCTTGCTGCATCAAACCTCTGTTTAAATTCGTCATGGCTTAATGAATACTTGTCACATGCAAAACTGCAAAGCTCCGTAAGTGCGGTTTTTTCACATCCGCTGTAATCATAAATTGTGTTATCGATGTCAAAGGCTATCGCTTTTATCATAAAATTCTCCTACTATGTGACAGAACGTAGCAGTTCAGCCGGTGGACCATGGGACGGAGTTGGTGGTCCGTTTTTTAAAATGAGCCACCAACTCCGTCCCCATGATCCACCGGCTTGATTGTTACAGATATTGGATTTATATTAATTCAATTCTTCACTTCTGACAATGGTATCACAATACATGCATCTGTAAAGCGCCTTTGTGCGGTCAACGATTTTGAATACCTGGGGAAGCTCCTGCTCGACGGAGATGATGCATCTCGGATTCTTGCACTTAAGAACGTTGGTTAGGGTTTCAGGCAGCTGAAGAGTCTTCTTATCTACACGTATACCGTTCTTAATGTAGTTAACGGTTATTCCCGGATCTATATATCCAAGTACATCCAGGTCGATATCCAGGTCTTCTGAAATCTTCACGATATCCTTTTTGCCCATTTTACGGGAGGAGCAGTTTTGTATGAGAGCCACCTGTGAATCCAGCTTGTCAAGATGAAGGTATTTGTATACGAGCATTGCCTTTCCGGCTTCAATGTGGTCAAGTACTATTCCATTTTCAATTCCATCTACTGTCATCCTGTGCCTCCTTACTTATCAAGACCTAAAAGGAATAAAATCAGAGCCATGCGCATCTGCTTTCCGCATAAGGTCTGGTAGAAATACTTAGCTCTTTCGTCTTTGTCTACAGCCACTGAAATCTCGTTTACTCTTGGGAGCGGATGAAGTATAGCCATGTCAGGCTTTGCGTTTCTGAGCTTTTCCGGAGTCAGGATGTAGATATCCTTCAAACGGAGGTAATCCTCTTCGTTAAAGAAACGCTCCTTCTGAACTCGTGTCATGTAGAGTATGTCAAGATTGGGAATCGCCTCTTCAAGGGAGGTTGTTTCTTCAAACTCCACGCCCGCTTCCTTCAGCTTATCAAGCTCATACTCAGGGATCCTAAGCTCTTCCGGTGAGATGAGGATGTACTTGTTGTTTGGATAGCGGAGCATAGCATCGATAAGTGAGTGTACGGTACGGCCGAACTTTAGGTCACCGCAGAGTCCCAGGGTAATGCCGCTGAGGGAGCCTCTGGTTCTTCTGATGGTAAGTACATCCGCAAGAGTCTGTGTCGGATGGAAATGTCCACCGTCACCGGCATTGATGAAGGGCACTGTGGTATGCATGGAGGCAACCACAGGGGCACCTTCCTTGGGGTGACGCATTACCATAATGTCTACATAGTTTGACATTACGGAGATTGTATCGGCTACGGATTCGCCTTTTGCGGCGCTGGAGCTTGAGGCTCCCGCAAAGCCCAGGATCTGTCCGCCGAGGGCCAGCATGGCGGACTCAAAGCTGAGTCTCGTTCTGGTGGAGGGCTCGTAGAAAAGTGTTGCTAACTGTTTGTGGGCGCATTTGTCCTGATATTTTTCGGGATTCTTTTCGATATCATCGGCAAGATCCATGAGATGATCGATTTCCTCAACTGTGAGGTCCAGAATGTTTATAATGCTTCTGGGATTAGGCTGCATTGTATTTTCCTCCTTAATTTCTCCATGACTCGTCTGATGGGTTGTCGCGGAATTTGAGAAGTTTTGCTTCGTCTTCAGACTTTAAATAATTCTCCTGGACTGCAACTTTAACGAGGGTGTCCAGATCGCAGAGGGAGGTGTTTTCAATGTTTGCTTCTTTGAGGCGGTCGATGCCTTTCTGCATTCCGTAGGTGAAGATGGAGATGATTCCGAGGACATCGGCTCCTGCTTCACGAAGGGGATTTACGCAGTCAAGTACTGATCCTCCGGTGGAGATGAGGTCTTCGATAACGACAACTTTTTCTCCTTTTTCGAGGCGGCCTTCGATCTGATTTTTGCGGCCGTGATCTTTTGCGGAGCCTCTTACATAGCCCATGGGAAGTCCGAGAATGTCGGCTGCTATGGCTGCATGTGCGATGCCGGCGGTGCTGGTTCCTTCAAGGGCTTCTGCCTCAGGATAGAGCTCCTTTACCTTATCTGCGATGGCGTGCTCGATGAGTGTACGTACCTCCGGGTAGCTGAGTACCAGTCTGTTGTCACAGTAGATTGGGGATTTAATTCCTGATGCCCAGGTGAAGGGATCATCCGGTTTTAAAAATACAGCCTTGATGGATAAAAGTCCCTTTGCGATTTCTTCTTTAGTTGCCATGTTGTTCTCTCCTTTATGAACATCTGACAATTATCACTGTCAGATGAGTGTTTTTGTTGATTTCTCTTATTTTCCAATGTCGAAGGATGATCCGACGTCATCCCTGCAGTTACATAAACGGTCAGTCAAAAGCTCTTACTTCAGCCGACGAAATCCTTCATTGCTCTCTCGTATGCTTCAACGGGATCAGCCGCTGCTGTAATGGACCTTCCCACTACTATATAGTCGGAACCAATCTCCTTTGCCTTTGCAGGTGTTGTGACTCTTGACTGATCACCTACAGCGTCGCCTGCAAATCTGATGCCCGGAGTTACTGTCATGAAGCTGTCGCCTAATGTTTCGTGAATGCTTCCTGCCTCGAGAGGTGAACATACTACACCGTCCAGTCCTGCGGCTTTTGCATTTTCGGCATACTTCACAACCACATCCTTTATGGGCTGATCGATGAGAAGCTCGTTTGTCATAGTCTCCTGGGAGGTTGATGTAAGCTGTGTAACAGCAATGAGAAGAGGTCTTGTGCCATCCTCTCTGGTAAGTCCTTCAACCGCAGCCTGCATCATTTTGATGCCTCCGCTTGCATGAACATTGGTCATGTCTACGCCAAGGTCGCGAAGTGACTGCATGCCGCCCTTTACTGTATTTGGAATATCGTGAAGCTTCAGATCCAGGAAGATCTTGTGGCCCCTGTTTTTGATTTCTTTTACTATACCCGGTCCCTCTGCGTAAAAAAGCTCCATTCCGATTTTTACAAAGGGTTTTCTTCCTGTGAATTTATCAAGAAACTCATAAGTCTTTTCTGCGCTTGGGAAATCCAGCGCGATGATTACATCTTTTCCCATGATATCTCCATTTCCCCGACCTTATTCAGACGGTATATACTCTGTTAGTGGCTTGATCTGAAAATCAAGTATTACGATATTTGAAATGTATCAAACTGAGATTAAATCAAGTAAGTCTATTGAACAGCCACTCGTTATTTATCTACTCCACACATCCTATGATGTCGCTTAACTTCTCGATCTTAAGCTCCTCCAGAAGTTCCGGAAGCTCCTCGAGGATCTTCTGGCAGGCAAAGGGATCCACCAGATTTGCGGCACCAACTTCAACCGCACTGGCTCCGGCCATCATCATTTCAACCACATCCTTTGCGTTTGAGACACCGCCCATTCCGATAACGGGAATGTTTACGGCCTTACTTACCTGGTAAACCATTCTTACTGCTACAGGGAAGATAGCCGGTCCCGAGAAGCCGCCCATCTTATTGTGTATCACAGGCTGACGGCGTTTGATATCTATCCTCATGCCAAGAAGAGTATTGATAAGTGCAAGTCCGTCTGCTCCTGCATCCTCTGCCGCTTTAGCGATGGATACTATATCCGTAACATTGGGACTAAGCTTAATGTAAACGGGCTTTTTCGCTGCCTTTTTAACTTCTCTTGTGACTTCCGCCACATTATCACTGCTGGTTCCGAAGGCCATTCCTCCGCCGTGAACATTGGGGCAGGAAACATTAACCTCAAGGATACCTACCTCAGGCACCTCGCTCATGGCTTCTGCAAGCTTTACGTATTCAGGCACGCTGAAGCCGGAAATGTTGGCGATGAGGGGTTTATGGAAATGCTTCGCAAGCTCGGGAATTTCATGCTTGATGACTTCCTCCATGCCGGGGTTCTGAAGCCCAACGGAGTTGATCATGCCCTGATAGCACTCGGCTATACGTGGAAGCTCATTTCCGTAACGCTCTTCAACAGTAGTTCCCTTGAAGGAAATGGATCCCAGTATGTCAAGGTCGTAAAGATCCCAATACTCTTTTCCGAACCCGAAGGTTCCGGATGCCGGGATCACGGGGTTACTGAGTCTGATTCCGGAAAGCTCCGTCGTTAAATCTACCATGCGATCTCCTCCATCATGAATATCGGACCGTCCTTGCAGACGCGCTTAAAACCGTTTTTTGTCTTTTTGCTGCAGCCCATGCAGGCTCCGAAGCCGCAGCCCATCCTGGTCTCGAAGCTGAACTGTCCGTCTTTTACCACGTTATAAACCGCCTTCAGCATTGGCTCCGGTCCGCAGCAAAGAGCATAGTCATGATCTCCGATAATGTCGGTAACAAAACCTTTGGCGCCATAACTACCGTCTACTGTGGCAACATTGACAGGTACGCCCAATGCTTTAAATTCGGCCTCATAGAATACATCGGACTTTGTGTTGAAGCCGAGAGCCACATAGGGGGTGATGCCCATCTGCTTAAGGCATTTAGCCAGAGCGTACATTGGCGGAACTCCTACTCCGCCGCCTGCGATAACAGGATTCTTTGGAATCTTCCGGAGGTCATAGCCGTTTCCGAGACCTGTAAGGACGTTAATGTAGTCCCCCGGTTCCATGTAGCTCAGGTCTTCGGTTCCCTCACCCACAACTTTATAGATCAGGGTAAGTCTGTTCTCCGACCAGTCGCATACCGATATAGGTCTTCTGAGAAAGCGTCCCGGTATTTTAATGTCTACAAATTGTCCGGGTCTCGTGATATCGCTTGTGTCACCGTCCAATGTCATCTTAAAGATGTCTGCAGTAAGAGCTTCATTGGTCAGTATCTTGAACTCAACATCCTTCATTTACATCTCCTGACTTTGATCATATTCATAGAACTGGTTTTTAGGTAAAAAAATACCAGCCTCAAACAAATGAAATAACATTTGTCGAGTCTGGAATATTAAACAAACCGTTCATGTCATAAACGGCACTTCTATGAATCGAATCTGTGAATTTCTTGAAAATAAATAAAAGAACCGGAAAATCAAAAATATAAATATCGAGGACCTGTGGGCCTTTTCTATCTATATTTTGGGTCTTAAGAAGAGTTGTCATAATTCCTCCCAAAAGTGGTTTCCAAGTTCTGAGATAATATAACATAAGGATGATGTTATGGCAAGGGCGGATTTACACTAAAGGCCGGCCTAAGCAGGAGGTCATCCATTTAAAAACGGGTCGCTGCGGCGGAAAAATCGAAAACAGTCCCCCTAAGTGGCTCTAGGCCCTCGCCAATGTCAGATATTTTCTTTATGAAAAATCTGACTTGGCGAGGGAGCTAAGGAAAAGGGAACCAAGAGCCACTAAGGGGAACTGTTTTGATTTTTCACGTCCTCGCTCAACGTTTTTAAATAGATGACCTCCTGCTCAGGCCTGGTCTGTTGAATGCTTTACCCGCCGGTCAGGTTCGGCCCAGGGAAGGCCTTCACCTGATCCCTTCGGGACCAGAGCTTCGCTCTGGCCATATCGCTCGGAGTTTTTCTGATGAAAAACTCCTCACTCGTCCCAACCCTCACGTGGCATGATGATCATCATTTCAACAAATCTTTCTTCGGGAGTGAGGTTTACATCGTCTTTGTGTGTTACTTCCGGGAGGTCGTTGGTGTCGGCGAGCTCGAGCTGGATCCAGTCGATAGCATTGGCTCTGGCATCGGCAAGCGCTTCGTCTTCTGTAGCTCCGTCTCCGAAGCACTGATCAAGATCAAAATACTCTACTCGATATCCTCCTTCCGGTTTTTTATATAATTTAGCCGGGTAATAAAATGTCATGGTCTGATTAATCCTCCTTGCCAAACCGTTTACGGAATTTATGCGGGGTCTCTCCGGTTACGGATCGGAATATCTTTATAAAATTACCGATATTATGGAATCCGCACTCTTCTGCAATCTCATAGACATGAGTATCTGTGTCTTTGAGAAGTCCGGCAGCCTGCTCAACACGATATCTGTTGATATAATCAAGGGGTGACACACCTGTTACGCTTCCGAAAAATCTTATAAAGTACTGTTCGTTAAGTCCCGTAAGTTCCGATAAATTTCGTATATAAAGCTTTTCTTTATAGTGTTCTCTTATGAATATGATAGAATCCTTAATGGCCTTAACCTGCTTTTCCGTATCGGTAATTTCCTTGTCTTCTATCATACCGAAAGAATAGATAAGGGCTATCACATGCAAAAGATCTGCCTTTATCATAAGCTGATCTGCCACAGAATCAAGCTCATATTTACGTACACTCACACTGTTGGTATTGCTCTTTTTCCCAAACTCACGATACCTTCTCACCATATCATTAAAGGATCTCAGTACCTGAAGGAAACCAAAATCGGATACGGTAATAAATTCATTGAACCTGATGCTGCCCTTAAGAAGCGGATATATAAGAGCTTCATTAACCGGGTCGCTGTCATTTTTGAAGCAAAGATCCTCAAGCTTTATACGGATTGAGTATTCAACACCCTTTTCATCAAGAGACTCAAGCTTACGGATAACCCCTGAATTCACGATGCAGAAGCACTCATCTGTGATGTCATACTCCTTCAGGTTGAGCATAAGCTTATAATGCCCGTTTTTAAAATATATGATTTCCGGTTCGTCATGCCAGTCCAGACCAACATCAAGCTTTTCTTCCTGACTGTTTATGGACTCATAAAGTAATGCTGCCATTATATCCTCGATTCAAAGCTGCCATGTAAATGTAGCTTCGGTTAATGTTTACGTTCAAAATCATCGAAAAAGGATATTGAAACCTTTCGATATAGTGCTAATGTCATGATAACATAATTT
>Ga0256404_1000862_pt1 | contig 77651 bp, 75 predicted proteins | sample RumenRJG_01DNA_FD_185990 | JGI IMG/M metagenome (GOLD analysis project Ga0256404, IMG submission 185990) | Bovine rumen microbial communities from Lethbridge, Alberta, Canada - RJG_01 | ecosystem: Host-associated > Mammals > Digestive system > Stomach > Rumen | place: Canada: Alberta | collected...
GTATATGCCTATACGCAGGAAAGGCCAGGAATACACCCAGGTAATCCTGACCTTACCATTGTAGATTCATATGCTCATGACAGCTCAATCAGGACTGGATTCTTCCTGATTTCATAATAGAAAAAGATCAGGCCTTTCTTCGGCATGAATATTCAGAACCTGCACCAGCAGCTTTCCGATCGCCGGAATATCCTTTTCTTCAGCCATGCGTATCTTCATGAAAAAACCTCCGTTTCGATGAATTATACTGGAGAAGAACATCGCTGAAAAGAGAGGAACCCTATGTTTGCACGCTGGAAAGTGGAAATCTGCTGCGGAAGTCTCCTGGACGTCATTACCGCTTCCAGATTTCCGATTGATCGGATTGAACTGAACTCTGCCCTGGAACTCGGCGGGCTGACCCCGACGATCGCAGAGCTCCGCCATGCCCGCAGCTGCACGGATCTGCCGATTGTATGCATGGACCGGCCGAGATCTGCCGGCTTCTGCTATGATTCTGCAGAACTCGAAGTCATGGCAGAGGATGCAGAGATTCTATTGGAGAATGGCGCGGACGGAATCGTGTTCGGCGCTCTGAATCCGGATCATACCGTCCATGAGGAGTTTGTCAGAACCATGACCCGGAGAATTCATGAAGCCGGAAAAACTGCGGTCTTCCATCGGGCCTTTGATGAAACGAGAGATCCCGATGAAGCCTGCCGCACGCTGATTGCCTGCGGGGTGGACCGGATCCTGACAAGCGGTCAGAAGGAAACGGTTCAGGAAGGTGCAGATCTGGTTCGCCATCTCATTGAAACCTATGGAGCTCAGATCGAGATTCTGCCTGGCTGCGGAATCCATGCAGACAATATCCGGGAAGTGCTTTCGAAAACCGGTTCGGATCAGTTCCATATGACTGCCAAGAGCATGCGCATGGATACGGCTCCGTATGCCGCAGTCGATGCGAGGAATCTCAATGCAGTCTATCAGGCACTTGGCAGGATCCCTGAATCTCAGCACCTCATCCTGACGGGAGAAGATCAGGCAATGCTTGAGATTGACCGCTTTGAAGAGGAAGAAGAGCACTATGATGACGAAGAACGCCGCTGATCGTTCAGAAAGGATTCCTGCATGAAGGTCCATGACTTTGCCCTTCTGACTGGCATCAATGCAGAAACCATCCGTTCCTACCGGCTGAAAGGTCTGATTCATCCAGCCCGGGAGAAGAACGGATATTATGACTATACGATCGCAGACTTCGTCGAGCTTGCCTATGTCCGGAAGATGCGGGAATTCCAGGTTCCGCTTCAGAATATTCAGCAGATCTATGAGGGATCCGGGAATGCAGAGCTGATCGGAATCCTGGAAGAAGAAATCTCTGAGCTGAACCAGCAGATCGCGCAGCTGAAGAAACAGGTACGGTTCCTGGAACTGGAATGCCAGCATGTCTCGGAATCAGACTACCCTTCCAGCCAGGTTCAGGTCATGGAATCCACGGATGAGAAGATCGATTACTATGATCTGAAAGATATCCCGAAAGAACTGCTGGATTCTGCAGGCAGGTACTATCTGACCCAGACTCCCGTCATCCGCATTCCGAAAGAGGTTCTGAACGGCCCGATCGAGGATCGCCGGATCCGGATCCAGACCGGACTTGGCACGTATCTCTTCATGCTGGAAGAGCGTGGAATCCCGGTCAATGAACATGCGGTGATCATCCCGCATGGAAAATGTCTTTCGATGATGGTCCTCATCAGCAACCTGGAAGAGATGGATCTTCTGCAGATTGCTCCGATGATGCAGTATGCAGAAGACCGCCATCTGAAATTTCTGTCAGACACGACGGGATATCTTGCCAGAGTAGAACGAAGAGACGGAAAGATGCTGTACCATTTCCGGATCCGGGCATGCATTGAAATTCACGAGCGCACAAGAAAAGCAGGCTAGAAAACCTGCTCTTCTTTTTAATCTGCAGTGAGATTACTGGTTGTCTTCGTCAATTGCGTTCGCCGCAGTTCTTCCGGAAACAAGTACTTCGACAATCGCATTGCCGCCAAGACGGTTGCCGGCATGAATGCCGCCGGTCACTTCGCCTGCTGCGTAGAGACCAGGAATGACAGACCCATCTGCGTTCAGAACATGGCGCTTTGTATCAACGACCAGACCGCCCATCGTATGGTGGGTAGACGGTGCCATGACGCGGATTCTCAGAAGCTCGCCTTCCAGCTTGTATTCGCCGCTGTCATCAACGGTTCCGATCGTAGCGTTCCAGGCGCTCTTCTTGATGCCGTCGGAAGGAACTTCATCATTCAGATATGCTTCATCATACTGACGGATCGTATCATAGATTTCTTCCGGAGAAGCTGTCATGCCATACTGATCCAGGACTTTCTGAATGTCTTCCGCACTGGAGACATAATAGACCCGGTTCTCAACATCGTCATGAGAGATCTCGACAACCTGTCCCTTTTCATACTTGTCATACGGATACGGAATGCCGATTGCCGTATTGGCATTCGTGATTTCGAGGAACACGCCCTTGGTCCCATTGTATTCGACTCCGTTTGCGAATTCACCCAGTGAAAGGACATCACGTTCTGCTGATTCATCAACGAACCGCTTGCCGGTGGTCGGATTGATGTAAACCGCATACTGGCCGCCGCCGAATGCCAGGTTGCCATTGTCAACCCAGGAGATCGGCATCATCTGCGGGAAACCCATACCGGTGAGAGCAGCTCCTGCCTCTTCGCCCATCTTGATGCCATCGCCCTGCAGAGAGGAACGGTTGGTCGTCTTGATGCCGGTGGTCAGATAATCCGGATCCCAGTATTCATTATCATCGACAACCATCTGGATATTCGCAGCATAGCCGCCGGTTGCCATCACGACGCCTTTCTTTGCATGGAGCGTGACCGGAGTTCCGTCATACTGCGTGCCGGTCACACCGGTCACTTTGCCGTCTTCGAGGATCAGATTTTCTGCCTTGGTTCTGGTCATGATCGCATTGCCATCGGCATTCATGACGGTTGTGCTTAACGGCAGGAAGTAGGTGCCCCAGTTGCCGGTCGCCTCTGCGACGCCGTCTTTATCAATATCGCAGCCCATGTTCTGGTTCTCACGATACCAGAGCGCTCCGATCAGCGTCAGCTGCTTGTCATCTGCAAACAGGGATCCCTGGTCTTCGAGCCATTCCTTCAGGCCCTGGCCGTCATTGATGAACTGAGATACCAGATCATAATTGCCATAGATCCATTCAGATCCGTCGGCAGATCTTCTTAATCCTCCGTAATACGTCTGGAAGATATGGAGATTGACCGTGGAGAACAGGGTCAGATCGGACTCCGATGCGCCAGAAGACAGCTTTGGTTCTGCATAGTCGAGATATGCCTGAATCTCTTTCTTCAGAGCCTGCAGCGTTCCGAGGTATTCCTGATGGACTCCCGCCTGAGACAGGGTATCGATTTCGCCTGCCACGTAGTCATGGGTATCAAAGTAAGAAGGATCAAACGGTTTCTCAGACCAGTTCAGAATCGTCTTCAGAACACTCAGCTGCCCCTGGGTAGCCTTGAGCTTCGAATACGTCTTTCCGTTGTAATCCCAGGTTCCTTCGGTCGCTTCCGGATCAGCAGGATCCCAGACGAGATACGGCATCACCGACTGGAACTGTCCGCCGGAGACGAGGGTGTTTCCGCCGATTTCCGCATTCTCTTCAACCACGACGACCGAATCCCCATTCTGAACTGCCTGCGCTGCCGCAGCCAGGCCGGCGCCGCCGCCGCCGATGACGACGACATCATAGGTTTCCTCAATCGGATCGCCAGCCGTATGTTTCACGGTCTTCTTCTGGAACGCAGAAAGATCGGATACGCCAGCCTGTTCTGCCGCATCATCCAGAGCTGCCTTGATGGCTCTGGAGGTGAAGGTCGCACCGGAAACGGAATCGATTCCGGATCCGCCTGCTTCCTTGGCATCCGCAAACATGATGTCATACGCCACATCGCCGACATGAGCAGTTTCGCTGGATGTCTTGACCTGAATGTCATCAATGCCGCTGTCAGAGAACGTGACATCAAGCTCCACCGGGCCATTGTAACCTTCCGAGCTGCCTGTATAAGTTCCTGCCTTGAAGCTCAGAGCAGCATCCGCATCCGCGGCTGCTGTCCCCTCTTCGGTCGCATCAATCGCAGCCTGAACTGCTCCCCTTACGCCGTTGGAAGTCATCGTCGCACCGGATACGCCATCGATGTCGGCACTGCCTGCATCCAGAACCTGCTGCTTCAGTTTTTCCAGCGCAGCTCCGCCGACGGTCGGTGTCTCACTGTCGCCTGTGAGCACGACATCCGTGATCTTGCCATTGTCAAATGTGACATCTGCAGCCACTACCCCGCCGAAGCCCTGTGCTTCGCCATGGTAGGTTCCGGTCTTGCCGGAAGCTGCTGAAGATGATGTTCCCTGTCCGCATCCGCCGAGGCTTCCGAGGACAGCTGCGACTGCGAAAAGTCCGCAGACCGCAGAAGTTGTAACCTTGTTTCCCTTCATTTTTTCCTCCCACCGATTTGTACACGATTTCACAAATCAGGACATTCGTATGTTAAACCCTGTATTGAATACAGAGTCAACGGGAAATCAGAAAAATCGTGAAATCATGAATAGAATAAAAAAAGCGTTCCCGTTCTTCAGGAACGCCAGGCTGCTGAGTCTGATCAGAGAATCCCGACCCGTCTGTAGATCGTATCCACGTTCTTCGTGTGATACATCGGGTCAAAGCAGTCATCCATTTCTTCTTTGGAAAGAGAAGCCTGCACTTCCGGCACAGCTTCGATCAGATCGCGGAAATTCTTTCCTTCTTCCCATGCTTTAGCCGCCAGCGGCTGCACGAGGTCATATGCCTTTTCTCTCGGCCAGCCCTTCTCAATCAGCTTCAGCATGAATCTCTGCGAGAAGATGATGCCATGCGTCAGCCAGATATCCTGCTTCATCTTTTCCGGGAACACCGTCAGATTCTTCAGGATTCCGCCGAAGCGCACCAGCATGTAATCCAGCAGTTCCGTCGCATCCGGAGCGATGATCCGCTCTGCAGAAGAATGCGAGATATCGCGTTCGTGCCAGAGTGCAATGTCTTCATAGCTCGTTATCATATAGCCCCTCAGGACTCGCGAACATCCGCAGATATTCTCAGAGCCGATCGGATTATGCTTATGCGGCATCGCGCTGCTGCCCTTCTGGCCTTTGCTGAAATGTTCCTCGACTTCATGAATCTCGGTGCGCTGAAGACCGCGGATCTCCGTAGCCATCTGCTCCAGCGTGGAGCCGATCAGGGCCAGGGTGGCAAAATAATGCGCATGACGGTCGCGCTGCAGAACCTGGGTGGAAATATTCGCAGAATGGATGCCAAGCTGCTCACAGACATAATCCTGCACAAACGGAGGAATATTGGCAAACGTTCCGACCGCACCGCTGATCTTGCCTGCTTCGACCTCTGCGGCAGCCGCATCAAACCGTTCGAGGTTCCGCTTCATCTCTTCATACCAGAGCGCAAACTTCAGTCCGAAGGTCGTGATCTCCGCATGGACGCCATGGGTTCTTCCCATCATGACGGTATCCTTGTACTTCAGGGCATTGGCTTTCAGGATTTCCATGAAATCGAGAATATCCTGGCGCAGAATGGCGTCTGCTTTCTGAAAGCGGATGCCATTTGCCGTATCGACGACATCAGTGCTCGTCACGCCATAATGCACCCACTTCTTTTCCTCACCGAGACTCTCGGAAACACAGCGCGTGAACGCGACGACATCATGTTTTGTCTCTGCTTCAATCTCATGAATCCGGCTTACCTCGAACTTTGCGTTTCTGCGGATCGCTTCCACATCCTCAGGCGGAATCTCTCCAAGCTTGCTCCAGGCTTCATCAATCAGGATCTCGACCTCCAGCCATGCCTGATACATTGCCTGTTCGCTCCAGACATCACGCATCACTTTCCTAGAATACCGTTCAATCATTCTTCCGCTCTCCTTTGACAGCACAATTCTACTTACAGCATCCAGCACTTGGCAAGCAGGATTTCATCCAGGCTGAACCCGGAGAATCAATAAAACCCCGGAGAAATTCTCCGGAGCAGATTCCGTTTCCTATCACATCAGAGAGTGGTCTTAACTCTTCTGAGATGCTCTGTAGTCATCCAGCAGTTTCTGAGCTTCTGAAAGATCCTGTTCCAGAGTTTCTTTCATCTCTTCGATCTCCTCCGGATCCGCCTGGTAATAGACAAACTCCTGAACCTCGGGATCAAAAAGCGCAATCACGCCATCCTCGCGGGCATGCAGAAAGACGTCCTGCCTGCGATTCAGGAGACTGAATGCAATCTGTACGGTTCCATCTGTTCTGGGCCGCTCTTCCAGCTGCGTGAGCTCAGACGCATCCAGAAAGCCTGTAATTTCTTCCATCATCCGGTTTCTGAGCTTCTGAAAGGAAATCTGCAGAGATTTCGGATATCCCGTGGCAGGCGATCCGTCAATTACCCTGTTGGAATTCAGAGAAAGGTTCACGAAACAATAGCCAAGCTCAGAAGACTGGCAGGAGGCAGAAGAATAATCGTAATCTGCAGCCACCTCGATGTTCCATTTCTGATCTTCTGAAAAAGCAGAAAACCGCTGATCTTCAGGTTCTGCAGCAGCAGGCAGTACAAGCACCTGCAGACATAGCATCCCTCCAGCTGCGATGCAGGGAATCAATTTCTTCCCTCTGCTGAATGTGTTATGAATCATAGTTTCCTTCCCTTCCTGATCATAGATCATATTCTCTCTGCTCCGAGCACTTAGCGGTGTGTCAGCACTCTGAAATACTCAGAGACGATCTTGTTCCGGCGGCTTGCTGGATTCATCAGGCAAACCTTTTATCAATCCTCCGGAATTTCAGTTTCCAATTGACCGGATGTTCGTTTTTTTTTTATAGCCGAATTCTTTCGCTCTGTCAAATGGAAAAAGAATGACTGGTCCATATCCATGCCAGCAGATCCTGTCTTGCAATTCATGAAAGGAAATTCCCCTCGAGCGGTATAATGGACCAGGACTCACTCATTTATGCGCAAATACCTTGAAACGATCAAGAAAGCCCGGATCTTCCGCGGAATTCCGGACAATGAATTTGAAACCATGCTGGAAACCCTTGATATCCAGCTGAAGCATTATTCCGAAGCACAGATCATCGTCCGCGAAGGACAGCGGATTCATCGCGCTGCCGTCCTTCTGGAAGGAAAAGCAGTGCTCTATCAGGATGACTTCTGGGGCAGACACCAGGAACTCACCGTGATCGAACCAGGCGATCTGTTTGCGGAAAACTATGCCTGTGCCCGCAACCTGCCTGCTGACTGCAGTGCTTCGGCGAAAGAGCCATCGGTGGTGCTCTGGTTCAGCATCCAGGACCTCATTTCAGACCAGAACGGCAGCCCGTTCCGGGAGCTGATCCTGAAGAATATGCTCAGCGAGCTAGCCAGACGGAATATGAACCTTTATGCGACGATCCGCCATGTCAGGCCTCAGAAGACCAGAGAAAAGCTTCTTTCCTATTTATCAGAAGAAGCATTGCGGGCTCATTGCGCGGAATTCGATATTCCCTATGACCGCAGACAGCTGGCCGAGTATCTTGGCGTCGAGCGCTCGGCAATGTCTTCCACCCTGTCTTCCCTTGCAAAAGAAGGCTGGCTGAAGACAGAAAAGAACCATTTCATCCTGCTGAAAAGACCAATGGATCATCTGCCGGAATGACCATTGAAACAGAGGAGGATCTGAAGTCGGAAGGCTTTCTCCCTTTAAGAAAGCACAGGCTGAAAATTCAGAAGTGCATCTGAGTCTGCAAACCAGTATCGGGGAGGAGGAAAGGCCTTCCCGTTTCATTTTCCATTCGGATGCGCTTAAGATCTCCAGAGGATAGAAAAGAGATCAGAGACAGGCTTCGATGATCCCGGCGCTGAATTCTGAGGAATCCCTGCTGCCCTGGCACAGAATACAGTTTCTCAGGATGCGCATTCATAAAGGCGATGGCTTCCTGATTCATGAAGGATAAATGATAAAAGAGACTCAAGTAAAAAAAGACCCTTCAGTCCTAATAGACAGACTGTAAGGTCTTTTACGGATCATGCGATTGTTCGCACCATTCAGAAGCCCTTCTTATTTGCCGAGAATGATGTCGGCTTCTTTCTTTGCGCCTTCCAGATCGCTGCAGGCAATCAGGATCACCGTGCTGCCATTGTCTTCCACGACAGCATTGTCGAGCTTGAATACCTCATCCGGAAAATAGTTCTGCATCTGCGTTTTCGCAGAATCAAGATACGTCTGAATCGCTTTGCGGCAGGAATCCGCATCCGTAGTTTCAAATACGCCGACCACATCGGCAGACTTGTCATTGGCAATATAGACTGCAGACTGCGTCACAACGCCTTCATCGAAGAAGAACAGACCGGAGACAATCCGATCCTGGACCTGGTCCATATGATCTGAAAGATTCAGATCTTCGACGATTTTCGCTGCATCAGAAGCAGGATCTGCGGCAGCAGCAGCTTCCGCAGAAGAGCCGGATGAGCATCCTGCCAGCAGGCACAGTGCAATCATGCTAGTCACAAACTTCTTTAACATAGGTTTCCCTCCTTACGATATGTGTCGCAATATAATCTTCAAAGGCATGAGCCCCTTCCGGCGTGAAGTGCAGACCATCCGCAACATACTCATCCTTGATCGTTCCATTCTCGTCATCCAGCCCGTTATCGGTATCGAGATAGTAGAGATAGTTCCGCTCTGCCATGCTGACAAGTCGGGAATTGATCCACTGCAGATGCTCGCTCAGTTCAGGTTCTTCCAGTCCCGAAATCGAATCAGGGTGGTACGTCAGAATAATATAGATGGATGCGTCCGGGTTATGGTTCAGGATCTCCGTTACCACCGACTGGTACTGCTCAATCCAGCCGTCAAAATACGACTCCGTATTGCGGATCTCATTGATGCCGAACATCAGGTAGATATTCTGACGATCGGTTTCCTGAAGAATCTGTTCCAGGGTGACGCCATCCTCATGGTTATCCGCTTCTGTCGTTCCGATCAGAAACAGGTTCAGAGAGGTCACATATTCCACCTGGGCATTCTTATGAGTGCCATAGAGATACAGAGAGCCCATGCGGGAATCCCCTGCAAAGAGCGCAGAATCGTAGTAGCTGTCTTCTATCGCCTCAGAAGCAGGCACCGGATCTGCATATGGATAATAATCAACCAGACGGCATGCATACTTTGCTGGTTCCGAAGAACCAGAAGGTGCCGCAGACGCTGCTGCAGTTTTGCCGCCGCAGCCGCTGATCAGCAATGCCAGCGCAATCAGACTCGTGATCTTCTTCATTGCCGGAACAGATCTTCACTTTCTTCTTCCTGCCCGAACTTCGGCAGTTCCGGCAGTTCCTTGAGACTCATGAGCTTGAACGAGTTCATGAACTCTTCCGTCACTTCATAAAGGATCGGCCGGCCTGGCGCATCGCTGCGTCCGTTCTCCCGGATCAGATCTCTTGCCAGCAGCTTTCGGAGCATCATATCTGCACCGACACCGCGGATCTCTTCGATTTCCACCCGGGTGATCGGTCCCTTATACGCAATGATCGCCAGCGTCTCCAGGGCTGCTTGCGACAAGGTGGCAGCCTTGCCCATCTGAAACAGCTTTCTGGCATAATCATGCACGAATGATTTTGACAGAAACCGGTAGATCCCGCCGAACTCCGTCACTTCAATGCCATAGGCATCCCCGGAATACCGTTCTTTCAATCCCGCAAACAGCTCTTCGCACCGCTCGCTGCTGACGCCAAGCGTTTCTGCTGCCTGCTCAAGGCTGATTCCATCATCGCCAACCAGAAACAGAAGGCCTTCAAGGATCGCTTCGCCGCGTCCTTCTTCCTGATTCAAGGAAGCATCTGCTTTGTCAGAACTCTGCCCGAAGGCGGATTCTTCTGCAGGAGTTTCTTCCGGTTCAGAAGAGTTCTCTTCTGCTGAAACCAGGATCCGGGCCTCTGATTGCCTACCTTCTGTTTCTTCGATCTTCTTTTCTTCACTCATGCTAACCCTGCTCCTCTGGAAAACCAGATTTCATCCTGATCATTGACTGTGAAAACAAGTGTATGAAGACGGGCAAGATCAAGTACCGCAAGAAAAGTTGCGATGAACATCGGCAGATCATGCACATCTTCCAGAAGCTGTTCAAAGCGGAAATTCTGCGGCAGATGATCCAGCCTCGCCCGGATTTCCAGTTCCCGGTCTTCCATGGAGATTTCTTTCCTGGTGAATTTCGTTTCAATCGGCCGGCTCAGCTGCATCCGCCTCATCACCCGCATCATCGCCCGCATCAGCTCATACGGATTGCCTTCATAATGCGCAGGTTCCTGAGACTGATCAGACCATTGCTCGCTTTCTTCCGAAAGCGGCTTGCCAAGCAGTTCCTGGCGGTCTTCATACATCTGCTCCAGGGTATTCGTCACTTCCTTGAACTGCTGATATTCCAGGAGTCTTCTGACCAGACGGTCCTTCGGATCTTCTTCATAGTTATCCGGATCATCTTCGGTCTGCTGCGGCAGCAGCTTCCTGGACTTGTATTCAATCAGTTCGGCAAGCTCCACGAGATACTCGCTGGCAACCTCCAGATGCATGTCCGTCATCGCATTCAGATACGAGATATATTCATCGGTCAGGACATTCACATCCAGATCGAAGATATCGAGTTCTTTTTCTTTGATCAGATGCAGCATCAGGTCCAGCGGACCTTCAAACTGATCGATCGTCACCTTGAATTCTTCCATGTTCTGATTCCCTGTGAATTATAGCAAAAAGGCAGAGAGAGCTCCATACTGCAGGACCTTCTCTTCCCTTAAGAATCCTAGAGAAAAGGCAAAAGAAATGAGGCCGGAATGACTCCAGCCTCACGCAGTTATCCTACGACGATATTGACAATCTTGTTCGGAATGGCGATGACCTTGCGGATCGTCTTGCCTTCCAGGTACTTCTGAATCTCCTGCAGCTTCTCTGCCTGGCTGATCAGATCTTCCTTCGGCGCATCCTGGACCGTTTCGAACTTTGCCCGGACTTTGCCGTTGATCTGAACGACGATGACTGCCTTCTGCATGACAAGCTTGGATTCGTCATACGTCGGCCAAGGCTCATAGGCAATGGAACCTTCCTTGCCAGTCAGATCGGAATACAGCTCCTCGCCAAGGTGCGGAGCGAAGCAGCTAAGCATCTTGACGAAGTTCTCGGCCATCGTCCGGTTCAGCTTCCCGTTCTTGTACACTTCATTGACGAAGATCATCATCTGCGAGATCGCGGTATTGAAGTTCAGCGTCTCGATATCGCTGGTGACTTTCTTCACCGTGAAGTTGTACACATAATCCAGCTCCGGCGTCGCCTCATCCGTGATCATTCCTTCCATCGTGATCATGCGGTAGACACGCTCCAGCCACTTTCTGGCCCCGTCCATGCCCTTGTCGCTCCACGGGAGGGATGCTTCCAGAGGACCCATGAACATCTCATACACTCTCAGTGCATCAGCACCATGGCTCTGGACCAGGTCATCCGGGTTCACGACATTGCCGAGAGATTTCGACATCTTGACCCCATTGGAACCGAGGATCATGCCCTGATGGAACAGTTTCTGGAACGGTTCAGTATTGGACACGACACCGCAGTCATGCAGCACCTTGTACCAGAACCGCGAATACAGAAGATGCAGTACCGCATGTTCAGCACCGCCGATATACAGATCTACCGGCAGCCAGTGATCCATGAGCTTGCGGTCTGCAATCGCCTTGTCATTATGCGGATCCAGATAGCGGATGTAGTACCAGCAGGATCCAGCCCACTGCGGCATGGTATTGGTTTCGCGCTTGCCCTTCATGCCGTCAATCGTGACATTCAGCCAGTCCGTGCAGTTGGCCAGCGGCGACTCGCCGTCTGCAGAAGGCTGATAATTGTCCGTTGCCGGCAGTTCCAGCGGCAGATTGTCTTCCGGGACTGCTCTCAGGGTTCCGTCTTCCATATGGATGATCGGAATCGGTTCGCCCCAGTAGCGCTGACGGGAGAACAGCCAGTCTCTGAGCTTGTACTGAATCTTGCGCTGACCGACCTTGTTCTCTTCGAGCCAGTCAATCATCTTCGCGATGGCTTCTTCCTTGCCCAGGCCGTTCAGCCATTCGGAATTGATGTGCTTTCCATCGCCGGTGAAAGCCTCTTCTTCGATGTTGCCACCTTCAAGAACCGGGATGATCGGCAGATGGAACTTCTTCGCAAACTCATAGTCACGCGTATCATGCGCAGGCACCGCCATGATTGCGCCGGTACCATATGTAGACAGAACATAATCCGAAATCCAGATCGGAATCTCTCTGCCGTTGACCGGGTTGATCGCATAGGCCCCTGTGAAGACACCGGTCTTCTCCTTGTTCAGATCCGTCCGGTCCAGATCGCTCTTCTTCGCTGCTTCCAGCTGATATGCCTTGACGGCTTCTTTCTGCTCTGGCGTCGTGATGAGATCAACAAAAGGATGCTCCGGCGACATGACGCAGTACGTCGCCCCGAACAGCGTATCGCACCGGGTTGTGAACACTGTGAATTCCTTATCAGTATTCTTGATCCTGAAGATGACTTCAGCACCGACGGACTTGCCGATCCAGTTGCGCTGCATATCCTTCGTGGACTGCGGCCAGTCGACCGTATCCAGATCATTCAGCAGCTGCTCTGCATAGGCCGTGATTCTGAGTACCCACTGGCGCATCATCTTGCGGTATACCGGGTATCCGCCGATCGCCGACTTGCCTTCGATGACTTCCTCATTTGCCAGCACGGCACCGAGTTCCGGGCACCAGTTCACCGGCATCTCTGCCGTATAAGCCAGTCCTCTTTCGTACATCTTCAGGAAGATCCACTGCGTCCAGCGGTAGTAGTCCGGATCGCACGTGCAGATTTCCCGGTCCCAGTCATACGAGAATCCCAGCGACTTGATCTGATCGCGGAAGTGATCGATGTTCCGGTAGGTGAATTCACCCGGATGATGTCCGGTCTTCAGGGCATACTGCTCGGCGGGCAGGCCGAAGGCATCGAATCCCATCGGGTGCATGACGTTGTATCCCTGCATCCGTTTCATGCGGGCAACGATGTCGGTTGCAGTATAGCCTTCCGGATGTCCTACATGCAGGCCCTGTCCGGACGGATACGGGAACATATCCAGGACGTAATACTTCGGTTTCGAGAAGTCATAGGCATCGGTCTTGAAGGTTTTGTGATCTTCCCAGTACTTCTGCCACTTCTTCTCAATCTTCTGATGATCGTACATGAGTTTCCTCCATCTCTCTTTCACGCTCCGGGAAAACAAAAGACGCCCCGGAGATTCTAAGGACGTCTTTCAACGCGGTACCACCTTAGTTCACAGCCATGCTGTGCGCTTTTCAGTGCCATTATCGCAAGCCCTGTCTGCGGCCGCTCCCGAGCCGAGTTCAGCATCGTTCCGGTTCAGGTTTCACCAGCCCCTGACTCTCTTCTTCCGGAAACAGACCGCCTACTGCTGCCCGTTCTTCGCAACACAAGCATTCTAACAAGTTTGAAAGTCAAAAACAATCACCGTTTCTGATTGCTCGTCCCGAACAGAATCGGCAGGCCATTATACAGATAGCAGCCCAGAGCACCATAGGAATGCGAAGCCCCCTGCTGCAGACGCCAGAACAGATTCTCTTCCGTGAACGTGTCTGTCTTCCTCATCTCTGTGACCTGTTCTTCCATCGGCGTCAGGAAATAGTCATCAGAACCGCTTTCCGCAACGATCACGAAATCCGAAGAAGTATATCCCTGATCGCTGACCGCCTGGGCAAGCAGTTCTGCCAATGCTGCATAATCCGTTTCCGCTCCGTCGGTCTTCGTCTTCCAGCAGTCCCCGCTGAGGGAAAGAAAGCCATGAAAGAGATCCAGATTCTCCAGGAACTCATACCAGGTCGTGACGCCGCCCATCGAGAAGCCGCCGAAATAGTGATCATTCCGATCAGAAGAAATGCGGTAGTTCTCAAGCAGAAACGGAAGCAGATCATTCCTGGTTTCCTGGACAAATGGTTCCAGTTCCGTCTCGGACTTCTCCCAGGAAGCAGATTTGTTTCTCGTATCAAAGGTCGGGGTCACGACGATGCAGGCAGGGATCATGCTATCGGAAATCATATGATCCAGCACATTCACGACCTCACCGTCTTCCGCCGTGAAGATCGTCGAATCATTGCCCTGCCAGCCATGCATCAGGATGATCAGCGGGTAGGAATCGCTGCTGTCGGAATAGCCGGACGGCAGATAGACTTCAGCTTCCTTGCTCAGGGTGCTGCCATCGCCATCCACGTAGTCCTCGGCAGAATACGTGATGGATTCTATGGTTGCGCCGTTCTCCATCGCTTCCAGGTATGTCTCGGGAAGTGCTTCCGCATCCATGTCTGCGATCACCTTCGGCTCCGGAACCGGAGTCGCAGAAGGAGTCGGACTGAAAGAAGGAACTGCAGCAGTTTCGGAAGCAGAGCGGCAGCCGGACAGAAGAAGCACAGCTGAAATCATCAGAACTCTTCTATCGCCTACCACCGGTTCTTCACCTTCTCTGCAAAGCCGAGGAACTCTTTCAGAACGACCTTTCTTCCATCATCCAGAATGCAAGTTCCGGAGAACTTTCCGAACACCTGATGCTGAAGCGAATACAATAGCTTCACATCCGTTTCCGCATGCCGGTCGAGAATCGGCTCGAATACGAGATTCACGCGGCCATTGTTTTCCGTGAAATGCCATGCCGAAAGGAAGTCATCGCTTCCATCTGCATTTTTCGGAATCCGGAACGTCACGCGGTCCAGCTTATGGCCGATGCCGTCATAGAACAGAATATTCTCGCTGGCAGCCGAGATATCGCCGAAGCCATAGCCGAAATTGAACCCGAACGAATGCCCGTCGACATAGCCGCTGGCATTGGACCAGTACCAGGTTCCTTCTCTTAGCCATACGCCTCTGCCCCAGTCCAGGCACGCAGTCGCCGCAGCAGGATCGAAATGATGAACCCGCCCGCCGAGAGCGACGTATCCCTCCGCTCTCAGACAGCAGATTTTCTGATTGTAATAGAATGCCTTGCGATCTTCCGCATAAGGCGTCAGAATCACCAGCGAATCCTTCGGTTCCTCACTCAGCCGGACATCCGCATCCAGCGGCAGACCATCTGAAAAATCAAGCACATGAGCAATGAGATGGCGTTTCCCGTTTTCATGCGTAAATGCAAGATCCATCTTCTGATTCCGCCAGAACACATCGCCGGTTCCGGAATCAGCAGGAAGATGCGTTCTGCCCATCGGCATGGCATTCACCTCGGATTTCGTCACTTCTTCCGGGATGCTGAAGTCCAGCAGGCTCACGCTGCCGAGGCCCATATACGAATTATCATCAATGGTCAGCGCCAGGCCGAATTCATGATCGGTGATGAGATAGTAATCCCATTCCTTGATGCGCAGCGGATTAGCCTTGATGCGATTGCGATCATAGGTCTTGATCAGGCTTCTGGCCCAGCCCCGCTCAATCAGCTCTCCATGAGAATCCAGCAGCTGACCAGGTTCTGTGAGTTCGTGTTCCATGTGCACTCCCTCCTCTTTCTTTTATCCTAGCATATTCCTGGAATCATGCTTCACATGGATTCCGAGCAGTTCGGCAAGGACGACGGCCTGTTCTTCATTGACGATGATCCCTTTCAGATCTTCCGTGCTCACCAGCATCCCGCTGATCGAACAGCTGCTGAAGTCCATGCCGGCAAGCCGGCAGCCTCCGAACTCCGCCTGCTCGAACTGATCATCCGAGAGCTCCATGTCCGCAAACGTGCAGGAAGTAAACGAACACTCCGAGCAGTCCGAAGAAAGAAACGCTGCCCGCTTCCATCTTGAAGCACTGAAGTTGGCATATCTCATACTGCAGTGTTCAAACCGGATATCTTCAAAGAACGAATCTTCCAGATCCGTCCCGATCAGCCGGCAGTCTTCAAATGCACATCTGCGGAACGCAGAGTCCTTCATCTGGCAGTTGGAGAAATCGCAATACACGAACAGACAATCCGTATATCCGCATGACTCCATGGACTCCGGCAGCGTGACATGATCGAACCTGCATTCCGAGAAACTATGATCGATGATCTCGCCGGTGATGGTTTCCTTTTCATACCATTCCCGATCATGTCTCAGAATCTCTCCATTGAAGGAAGTCTTCTCAGGCGTCACAGAAAGGGAAGGCTCTGAACGCTTCTTCATTTTCTGACCGGCTGTTCTGGTTTCAGAGCAGGCTTCTTCTGATCAAAGAGACGATAGAATTCCTCCGGAACCGGGGCTTTCATCTTCATGGTTTCATGGGTTTCCGGATGGATGAAATCCAGCTCGCTGGCATGAAGACCAAGTCTTCCGAACGGACTCTTTCCGTCTCCGTATTTGTCATCCCCGACAATCGCATGGCCGAGCGAAGCCATCTGCACGCGGATCTGATTCTTTCTTCCGGTTTCGATCGTGACTTTCAGAAGCGAGTATTCCTCATTCTCCTTCACGACCTCATAATTCGTGATGGCTATCTTGCCCTTCTTCTTGTTCTTGGTGATATAGACGATATTGTTCTCATTCTCGGCCAGATAGTGAACCAGACGCCCTTTCTTCTCTGTCAGGGTTCCGTTCACAACGGCATAGTATTCTCTCAAAGTGATGTCTTCATTCCAGTGCATCCGGAGCATGCTGTGGACTTTGATGTCTTTGGCAAACACGAGAACCCCGGAGGTTTCCTTGTCAATGCGGTGCAGGATATAAGGACGATTCGATGCTCCCTTCATCCGCAGATAGTCGCAGGCATACGAATACGCACACAGACGCTCCTTATCTGATTCTACCGACAGCAGCCCATTGGGCTTATTGATTGCCAGAAACTGATCATCTTCATAGATGATCATCGGAATCAGCGGACTCTCGATCGTCTTCTTCTTCCCAAGCCGTACGGTATTCTCCATGCGCACCGGGTTCTTTGCGATCTTCACTTCATCATCCTTGGCCAGCGGATAATCAAACTGCGTCACCGGCTTGCCATTGACCAGAACCTTGCGGTCATGGAGGAGCTTCTTGACGCTGTTGCGCGACAGCGGGATCTTGCTCAGCAGAAAATCCAGCAGAACAGTGCTGTGCGGAATCACCCACGAATACGTATACCGTACTGCCGGGCGTTTCGCTTCCTGCTTCTTTTCTGTTCTGTCTCTGGTTTTCTTTGCAGTCTTTGCGGCTGTTTTCTTCGGTGCTTTCGCCCGCACCGGATGGCTTCCTGAGTTCTTCTTCATCGCAACCATGATATCATGCCTGTCTACCGGTTCAGTTACCGGCAGTATACGTTCCGCTGATCGTTTCGGAAACAATTACATTCCCGCGTGATCCGCCCGCGGTATCCATGCCTGCAAACAGGTCTTCCGGACTGTTTCCTGCCGCATCAAAGGTGCCAGGCAGCACATCCGGAGCTGCCTTCAGGGCATAGACCGTCACTTCATACGTATGCGTTCCGGAGGGCGGATACGGTCCTTTATAGCTGCCGGGATTGGATCCTTCAGATAATTCTGTCGTCGTGATTCCGGACGCAATCCAGTGCAGCCAGTTGTTTCCATCCGGATCGATCATGACGACCGCATATTCTTCCGCCCCTTCCACGGCATCAAAGGAAAGCTCAGGCGACAGGTTCTGCCCGCTTCCTTCCGAGGCAATGACGGAATTCCATACCCCATCCGAAAGATCTTGTGAAGAAAGATGGAGTTCCGGAACTGAGGATGCTGAAGGCTCTGCAGCCGCTGATTCCGTCACTGCGGAAGGCACTGCAGTTTCATCAGGAACCACTTCAGAGGATGCAGAACTGCATCCCGCTAAGAAAACTGCTGCAAGCAGTACGAGGTACTTCTTCATCCGATCATCTCCTTCGCCGCTGCCGAAACCAGTTCATCCGGAATCGAAGCACCATGCTGGCCTACGGCAAGCGCACTGATGCGGCTGGCAAACGACAGCGCATGATCAACATCCAGCCCGAGCATCCTTCCGGCAATGAAAGCCCCGATATGCGAATCACCGGCTCCGTTGCCGTCAATATGCACTGCCGGATAGGCAGGTGCTTCGTGGTAGGAACCATCCGGCTCCAGGCAGGCACTGCCGAAGCGGCCGTCGGTGATGATGACGAGATTTCCGGTAATTTCTTCCAGCAAGGTGCAGCAGCGTTCCAGCGTATTCTCACTCGGAATGATCAGTCCCTCTCTGGCCAGGAAGGAATATGCTTCCCGATGATTGAGATGCAGGATCGGGTGAATGGCAAGCAGGCGGTTCTGACGTTCCCGATCGATATTCAGGATTCTCGCTCCCGGGGCATAGTAGAGCAGCAGCTCCGGGTGTTCTTCCATATACGAAACAATGGCTTCGCCGGTATTTTCCTCGATTTCCAGTCCGCAGCAGTAGGCACACTGATATTCCGAAACATCCATGGCATCAAGCCAGGCTTTCTGAAAATGATATTCCGCTCCATGGATGGCAAGGAACGTCCGGTTTCCTTCCTGGTCCACGATGCAGTAGCAGCATCCGTTTTCTTCTTCCGGCCGCACCCATGGCTCAATGCCCTCTTTCCTAAGACCTTCCGCGACCATCTGGCCGTAGAAACCGGTCCCGACTGGCGAGCATTGCGTCATCGGCACATGCAGCTGACGGAGTATTTTTCCGACATTGTAGGAACAGCCTCCCATGGACAGTTTCTGTCCGTAGGGATTCACATCTTCTTCCACCTTCGGAAGATGATCGACCCGGATCGTGACATCAATCACGCTGGAACCTATTACCATTGCTTTTTTCATGGGAATATCATAGACCGCGCGGGCAGGAAAAAACAGAAATAATTGACTTACTGTCTGGTCTTTTCCCAGTATGCGCCCATTGACTGCCCGGGCTGGCCGGTGACTTCATGATTCAGGAACGCAGAAAGACCATCTGCGGCAGGATCATAGGTGAGTGCGCTGGCAGTATCCGGAAATTCAATCTCCGCATACCAGAATTCCGTCGGCTGCCCTTCATCGACATGGTTCACTTCCAGATGTCTGCCGCTCTTCAGCAGATACGTTCTTCTGGTTTTCGGAATCAGCGTTTTGCCGATGAGGTCTTCAATCTCGTGATACTTCTCTTCCGGGATACTGATCTCGATTTCTTTCCGGGACAGGGTTCCGCTGCTTTTCAGGCAGAGGATCCACGCATCCTTGCATGGAACTTCCGGAAGAATCGAATAGACGGTGCTTTCCCTGCGGATGCGGACCGTGGGATGCACGGAAACATAGCCCTGGTCCATCTTCTGTTCCAGCAGCAGTGAGAGTTCTCCATCCGGCCAGCCGTTCACCAGCCACTTGCGTTCCGTTTCAATGGGTGCCTTGATTTCTTCGTTCATATCAGTTTTCTCCGTTCCTATTGTACTTCTGAAAATGGATCTGCTGACAGCGTGATAGAATCAGACCGGAAAGAGAAACGCAGATGAATATTGCCATTGACCAGAACTCTGAGGTTCCTGCCTACCTGCAGCTGTACCGCCAGCTGAGGGAAGAGATCGTGAAAGGAATGTACCCCTACCGCTCCCGTTTTCCGAGCAAGCGGACGTGCGCGGAAGAGACCGGCCTCAGCGTGATCACGATCGAGCATGCCTATGCGCTCCTGTGTGAAGAAGGATATCTCGAAAGCAGAGAGCGTTCCGGGTTCTTCGTCTCTTATACAGAAGAAGAAGTCAGGCCTGTCCAGGAAGCACTGCCGGATCTGAAGCCGATGACAGGTCTTTCCGAAGACGAGGAAGCGTTTCCGCGTTCCGTCTTTGCCAAGACGGTCAGGAATGTGCTTTCGATGCGGGAGAATGAGATTCTCGAGAAATGCCCGGGTAAGGGACTCTCTGAACTGCGCAGCGTGCTTGCTTCGTATCTGGCCAGATCCAGAGGCATCACGGTGAATCCCGAGCAGATCGTGATCGGCAGCGGCAGCGAATATCTGTATTCCCTGATCGTGCAGCTTTTAGGCAGGGAGCGTGTCTTCGGCATCGAGGATCCTTCGTATGAACGCATCCGGGAAATGTATGAGTCCCAGGGTGTTCAGGTAGAACTATTGAAGATGGGAAGAAACGGCATCCGCACGGATGAGCTTGCCCGCACGAAGGCAACGGTTCTGCATCTGACGCCGTTCCACAGCTTTCCGACTGGCATCTCTGCGGATGCATCAAAGAAGCAGGAATACCTGCAGTGGGCAGAGAAGCATCATGGCATCCTGATAGAAGATGACTATGACAGTGAGTTCACGGTTTCTTCCAAAGCCGAGGATACGCTGTTTGCGATGGAGCCGCATCATTGGGTGTTCTATCTGAACACGTTCAGCCGCACGATCTCGCCTTCGTTACGGATCTCGTATATGCTGATGCCGGAAACCTTCCTGGACACCTATGAAAAACGGGCAGGCTTCAATGCCTGCACCGTATCCACGCTGGTTCAGTTAGTGACTGCAGAGCTGATCGAACACGGCGATTTCGAACGCCATATCAACCGCGTGCGCAGAAGAAGACGCCGTCAGCCGAAATGATCAGACCTTCTTCTCCATCAGCTTCTGCCGCTGTTTCAGAGAACGTCTGAGCCAGCCGCCCTGCAGATAATAGATCACGAATAGAACAGAAGTTGCTGCCCAGGATATCGGATAGCAGCGCAGCGTATCGAAAATTGTCTGCGACGGATAGAACAGAATCCAGACAATCCGGAATGCCCCGATACCAAGGGCCGTCATGATCATCGGCATCAGCGAGTCCCCGCATGCCCGGATACTGGAAGAGAGAATCTCCACGCCGATGAACGTGATCCACCACGGCGCCAGATAGCTCAGCATGCTCTGACCGATCGCAATGACATTCTCATCCGGCGTGAACAGCCGGAACAGCCACTGTCCCGCTAACAGGCATACGCCGGTAATCAGGAAGGTTCCGATCGCATCGATGGCAAAGCTCTCGCGGATTCCCTTCTTCACACGATCGGTCTTTCCGGCTCCGAAGTTCTGTCCGGCACAGGTCAGAACGGCTGTGCCGATCGCACCGGAATAGTTCCAGAACATCGCATCGATCTTCCCGAAAGCGGTATAAGCAGCTACCGTATCGGTACCGTATCCGTTCACACTTGCCTGAATGAACAGATTGGCAACACTGTAGAGACACGACTGGATGCCGGTCGGAAGCCCGATGACGACAATCTGCTTCAGCGTTTCCGGATCATTGGACAGCGTGCGCAGCGTGAACCGGCTTCCCTCTTCTCCTTCGGCCAGAACTTTCAGAGTCAGCACGCAGCTGACTACCTGAGCAATGACCGTTGCCAATGCGGCTCCCGTAATGCCCCATGGAATCACCGCAACAAACAGAATATCCAGCACGATATTCGTGACGCAGGCCGCAATCAGAAAATACAGCGGTCTTCTGGAATCGCCCATCGCTCTGAGAATCCCGGCGCCGGTATTGTAGATCAGCGTCGGCAGAAGTCCGGCAAAGTAGATCCGCATGTAAATCAGCGAATAAGGGAAAATATCATCCGGCACATTCAGCAGGCGCAGGATCCCGGGAGCTCCCCAGATTCCGACTGCTGTCAGGATGATGCCCAGCACCACCGCCAGATACATGCCGGAATTGACGCCTTTTTTGACTCCTTCCCAGTCTCTTCTGCCATAGTACTGCGCTACGACGACGGTAGCGCCGGAGGAGAGCCCGGTCACGAATCCGACCAGCAGATTAATGACCGTGCCGGTAGAACCGCCGACGGCGGCCAGTGCTTCTTTGCCGACGAAGTTTCCGACGACAATCGCATCGACCGTATTGTATAGCTGCTGAAAGATCGTTCCGGCAAAGACCGGAAGAAAGAAGAGGAGCAGTTCCTTCCAGATGACCCCTTCCAGAAAATCTGTCTGATGACGCTTCATGACACGACCCCCTCCTTCTGCTTGAGAGACATGTTAGCACACCTGTACCCTCTGCAGAAAGAGGAACATGCATGCTAGCCGATCAGGCGATTCAGCTGATCCTCGGACGCACCCGGAACGGTCTTCAGAAGATGGCGGATGATCCGTTCTCTGGACTCTTCCGGCGTACGGGAATATGCTCTGGTCACCCGTTTCTGTCCGAACTGCTGCTCCGGGGTCGTGTATTCAGCAATGCCCCAGCCATACGGTTCGCCATGCTTATCGAACGGATAGACAAACGTGCGGATATTCAGATACGTTTCCATCTGCAGCCTCGTCATGATCGTATCGAATCCCTTCTTCTCCTGATCATAGCCAGTCATTTCTTTCAATGCTTTCGTATCAATCGCATGATGCGCCTTCACGGCATTCATGATGACCTGATCCGGATGCGGTGCTCTGCCCATATCGATGAGCGTATCGAAATCACAGCCATCCCGGCGGACATTGGCAAGGTCCGGAAACCATCTCATCGCGACAAAGCCAGCCTTTTTCCGGAAGAACTTCCCGTAGACTGCTTTTCCATTCAGAGAAACTTTTCCTTTCCATTCCCATGGTCCATCCAGCGTATCCGAAAACCAGCGCTCTGAGGGCGTATGTTCTTCAATCGAGAAGCCCGGAATCTCATTGGCGAAGAATGGCAGAAAGCCATACTTCAGCACCAGTTCCTCCAGTTCTTCCGCATTATGAATCATATCTTCCATTTCTTTCTGATCAGACCCCTGCTTTCCTCCGCCATTTCATATAAGAGCGTATCAGAGACCGTTCCATCCAGCATTACGCTGATCCAGAGCCGATGATTCATATGCCATGCTGGGTAGATCCCTGGTTCTGTTCTCTTCGTGTCCTGCCGGAGATTCACGATCTCGGCAATTCCATCTCTGCCTGGCTCGAGCTTTTCATACGGAACACTCATGATCAGTGCATACCATTTTCCGCCAGTCCGGAAGACCGCCATCGTCTGATCATCCTTGAACGGATAATCCGGTTCTTCGGAATACTTCTGCTGCAGATATGCAGCAAGCCTGACTGCCTGATCCGATCGGAAACGAACATCGTCAAAGCATTCTTCCCTCACCTGCTTCAGCAGCGCTTCATACGCTTCCCTGACTTCTGACACAAAGGATCCGGTTTCCTGAGCAACCCGAAGAGGAAGAAATGGTTCATTGAATGCATTCTCAATGACTTCTCCGGAAAGAACGCCATCCGGGTTCACACGGAGTTCAGCCCGGAAGGCTCCATTCAGAAACGGGATGGTGTTCTGATACCCATCCCCGTTCTTCTGAAATCCGTTCTGCTCTGCTTTTTCCGGATTGAATCTGCTTCTGGCAAAGAGCTGTTCCTCGATCTTCTGATCAGTCAAGGTACAGGACTGCCTTTCCTTCTGCCAGCGTCTTCTTCATATCAAGAACCCGCTGATTCGAGGAACCGCGGAACTTCAGTGAGATATCCTTCTTGCTGAGGACAAACGGTCCGTCCACCAGGACATCGAGAAGACTCAGCATCTCATCCGTCACTTCGGTATGTTTCCGCTCTCCCGGCAGCAGGTCTTTTTCATAGACAAAGCCCGTATAGCTCCAGATATCCTTTTCCGGATATTCTGCTCTGACCTTTCTCAGCAGCGTGACCAGCACTCGCTGATTTTCCGGCTCAAATGGTTCTCCGCCAAGCAGGGTCAGGCCCTGGATATACGGATGATTCAGGGCATCCAGAATTTTCTTTTCCGTGTCTTCGGTATACAGCTTTCCATAGCGGAAGTCCCAGGTTTCTTTCTGGAAACAGCCTTCGCAATGGTTGGTGCAGCCGCTGCAGAACAGAGTCACTCTCACACCCAGTCCGTCAGCGATGTCATATTTCTTGATATTCCCGTAATACATATCCTTCTCCGCTTTCTGCAAGAACTATACCACGGAGAACGATCTTTCTGTCTGATCCTGCAATCAGAACTTTTCTATCTCTTCAGGCGGACAGACGCTTCCCGCGACAGCGCAGAGCGCACGGTATGCTTGGGCTGGAACGTGATCACTGCGGCCATCGGGGAACCTTTCATGCGCTCTGCCGCAAAGACCAGTCCGTTGTTATGGGCATCCAGCGTCGGCGCATCGATCTGGTCCGGATCTCCGGCCAGAATGATCTTCGTGCCTCTTCCCGCTCTTGTGATCACATCGCGGATCAGCGACTGGCTGGCATTCTGCGCTTCATTGCAGATCAGATAGGTATCTGCAAGCGATCTGCCGCGGATGAAATCCAGAGCGCATACTTCGATCGTTCCGTCTTCCATCATGGTTTCCATCTTTGTCCGGATTTCAGAAGGATCGGTTTTCTTCGACCCTTTCAGCAGCATCTCGAGGTTGTCATAATACGATGCATAAAGAGGAGCCAGCTTCTCCTGCAGATCACCCCGAAGGAAACCGATATTCCGGTAGGATTCTGCATTCGGCCGGCTGATCAGCATGCGGGAATAGAGGCCACGCCTCTCTCCTTCAAGCCCTGCAGCCAAGGAAAGGAATGTCTTTGCCGTTCCGGCAGCGCCGATCAGGATGACCAGCGGAATCTTGTCCGCCGGCTGCATCAGTGCCCACATCGCATACTGCTGCATCTCATTGAGAGGCTTGACGCTGCCGATCGACTGGTCCGGGATCAGGTTCAGATTTCCGCCCCGGTATACCGTCAATGCTGAGCTTGCAGATTCCTGGTCTTTCAGCGTGATGAATTCATTCTCGATGTAATTGCCTTTCGGAGCAATCGTATGCTTATCATAAATCTCGGCAATCACCGAGGCATCCGTCATCACGGTCTCGCTGCCAATATAGCCGGATGATTCGATCTGGGTATTGTGATAGGATTCCGTCTGTACTCCGCAGACCGAGGCATTGATGCGCATCGAGACATCTTCCGTGACCAGGATCACCGGACTTTTCCGCTTCGACTGATTGAGTGTCAGACAGGCGGAAATGATCCGGTTATCCGGTTTTGCGATGGAATATCCGGCGGGAAGATTATCCGGATTGACACCATCTGGTTCAATGATCAGTCTTCCGCCATTAGTAAGCTTCACGCCTTTGATCAGATCGCCCTTCATCCGCAGCTCTTCCAGAATCCGGATCGTCTCCCGGGCATGATACCCGACTTCTCCGAATTCCGTCTTCTTGGCATCCAGCTCTTCCAGCGTGGTGCCAAGCAGATACACATCATTCTTTTCAAATCCGTTGATTGCGTTGGGAAAGTGCAGCAGGATATTCGTATCCAGGACAAAGCGTTTCCGCATCAGCTCTTCAGCTCCTTTGTTACCTGAAGTATAGGAAGCTGCGGAAAAGAACCGATGAAGATCCTGTAAAGTTCAGGATGATGGATCTCTGCATGCATGAATAAAGTTCTGCATCAGTCAAAGCAAGACCGGAAGAATGCAGAACGGTTCAGCAGGCTGAACTGCGTTTCCTCTTTCTGTACAGATTGACGAAGAACAGCACGACAAACACGATGCCGTTGATCGTCTTCAGCAGACTCACATCCTCCTCAAGGGTCCAGAGGACGAGGAACAGCAGGAACTGCGCAAAAAGGATGCAGTCGAGTATCGTGAATCTCTTCATCATTTCCGAGGACATGCGAACTCCTTTCTCCTGCATCGCAGGTGGATTCATAGTCTTTCTGAACTCAGTATTGCATGTTTCATGGATCTGAACAAGCAGTCAGATCAATGATTCAGCCTAAGCTGAATCAGAAAACACAGGCCGGATCAGCCTGTGCTTTCTGAAATGTTTGCAATTTACGAAAAGCTGAGTTAGCTCGCTCTTTACCACCCTAATCAGATTGCTGCTTGCTGGTTTCGCTCTTCTGCTGGTGATACATAGCCGCATAGATACCATTCTTCGCAAGCAGCTGTTCATGAGTTCCGCATTCGGCGACACGATGATCTTTCATGACAATGATCTGGTCGAAACTGCGTACGAGATCCAGACGATGGGTTGTCACAACAATTGTCTTATTCTTTTCCTTCTGAAACAGGTCTTCCAATTTCTTTTCAAAGGCGGTATCCAGAGCTGCAGATGGTTCATCCATGAACACAAAAGGACGCTCACTGTAAATACACCTCGACAGATCCAGCCGCTGTTTCTGACCGCCCGAAAAAGAGTCTTCAATGAGAGCATCAAGCCCGCCCTTTGCCTGAACAAAATCAATACAATCTGTTTCAGACAGAGAATGTTTTACCTTTGCTTCATCAGGCTGATGGGATAAAGAAACATATTCTTTGATCGGAGAATAGAACAGGACCTGATCCTGCGGCATATAGGCAATCTGGTCCAGGGCCGGGGCAAGAAGCGTACCTGAGTCGGGCTGATATAAACCTAGCAGAAGCTTCAGCATCGTTGATTTGCCGCTGCCGTTTTCCCCGACAATAGCTGTATGACTGTTCCTTGCTATTTCCAGACTGCAATCCGCAAGAGCCGGATGTTCGCCATCATAACTGAATGAAACATGTTCAAGTGAAATCGAATCGGATGCTTTTCTGGTCTGGTCATATCTGGGAAGATCCACGATTTCATAGATCCGCTTCTCAGAGACAGCTGTTTCAGCTACCGTGTTCTTCCATCTGCCGAAGCCGATCATCATCTGGGAAATCTGGTCAATCATCGGCATGGCAACCATAACATCTGCAAAGGCGATCAGATGGTATCTCGCCAGTACAGCACCGGTGAAGATCAGGATCAGCAATCCAAGGCCTCCGGAAAAGAAAGCTGAGAACTCATTTCTGAAGTTATTCAGAGCATTGAATGAACGGATTGTTTTTGTCTGCTGGCTTAGTTTCTTCTGCAGAGACGAAAGCAGTACATCTGCCATTCGGAACGTATGGACTTCAAACCTTCCGTCTTCTACCTGCATGATACGATGAACAATTTCCTCATCCTGCTCCACCCGGTCTTTCTGCAATTCTGCACTGCGGTCAGCTTTCAACTGGATAAGAAACAGATTCACAGCCGCAATCAGGAACGAGATCACCGCGAGCAGAACGTTGAAATATCCAAGTGTAATCAGGGACAGAATTCCTGAAAGAATTGGCTCTACCGTCATGGAAAACAGTTCATACCCGCACATTTTCGTACTGACAGCAGCTGCATCTCTTGTCATTCTCTGCTCAACATCATCGACGGTATACTTCTGAGCATCTTTTTCTTCAGCCTGCATATAGCTCCGCAGCATATCGCTGCGAATCTGATCAGCAGTCTTAAGTTCAATCCATTTGATGCCATGAACGGCAATGCCGGAAAGCGGCGAAGCAAGGATTGTAATAACCAGATAGAAGATAATAGTCTTTGCACTCTGCCTGACCTGATCAGGTGTTTCCAGCAGCATCACTATTTCTCTTAACAGAAAACCGTAACAGGTAAACAGTGCCCAGAAACCAGCGGTCCCAAGAAGGCTGAGGACCAGGTAGCGGAAACGATACGGACGAAGATACTGAAGAGTCCGCTTTTTCAGATCATTGCTGTTCATAATGCACCTTCCGATCATGGAATTCCTTCCGGCTGCCATCGAACGTAATATGGCCATCCGCCAGACATATGACACGGTTCGTATAGGCAACAAGCTCCGGCTGATGAAGAATAAATACAGCTGTCTTATCCTGAAGTTCCTCCCGGAGCATATGCATGATCCGATCAGCTGTCAGCGGATCGCAGGCCGATAATGATTCATCGAAGAAGTAGAGATCATAGTGATGCAGAATCGCTCTCGCAATGGCAAGACGCTGTTTCTGACCGCCGGACAGATTCGAGGCATTATTCAGCAGAGGTTCATCAAGACGATTCGTCAGCTTCTGAACAAACTGGAGAGCTTCTGATTTCTCCAAAGCCTGCTCAAGTTCCTGGTCTGAAAACTCAGTGCCGCAGCACAGATTTTCACGTATCGTCCCATCAAAGAAGAAGGGATCCTGCGGTACAAGAAGACTGTTCATCCTCTGCACTTCTCCAGAATCAGGCTTCAGAAAGCCCGCCATCAGATGCAGAAGCGTTGTTTTTCCGCTGCCATTCTTTCCGATTAAAGCAACCTTTTCTCCCTTGTGAAGGGTGAGTGTGACATTTTCTACCCCAGCTGTCGTACCCGGGTAATGAAAGGTTGCAGAATTCAAGGTCTCCTGATCATAGTAGTTCTGTTTCATTACTTCATCTTTTTCCGTCAGGAAATCAGCGACTTTTTTTACGCTGACAGAGGCCTGCTTTGCCATCAGTATATAATCCACATAGTGAACCTGGGCAGGCACAGATCCCAGGCAGAAATAATAAAAGGAAAGCAATCCGGATACGGAAACCCTGCCAGTTGAAGTCAGCCAGAGGCCCGCAAAACAAAGAACAATCACCGGCATGATCGCACAGCCGATCCCAACTACCTTTAACGGCATGGCAACCATATCGCTGGCAAGAGAAGACTTATTGAAATCTCTCTGAGATTCCCGGAAAACATCTTCTCCATACGACTCCTTCTGATAAGTTCTGAATGCAATCCTGTTCTTCACCACATTCTCGGTCTGAACAAAGACCGCATTCTGCTTCTGCCAGGTTTTCTGATAAGCCTTCTCAACGGTTCCTGCCAGAACCCTCTGCAGAGCGATTCCGCCGATCAGACTGGCAAAGTACACCAGACAGAGAATCGGGCTCAGGTTCAATCCGAAAATCAGGGCACCCAGAAAACTGATTCCGTTAGAAATCAGAGCCGGCAAAATGCTTGAACAATAGGATTGAAAGGTCTCTGTATCCTTTGTTACAAGAGAATAGAGACCGCCGCGGTTGATCAGAGCATCTGAGAATACCGGCAGCGCGCATATCTTCCGCAGAATATTTCTGCGCGTTTCCTCACCGGTATAAGTCTCAATCCTTGAGCAGACCCAGTTATAAAAGCCGCCCCCTACGAACACATCCAGAATAAAAATCACCAAGGCATCTGAGATCAGTGTGACTGCCTTCATTCCTTCAGCAGTACTGATTCCGGTTGTCACATTGCCAAGAGCAAGCGAAGTAACGTAATCCAGTACCGTTACCACAGCAGACGCGATGACAAGCAAAATAAAACTGGTCCTCAGCCTCGGATAATAATGAAATAATCGTTTCAAAACTTCTTTCCCCTCCAGCCATTCACAATTATAGCGTGCAGAAATCTCTGATCCAATAGCAGAATCTCATTGCATTTTCCCGTAATTCCCACCAGGAATGTAAAGCCCAGCTGTCGCAGAAGAACTTTCCACAATTTTGGCTCAGGCAGTGCAGCTTTGAACCTATGAGTAGAAAAAGAACAGGAAGTAAACATGTGCTGCGGAAAATGGCTGCTTGCCATGATTAGAGGGCTGGAACAAGGTATATTTATTTTCCGGATATAATTAACTGCTATGTTCAGGAATTCTATCGGGGAAAGGATCCGTTTGATGAAGCAGGATACATTCGCGAGATGAAGAAATACGCTTCCGGAAAGATGACACGGTACCATCCGAACATCTATCGTGAAGCGATAAAGACCAGATCAAGATCGAGATAAATCAATAGAGCCCGGGAAACCGGGCTTCGTCAATTCAGGAATACATGCCGGAGACACGAAGATGAGCAGTTTCCGGACATCTGAGCAGATCAGATTTGGGACATTTGAGAAGAGCAGTAACACCAGAGCTCTACCGGCGGATTATGAGCAATCAGGATTTTCCGTATCTCGATCAGGATAACAATTACTACACTCTGAAACTGCGGTATATCAGAAAGCATGCTGCCCCGGGCAAATACATCTGCATCATCACTAATCTTCTGAATCAGGAAGAATTCACCGCTGATGATCTTCAGTACATCTATTATCTTCGCTGGGGTCAGGAAGGGTCTTATCGAATCTTCAAGTACACCATCGGAGTATTGAATTTTCATGCTCGGAAATATCACAATGTGCAGCAGGAGCTCTATGCAAAGATAGTGCTGTTTAACGCATGTCAGCTGATCGCAGGATGTGTTGATATGCATGATAGCAGCAATAATTCAAGGGTCCTTACGGAGCAGGAATATTTCGATATGAACAATTCCCCGGATAAGAAGTCAGATCCCGCAGCAGAAGATTACTGTTCCGTCAAAGCGGAAGCAATCAGGCATAAGCCGAATATTTCAGCTGCGGTCACCAACATCAAAGAATACCTGTCAGGCAAAGGGACTGAGGAGCGGATAATCCAGAGAATAAAAAGATACCTGGTCCCGATAAGACCAGGCAGGTCATACTGCCGCAATATAAAGTCACAATCCGCGACGACGTTACTTTACAGGGCAGCGTAGCAACGTGGAATTCATAAGAACTCACTTTTGCCGGTAACATCATAACTCCAAAATCGAATTACGGTGTACTGATGTTTTCATTGCGGAAAATTTTCGCCTCACTTATCAAAATAGCAAGATGATTCAACTAGTACAGCTGGAAACCGGAGCAGTACAGGAATAATATTTCATTCCTTTATCCGATCTTCACGGTTACTGATCTGGTAACTGTCCTAATTGAATTCGTTGATTACTCCCATCATCAACTTCTTAGGTTAATTGAATGACATTGGCTGCTCCCTCCCGTTTTTCATCTGAATACAGAAAAATAAATCCCCGATTATCGGTTTGAGATGTTTACAGGAGCATTCTCCTCTGCCAATACGGTCAGCAAGCTCATTTTAAGAGAAGTATGTTATACGAATGCCGGTACTATTCATTTGACAAGCGAAGATATTGCCTTCAAAAACAGACAGGATCCGGAATTCACTGCCATCAGGAAATGTAATGCTGTCAAGTTCTTGAAGATGTGTCCTGGGCATTATATATTGCATCTTTTTCTTCTTAATTGAATAGAAGGTTATATGTTTAAAGATGTCAGCTTTCAATTGTGAATTTTTAGAACGAATGAGCAGATGAATATCATTGATTTGCAAATCACCAGTTTGCGAAAAAGAGCACCAGTTTATCGCTGATGCTCAGAAAAAGGCTTTAATATCGTGTTTTTTGACTTCTAATAGAAATAATGATTTTCAAAAATGAACAGGACCGATTGTCATGCACACGATTGAATTGTAAATTCATATTCTGAAACGTTATTTCTGAATCTTACAGATGAAGAACACGTTCCTTGATTTCCTGCGTACGGCCCTGATTCCAGAACTGGGTACCGATATAGCCGCAGGTACGTCTTGCGACGTTCATCGTGTTCTGATCCGTGTTGCCGCAGTTCGGGCATCTCCAGATCAGCTTGTGGTTCTCGTCTTCGACAATCTGGATTTCTCCGTCATAGCCGCACTTCTGGCAGTAGTCGCTCTTCGTGTTCAGTTCAGCATACATGATCGTATTGTAGATATGCTTCATCAGCGCAAGAACTGCCGGAATGTTGTTCTGCATGTTCGGGACTTCGACATAGGAGATTGCTCCGCCAGGACTCAGCTTCTGGAACTGAGACTCGAACGTCAGCTTATCGAATGCATTGATCTGCTCGCGGACATTGACATGATAGGAGTTCGTGATGTAGTTCTTGTCGGTCACGCCCGGGATGATGCCGAAGCGTTCCTGCAGGCATTTTGCGAACTTGTAGGTCGTGCTTTCCATCGGGGTTCCGTAGACAGAGAAGTCGATATTTGTTTCTGCCTTCCACTTTGCACATGCATCATTCAGGTGCTGCATGACCTTGAGGCCGAATTCCTTGCCTTCTTCGGTGGTATTGGACTTTCCGGTCATATAGCGGACGCATTCGCAGAGGCCGCCATAGCCAAGTGAAATCGTCGAATATCCGCCGTAGAGAAGCTTATCAATCGTCTCACCCTTCTTCAGGCGGGCGATGGCACCATACTGCCAGAGAATCGGAGCTACATCGCTCGGCGTCCCGAGCAGACGGTTGTGACGGATCATCAGCGCCCGGTAGCAGAGATCAAGACGCTCATTGAAGATCTTCCAGAAGTCATCCATGTTGCCCTTGGAGGAACATGCAACATCAACGAGGTTAATCGTGACGACACCCTGATTGAAACGGCCGTAGTACTTATGCTGGCCCGGCTTGTAGCTGCCGGCATTGGCAACATTGCCTTCGCCCGCATCCGTGAAGCGGTCCGGAGTCAGGAAGGAACGGCAGCCCATGCATGGATACACATCGCCTTTGAGTTCCTTCATGATCTTGGCACTGATATAGTCCGGCACCATGCGCTTGGCAGTGCACTGAGCCGCGAGCTTGGTCAGATAGTAGTACTTGCTGTCTTCATGAATGTTGTCTTCATCCAGGCAGTAGATCAGCTTCGGGAAAGCCGGAGTGATGTAAACACCCTTCTCATTCTTGACGCCCTGCATGCGCTGCTTGAGCATCTCTTCGATGATCAGCGCAAGATCTTCTCTGGTCTGGCCGGCAGGGACTTCATCAAGATACATGAAGACCGTGACAAACGGGGCCTGTCCATTCGTGGTCATCAGCGTGATGATCTGATACTGGATGGTCTGAACACCGGTGCGGATTTCCTTGCGGACCCGTTCCTCCGCAACTTTGTTGATCTTCTCCTGATCGACTTCAATTCCTGCTTCCTTGAATTCTTCAGCAACCGTTCTGCGATGCTTCTGACGGCTGACCTCGACAAACGGAGCAAGGTGAGAAAGCGTGATCGTCTGGCCGCCATACTGGTTCGAGGCAACCTGCGCGATGATCTGGGTGGCAATGTTGCAGGCAGTCGCGAAGGAATGCGGCTTATCAATGGTCGTTTCGGAAATGACCGTACCGTTTTCCAGCATGTCTTCCAGATTTACGAGGCAGCAGTTATACATCGGCTGGGCAAAGTAATCGGCATCATGAAAATGGATGATTCCCTTCTCATGGGCATCGATGATATCCTGCGGCAGCAGGAATCTGCGGGTGATGTCCTTGGAAACCTCACCTGCCATATAATCACGCTGCGTGCTGTTGACCGTCGGATTCTTATTGGAGTTCTCCTGCTTGACCGTCTCATTGTTGCGGCCGATCAGAGAAAGAATCTGCTTATCCGTCGTATTCGCCTTGCGGACCAGTGCCCGTTCATATCGGTACGTAATGTAATTATGGGCAACCTGATATGCTTTCTCCGCCATGATCTCGGTCTCAACCATATCCTGGATCTCTTCGACGGAGACTGCCCGGCTGATCTTCTGGCAGCGATCCACGACCCGCTTTGTGATCTCCTGGATCTGCTGATCCGTCATTTCGGCATTCTGTACCGTTGCAGCATTTGCTTTGCGGACTGCATTCTCAATTTTGCTCGCATCAAAAGCAACTTCTTCGCCACTGCGCTTGATTACATTCATGTGCTGTTTCCCTTCCTGATTCTATCCCAATAGTTGCATTTCCAACTATTTGTTTGAACAGCTACTACTATACGGTCCCGATTCCCGAAGATCAAGTGAAATCCTCTGAAGGAAATAGAAAACACATCCGGAAATCTGCTTGTGCATGAAAAAACATTCAGTGCATTTATTTCCCGCTCTGAAGAGAAACCGCCAGGAAGCGATCATACCGGCCTTCCCGGGATCTGCTGTCTTGTTTCATCTGTTTTCTTTTCCCAGGAGATAAAAAAGTCTGCCGCGCGGACAGACTTTCAGAGCTCTCAGTCGCCGAAGCTGACGCCGATCAGCCTGGTTTCCTTGATGATCTTTGCCTTCGGATCAATGGTCTTGAGCTTGCCGGCAACTTCCTTGAGCGGCACTTTGACCATCTCACGGTTCTTGTACCCGATCATGCAGCCATATTCCTGTTTCAGCACCATCATTCCCGCTTCTGCCCCGAGCCTTGAGGCGAATACCCGGTCATACGCATCCGGCATGCCGCCGCGCTGGGTATGGCCAGGAACCGTCACCCGGACCTCACGGCCTGTCTCCTTGGTGATCTGGTCTGCCAGCTCATAGGAAACCGACGGGAACTCATAATTGCCAAGTTTCTTGCGGTATTCCTTCTTCGAGAGTTTTGCATCGCTCTTGGAGATTGCGCCTTCCGCACACGCGATAATCGTGAACCGCTTGCCTGCCGCATCGCGTTTTTCAATGACCTCGACGACATTCTTCAGATCATACGGAATCTCCGGCAGCAGAATGATGTCAGCACCGCCGGCAATGCCTGCATTCAGCGTCAGCCAGCCGGTCTTATGCCCCATGATCTCAACGATGAAGACACGGCCATGGCTGTTGGCAGTCGTATGGATCTCATCGATGCACCGGGTTGCGATATCAACCGCCGACTGGAAGCCGAACGTCATATCCGTGCCCCACAGATCATTATCAATCGTTTTCGGCAGCGTGATGACATTGAGGCCTTCCTCGCAGAGCAGATTCGCAGTCTTCGTGGATCCATTGCCGCCAAGCACAACCAGGCAGTTCAGCTGAAGCTTGTAATACGTCTGCTTCATTGCCGCAACTTTATCATTTCCATTCTCATCCGGTTCATGAATCGTCTTGAACGGAACCCGCGAGGTACCGAGAATCGTTCCGCCGACGGTCAGGATATTCGAAAAGTCATCCTCGGTGAGCAACCGGAATCTGCCCCGCATCAGTCCTTTATACCCATCTTCAAAGCCGTAGAATTCCACAGGTTCTTTCGAATTCAGGGTGACGCACTTGAAGACTCCCCGCATCGCCGCATTCAGCGCCTGGCAGTCTCCGCCGCTGGTAAGCATGCCTACTCTTAACATAACTGGTCTCCTTTGAACCTTGTTCTGCTTTTATTCTAGTATCGAAACGAAGAACCTGAAAGAAAAAAGGATGCACATCTTCGCAAAGTGCATCCTCATATTCCTCCTGGCTCAGATACCCTGAGACAAGCATCCGATGCAGCACCCATTCCTGCCGTTTCTTCGCAGCGTCGTATCCATCCGAAAGCTGATAGATCGAAGGTGCATTCGGGATCCCTGCCAGCATTGCTGCTTCTCCTGCAGACAGATCAGAAGGATCTTTCCGGTAGTAATGCCAGGCGGCTTCTTCAAGACCATAGCATCCGTCTCCGTAATAATTCATATCCGCATAGACTGCAAACAGATCCTGTTTGGAAAACGAGAATTCCAGCCGGTACATCAGGAGCACTTCTGCTCCTTTCTGCTTCAGTCCCCTCTGCTCGCCCTGGAAATAGAAATTCTTGGCAATCTGCTGCGAGATCGTGCTTCCGCCTTCCACGACTCTTCCTGCCTCCAGATTATGCAGCATTGCCCGAAAGAACGACAGCCAGTCAAACCCATGCCGCACGAAGAATCGCTGGTCTTCCGTCGCAATGACCGCATGCACGAAGTCTTCGTCAATGTCCTGGAACGAAAGGCCATGTTCAAGAACCTCTTGTGCAAGCGGTTCCGGTGCCTGTTTCCTGACAGCTTCATGATAAAGGGCCGCACTTGGCAGGATTCCGATCAATCCTGCCAGAGAGCATGCAAGCAAAAGAACGAGAGGGAAGGAACGGAAACGCTTCTTCATTCCAGATTGAGGCGGCGATCGAGAATCAGCCAGGTAATCACGCCGTAAACCGCGATCTGAATGGCAGGAATAAGAATTTCTGTCACCATATAGTGCTCATTGAGCATCGTCCCAGGCAGAATCGAAAGCCCGATTTCCGAGACCATCCAGAACACCAGAATCTGAAAGCCGATATAAGCCAGAAAGGCGCCGAGAATCCGGTGTGTGCTCCAGAGGTGGCCGATGGAAATAGCCGCATAGATCCGGGTGATGATAGCAGAAACTGTCAGGATTCCGAGGCAGATCGAGAACAGCATCGTTTTCTGATCTTCAGGATCGAGCCTGATCTGAAACAGTGCATTCACCATATCCCCAAGTCCCTGAAAGCCTCCAATAGAAGGATCAAAAGCCATAATCAGCACTCCTGAAAGAACAACTACAATAATTCCGAGCAGCCCCCAGAGCAGAGCAGTCACCACTTTTGCAAAGATGTGTGTTCCCGTAGAGACCGGAATCGTGAACATCAGATATCCCTCCCGGCCAAGCAGATTGGAATAGAACCTCTGAATCACAAGAACCATCGTCATCAGGATTGCAGCAATCAGAAGAACGCTGTAAATCATTGCAATGGTAAATGATACCTGCGTATCCCGGCTTGAGATGCCAAGCAGAACAGCAGCCACCAGCAAGGCCCCGTAAACCGGAAACAGAATTCGTGCAATGGAGCAGAAATCATATTTGATCAGTTTTCCTAACATGCAAACACCTCCCGGAAGTATTCATCCACGCTCTTTCCGGTTTCTTCCCGGATCTGATCCGTGCTCTTATGAAGCAGAATCTTTCCCTGCTTCAGGAACACCGCTTCATCCAGGATGCTCTCAACATCCGCAATCAGATGTGTCGAAATGATCATCAGCGAATCCTGGCTGTAATTCGTCAGGATCGTTTTCAGAATATAATCTCTCGCCGCCGGATCCACTCCGGCAATCGGTTCGTCCAGAAAGAAGACTTTCGCATTTCTCGAAACCGTCAGGATCAGGCGTACCTTCTCCTGATTTCCTTTGGACAGCTGTTTCAGTCTGCTCTTCGGGTCAATCGAAAGATCAGAAAGCAGACGTTCCGCCCTTTGACGATCGAAGTCTTCAAAGAAATCCTGATAGAACGACAGGGCTTCCGACACTTTCATCCAGTCCTGCAGAAATTCCCGATCCGGCAGATAGCCGACAACGCTCTTGGTCAGCACCCCTGGCTTCTCTCCTGCAATCAGAATCTCGCCGCTATTTGGCTGCAGCAGCCGGCAGGCAATCTTGATCAGCGTAGTCTTGCCGGATCCATTCGGTCCAAGCAGGCCGACAATCTTTCCCTGTTCCAGATTCAGATTCACATGATCCAGCGCGGTAAGACTTCCATAGCGTCTGGTCAGATCATGACATTCCAGAATACTCATCGTTTCTGTTCCTCCTTTGCATATGCTTCACATGCCAGCAGAATCTCTTCTGTGCTCAAGCCAAGCCTTCCGAGCCTGGAAAACAATTCTCCGATATACCTGCGGCCAAGGCTGATCCTGAGCTCTGAAAGCTTCTCCCGATCCTCCGTCACATACCTGCCGCTGGTCCGTTCGCTATGCAGATAGCCATCCCGTTCCAGCTCAGAGAAAGCCCGCTGTACCGTGTTCGGATTGACACCCGCTTCAATCGCCAGCTCCCGGACGGATGGCATCTTCTGTCCCGGGGCGTAAAATCCTGCAGCAATTTCTGTTTTCATACGTTCGATCATCTGCAGATAGATCGGTCTGCTTCCTTCAAAAGTCCATCCCATAGTTCCTCCTTTCTGCTGTCTTGGTGTATTACTTAACTAATACACTAATAATATAAGTATCCTTCTCTCCCCTGTCAAGCATAAGAAAACCTGAGATCTTTTCCTCTCAGGTTTTCAGTTCAGGATTCAGTCTGTTTCAGACGGATAGGTCTTCAGCAGCCACCGGAATTCATGCGGCTTCATGGCAACAGCTTCCGCACGAGTCTCTTCACCCGTCAGAAGATCCGTATAGACTTCCGGCTCATTGAGCCATGCGGTCTGATCGTTTTCCGAGAAATTGAAGAGGGCCAGAAGCTTTTCACCCTCATAGTACCTGCCCAGCGCAAGGATGGAATCATTATATGGTTCCAGCACCCACGTATCCGCATGCGCGTCAAACACCCGATGCGACTGTCTCAGTTCAATCAGCTGCATCAGCCGTTCAAACAGCATTCCCTGTCTGGTGGATGGATCTTTTCTCATGGCTGCCAGATTCCAGTCGAACTTTCCCCGATGCAGATAGCGGGAGTCATCCTTCTTCAGCGGATCCTCATGGTAGCTGTAATCATTCAGCTGGCCGATCTCATCTCCGGAATAAAGCACAGGAATCCCGCTCTGGGTCAGCAGGAATGCATGCAGCATCACATCAAGATCAATCGAAGCATGCAGCTTGAAGTCATTCTTCTCATAGACCGCTGCCTCAGTTCCGCAAAGAGAAGCGGTCGTTCCGCAGAGTCTCGCATCTTTCAGACGAGGATCATCATTATATAATTCTCCTCTGGAATCGGAGCCCCAGTAGTTTCCAGTCAGGAAGGAATTGAGATATTTCTTGTGCGCAGCCTGCTCAATGCCGAACTGAGCCAGATAATCATAATCAAGGCCCCACCCGATATCATCATGGCAGCGCAGATAATTCAGGAACGTATACTGTTTCGGAAGCGCGCAAACCGTTTCCATCTGTCTTCTCAGCAGCCGCACATCTCTGGTCGCAACGGTATTCCAGGTGCTGGCCATCGTTGTCACATTATACAGCATCTGACATTCCGGCTTCTCAACCGTTCCGAAATACGGAACGACTTTGTCAGGTTCCATGACGACTTCGCCCAGCAGCAATGTACCTGGGGCAGCGATATCGGCAGCCATATGCATGATCCGGACCAGCGTATGGACCTGAGGCAGATTGCGGCAGGTCGTTCCGAGCGTCTTCCAGATATATGGAACTGCATCAAGACGCACAATATCCACTCCTTGATTGCACAGATACAGCATATTCTCGCACATATCATTGAAGACCGTCGGATTGCGGTAGTTGAGATCCCACTGATATGGATAGAACGTGGTCATCACAACTTTGTTCGCTTCCGGGCACCAGCTGAAATTGCCCGGGGCAGTGGTAGGGAATACCTGCGGCACCGTCTTCTCGAATTCATTCGGAATCGTCCAGTCATCAAAGAAGAAGTAGCGATCCTGGTATTCTTTTTCTCCTGCTTTTGCCCGCTTTGCCCATTCATGATCTTCACTCGTATGATTCATGACGAAGTCCAGGCATACCGAAATATCATGTTTATGACAGGAATCAGAAAGATGCGCAAGATCTTTCATCGTACCGAGCTCCGGTTCTACTTTGCGGAAATCCGAAACGGCATAGCCGCCATCGCTGCGCCCTTTCGGTGTTTCCAGCAGCGGCATCAGATGCAGATAATTGACGTGGCATTCCTCGATATAATCAAGATGCTTTTCCACGCCGGAAATCGTTCCTGCAAAACAGTCGGTATACAGCACCATGCCGAGCATCGAGCCTTTCTTGTACCAGTCGCCTGCCTTGATCCGTTTCTGATCCCATCTCTGAAGCTTTTTGGGGCGTTCACTGTAGCAGCGATACAGCATCGTCAGAAAATAATCAAAAGCATGTTCATCATGATAAAGCTCATTGTAAAGCCAGTGCATCTCTTCATAAGCAGCCGCCAGCCGCCTGGTGAATTCCTTATCCCATTCCGGTCTTGTTTTCATGAACCATGCCCCCTCAGTGAACAGATGCAATCAGAGCTCTGACCTCTGCCTCTTCCGGCATCACTGCCAGTGCTCCCTTGCGCGTCGTCACGATGGATGCTGCTGCATTAGCAAAGGTCAGGATCGAGCGAAGCTTCTCTTCATCCAGATGATCCAGTCCTTCCGCAAGGACCCCATGCAGGACGCATGCCCCAAACGTATCGCCCGCTCCCGTCGTCTCAATCGTATTCTTCTGCAGGAAAGCAGGAACCTCAGCCATTACGCTCCCCTTGTACGCCCGGCTTCCATCCGGCCCCATCGATAAAGTAATCAGCGGAATGCCATACGTTTCCTGAAGCAGTTCAATTCCTTCATCAAAGGATTCTTTTCCGGTAAACCAGCGGATTTCATTATCAGAGATTTTCAGGATATCGCAATGATGAAGGCCATAGTCAAACGCAGCCTTGGCATCTTCTTCATGATGCCATAACGGCAGTCTCAGATTCGGATCAAACGAGCGGAGACATCCGCTTTCCTCTGCTGTTGCAATTGCCAGCTTCGTAGCAGAAAGTACCGGTTCATCCGTCATGGAAAGCGTTCCGAAATGAAAAATCCTGGAACTTCTGATCAGATCCAGATTCACCTCTTCCGGCTTCAGGTTCATATCTGCGCCAGGATTCCGGTAGAACGAGAAATCGCGATCTCCATTCGGCAGCTTATGAACCAGAGAGAGAGTCGTATGCACTTCCGGATCAAACACGAGCCCGCTGCTGTCAATCCCTGCCTTCGTGATTGCTTTTGAAAGTTGAGTTCCGAACCCGTCTTTTCCGACTTTTCCGATAAATGAGACCGGATGCCCGAGCTTAGCCAGCATCGCAAGCACATTGCAGGGTGCTCCGCCCGGATTTGCCTCAAACATCGGATTGCCTTGTTCTGACGTGCCGTTCTGAATGAAATCAATAAGCAGCTCCCCAAGAGCCGTAACATCCAGATGATTCTTTCCCATGATCAGTTCCCTCTTCTCTTAAACGCTTTCATTATATCGTGACTGAAGCGTCATTTGATACCCGATTATGCAATCAGGGAATAAATTGACTTGGATCCTCAGGAATCCGCAGCCCCTCCTCTCGAACGAAGCCGGATAGCCTTCTAGGGTTCGCGCTTTGTGCTTCAGAAGAACGGTGAACTGCAGGCATTGCCTTCCCCCCTTTTTCGGATCCCTGAATCACGCCAGGATGCAAGAAAGGAATTGAAACAGATTCTGACTGAATTTACCATAAATGAATGAAACCGACAGAAATCCGAAAGACCGTGGCAGCCTGCCGCCTGGCCTATATCGTCCAGGCGATTGTCAACAACCTCGCTCCTCTGCTCTTCACGCAGTTCATGAAAGAATGGCATATCACGCTTGCAGAGATCACCCTGATCACGACGCTGAATTTCAGCATCCAGCTGGCTGCCGATGCTGCATCTGCACCATTGATCCGGATGCTCGGAATCAGAAAGACCATCGTGCTTGGCAATCTGATGGCAGGTGCAGGCCTCATTGCGATGACGATTCTCCCGGATCTTCTGTCTCCGCTTCCCGGTCTGCTGATCTCGGTATGCCTGTATGCGATCGGCGGCGGCATCATTGAAGTGCTGGTTTCGCCGATCATGGAAGCATGTCCTTCTGACAGCAAGAAAGCAGCAATGGCCCTGCTGCATAGTTTCTACTGCTTCGGATTTGCCTTCGTCGTCGCGGTTTCTGCCCTCTTCTTTCACATAATAGGTACGGATCACTGGCGGCTGCTTGCAATCCTGTTTTCCATCCTCCCGCTGTTCAGCACCTTCTGCTTCTTAAGAGTCTGGCTTCCTGACGCATTCAGCAAAGAGGCACCTGCTTCCTCTGCGCTCTTTCATTCTGGAATCTTCTGGGTACTGTTCGTCCTGATGTTCTGTTCCGGAGCAAGTGAACAGGCAGCAGCCCAGTGGGCAAGCACGTTCATGGAATCCATCGGACTTTCCAAGGCAGCCGGAGATCTTGCCGGACCGCTTCTGTTCACGCTCTGCATGGGAGCCAGCCGAACGATTTACGGTCTCTTCGGAGAGAAGCTTTCCCTGAAACGGGCAATGATTCTCTCTGCGCTTCTGTGTCTGATTTCCTATGGAATTCTCTCCTATGGCTCCGGCATAATCACGGCGTTTGGCTGTGCGCTCTGCGGATTTTCTGTCGGCATTTTCTGGCCGGGAACGCTTTCGGCTGCGGCTTTTGTTCTGCCTTCCGGTTCTGCCTCTCTTTATGCTCTGCTGGCTCTGGCTGGCGATTTAGGCTGTGCAGCTGGTCCGACGATGGCAGGCCTTGCGGCAGCATGTCAGGGAAATTCGATCCAGCGAGGCATCTCTGCTGCGATCTTATTTCCGGCTATGATTCTGATCTGCCTGCTGTTTCTTTCGATTAGCAGGAGAAATAAGCAGCACTCCGGCTTTCTTAAGATCTGAGGGATCAGCACAGAAAATGTCCTTTCTTCCGAAAGAACCTGCCTGCGACGGGCAGTTTTTTTCTTTCTGGCTCAGCCCTAATTTCGGAAGGTTTCCGTATTCCGGAAATCATCTGAATGAAACTGACCAGGAGATCGTGGATCGCTCGCTTGCCTATATGGAACTGACAGACATTCAGGATTCGTTTCTCGATGAATTGTCCGGCGGCCAGCGACAGCGGGCATACATTGCCATGATCCTTGCGCAGGATACGCCCTATATCCTGCTGGATGAGCCAGCCGCAAATCTTGATATCCATCATGCGGTCAATCTGATGCGGATCATCCGGAAGCTTTCTTCGGACCTGAACAAGACCGTAATCATCGTTCTGCACGAGATCAACTACGATGCCTTCTATAGTGACTACATCCTTGCCATGAAGAACGGATAGATCGCTGCCTACGGAACCGTGGATCAGGTCATCACAAAGGAAAACCTGAACAGGATCTATCAAGCAGACTTCGAGATTCTCGAAGTTCATGGCAAGCCGATGTGCATTTATTACTGAGGGGATTCCCAGTTAATAACTGGTTTCTCATAAAGAACCAAGAACGCATACTGCAGAAATGGAGGAATATGATGAAAAAGCAGATTGCATTCCCGGCAGCCTGATTGCTGTCCTTCTCCCTAAGTGCCTGCGGGTCTTCAGCCGCAGCAGTATCTTCCCCGGCAGCTTCCGCTGCTCCGGTGGCTTCCGCAGAGGCCTCCGCGCCTTCGGATCCGGAGACCATCACCATCGAAGCACTGGATGCTTCAGAATCTCCGATTCAGCTCGAGGTTCCTTACAACCCGGAAAAGCTCGCCGTCATGGATCTGGCAGCTCTGGATATCCTGGATAATCTTGACCTGGGAGACAGGGTTGTCGGCGCTTCTACAACGTCGATAGATTATCTTTCTTCTTATCAGGATACCGCCGCAAATCTGGGCAACATCAAGGAAGCAGACCTTGAGGCGGTGGCAGCCTGCGAGCCGGATCTGATCTTCATCGGCGGCCGTCTTGCCTCAAGCTATGATGCATTATCTGAAATTGCCCCTGTGGTTCTCCTGACGACTGACAGCACCCTGGGCGTGGTGGCTTCGACGGAAAAGAACGCAAAAACCATCGCTTCCATCTTCGGTCTGGAAGACCAGGTTGACAGTCTGATGTCAGACTATCAGTCCCGCATCGATGCCCTGAAGACTGTCGCAGAGGGTCAGAGTGCGATCATCGGCATGTGCACCTCCGGTTCTTTCAACATCATCGGCAATGGCGGACGCCTGAGTCTGATCGTCAATGAAGTCGGCTTCACGAATGCAGGCGAAGGATATGCAACGCAGAGAGGCGCTTCCTCAGACAGCAGTTCCTCCGGCAGCAACCCGCATGGCACCGAATCTTCCTTCGAACTGCTTCCGGAGCTGAATCCGGACTGGATCTTCGTCATGGACCGTGATTCCGCAATCGGAACAAATGGAGCAAAGCTTGCAGCAGATATCATGGATAATGAAATCGTCAATTCCTCTTCTGCTGCAAAGGAGGGTCATCTCGTCATCCTTGAACATCCCGCGGCCTGGTATACCGCTGAAGGCGGCATCACTGCATTAGGCATTATGATCTCCGATCTGGAAGCAGCGATGCTGTCCTGAATCGTTATAGAAACTCAGATCGGTGCAAAGACATCTGCGGAAATCAGATGTCTTTTTTCTTTTGTCTGCCCTGCCGGCAAGCGCAGGCAGAATTCCTGTTTCAGAGGATTGACACGCTTTATTTCCTTCTGCTCTTCTCCAGCCGTTTCTATCGCAATCTCCAAGAAACTGCCCTCCAATGAGCAGCGAAGTTTATACCAGATGATAATGTCAAAGTAAACACCATGCATGCAGCAAGCCAATAGAACTCAGAGCGACAGCAGCGGAGATTGAAGGAGAACTCTATTCCTTCATTCAGCAGGATCCGACTCAGAAATGAAACTCACCGCTCTTTCCGCCAGTCTTTTCCACCAGATGAATCTCCGCAATCACCATGCGCTTATCAATTGCCTTGCACATGTCATAAACAGTCAGAAGCGCCGTGCTGACCCCGGTCAGTGCTTCCATCTCCACTCCCGTCTTTCCATCTGTTCGAACCGTGCAGAAGGCAGTGATCTCATGTCTCTTTTCATCTGCTTCAAAGGTGAGCGAGGCATGGGTCAGATTCAGCAGATGGCACATCGGAATCAGCTCGCTGGTACGCTTGATTGCCTGAATGCCCGCAACTGTCGCAACGGTATAGACATCTCCTTTCACGACTTTCTTTCCTTGAATCGCATCGAATACCTCTTCCGATACGCGGATCGTTCCCTGGGCAGTGGCTTCCCGATGAGTAATCTCCTTTTCGGAGACATCGACCATGCGGGCATTGCCGTGTTCATCAAAATGCGTGAATTCCATTGTTATCCTCCTTGCGTCTTTCCCCAGCCATCCTGGCTAGAGAATCCATCGTACCTGATTCATCAGCGAACTTCCGGATCCTTCAGATACAGCATCCGCTTCATATCAAACTGCAGGCAGTCCGGCATTCCCTTTTCCCGCAGAATCGGCCAATCTTTACGCTGGACCAGCCAGGTGATCACGTCCTCGCGCTCATAATCCTTCCGGTTTTCCGGAGGGATGTAGAAGTTCTTTTCAAACGGAAGACTGCTTTCCTCTGCATGCTTGGAAGAAATGCAGTTCTCTTTCCGCTCTCCATAAATCGGTATCAAGTCATGCGCCCGATAGCCAAGGCAAGAGAAATCCTCTGGCAGCCTCTCGCTGCTATGCAGAATGATGCCCCAGTCAATGGCCTTTACCGTATGGTCATCCACCCGTACTGCAGAAGAGAAATTCTTGCAGCCAGTGAGTACTGCTGCCGCCTTGGTATGGGGATCCGCGAATACTTCTTCAGGACTTCCATGCACGTCCGTTCTTCCATGATTCAGAATCAGAAGGTCGTCTGAGAAGCGGTAGACCTCATCCCGGTTATGGGAAACCAGAACAGCAATGCCGGTATACCCCTTCAGAAGATCCAGGATCTCCTGCTGCATGCGATCGCGCAGATACGCATCCAGCGCAGAAAATGGTTCATCCAGCAGGATCATATCCGGCGAACAGGCCATGATCCTGGCTAATGCCGTCCGCTGCTGCTGCCCGCCGGACAGCTGGTCCGGAAAATGTTTCTCAAGTCCATTCAGCGCAAACTTCCTGATCATTTCCTGAACTCTTGCATGCTGTGCTTCTTTTCGCATTCCATGCAGACCGGAACGGATGTTCTGTTCTACGGTCATGTTCGGAAAGAGCGCATAGTTCTGAAACAGATAGCCGACATGACGCTGCTGCGGTTTCAGATTGATATGTCTTTCTGAATCAAAAAGCACTCTGCCATTCAGGACGATTCTTCCTTCCTCAGGCGTCAGGATGCCTGCAATGCATCTGAGGGTCATGGATTTGCCGCAGCCGGATGCACCAAGGATGCCGATATGCCCTGAGTCAGAGGCAAAGTGCACATCCAGACAGAATTCGCCGAAGTCCTTGCGGATATCTGCTTCCAGCCTCATGCGCACCTCGCTTTCTGCCGCTCCCGATCTTCCAGCATATTCACGGAAACGAGAACTGCTGCAGAGATGGCCACATTTACCAGCACCCAGGTCATCGCAGCTCCTTCTTCATTCGTCCGCCAGAGCTGATAAACTGTGGTCGCAATGGTTGCGGTTTTCCCAGGGGTATACCCAATCAGCATACTGGTGGCACCATATTCGCCAAGGGCTCTTGCAAAGGCAAGCACTGCGCCCGCCAGAATCCCCTGCCGGCAGGACGCCATCTGGATATGCCAGAAGATATACGTATTGGATAAGCCGAGAGTTCTGCCTGCATCGCTCAGAGTATGATCATAGCTTTCAAATGCTCCGCGGGCAGTGCGATACATCAGCGGGAAAGAGACCAGCGCCGCGGCCAGAACCCCGCCTGGCCAGTTCATGACAAAGGAAATATCAAACTGAGCAAGAAACATTCCAAGCGGACGCCTTGCCCCGAATGCTCTTAACAGCAGCCAGCCGCATACGGTCGGCGGTAAGACCAGCGGCAAGGTCAGGATCACATCGAGAATTCCCTTGAACACCTTCGGCAGCTTTGCAGTTTCATAAGCAAGAAAGATACCGAGAAAAAACACGATGACACTGCTGATTGCCGCAATGCGCAGCGAATTCCATAACGGGAACCAGTCCATGCGTCCCCTCCTTTCTGGTGAACCGAATTACTTGCTTACAGCCGAGAAGCCAACACTCTCAAACACCTTCATGGCCTCTTCCGTCTGCAGATAGTCCAGAAATTTCTTCGCACCATCCGGATTCTTCGCAGTCTTCAGAACCGCTGCCGGATAGATGACCTGTCCGCACATTTCAGGGGTAGCTGAGTCGACCGTCGTGAGTCCTGCAGAATAAGCATCCGTCGCATAGATGACACCGCAGTCCACGGAAGCTTCCGAAATCTGAGTCGTGACTTCCTTGACGTTGGTGCCGTATGAGATCTTACCTTCCTTTGCCAGAGCTTCTTCCTCAAGGCCATAATATGCCAGGATCTTCTGCGTGTACTGTCCTACCGGGACATCGCTGTTTCCCATCGCCATCAGCACATCGCCATGTTTCAATAAATCGGCCAGCTGATCGAAGCTTTCGATTCCCTTCGGATTTCCTTCCGGAACTGCCAGAGTAACTTTATTCTCGAGCAGATTGACACGCGTATCCGGATCTACGAAATCAAGACCTTCCGTATTCACATCTGAAGAGGCTGTGATATCAAGCTGATTCATCTGCTTCTGGCCAGCGGAAATAAACAGATCGCATTCCGCACCTTCCTGAATCTGGGTCTTCAGCGTTCCAGAAGAGTCAAAATTGAACGTCAGAGTAATGCCCGGATTCTCGGCTTCATACGTTTCCTTGATCTGATTCAGTGTTTCAGTCATCGAAGCTGCCGCAAAGACGATGACTTCGGATTCTGCTGGTGCTATGGATTCTGCAGGCTTGGAAGGGGCAGCAGTCGATGCACTGGAGGCGCCGCTGTATCCGCAGCCTGCAGATGCCATCGCAAATAGTGAGAGAAGTGCAATCATCCGTTTCATAGTTTTTCTCCTATTCTGATCTTTCGTATTGTTATTTTCTGATATACGGTACGGATCAGAATAACCCGCACAGCGGGCTATGCAGACCTTTCAGGCATCCGCAGTACCGCGCAGGATCCCGAGCCCATGCCCCAGAGCAGGCATCAGAATATCCAGGTCTTCTCTGCAGGCTTTCGGACTCCCGGGAAGATTGATGATCAGCGTCTGTTTCCGGATGCCCGCGGTCTGCCGGCTCAGCATCGCGTTCGGAGTGATCTTCAGCGATTCCGAGAGAATAGCCATTGCAATGCCAGGCGCCATGCGATCGCAGACTGCTTCGGTGGCTTCCGGCGTGATATCTCTTGGCGAGAAGCCGGTTCCTCCAGTCGTGAAGATGACATTGACCTGACGCTGATCTGCTAAGCGGATCAGTTCTTTCTGCAGGAATGGTTTCTCATCCGGAAGCAGGATCTGTTCCAGAACATCAAATCCTTTCCCTTCCAGATATTCCCGGATCGCAGGCCCGCTTCTATCTTCATAGATGCCCTTGAACGCCCGATCGCTCAGCGTGATGATCGCCGCTGTAAACGGATGATCTTTGGCCAGCGGTTCCACGATGATCTCATCTCCCGGCTGGATTGTTCCGCCCTTCAGCACTCTTGCAAACACGCCTTCTTTCGGCATGATGCATTCGCCGACTGCTTTGTAGATCGCACAGTGATCATGGCATTCCTTGCCGATCTGGGTCAGCTCCAGAAGACACGCTCCGACATGAATCAGAGATCCGACCTGGATCGTGCGCAGATCGATGCCATTCACGATCAGGTTCTCGCCGAATGCTCCATAGGCAACGTCAACTCCTTTTTTCCGGAACGCTTCAATTTTCTCTCTTTCCAGCAGGCTGACCTGACGATGCCAGTTTCCGGCATGCGCATCTCCGACGATGCCCCAGTCTGCTTTCAGTTCTGCTTCATGGATCACGTATTTTGCAGTGCCGCGATGATCGCTGATGCAGATGGCCTCCAGGGTCCCTTTTCTGTTTTCGTTATCCGCCAATTTCAATCATCTCCTGTTCTTCTGTAATTCTGTTCAGCTGCTCAAAGCAATGCGCCTCTGGCTTTCGGGAAACTGCTTCTGCAATCGCCTGTTTCAGCAGCTCTTCATGATGTTTCTTCTGTCTCAGGATTCCTCTCAGATCGACGGTATCGCCATAGCAGAGACAAGGCTTCAGCCGGCCCCTTGCAGTGAGCCGGATCCGGTTGCACGAACTGCAGAACTTTCCGTGAATTGCTCCGATGAAGCCGATCGATCCGGCATAGCAAGGGAGATGGATGTATTCTGCAGGTCCGTTGCCATGAATGCTATGATCTTCTTCAGCCTGTCCGAATTCCGCTTCGATCTGTCTCTTCAGGTCTTCATTTGAAACCGGCGGATACTTCTTTCCGTAACCGATCGGCATCATCTCGATAAACCGCACATCGATCGGAAGATCTTTCGCAAGCCGGATCAGATCTTTCCATTCGTCATCATTGACGCCAGTCTGAAGCACCGTATTCACTTTCGTGCGGATGCCTGCAGAAACTGAAGCCTCAATGCCATCTATCACATCCTGAAGCCGATCGGAGCCGGTGATCCTCTGAAACACTTCTGGATTCAGTGTATCCAGCGAAACATTGATCGCATCGATGCCTGCTTCTTTCAATGCGGTTAGATTCTGCTTCAGCAGAATGCCGTTGGTCGTCATCGTGACCTGCTCGATGCCTGGAATCTCTTTCAGCTGCGCCACGAGATGTGCACAGCCGAGTCTGACCAGCGGTTCACCGCCAGTCACCTTGATCTTCGTGATACCAAGCGATGCTGCTGCTTCTGCAATCTCAAGGATTTCCTCATAGGTCAGAATCTCATGCATTGGAACCTGATGGATTCCCTGCGGCATGCAGTACCTGCATCTCAGGTTGCACCGATCCGTAATCGAGATTCTGAGATAATTGATTTCCCGTCCGAAGGAATCCTTCATCCCTCAAACCTCTCCAGAAGCACATCCAGATCTCCCCCGCAGACCTCTCCTTCCTTCGAAGCTGCATCTGCAGTCAGGGAATCGTGGAACAGTTCATTGCCAATGCCAGTATCGAGCATCTTCTTCGCTTCTTTCAGAACCAGGTCTTCCAGCAGTCCGCCGCCGATCGTATTGATGCCGGTTCCATCTCTGACCACCAGCATCTTCGTGCCGACTTCACGCGGCGCCGAGCCGCTGCGGCCGACAATCTCCGCAAGAACTTTCGGTCCATCGTGATCATAGGCACCCTGCAGAATATCCTGCGGATAGCCATACTGCTTTCTTGCATTGCGAACCTGGATGATCTCTGCCAGGACTGAGATTGCAATCTCTTCCGGTGTCTCGGAATTGATGCTGAGGCCAATCGGCGCACAGACGCTGTTCACCAGATCAGCAGAGTTTCCTTCCTCGATCATCTTCTGCTTCACCATCAGGATTCTGCGCCTGCTGCCCATCATGCCGATATAGGCATGCGGCTTTTTCAGAATCACCCGCAGACAGTCTTCATCCCACTTATGCCCTCTGGTCACGATGACAAAGAACGTATCCGGATTCCCGTCAATCTCTGCAAGAGCCTCTGCAAACGGCTTAGCGACGACATGCTGTGCCCCTGCTTTTCTCGCATCTTCGGCAAATTCCTCACGGTCATCAATGACCGTGACTTCCATGCCGATGGTCCTGGCAAGTTTCAGGATCGGAATTGCCACGTGTCCTGCTCCACAGATCACCATCTGGCTCGTGCGTCCAAGCCGCTCGATGAATACCTGCTGTCCATCTATTTCATGAATACCAGTCTCGTTCATCGCAGCAAGCTCTCTTTCATGAGCCTTCAGAAATGTACACGCATCAGACAGGAATACCGTCTTCCCATCACAGTAAAGTGCTTTCTCCATCTGTTCCGAACTGATCAGAGAAGCACTATGCATCTCCAGATATCCTTCCAGAGAATCAAAGGCATCAAAATAATCAGATAATTTCGTCATCAGAATCTCCTCACTTTCCGAAGCCGCAGTTCGGGAACGTGCATGGATTGCACCCAAGGCATAATCCGCCTTCGCCTAACGCATCCAGTTCTTCCTTCGTGACCGGATCATCCGCCATGAGCCGCGGCAGAACAAGATCGAATACCGTGCGCTTTGCATACATGACACAGCCTGGCAGTCCGACAATCGGGATTCGTTTTCCATCCCGGTTCTTATATGCAAGCATGAACATCGCCCCGGGCAGAACCGGTGCACCATATGAGATCACTTCATCCGCGGCGGCCCGGATCGCAGCTGGCGTCCGGTCATCCGGATCCACACTCATTCCGCCCGTGCAGCAGATGAAATCAGCTCCTGCATCCAGCAACTTCTGAATCGCAGCGATCTCCATATCCGCATCATCGCTGCATACTTCATGGCCGATGATCTCTGCCCCGAATGCCTGAAGCTTTGCAATCACAACCGGGGTGAACTTGTCTTCGATCCGATGCGCATAGACTTCATTGCCTGTTGTGACGATTCCAGCCCTCTTCTTCTGAAAAGGCAGAATCCGGAAGATCGGAGCTCCCTTGACTGCCTCTTCTGCTGCCTCCATCTTCTCTTTCTCGATGATCAGCGGAATGATGCGCATCCCGGCAATCCTATCTCCCTTTTTCACCGGAAAATCCCCATGAATGCTGGCAATCATCATCTGCCCGAACGAATTCACGGTATAGAGACGCTTCCGGTCAATCTTCAGAAGACCGTCAATCGCCGCCTTCGCTTCGATCTTTCCTTCCTTGATGTCATCCGAATGCGTGATCGTATCCTGATCGCCTGCACTCATGCGGTACAGTACCATTGCGGCGTCATTCTCATGCATCATCGATTCATTGACTTCCCAGATATAGACATGATCCTTGCCGACTCTCAAGAGCACCGGAACATCTTCCTTCGTGATGATATGTCCCTTGCGGAACACCGGGCCCTTCTTCACCCCCGGAACAATTTCCGTGATGTCGTGGCAGAGCATCTGCCCGACCGCATCCTCCGTCCTCATCAGCTTCATACGTTTTCTGTCTCTTCTCCTTCTGAATGATTTCTTGTGGTTTGTCTGAAACATTTTTTCAGATCATTGAATATCTGCCATTGCCCAACCCGCAGAGCTTAGCAATACTAATCCTCAAAATTCTTGTTAATAGGTCGGGCGTCCGACCTATATCATACGCTCAATAGCCCCAGAGATCAAAACTCTGTGTCTCTTTCATAGTCAGGTCAGTTCAGGTTCTTCAGCAGAGAGTCATCTTCTTTCTGCATGAATTCAGCAACCTGTTTTCCCTGTTCCACCACAGAAAGAGTTCCATCCCAGCCAAGCACTGTGATCCCTGCTTCCGGAATCATCATCTCCATGATGGAATCCAGACTGATTCCTCTGATCCTGCAGATCATCGCTCGGATCAGTCCGCTGTGCATCACGATGGCAAAGTCATCGCTCTCTGCATGAATCAGAACGCATAATTCCTGCATGGCCCGATCAGCTGCTTCTTCAAAGGTTTCCCCGCCTTCGATCCGGTAAGATCCCATCTGTTTCCCGCGCTGTTCATAGGCTTCCGGAAACTGACTCCGGATGTCTGCAACTTTCTTTCCTTCCCATCTGCCAAGATTGATCTCCCGGAATGCTTCCGTTTTCACCACATACGGAATCCCGGAAGCTTCTGACAAAGCTTCTGCAGAACGGACTGCCCTGGTAAGATCGGAGGAAGCGATCCATTTCACTTCGGTGTTCTTCAGCCATTCCCCATCTTTCTGCATCTGCTTTCTTCCCTCTTCCGCAAGTGGGCAGTCCGTGATGCCGATATAAGTTCCAGGCTCTTTCTCCGCTTTGCCATGGCGGATCAGATAGATCTTTCTCATATGCCCTGCTTCAGAAGCACTGCTGATCCATGCAGATCTGCCAATGGAATCAGATAGACTCCATGATCCCTGCAGAAGCGATCCGCTGCCTCTCTGACTCCCGGATACTGCATGCTGGTGTAATCATGCAGCAGGATTACTCCTCCGACGGAAAGCCTTGGCCAGAAGTATTCCAGCCCAGCCTCAGCTCCTGCGGAAAGATCAGGATCCAGGCTGATGAATGCATATAAGGTTTCCGGAAGTTCCGCTGCACTCTCCGGAAAGCGTCCCTTCACGAATACTGCCTGTTCTGGATGAGGAAGCACGTTTCTCACCAGTTCTTCGGAAGTATCAGAGAAGTCATTGCGATAGGTCCCGCCGGTCTCCTGGTTCAGGTCGGATTCCGGAAATCCTTCAAACGTATCAAGCAGATACAGCTTCCGATCCGGGAAGCAGCGGCTGATCTCTCTGGCAAATGCTCCCTGGTACACTCCGAGTTCTGCGGCATCCCCGGGAACCTTCCGATCCCGGATCTGCTCTGCGATCAGTCTCAGCTCTGCCAGCCGCAGGTCCTGAAGCCTGCGGAAAGCAGAGATCGTCTCGATCCTTCCCGGAAATCCGGATGCTTCAATCTGAGCACGAATTGATGCCTGAGCTTCCTCATTCAGAACCGCAATCAGAATCAGATCCGGATGAAGGTTCAGTCCTTCCTCAAGAGTAAGCACCGGGACCTTCCCAAGCATGGAATTCTGCATAGCGGGATGATTATCGAGATAGCACACAGGCGGTGCTGGTAGCCAGCGGGAAGCCATGGTCCCGGCTTGCCCCGCCCCGAATACCGCCGTTCTCATGAGGATCCCTTCTTCTCCCGGCTTGATTCCGGAAATAGCGAGCTGGCAGAAAACAGATTGCAGAATTCCTGTTCTGCCTGCCGTTCTACTCTTTTCGAAAGCTCCTGGTAAAGCTCCATCAGCTCTTTTCCGCGTTTTGTCAGAACGGAACTGCCCCCATCCTTCCCGCCTGCTCTTCTGGCCAGAATCCGGTATCCGAGTTCAGCTTCCGCACTATGAATGATCTGCCACCCTTTCGAATATGAGAGACCGGCACTTTCACAAGCTCTGCGCACAGAGTGCGTTTCGTCAATCTGCTTCAGAAGGGCCATGGTTTCCTGCCCGAAGAATCCCAGGCTGTTCACCAGCCTGACGCTTGCCTCTGCCCGCATCAGCCGACTGTTCTGCCGGTCAATCGCATACTGAAGGTCTTCTCTGGTGTCCATGTCCATGACCGCACCCGCATCGTCCACGGGAAGAAAACAGGTATTCTGAGTAGACAGCGAATCCAGTGCGCCTTTCAGTCCCCGCTCCCCGGAATACGCCAGAATCCTCGGAATGAAGGACCCGCTGAACAGCACCGGATGACCGATCCGGTTGTGGCAGATCGGATAGACCAGATCTTCTTTTCTGGTCATTTCAAGCCTTACAGTATCTTCCAGAAAGAACGGAATATCGACCGGGGTGAAGAATACCCGTTTCACTTTTCCTTCCAGCCTGGCAAGACCAAGCTTGGCACTGTCAAACATCTGGCTGGTTTCATACTGCTCATTCCGTACGAATTCCACGCCAAGAGGAGCGAGTGCTTCTTCCACCAGATCTGCCTGATACCCTGTCACCACAACGATTTTACTGATTCCGCAGCGCTGGAAGTTGGAAATGACACGGTCGGAAAAAGAACGGCCTCCGACTTCCATCAGCTGTTTGAACTGATTCATTCTTTTTGACATGCCTGCGGCCGCAATCACCGCTCCATATTGGTTCATATCGTCCTCGTCTATTGTTTCGAAAGCATACGCATGGCACAGAAAACGAAACAGCAGCCCGGGAGAACTCCTTTCAGCCAATTCCTGAAGGGGATTCTATTTCCTGCTGATCAGATGCTCATAATCTGCAGAAACCAGTCTGGATACTTCCAGAAGCTCCTGCGGGTCCGTGATCGACTCGATTTCCATCTTTCCGCTGATCTGAGTCTTCCGGACAATGGTGATATCATTCAGTTCTCCCTGATCATCCGCTCCGTTTCCGACATCATCTTTCTCATCGGAAGATACCAGTGCCAGGTAATGCTTTCCATCATGCTCATATTCATCGAGAATCATGAATTCATATTCCCGATCCTTGTTGTCGATCAGCGTGATTCTGCGCTCTTCGACAGATTCCGCTGCTTTCTTCTGTGCTTCCGTTTCTTTCTGTCCCTGATATGGGGCAAAGATATTCTCTTTTTCGTTACTCATTTTCTCCCTCTCAGAACCGGATGCTTTTCAGCTCCGGTTTCCATTCATGCATGATTCTCCGATATTCTCGATCAGCAAGTTCCGTTCCTTCTTTCAAGGCAAGGTAATGAACCGTGGCGGTACAGCAGATCGTCTCTCCATCCAGGATCATCGCATCTACATACCAGTGCCTTCCCTCAATTCTGGCAGGCTCCGCGATGATCAGGATCGATGTATTCTCCCCCACCGGATTCCAGTAATGCACATTGATCTCAACCGTCATCGCATTGACCGAGGAATCTGCCCGCTTTGTCTGATACCAGCAGACTTCATCAAAATAGGAAGCCAGAACTCCGCCATGGGTCACATTCGGAAATCCATTCAGAGAATCTGCTGTGAATGCGGTTCCTACCGCATACCCATCTTCTGTATAATATGCCCTCACTTTCAGGGTTCTGCAGCCCCAGCATGTGTCCCGCCAGGGGATATTCGAGGCAACTTTATGATCCCTGATCGTCCGGGTGCAGAATTTCTCATATACCGGATCGTGGATCATGCACCATTCTCTTTTCTGTATGCCGCATAGCTGGAAAGAGAATTCTTCACCGCAAGCACTGCCATGAGGGCAGCATAGTAATGTTCATCCGTTTCTTCCCAGCTGAGTTTTCTGCAGATCAGATCCGGCGTGATCAGATCCGCAGCCATCACCGCCCTCTTCTCCATGCATGCACAAGCCGCACAGAGCGCCTGCTGAATCATCTTCGGACAGGTCTCTTCCGCTGATATTCCCGGTTCGGCGATGATATCCCGGACAGTGGTGAAATACAGGACTGCCAGCCGCTTTCCATCCTGTCCCTGAAGTTCCCCTGCCGCCTTGACGGACTTCGCCCGGCGATTCAGGAATTCTGTGTAATTTTCCATCCGTTCTCCTTTTCTAGAATGGCTTGTTGACCGAGGTATCCGTCCAGATCAACCTCAGCAGCACATTATTCAGCGTATCTTCAATGATGCTGTAGTCGGGATTTTTTCCGCCAGCATCCTGATAGATCCTGCGAACATATTCCGGCGACTGGATGAAGACGGCAATAGACCCGATGATCATTGACGACAGCAAGGCTGCTTCGGTTTCATTCTTCACTTCTGCGCCTGCCAGGATCAATTTCGAGAGAACACTGCCGAACTCTTCTTCGAGGACTTCTGAGAGTTCCTTTCGAAATGGTTCCGGGAGATGGTTCTCCTGCATGCACAGCAGTACCGCAGAGCAATTTTTCGGATTCAGACAGAGATAGATGTGACGGTAAAGCAGCCGTTCGATTTTCTGAAATGTCAGATCTCTCTGATAATTTCCCTCTTTCAGATATTCTCGTGCCTCTGCCGTGATATCGCGATAGAACAGGCGGATACGGTCTTCCAGCTCTCTGAGTGCTTTCGTGCAGAGTTCCTCTGCATTGCTGCAGAGATCAATCTGTTCCTCTGTGCATCCATACCTAATGAGAGTATCAGGAGTCACTAAACGATACCCGAAGGAGGAAATGATCTCCCATACGGTTTCATAGAGCTGATCTTCGGCTGATTCTGCTGTCTGTCCATGAATATTGCGTGCATGATCAAAATTGAATGCCGGCATAGATCCCCCTAGTAGTAAAGCTTTGCCAGCAGCTTATGGTCATTGAGCTCAGGCGGAGCCTGCAAGGCATTCCGATCAATTTTGCTGTTGGCATTTCTCGGCATCTGATCCAGGCGGATCAAGGCAGTAGGCATCATGTAATACGGAAGATTCCTGCCCATCCATGTCCTTAGCTGCGCATGATCAATATCCGGATCTGCCGTATAGTAGCCGATCAGGATATTCTCGCCGCCCTGATCTGGAAACACTCTGCATACCGCTTCCTGAATGCCCGGAAATCTGCGAAGGAACGCTTCCACTGCAGATAATTCAATTCTGAAACCGCGGACTTTAACCATGGCATCCATCCGTCCATGAAATACGAGTTCTCCGTTTTCATCCTGAGACATCAGGTCTCCTGTGCGGTACATTCTCCGATAGTCCGGATCCCTCGAGTATGGATTTTGCGCAAACGTATTATGGTTTTTCAGAGGAAGATCCAGATACCCGCAGCAGATCTGCCCTCCGGCGAGAAGAAGCTCGCCGATCTCTCCTGGCCTGACTTTCCTTCCCTGCTCATCTGCGATCATCCAGTGAAGAGTCGGAACAACGATTCCGACCGGATAGCTTTCCTGTTCCTCTGTTATCCAGTGAATGGCGATTACCGCGCAGCATTCCGTAGAAGCGTAAACGTGAGCAATCCGATAAGAAGCAGGTTTCAGATAATGAGCTGGTTCGCTGCCGACGATCAGCACGCGCAGAGAACTTTTCTGATTCAGTGCTCCATACTTCTTTGCCATATGAGGCGGAAGGAACGTGATTGTGATTCCGTTTTCTTCATAATAGGCTGCGATCTTCGCAATGGAACGCCGGATCTCTTTCGGAATCAGGTACAGGGATGCCCCTGCCAGCAAGGAGGTTGCTAAATCATAAACAGAAGCGACAAACATCATACTTGCAAAACAGCAGTAATGATCATCGCTGGTGATTCCGAACAGATGGTAATTCGATGCACTTGTCAGGATATTACGATGCGAAAGCAGAACCCCTTTCGGCTTTGAGGTGCTCCCGCTGGTATAAACAATTTCTGCAATCTGATCCGGCTGGCTGAGATCTTCGGATGGGAGAATCGGTTCTTCTGCTTCCGCTTCACTGATCCATTCAGGAGTAATGACTTCAGCGGCATTGCATTCTTCCATGCATTCCCGATTTCTCATAGAAGGATATTCGCGATCCAGGAATACGACGGTACATCCTGCTTTCCATACGCCGAAATAAGCTGCGATGGTATCTGCAGAGCGGCCGCACATCACTGCGACAGCAGAGCCTCTGCTGATTCTTCCATAGATCAGCTTATGAGCAATTCTGCTGCTGAGCAGATCCAGTTCCCGATAAGTCAGAGACTGGTCCCTGCTGATCGCCGCCATATGATCCGGCTGGTATGCTGCGGCCTTTCCGAACAGCCGCGGAAGAGTTGTGTCCATGAAATATTCCGGATGATCTTTCAGCACATCAGACCAGCGTTTCTTTGGATTGTATTCTGTCATATCAATTGAATAAAGAGCCCGCACCTGCCAGAAGCAGAGTGCAGGCTCTGTCCGATCCTCAGTGAATCTGTTCTTTCAGCCCGATCAGTCCCTCGCGGAAGATCTTCGGATCCATTTCCTTCAGATCCGGAGAAATGATCGGTTCAAAATCCATGTACGGAAGAATCTGCGTCTTCAGATCAATCCCCGGAGCAATCTCTTCCAGCACCAGTCCGTCTTTCGTCAGACGGAAGACGGCACGGTCAGTGATATACAGGACATTCTGCGCAATCTCCATGGCATGCGGACCTGAGAACGTGATCTGATTGATTTTCTTCACGAACTTCTTTTCCGCGCCTTCTTTCAGAATCACGAGCTTGCCGTCACGGACTTCTGATTTGTAGCCTCCTGCGGTCATCGTTCCGCAGAAGATGACGTTTCTTGCCCCCTGGGTCAGATCAATGAATCCGCCTGCACCAGGACGGCGCTCATTGCCTGCCTTGTCGACGAAGCGGGAAACGTTGACCGATCCGTCAGCCTGGCATTCCGCAAGACCAACAAACGTCGCATAAAGATATCCGCTGTCATACAGATCGAAGATCGTCGGAGAGTCCACGAATGCCATCGCATTCGTAGTCGAGCCAAATGAAGTCCTGGCAGCCGGAACGCCGCCGAATGCACCGGTCTCGACCGTAAGAATCAGATCATCAGCGATGCCTTCTTCATTTGCAACATTCGCAATTCCTTCCGGATATCCAAGGCCTGTATTCACCGGAACATGAAGCTGAAGCTCCATCGCTGCCCGGCGGGCAATCGTCTTATGCACATTCAGCGGAAGCGGAGCTGCCGCAGCAACCGGATACTTGTACTTTCCGGTATAAGCCGGGTTATAGTACTCTCCCATCGTCATGCGATGATTCTTCTCCGGGTCTGTAGTCACCACGATCCGATCGATGAATGCGCCAGGAACTATGACTTCCTTAGCAGGAAGTGCGCCCTTGCGGACTACATTCTTGACCTGGCAGAGAACGATGCCTCCGCTTGCCTTCGTCGCCATGGCAATTGCCTGGATGTTGGTCAGAACTGCTTCATCTTCACACGTCAGGTTTCCTTCTTCATCTGCGGTAGTCCCGCGGATGAGGGCAACATCGATCTTCGGAGTCCTGTAGGCAAGGTATTCCTCTCCCCCAACGTTCACGACGGAGACAAGGTCTTCCTTGGTGATGCTGTTGGTCTTTCCGCCTTCCTGACGCGGATCTACGAAGGTGCCGATGCCGACTTTGGACAGCTCGACGTCCAGTCCCTTGGCACGGGTTCTGAACATGTGTTCAATGACTCCCTGCGGGAAGTTATAGGACTCGACTTTATTCTCTGCCTGCATCTTCATGATCGTATGGTTGGATCCATTATGTCCGACAATGACCCGGCGAATCATCCCTTCATGGGCAAAGTGCTCGAAGCCGCGGAATACGCCGCCGACCGGGCCCATATCACCGACCCCGGAAGCAGACATGATGGTCATGTCCTTCGGATGCTGCTCAAGATTCCAGCGATCCTCAATGGCAGCACAGATCTCCTCTGCCAGGCAGTTATTCATGTTACCGGCGCAGACGAGAAAAGCGCCATCTTTTACAAGTGCAGCAGCTTCAGCAGCTGTGCAGATTTTTGAGTATGCCATTTCTTCTCCTCAGGCAAGTGCTTCTACCATGCGGCGCACGTATGCCTTGATTTCATCAATCTTGTATGCGTTCTCGCCGATGCCCTGCGCTCCTTCTACTGCCATCTCAGCAGCAGTTTCTGCAGTTTCTGCATCCGGCTTTCTGCCCTTCAGATAAGCTTCTACTTTTGAGAGACGTACCGGTACCGGCGCAACCGCCCCGAGAACCAGCCTTGCGTCTTCAATGACTCCAGCATTCATCTTCACGCCCCAGGCAAGAGAAATGATCGCAAAGTCGATTGCGGGGCGAAGACGAAGCTTCTGATAGCCAGTCTTCCATCCTTCCTTCTTCGGAATCGATACTTCCGTAATCAGCTCACCTGGCTCCAGGTTTGCGTATGCCTTCAGCTTTGTGCAGAAGAAGTCTTCTGCCTTTACATCTCTGCCCTTGCTCGTATGAATGACTGCATCTGCCATCACCATAACCGGAGAAAGATCTGAAGCATTGACGGAATAGCAGCCGCAGTTCATGCAGCGGGAAGCTTCTTTCTTCGCCGTTTCTGCGTCAAAAGAAGAAGCATCTTCATCGGTCAGCGTACGGGTTCCGAGTGGGCGTTCAGGAAGTTTGTGCATCGTTTTATCCCGGACTTCTTCCGGATCAAAGTGCAGGAATCCTTCCTGGACCGGAATCGGTTCCGGTTCAATCCCGAAGTCCTTGTTGATATTTCCAGCTGCGACTCTGCCTGCTCTGATCGCACGGATGGCAATATTCGGTCCGGTGACCGCATCGCCGCCAGCATAGATCTTCGGATTCCTGGTTCTCAGAGTCTCCAGATCTGCATCAATCAGACCGCGCTTGGACTTCAGCTGTTCGCTGAACTTTTCTCCTAAGAAAGAGATATCAACACGCTGTCCTGTAGCGAGAATGATGTAATCAGACTCGAATTCCTTCATCTCACTGTAGTCATACTGCGGATGGAACCTTCCGGTCTCATCCCGCACTGCGGTGCACTTCATGGATTCGAGGCCCCTGACCTTTCCATTTTCATCCGTCAGGACTTTGGAAAGACCCCATCCGTTATGAATCTCAAGACCTTCTTCTTCTGCCCTCGCAATTTCTTCTGCAGAAGCAGGCATTTCATTTCTCTTCTCCAGGCACACCAGCTTGACATTCTTCGCACCGAGGCGGATTGCAGTCAGAGCTACATCCATTGCAACATTCCCGCCGCCGCACACCAGAACGTTATTGCCGATCGCTTTCTGCAGATAAGTATTGACATCAACCAGGAAATTCAGGCCGAACTCTGTAAGATTCTCACCGTCGATACCGAGAATCGGCTGCTTCCATGCGCCGGTGCCGAAATACAATGCATCATATTCCTGATCCAGTTGTTCTACTGTAACATCTTCTCCGACATTGACACCCATTCTGAATGTGATGCCCATGCCCTCAAGAGCCTTGGTGAAATCTTCTACATAATGCTTCGGCAGACGATAGTGCGGAATCCCGTAATACAGAACACCGCCAGCCTTCTCCATCCGGTCATAAACCGTCACTTCATTGCCAGCCTGCCGCAGATAGAACGCTGCTGCAAGGCCACCTGGGCCAGCCCCGATAACTGCCGCTTTCTTTCCGGTGCATTTTTCCGGAGCTTTGTAGTATTCGTCAGCATGCGCAAGAATATAATCGCCAAGCGACCGTTCCATGCCATGGATATTGACGGAATCTCCATGTTCGCACTGATTGCACTTATCCTGGCAAGGGTGCGGACAGATCCGGCTCGTCAGCATCGGCATCGGATTATAGCGGAGAATGATCTTTGCTGCAGCATCGTAGTCACCTTTGCGCAATTGATCCAGATACCCTGGAACATCAGTTCCTGCCGGGCATTCCGAAGAGCACGGGGTCGCATGAACCTTCATGCCGCCGAAGACAGAATGATAGCGATTGTCGCCATAGATGGCATAGCACTGCTTGCCGCCTTTGCGCATGCAGTCCAGAATTCCGCCGGTCTGATCCGGAACCCGGTAGAACCAGCATCTGACATCCTGGCAGAGATTGCCGCCAAGCGTTCCGCGATTGCGGATCAGCGGACTCGCGACGGAATGAGCAGCTTCTTTCACTGCTTCTAAGCCGCCATCAAATGCATCGCTGGTCTCCAGCTCGTTCAGAGTCGTCAGAGAACCGACCTTTACGGAATCAGTCTCGCTTCTGATATAATCAGCGCCCTTCACATCATGCAGGGATACGACTTTCGAAGGATAGGTTTCAAGAAGTTCTGTTTTCAGAACTCCGAGCAGATCACTGCCTCCAGCCATGACAGCCGTTTCGCCCGGCTGTGCTTCCGCAACGATTTTCCCTGCTTCTTCAAAAGTTGAAGGGGTCTCATACTGGAAGTGTTTCATTACTTTGTTTCCTCCTTGTCTTTCTCATGCAGGGCTTTCAGAATGACATCCGGAGTTGCCGGATACGTATTGACTTCCACGCCGATTGCATTGGAGATTGCCATCAGAACCGCAGACGCTGCAGCTGCCCCGGAAATCTCACCGATTCCGATTGCCTTGAACATGAAGGAATCCGGATGGCTTTCCTGAATATACGCAGAATGCTTCGGGAACTCATTGAACGTACGAGTCTTGTATTCGATCTGGCCGCTGGTCAGCATCTTGCCGGTGCCATTGACATCGTAGATGCACTCTTCCATTGTGGCAGTATCCATCGAAGCAGAACCGACGCCGCCCTGCAGCTGCATGCGGACCATGCGATTATCAATAATCTGGCCGATATCAGTACCCTGAGTAATCCGTTCGACCTGAACTTCTCCAGTATCAAGGTCTACTGAAACCTCGCATAAGAAGAGGCAGCAGCTCGGCATATCGAACTGTTCCACGTGCTGGCCATAGCCGATGATGTTCAGATCTTTCGGCCCAAGCTTCTTGATCGGAATGCTCTTCTCAGGACGATCGCGCATATAGACCTGGAAGTCCTTGGTCTCCAGCTGCTCTGGCGAACAGTGGAAGTACTGTGCCCCAAGTTCCAGCGCTTTCTGCTTCGCATCCATCGCTGCCTTCGAAACCGCTTTTCCGACTGTGATCGTTCCTCTGGACCCGCAGAGACCGAAGTTCACGACATTGCTCAGAGAATCCGGTTCTGTGACATAGACACGGTCAATCGGAACGTTCATGACTTCTGCTGCGAATTTCGCCGCCGCTGCTCTCTGGCCCATACCAGACTCCGTGATATCTGTCTGAACAATCAATGTTCCATAGCGTCCTTTGACATCAGCCTGGATTCTGACAAGAGCCTGCGTATTATCTTCTGCGACATCGGCATTTCCGATGACCCCGGCTCCGACGCCATATGCTTTTCTGCCGACGATCCTGGTAGGTTTCAGCCAGCCCTTCCAGGCATCTTTCCACCCGAACTTATCTGCAGCTTTCTGCATGGCTTCCGGATACTTTCCGGAGCCGCGGGACTGCCAGATCAGACCATCACGCCAGTAGTACTTATCGCCCGGTGCGACATAATTTTTCTTGAAGGTCTCGATCGGATCCGCATCGGCAAGACGCATGCAGTGAGCCATGACCCGGGCAAGACAGGAATTCAGTTCCTGGCCGCCGTATCCGCGGACAATGCCCGCCGGGCATTTATCAGTCACGACAACCTTGGAATCCAGATCCCAGTTCCTGCACTTCGCCATGACCAGCTGTGCTTCGCCAAGACCGACACCGACCTGTCCTTGAACCGCATCGCAGAGTGCACCGGTATCGACATACCAGCATCCCTGAACCGCATTGAAGATTCCATTTTCATCCATCCCGATCTTTGCCTTGATCTTCGAGCCAAGCCGCTGCTCATGTGCAGCAAACTGCTCATGCTTGGAGAGAACCAGCTTGACCGGACGTCCGGTCTTCACCGCTGCAAACGCACAGCACAGCAGCGTGACGGACATTGTCTGCTTATTTCCGTAGGAACCGCCGACATTGAACGTCTTGATGCGCAGATTGGAATGCGGAATCCGCGGTCCGTTGAAGAGCTTGCAGATAAACGGAGACTGCGAAGAAGCCCAGACCGTATAATCATTGCCGCCTTCCCAGCGGATGATGACACTAGGAGTTTCCGGTGCATTCGGAGCACACATCTTGTTGAATTCCACAAGCGTTTCTCCAACATACTTGCTTTCCTTGAACCCTTCTTCCACATTGCCGCCAGTCACATGCCACCACGGTCCTTCCGGCTGGAAGTGAGGAACACCCGGATCCACTTCATTTGTCCCGCTCTTGAACTTGCCTGGGAACAGAACCGGAGCATCTGGTTTCAGTGCTTCCATCGCATCATAGACTGCAGGAAGAACCTGATATTCCACTTTGATCTTGTGCAGTGCTTCCCTTGCAAGATCAACGGTATCTGCTGCAACAATGGCAACCGGATCTCCATTGAAGTAGACTTCTTCTGCCATCAGATCCTTGTGAGGAGGCCATCCGAGCGTCCACCCCTTCGGCAGATCCTTGTATGTCAGAACTGCATGAACACCAGGCATCTTTTCTGCCTCGGTGACATCAATGCTGAGGATTCTGGCATGTGCATACGGAGAACGCAGCACCTGCGCATAGATCATTCTCGGAACCGTAAAGTCATCCAGAAAGACTGCTCTTCCGGTAACGATGTCACGTGCATCAGCACGCACCCGATATTTTCCAATATGACGATAAGGCTGGGGCTTTCCTTCGACAATAGGAGGATCCCAGTTGAATTTTCCTCTGCTTACTTCAGTCATGCTTCTTCCTCCGCTTCATTCACTACTTCATACTGATCTGACGTATTTCCAGCAAGCTTGTCCAATGCTTCCAGAACGGTGTAATGGCTGATGCAGCGGCAATAATTTCCGGAAAGTGCTTCCCGGATCTCTTCGCCAGTCGGATGCGGGTTATGCAGGAATAATGCCTTGGCACTCATGATGATGCCCGGTGTGCAATAACCGCATTGGAAAGAATAGCAGCTGATGAACTTCTTCTGAATCGGGTCTAGTTCATGTGTTATCGGATCTTCCAGCCCCTCAATGGTAGTAATGTCGCTGCCATCGCATTCCACGGTGAGTACCATGCAGCTAGGTACTGCTTTGCCATCCTTGATCACTGTGCAGCATCCGCAGGCACCTTCATCGCAGGAAAGCTTTGTTCCTGTCAGTTCAAGTCTTCTGCGCAATGTTTCAACCAGAGTCTCGGAAGGCGGAATCATACCGAACTTTTCGCCTACCAAGAATTCGTAAGGCTGACCGTTCACGGTCATACTGATGCTCGTCTTCTCCATGATGTCCTCCATGACTGAGTCACGAAACGATCCGATAGAAAGCAGATCATGAGTGAGTGATAGCCGGCCCGGTTTATCCCTTTCTGCCGATTTGTCCGCTTCCGGTCGGTCGTTCGACCTATTCCGACTATAATTGCTTGTGATTTGACTTGCAAGCTTTTGGAAGCGTTTTCCGTTTTTTTTACTTCCGTCTATTATTTAAAAAGCAGACGTTCAGAGCGTCTGCTTACGGCGAATCCTGTGATGATTTCAGCTTTCTGAAGCGGCATGAATCGAATCGATGAAGTATTTCAGAAGAACTTCTTTTACTTTTTCACGATTGCTGAGATCCAATCCTGCTGCCCTGGAAAACTCTTCGTTCAGAAGCGGTTTTTCCATGTACGACATGATCGATGCAGAAATCGAGCGTGCAATCAATGTTGATCTCATCAGATCTTTCTCTGGAAGCACATAATTAATCAATTCCTGCAGAATCAATTCATTATCTCTGACTGCCACCGAGGCAATCGTATTTCTGCAGCTTTCCGGAAATCCATTTTCGTGTTCTACCATTCCGATATTGATCATGGATTTCTTAGGATCGAATGTCAGCTGCATCGTTTCGGATAGGAGTTCTTCGATATACTTCCAAGCCTGATCGGTATCCCCTCCTCCGGTGTCAATGAATTCCTGCATCTTTCCTGTATAGTTCTGATAAGCATGGTGCAGATTATCGGCAGTATAATCCACTGCCGCCTTAACCAGAGCTTCCTTTGTTCCGAAGTGAAAGCTGATTGCAGACAGACTGGTGCCGGCAATGCGGGTAATCTCCCTGGTCGTCGCCATTTCATAACCATAGCATGCAAGCAGATACTGAGTTGCTCTGATCAGCTTTTCTTTGGTCGTATCTTCTTTTCTGAATTCCGGTTTCTTCACTGCTTCCATACGTACCGTTTTCCTCTTCTATCTTCTATTTTATCAGAACAAAGGCTCTGCACGAAAAATTGCGAAACCGGTTTCAGATCAGAAATCCGAGAGAATACCACAGCGGAATAGAAGCGAGGCACCCGATCAGATTGATGATCATATAAGCGACGGATACCTTCTGCATTTCCTTAAAGGTCACGTACTTTCCGCCAGCCACCTGCAGAGTAGCCATTGCAAACGGATTCATATAAGGCATGGTCCAGACCATCGAACTCATGAATTCCACAAAGATGATGACAAACAGATTGATTCCGGCAGCTTTCATCAATCCGCCGAAGATGGCCATCACAACTACCAGGGCAGTATTCTGCTCAATAATCAGGAAACGAAGCAGATAAGTGAAGATGCAGAGAACAGCAACGAACAGGAACTTATTTCCGACTACCGGAGAAAGAACAGGACTTAACGCAGATGCAATCGCGCTGCTCCAGCCAAGCGATCCCATGTAGTTAGCCATTCCGAGCAGGCAGCCGATGAAAATAATCAGTGACCATGGCACCTTCCTGTTGATATCTGCCGGTTCCAGCAAGCCAGTCGCACACATGATGCATACTGCCATCCAGCCGATCATACCCGTATCAAGATGGTGAATCGAAGAAGTTGACCAGAGCGCAAGCGAGACAATCAGGATAATCCCTGCAATCTTCTCATTTCTGCTCATCGGTCCCATCTCTTTCAGCCTTCCCATATAGAAATCTTTCGAGAACTGCACCTTTTCCTTCGGCTTGCAGACAATTGCGCAGAAGACATAAGTCCCGATCAGAAGAACCAGGAACCACACAGATGCTGCAAGAAACCAGCTTCCGAACGTGAATTCTGCTCCATCAGCCCCGAGCGACTGAGCATAGGAAGTGATGAATCCGCAGATGACCGAAGCATAGACAGAACCCGTCAGGAAAGCATTCCCGCCGATATATGCCGGCAGATAGCAGGCAGAAAACAGACCTAATGCCTGCTTGCTGCGAGGCTCAATCTTCATTTCTTCCGTAGTGCTGGTCGCAAACGGAATCAGAATATTTACCTTTGCGTTGACAGAAGGAATGAGCGGACTGAGCACTGCACCGGTTGTCATCATCGCCGCAACCGCGCCATTATAAGTCGGCGGAAATTTCGAAAGAATCAGAATTGCGATCCGGTTCAGAAGACCGGATTTGCTGATTCCCGCAGACAGAGCAAAGACCATGATGATCAGCCATACGGTTGAACCACTGAACGCACCGAACAGTCCTGACATCGTAAAGACCGGATCTGCATAGACTCCACTCAGCCGGAACAGTGCATCACTCAGAATCAGAAGAGAAGATGCACCCATGACTACCACCCAGTCAGGAAGAGCACCTGTCAGAAGCAGAACAACGACAGACAGAAAAACACCAGCATATGCATAACTAGCAGAGGTAAGTTCTGCAGAGGTTCTGCCGACCGTCAGTGCAAGCATGTAAAAAATAATCAGAAGAATCAGAGAAACAATCAAACCTATTTTCTTTTTCATCTTTCAAAGAAAACCGGGTCGATCGACCTATCACTCACAGGTAAAATAGCATAGAAATCATAATTGTGCAATTTTTCTCTTGCAATTATTCTGCCTTTTCTGAGAGTCAGGAAGCAGAGTCTCATCCCCTCGCCTGCTTCCTGGATCAGCCCTCTTCCCAAAGAATTCATGCAGAGTCTTTGATTCTGCATCAGAGGCTCTGACGATAAGCAATTGAAAAGGCAGCCTGCATCAGCTGCCCTGAATCCTGTCAGTCCAGATTCTCTCCATTGGAAGAAATCACCTTCTGATACCACCAGAAGCTGTCTTTGCGATAGCGGTTCAGCGTTCCGTTTCCGAGATCATCTTCATCAACATAGATGAACCCGTAGCGCTTGGACATCTGATTCGTGCTTGCACTGACGAGATCAATCGGCGCCCAGCTCGTATAGCCCAGGAGATCGACGCCTTCATCGATCGCTTCCGCCATAGCAAGGAAATGCGAGCGGAAGTAATCAATGCGATACGGATCATGAACCGTATGATCGCTCTCCAGCACATCCTTCATGCCAAGTCCGTTCTCGACGATGAACAGCGGCTTATGATACCGGTCATACAGATCGATCAGAGAAACTTTCAGTCCTTCCGGATCAATCTGCCAGCCCCATTCGCTGGAAGGAAGATACGGATTCTTCACGCCTAATACCGTATTTCCAGGAGTGCGCTCGGCATTGGGGTCAACGGATTCCGTCATGGACATATAGTAGCTGAAGGAAACAAAGTCCACCGGATAAGCCCTGATGAGTTCCAGATCGCCATCCTGCATCTTTGGCATCCATCCGTTCTTCTCCAGTCTCCGCTTCATCATAGCCGGGTATTCTCCGAATACCTGAACATCCGCGAATTCCATGTTGATGAGATTCTTTCTCTGCGCAGCAAGCACGTCTTTCGGAGCACAGGTGCGGGGATAGGTCATGAGCTTCGTGACCATGAGGCCCATCTTCGCCTCAGGCAGAAGCTCCTTCATCATCTTCGTGACCATCGCACCGGCAACGAACTGATGATGCGCAGCCTGATACACACACTGCTCGAGGCTCTTTTCCCGGCAGAATTCCGGAATGATGCCAGCCGTCGTGAACGGGTGGCGCATGATGCTGTCAACTTCATTGAAGTTCAGCCAGAGCTTCACATACTGACCATATTCTTCAAAGCAGGTTCTTGCAAAACGGACAAAGCAGTCAATCACATGCCGGTCCGTCCAGCCGTTGTAATGCTCGGCCAGATACAGCGGCATCTCATAATGAGACAGCGTGACCAGCGGTTCGATGTGATCCTTCCTCATTTCAGAGAACAGGCGATGGTAGAACGCGACTCCTTCCGGATTCGGCGTTTCTTCTTCGCCCGTCGGGTACAGTCTCGTCCAGGCAATGGAAACTCTTAATACCTTGAAGCCCATCTCTGCAAATAGAGCAAGGTCTTCCGGGTAGCGGTGATAGAAATCAATCCCGCGGCGCTTCGGATAGTAAACCGTATCGTCCGTCGCCTTTGCTTCGGCGATTCCCTTCAGCGTCACGCCGACATTGGCAGCGTAGTTCTTCACATCGACATCCGGTTTATAAGTAGCGATATCGGCTACGCTCATGCCCTTTCCGCCGACATTCCAGGCGCCTTCGCACTGGTTGGCAGCGAGCGCGCCGCCCCACAGGAATCCTTCCGGGAATCTCATCTTATGCCTCATCCTTGTACAGAATCAGCGTTGCGATAAACGAAGCAGCCAGAGATACTCCGAAGCCCGCAAATGCCCAGACGATATTCTTCGGGTTAGCCGGATCGACAAACATCGCCATGCCGGCAAGACCAGGACCCATTGCAACAAATGCCTTGACATGCGCAAGACCGATCACAGCTCCGCCGAGGATTCCGCCGATCATGACGCCGGCCATTGCCTTCTTATGCTGGAGCGTGACGCCGTAGAGCGCCGGTTCCGTGATGCCGAAGATTCCGGAGATGCCTGCCGAGATTGCGGCAGCTCTGAGGTTCTCATCCTTGGTCTTGACGGCAACTGCCAGGCAAGCGCCGCCTTCGGAGATATTGTGGGCCAGAGATGCCGGCATATACAGCATCTCCTCCCCCGCAGTCGTGATGGCGCTGACCGCATACGGAAGCAGTGCCTTGTGCATGCCCATCGAGATCATGAACGGAAGAATCGCCGCTAACAGAGGTACCGCAATCCAGCCGATCGTATCATAGACCCAGAGGATGACGGAGGTGATCAGCGTTCCGATGTTGTAGCCCAGCGGGCCAAGCACTAAGAGAGCCAGCGGCGAAACAATCAGGAAGCACATCATCGGGACGAAGAATACCCGGATGGCTTTCGGAGAAATCTTCGTGAAGAACTTTTCAACGAAATACAGCACTCCGACCGTCAGAATCGCCGGGAATACCTGATAGGCATATGCGATATTCTGCAGGCCGATGCCGAAGAAAGTCTGACCATCCGCAAGGGCCGCAGTAATCTTCGGAAGCAGCGTGACGCCGACGATCGCAACCGCAGTCACACGGTTGCAGCCGATCTTGCTCGCCATGGTCACTGCAACCATCAGCGGCAGGAAGTACAGAGCCGCATCTGCTGCCTGCATCAGAATGAAATATACATCTCCGCTGGAGCTCATCCAGCCAAGCAGAACGAACAGAGACAGAATGGCCTTCAGGATGCCGGCACCCGCAATTGCCGGAACCAGCGGCTGGAAGACGCCGATCATAAAGTCGAGAATCTTTCCGCCGATGCTGGTCTTGTTCTCAGCAGGTTTCAGATCATCAGCTACGGTTCCGCCGGTGGTGAAGTCTGCTTTCTTTGCGATTGCATCATATGCCTCGATCACATCATTGCCGATGATGACCTGGGTCTGGCCGGCTGCTCTGACCACTCCGAGAACTCCCGGAGTCTTCTTCAGACCATCCATGTCTACCTTGCTGTCATCGCGGATCGTGAAACGCAGTCTTGTCGAGCAGTGTTCCAGATGCGAGACGTTCCCCTGACCGCCTACTTTCTGGATGATGGCATCTGCCAGTGCATCATAGTCTTTTTTCATTCCCTTTTTTCTCCTCTTTGAACACCCGTAATGTAATCGGATTTAAACCGCTTTCAAAGCAGGAAGATTTTGTATTATGACCACTTTCAGTTGTCACTCATTCTGAATGAAAAGCAGAAGCTCCTGGCTCCTGCTCACTTCATCGCATCGAATTTTCCGAAGAACCACTGCTCTACCGTATGATAGACATCCTTCGGTGAAAACCCTTTCTTCCTGATCATAACCACAGGCAGTTCTCCCTGTGCACCGGAAACCGGAATGACCTTCTCCTCATTCCTGTAATGTTCCGGAATCAGGATCGAAGCACCTTCTTCCTGATGAAGATACCTGGCAAACCCATAGTCTCCGGTCGTCGCCAGAATCTGCGGGTGAATGCCCTCTTCCAGACACAGTGTCCGGAACCTCCGGTTCATGTTCTGCATTCCTGCGTGCAGGATGATCTTCTTCCCATCCAGATTTCTCAGCGTGAGCTTCTGAACATCCTTCAGATCCTTTCCGGGAATGACTGCCATGCGGTCCTTTCAGACTTCCCGGAAGTCAAAGGTGTCCGGGGTATCTCCCTTAGCCAGCACCGCAAAGAACGCTTTGTTGATCAGAATCCGATGCTCGCATTCCTGATCCGGCAGAGCTTCCCAGGCAAGCCGGATATCTTCATGCGTATCATTGAATTCCTGGCACAGCGGATACATCATGCGCATTTGGGAAACTGCAAACGGGAAACTCAGCTGCACTCTGCCTCCGGCAAGAAGCCTGGCATTCTTTCTTGCCTGCATGTACGAATTCAGAAGATGCCTGCTCTCTTCGTAGAAATAATCTCCGGATTCGGTCGGAATCACGCCGGATACACTCCGCCGGAACAGCTTGACCCTCAGATCGCTTTCCAGACTCTGAATACTCTTGGAAAGCCCCTGCTGAGAGATATAAAGTTCCTCAGCAGCCTTATGCATGCTGCGGACTTCATAGAGCTTCATGAAATAGCGCAGCTGTTTCTCATCAAGCATGATGTGCTCCTTTCCTATCTGCTGTTCTTCATCGAACCTTTCCGGATCTTTTCCAGGCGTTCCGGTTTCACTTCCCCGCAGGTTCTCAGATCGCCGATCATATTATCCACAACCTCGAAATTCAGTGCAGTGCCTTCTTCATCTGCAGTATAGCGTGCCGCATAGGCACGATCCATGCCATACGACTCTGCGGTCTCTTCTGCATCGATATTCGCCCCGAGGAAGATGAACTTCCATCCTGCTTCTTTCTCAGCTTCAATCATATTCCTGATCTCTCTGCGGCAGCAGACTCTGCTGCTGTTTTCCATGCCATCCGTGATGATCACAAACATCACATGCTCAGCCTGATAAGCTTCTGCCGTATTCTTCTCGGCATCCGAGATCTTCCGAATCGTGAATCCGATCGCATCAAGCAGAGCCGTGGACCCGCCGACCGAATACTGCGTTTCATCCATCGGCTTCACCGCCCTCAGATCGATCCGGTCATGAAGCAGTAAATACCGATCGCTGAACAGCACCGTCGTGACCAGACACTCTCCTGCTTCTTTCTTCTGCTTCTCCAGCATTGCATTGAAGCCGCCGATGGTGTCTTTCTCGAGCCCGCACATCGAACCGCTGCGATCCAGAATGAATACAAGTTCCGTGAGATTCTTCTTCATATCAGATCCTCCTTCTGATCTGTCTGAAGAATAGTCTCACTCTCCCTTCTGCTGGTCGCTTCGCAGGCGACATTTCCGATCAGGAACCTAACAGCTGCTGATCATAGCGGAACAGCACTTCGTTGATCTCATAGATATCATAGTTTCCATGGGTGATGAAATATGCAATGATCACATCGCTCACCTGGCTCATGGACAGCGAGTATCCGCCCTTTTCCAGCAGATCTTCCGTCTCTTCCCGGCTCAGCTTCAGCGCAATGCATAATGCCAGAATCGTGCGCTTGCCCGGCCGGTAGTCTTTCTGCGAACGGATCTTCGAAAACAGCCTGCGGTCAAGATTTGCTTTCCGATATACTTCCGCATCCGTAAGACCTTTCGCATCGATGATCCGGAACAATGCACTCTGAAATGACTCACCGAGATGTCTGACCGCATCATCGACGTCATCCTCTTCCAGGAGAATTCTTCCTTCCGGAAGCGCACAGGCTGACATCATCTCTGGTTCCAGATTCAGAGAGAGAAACGCATCCAGCTGAGCATCCCTCTTCTCTGCTGCAGGCCGTTCCCGGACCAGATAAATCATCAGGTCATGATCTTCCAGGAACCTGCGGGCAGCAGATTCTGCAGCTTCAAAACTCACCTCTGCAGGATATCCGCATCTCAATGCAGAACTCATGGGAATCGCAATGCGCCGGCATTGTGATTCTTCTGCCTGCTCCAGTGTTTCCAGATATGCAGATTCCAACCGGCACTCGCTTTCTTGGGGAGAACCGGAATCATAGAACGGCACAGAGGCGGAAATGACATGCTCTGCAGAATCTGGAAGATCGTCCTCATTCTGCAGCCGGATGATTGCATCTGTCTTTTGCGGCTTTCGCACAATCAGAAATGGCATCTTCGTTCTCCCTCAGATCAGAATTCCTTTCAGGTGATCGCATTCATGCTGGATCACTTCTGCCACAAGACCGGAAAACTCCTGCTGATGCGGCTTCAGGAATGCATCCTGATACTTCACGGTGATCTTCTGGAATCTCCTGGTCTTCCTGGTGCCGGAAAGCGAAAGACACCCTTCTTCTGCTTCATAGGGTCCCTGTTTCCGGACAATCATCGGATTGATCATCGTCACGAGAACCAGACCATTCCGGACGCAGATGATCTGCTTCTGAAAGCCGATCATATTCGCAGCCATGCCCAGGCAGTCCTGCTCATGCACAGCCATCGTATCCAGCAGATCTCTTACGATCGCCAGGTCTTCTTTTCCAGCCAGTGAAGACGGAACCGAAAGAAACACCGGATCTCGATCAATGGGACGGATCATGAATCATTCCTCCAATCATACTTCTATGCATTCAGTATAGCGGAAACCGGAAAAGAAAATGTCCGAGTCCGGACATCCTCTTATTCATAATCGAAGCGGCCTTCGTTCTTTTCCTCCAGTGCCTTGATGATATGGTATGTGCACTCTGCGACCGGGACCTGTATGCCTTTTTCTGCAGCCTTCTTCATCAGCACGCCGCAGAACATGTCAATCTCCGTCGGACGTTTCGCATCCAGATCCTGCAGCGTGGAATATCTCGTTGCCGGCGTATAGCGGTAGGAACCTCTCGGAAGAGGTCCGACCTCAATGCCATATGCTGCAGCAACCTTCCGTCCTTCTTCTTCCAGCTTCATGGAATACCAGAGCGCATGCTCGCTGTCGCTGTAGGCGCCAAGTCCGGTTCCAAGTACCGCCTGAGGAAGATTGTAGGCAATGTTCCGGATAAACTTCGTCCACTGACGCTTCAGGATATCCGGCACAAAACCAGTATGCAGCCTGGTTGTCGCAAAGAACTGCTCCAGAACCTCACAGGCCTCTGTCTTCTCCGGGGTATTCCGGTCTCCGTACCAGAGCCCATCCGGTCCCTCCGGATGATAGATCTCAATCTCATTGCCGGTGCGATGGGAGACGATCGTCATGTATGCATTCACGATCGGTTCCCAGCCGATCTGTTCTGCAATGAGCTCTTCCGAATCGATGCCATTGAGCAGACTCAGCACCGTGGTCCGTTCATTTCCGGATACCGTATGTCCGGAATTCCTTCCGGCAATCCGGACGATATCTGCCATCGCATCCTTCAGACCGGTATATTTTACCGCCACAATCAGAAGATCCGCATCTGATGCTTCTGCTGCACTCTGAACATGAAGATCATAATGTTCTCCATTGATCTCCATGCCCTCTTTCCTAAGGCGTTCTGCCCGTGTTCCTTCTGCGACTGTGACGAGATTGTCCTTCAGGGAATTCTGCATTCCCCAGACCATATACCCGCCGATTGCTCCGGCGCCGAGCAATGCCACTTTCCGGATTTCCATACTGAATCCTCCCTGCTGCAATGTGCCTATGATACACGAACGCAAGCAGAAAATGCAGAAAAAACTCCTGACAGACTGCCAGGAGCCGGTTATTTTCCTTTCCGTTTCCCTTTCTTCAGTTCCTTCTCGATCCCGTCATAGACTTCCCCGACATTATGAGAAGCCAGGTCCTGCTCGAAATCATGCTGGATTTCTTGCAAGGAACGATCCAGGGCTTTATGGATATTCTTCCCGACCGGACAGTTCGGATTCGGGTTCTCATGAAAGCGGAACAGATCTTCCTCGCTGTTCGTCTCCACTGCCTTGTAGAGATCCAGGAACGTGATCTCCGAAAGCGGCCGGGTCAGCGTGATGCCGCCAGGACCCCTCTTCACCTCAATGATGCCTGCATCCTGCAGCTGCAGCATGATATTTCTCACAATCACCGGATTCGACCCGATGCTGGCAGCGAGAAACTGGCTGGTGATCTTCTCATCTTTTCCGAATACTTCCGCTGCGACCAGCATATGAACCGCAATCGTGAACTTGGTTGATATCTGCATGTGTTCTTACCTTCTTGTCTTATTTTAACGCATGAAGTCCTTTTCTGAGAGGCAAATTCCATGATTCTGACCAGCTCTTTCCCTGCAGAATTTCCGCATATGAATGCATGGTCAGCATCCCCCTATGGTGAATTGACTGATGTTTCCCCGTTAATTACAATACTGAGGTACATGCATCTGAATCTTCTCAGACCAGGCTGACTCAGACTGGATCGATTTTCTTTCAGAGAATGCACATGCAGGAGATACGAGGAGATTCCATATGAGCAGCAAATCCTCAGGAACTTATGTGATTGATGAAAATTATAATGTGATCGCCGTGAATCAGACCATCCTGGATCTTTACCCTTCTCTGAAAGTCGGGAAGAAATGCTACCAGTGCCTGATGAACCGGAATGAACCATGTCCGCCCTGTCCGGTTGCTAATCATGTTCAGGGTCCGCAGACTTACATGGATCCGATCCGCCGCCTCTATGAGACCGTTGATGCGGTTGAAATCAATCTGCCCGATGGTCAGCTCGGCCATGCTTTAGTCATTAGCACGGTCGGCGAAAGCGAGACGATCGCCGCAAAGCTTCCCCGTACCAGAGAAGAACTGGAGAAGCTCCTCGACCAGGAATACTTCGATACCCTGACTGACGGATCTACCCGCAAAGGATTCATCCGTGAGACGGAACGGATCTTCTCCAGAAGAAACAAGACCGATTATGCGATGATCCTGTTCGATATCCGCAACTTCAAGGCAATCAATGAGACTTTCGGAACCGAAGGCGGCGATCAGGTGCTGCGCTTTGTCTATCAGTTTCTTGCTCACAGCTGGCTGAAGCCGGCTGTTTCTGCCCGCATCGAATCTGACTGGTTCCTGTTTCTCGTGCCGAAGAGCTGTCTGAAAGAAGAACAGCTCAGCTTCCTTCTGAACCTGGACTGGGTCAAGGACAGCCGGGTTGTTCATCTGCACCTGCGCTGCGGCATCTACTACGTGGAGGAGAATGCTGCATCGGTTTCCACGATGGTTGACTGGACCATCATTGCCAAGCAGTCTGCAGGTCCGGGAGAATACAATACGTATGCCGTATTCACTCCGGACATGCGGGAGAAGTATGTAGACCGGGCCGAGATCCTTTCCGGCTTTGCCAACAGCCTGGCCAATAAGGAATTCCAGGTATACTACCAGCCCATCATCGAAGCTTCTACCGGAAAACTGTGTGCAGCTGAAGCACTGGTGAGATGGAATCATCCCCGCCGGGGATTCATTCTGCCGGGCAGATTCATTCCGGCCCTGGAAAGCAGCGGCTTCATCACCCAGCTGGATCAGTATGTGCTTCAGCATGTGTATTCCTTCCAGGAATATCTCAGAGCGAAGAAGCTGCCCATGGTTCCGGTTTCTGTGAATCTATCCCGTCAGGATTTCTACAACAATGCATTCATGAATGACCTGTTCACGATGGCAGAAGACAGCACGCTCCCGGCAGATTCGATCAGCTATGAAGTCACGGAGACATCAGTCGCGGTCTTAGGTGAGAACTGTTCCTATCTTCTGAACCAGATCCGTCAGATCGGTGCCAGAATCCTGCTTGATGATTTCGGCAGCGGCTATTCTTCTCTCAGCATGATCGGAAACTATTCGTTCGATACGGTGAAGATCGATAAGTCATTCATCGATCAGATCGAGACGAAGCCTTCGATCCGGGCAGTCATCGAATCCACGATCACGATGTGCCATAACCTCGGACTGACCACCGTAGCTGAAGGAGTGGAATCCATAAGCCAGCTGAACTATCTGAAAGAACATGGCTGCGATTTCATCCAGGGATACTATTATTCGAAGCCGCTCAGCGAGCAGCACTTTCTCGAATATCTCTCCGCCGCAGAAATCGCCGAGACGCATACTCTGCGTTCGTTTGATCAGAACGATCCTGGCAGGATGGATATGAAGAATCTCATGGACCTGGTCGATCATTCCGGCATGTTCATCCAGGTATGTCATCCGGAAGACTACAGCATGGTCTATGCCAATCAGATGACGCTCGAAATTTCCGGGCATCCGGATCTTCCCTATAAAGGAGCACGCTGCTATCAGTACATGCTCGGATTCAATGCACCATGCGGACACTGTCCGATGAAGCAGATGGGCAGTGAAAATGAGAAAGAAATCGAAGTGGATGATGGTGCACATGTATTCTCTCTGAAAGCAAGATATACCACCTGGAATGGCAGGAAGGTATTCATGGAGTACGGGAGAGACATCACGGATACTAAGAAAGCCCAGCATCGCTATGCGGATCAGATCCGCGGCATCCTCGAATGCATTCCAGAGGGCCAGGGCGTCTTCCATGTCGATCTGACCGAAGACCGCTGGCTGAGTTCCGGCGGCAATGCCCAGAACGCAAGAAACATGCAGAATATGAGCGATGTGAATACGCTCATTCATCAGATCGCCTCCTTTGTCCCGGACGAAGAAGGACAGAAACGGTTCTTCGATACGTTCAGCCGCGAAGCTCAGCTCAGGGCAAAAGCAGAACACCGCCATCAGATTCTGTTAGAGACAGAATCCTACTATGATGACCGTTCCATCAGATGGTCCCGCATCACCGCGCATCTGATCGAGAATCCGGAAACCGGCCATACTGAAAGCATCATCTATGGCGTCGATATCTCCAAGGAGAAAGCACACATCGAAGAAATCGAACGTGAACGCCAGAAAGAAAACCTCGAGAAAGACCAGCTGAGACAGAGAATCGATGAGACGATGGAGCTGTACCAGCAGGCGGACCGCGACCGACGCTATGACTATCTGACGGGACTTGGAAGCAGACTTGATCTGCATGACTTCCTGAAGAAAGCAGAAGAACAGGAAAGAAGTCCGGTCACTGCAGTCGTGATGCTGGACCTGGATAACTTCAAGCTCGTCAATGATACGTACGGTCACGATGCCGGAGACCGCTGCCTGAAAATTCTCGGCGAGAAGCTTACCGATTTCGGCCTGCAGCATAAGATCACGTTCTACCGCTTCGGCGGTGAAGAGATCGTCGGCCTCTTCCGCAGCTCGGAAGAGAATGTCAGCAAAACGGTCAGTTCCCTGCTTGAACTGATCCGCACTCAGGAGATCATTCTCTCGGACGGACAGGAAATCTCCGTCACTGCTTCAGCTGGCTACACCTCCATTCCAGGCGACTATCATGACATGATCACGAACGCCGATCATGCGATGTATGAAGCCAAGAAGCATGGCAAGAACCAGTCAGCCTGCCTGGATCGTTCAGAGTCCTGATCCTGTTTCTGATAGGAAATGCACTGTGCTGTTTCGTAAGCGTCTAATACAAGGTGAACTGAAATGAAGAGCACCTCTGGGTAGACTGATTGTGATTATCAATCAGAAACCTGGAGGTGATTTTCATGAAAGGATTGACGCGTCAGGAAAATGAAGAATACT